>Ga0105053_10003135_pt1 | contig 25346 bp, 22 predicted proteins | sample BON01_FD_78093 | JGI IMG/M metagenome (GOLD analysis project Ga0105053, IMG submission 78093) | Freshwater microbial communities from Lake Bonney liftoff mats and glacier meltwater in Antarctica - BON-01 | ecosystem: Environmental > Aquatic > Freshwater > Ice > Glacier meltwater | place: Lake...
CGAACTCCTTTAAAATCTTCGCAATCTGATGCGGTGTAAACTTACTTTTTCTCATTTTTTGTGCCGTTAAATTTAATTACTTTTTTCTACTCTTTAACAGTACTATTTTTGGGGAAGCTTACAGAAATGCCTCTAATCTTGAAAAATTATTTGATATAAACAACTCTGCAGAACGGTTATTTGTGGAACAAAATCCAGGAAGCTCTATAGCACAAATGACCACATCAGACTATACTAATTCCATAGCTGCATTACCTCAAAATTTTAGAGATGCTGCAGCTGCTGAAGATTATAATATGCTCGACGATTTGGAACTAGCAGCGAGAGATCAAACTAGAAGTGATTACAGGTTTAAGGTAGGTACATCTCAACTGAGAGAAGGTAAGACTTTTGTAAATATGGCAATACCCTTGAGTAAAAATACCGAATTATATGCATTCGGTGGGGTGGGTTCTAGACAAGGTTTAGCATACGGGTTCCTAAGAGAGGCTCATAGGCCCAAAGCAAACACAGCTGCAAACCCAGATGGATTTTTACCAGGAATCCAATCAGAGGTCACTGATAAGTCTTTGGCCTTTGGTGTAAGAACTACTAAGGCTGGATGGAATATTGACATGTCTAATACGTATGGAAGTAATGCATTTGGGATTACAGTGGTAAATTCAACTAACGCTAGTCTTGGAGCAGCTTCTCCCAGTGTATTTGATGCTGGTGCATTTGGTTTTACTCAAAACACTACAAATCTAGATTTCAGTAAGTACAGAGAAGATTGGCTCAGCGGTGTTAATCTTGCATTTGGTGCGGAGTATAGACTAGAGCAGTTTGAAATAACTGCAGGTGCAGAAAATTCATATGCAACGTATAATAGTGGCGTAGCCACTACTCCTGGTCAAGCTGGAGATACCAATGTAATGGGTGAAAGCCTTCCGGGTACTTCCCAAGTGTATGGTGGATTTACGCCTAATAATGCGATTTCTAAAAAGAGAAGTAATATGGGTGGATATGCAGATGTAGAGCTAAACCTTAGTAAGAAGTTATTACTTGCATTAGCAGCTAGATATGAGTCTTACTCTGATTTTGGTAATACATTTAATTATAAAGCAGCTACACGATATAAGGTGAGTAACAATATAAATGTTAGAGGTGCATACTCTACAGGATTTAGAGCTCCATCACTTCATCAGCAGTATTTTAGTAGAAGTAGTACCGTATTTGATGCAAATGGTGTAGCACAAGAACAAGGACTTTTCACAAATGAAAGTCGTGCAGCTCAATTATTAGGTGTAGATAAACTAAAACAAGAAACTTCAAATAGTTTAAGCTTTGGTTTGACTGGTAGTTTCAGAAACTTTACAGCAACTGTAGACGCTTATAGCATAAATATACAAGACAGAATAGTGCTTTCTGGCTCATTTAGTGATGGAGGAGATCCCGAATTACAAGCGTTGTTCAGTGCAGCAAATGCGAAAAGTGCTCGATTCTTAGCAAATGCTATTGATACTAAAACACAAGGTGTAGACGTAGTGATATCTCATAAGGCTAATTTAAACAATGAGCGAAAATTAGTGAGTAGCTTAGCCGCTACATTTTCTACCAATGAAGTAACAAACGTGAATGTCCCTGAAAGTGTATCTAAGGCAGGACTAACCGGTCAGTTTTTTGATGGACAAGAAGAAGCTTTTTTAACCCTAGCTCAGCCACGTTCTAAAGTATCATTGATTAACACCTTGTCTTTCGAAAATGGATTTAGTGTACAATTAAGAAATGTATATTATGGGAGTGTAACTGATCCAGATGATTTTTCTGGAGATGCTCGTATAGAGGGTACTACGGTATCTGATGATGCTGTATATGAAGCTAAGGTGATAACGGACTTGTCATTGAGCTACGGTCTTGATAATGGACTTAGACTGGCACTAGGAGCCAATAATTTACTGGACGTATACCCTACTGAAAATAGAGCAGGTGGTCAGTCTAATGCATCTTTCCCATATTCCAGAAGAACCTCTCAGTTTGGTTTCACAGGTAGATATGTGTTTGTTAGAGCTATGTTTACATTGAAATAAGCGAAATATAAATATATCAAATAAAGTATAGAATGATGTTTTCATTCTATGTAAAGCGGAGTGTACACTCCGCTTTTTTTTATGCCTGCTTATCTGTGATTACTCGAGTTTCTAGAAAATTTTAATTATGTAAAATAAAAGTGCTACGAAACACTCTTCCATATATATTTAGCCACCTCTACAGATGGGTGGCTGAGACCTATCTGAGCATGGAGGTCTGCATATTGTGTTTTTATTCTAGCTTTTGTATCTGCATCATACAGTATGGCGTTGAGCTCTTGTTTTATTCGCTCTGCAGTGAAGTCTCCTTGTATGAGTTCTGTGACACACGGTTTATCCAGGATAAGATTTACCAATGATATATAATCTAGTTTCACTATCATTTTACCGATGCGGTAGCTGAGCTCATTCATACGGTAGCACACTACTTGAGGTACGTGCATGAGTGCGGTCTCTAGCGTAGCGGTGCCACTGGTCACTAGTGCCGCGTCACTCTGAGCGAGCAGCGAGTACATGTCATTTTTGATTAGTGTTAGATTCTGGTCAAAAGCGTGATAATACGCATCATCAAACCCAGGTGCTTGAGCTACCAAGAGTTTATAGTCAGGAAACTGCTTCATGGCATCTAGCATGATAGGAAGCGAAGTGCTGATCTCTTGTTTTCTGCTCCCCGGGAGTAGGGCTATTTTTTTAGAACCTGTGTGCAATTCGTTAGTCGCTAGATATTCATCTACGGTTTCTTTGCTAGGATTACCTACGTATTTTGCTTTGATATTACGCTTCGCAAAATATTCGGTCTCGAAAGGTAAGATGGTGTAGAGTTCATCTACATAGCTCTTTATTCGCTGTATTCTGTTTTCTTTCCACGCCCATACCTTTGGAGAGATATAGTAGTGTACGGGTATTTTTAGGCCGTGAGCATACTTGGCTATCTTGAAGTTAAAGCCCGGATAGTCTACGAGTAAGACTACATCTGGATGCCATTCGGCTATATCTTGTTTTACTTTTTTCAGGTTTCGAGCAATCTTTCTTAGGCTAGAAAGTATTTCTACTAGTCCCATTATCGCCATTTCTTTTTGGTGAATAAGCAGTTCTTGTCCTGCAGCTTTACTTTGGTCACCACCCATACCACGAAAATGAGCATCACTGTCAAGCTTTTTTAGCTCACTGATCACCCGTGAAGCGTGGTTATCTCCTGAGGTCTCTCCAGATATGACGTAGTATCTCATAGTCTTATAGTAAGGTGAAATAGACGATGACTAATCCTACTAAGATAGTAGCGAATACGATTCCTTGAGCTGTTCGGATCCTATTCATATTGATAAAAAGAAAGAAAGGAGCAAGGTTAAAGAGAGCGGCTATTTTTAAGAATGGATTTAGACTACCAGTAGTAAACCCCGTTTCCAGAAATAGTGCATAGCTCAAGTGGTCAAAATTAAACACATTCACACCATAGAGAATGACAAGTGGACTGATGAGTCCTACTAGCATTCCTACGACTATAGTATCCCATTTTCGCATCTAAAAGTCCCAAGAATTGACAGTCTGGATAGCGTGGTGAGCCGTAAGATCATACTGCACTGGCACCACAGACACGTAGTTATTGGCAAGAGCCCATTCGTCTGTATCTTCTCCTTTATCCATATTTACAAATTTACCAGTAAGCCAGTAATAGTCTCTGCCATGTGGATCTTGTCTATGGTCAAATTCTTCTACCCATTTGGCTCGTGCTTGGCGGCATACCTTTAGACCTTTTATATCACTCTCAGGCACATCTGGTATGTTGACACTCAGAAGTGTGCCTTCTGGCAGACCGTGCTCTAGCACTTGTTTTACTACTTTATGCATATAGACCTTGCTCGCAGAGAAGTCTGCATCCCAGCTGAAGTTGCAAAGTGAAAATCCGATAGAAGTAATTCCTTCTATAGCTCCTTCCATAGCTGCACTCATAGTACCGCTATAGATTACATTTATACTTGCATTACTTCCGTGATTAAATCCACTTATGAGCAGATCAGGTTTACGATGCATCACCTTATCTACAGCTAGCTTCACACAGTCTGCGGGTGTTCCACTGCAGTGGTAGCTTTCTACTTCTGGGCCAAATTGCTGATTTTTCACTAAACGCAGTGGCTTATTTATAGTAATGGCGTGTCCCATACCACTCTGTGGACTATCGGGAGCCACAACCACTACCTCACCGAAGTGTTTCATCACTTCTACGGTAGCTAGTATTCCGGGTGCGGTGATACCGTCATCGTTGCTTATTAGTATTAAAGGTTTTTTTGTACTCATGATTGGACTGCGAATTTAGGAAAGTTTAATATTAAGTATAAGTTTAAATCAAAGTAAGTCTAAGGGAGGAGGGAAAAGGTACTCTCCTTAATGCCTTCAGGCGATGTCTGTATACAAGTAGGGTGGCGTCTTCTTTTTTTTAGCCATGAGTTTGGCAGTTTTTCAGGGACTAAAAGATAAAATCTTAATGTGTCCAGTGAAAAAATGGGGAGTATGCATAAAACAAATTCCTGCTATTGATAACTTCAAGTACTCGCGAATTTGGTACGGAATGTTTAGTATTTTATTGATAATACAATGGTCAAATTAATTGATAACATTAAGCTACTTTTGTCGCAGAATGTTACTCAGCCTAAAAGTAAAAAACTATGCCTTAATATCAGATGTAGACATGCATTTTGATAAGGGAATGAATATCATTACAGGTGAGACTGGTGCGGGTAAGTCCATACTCATAGGAGCACTAGGCCTCGCCCTGGGTAAGCGTGCAGATATATCTTCACTGCGTAATAAGGAGAGTAAATGTGTGATAGAGGCCACTTTTGATGTAAAAGGATATGAGCTACAGCACATCTATGATGAGCACGATTTAGACTACGATGAGCAGACCATACTGCGTCGTGAGATAGCGAGTAGCGGTAAAAGTCGCTCATTTATAAATGATACGCCAGTGAATCTTGCTACACTAAATCAGCTGGGTTCTAATCTCATAGAAATACACTCACAACATGATAATCTACAGCTCTTCAAAGCTGATTTTCAGTATTATAGTTTAGATATATTGGCTGGTTGCCTCGCGGATCAGCGTGGTTATTCATTGGCTCTGACCGGATGGAAAAAGGAAAGCAAAGAGCTGGAAGACCTTAAAAGTCAGGAAGCAGAGCTTGCTAAGGAGTCTGACTTTAATCAGTTTCTGTATGATGAACTGGATGCGGCTAAACTGGAAGAAGTAAATGAAGGTGAACTGACGGAAGAGCAGGAGCTGCTGGAAAATGCAGAGGAGCTAATACGCACCTTTAATGATGCAGATCAGCTACTGAGTAGTGCAGACTTTGCTATCACCGGACAATTACAAGAACTAAGAAACCTGCTAAAAAGTCAAAAAACAGCACTTACAAATAATCTCACGGAGCGTATCAATTCTGTGCTGATAGAAGTACAAGATATAGCCAATGAAGTAAATGTAACGGTAGATGGGATAGAGGTGAATCCAGAAAGACTGCAGGAAGTAAATGACAAAATGGGGCAGATATTTAACCTCAAATCAAAACATAGAGCGAGTGATGTAGCTGACCTTATGCAGCTGCGTGATGACTTAGAGACTAAGCTCAGCAAGACTCAAAACCTGACTGGAGAGATAGCCATACTGGAGCAGAGCTTGGCAAAACAAGAAAAGGAACTACTCCTTAATGCACAGAAGCTCAGCAATAAACGAATAAAGCAGGCATCCAAAATAGAAAAAAGTATCGACGAGTTGCTCGTACAACTTGGTATGCAGCATTCTCGTTTCAAATTTTCACTGGAAGAAACCACAACGTTAAACCCGTATGGATGTAATGAACTCAGTATACAACTAAGTTCAGATAAAGGAAATACGTATACTGACCTTAAGAAAGCGGCATCTGGTGGTGAGCTTGCACGAATTAATCTAAGTTTAAAAAGTGTGCTCGCAGACTTTGTGAAAATGCCGAGTAGTATTTACGATGAGATAGATACAGGAGTGAGCGGAGAGATAGCGCGTAAAGTAGGAGGGATGATGCAGCAAATGTCTGATAGCCAACAAGTCATAGTCATCACGCATCTGCCACAAATAGCCTCACTAGGGACCAATCATCTATTCGTATATAAGTCTGAAAATGCCCAAACTGTAGAGACTCGAGTGCGTACACTCAGAGGAGACGAGCGGATAAATGAAATAGCCAAGATGATCAGCGGTGATAACCTTACGGAGCATGCGGTGGAGCAGAGTAAGGAGTTATTGAAAGGATAGGAAAGTTCATTCTGATAGCTATCTGGATAAACTCAAAAGGATTTTGGTGTAGCCAATCTCTTACCGCCAATGTAATGGGTTTGTATAGTACATTGGAATAAGATAGTGCACAGATATTTGATTTTAGCTAAACTTGATTTGTTTTTAAACTTAGCCTTTATAAATACTCAATCACCCGTTCCATCTTCATTCCTCTACTCCCTTTTATCAGAAACGCTGTATCTTGATAATCAACGGTTTTGATTTCTCCTCCTAGCTGCTCCATACTTGCTGGTGTAGAGATGCCGCTATTCACTGAGATAGCCGCAAAATGATCTCCTAGTGTATATATTTTGGTAAAGCCAAACTGTGTACACCACTGTAATAACTCGTCGTGTTCTTGGTTTGCGGTAGGACCCATTTCAAACATATCTCCAAGTATTAGCACTTTTTGTATTTGTGGCATCTTAGCAAAGTTGCGTATGGCTACTTGCATGCTACTTGGGTTTGCATTGTAGGCATCTAGTAAGATGCTGTTGGTTCCTTTTTGGATGAGTTGTGAGCGATTATTGTCCGGTTGGTATTCGGCTATTCCGTCTCTTATGTCCTTTAAGTCAACGCCTAAGTACTCTCCTACAGAAATAGCTGTAAGGATATTATCCAAATTGTAGTCACCCATAAGTGGAGAGATGAAATCTACGTACTTATACCTGAATGAAATGTCAGGTACGAGTGATGTGATTTCACAATCTTGTTTAGTGAAGGTAACCTTGTTTTCTAAACTTCTGCCCATACGCGTAAGCCATTCGTCATCTTTATTGATAAATGCGGTTCCTTTGTTTTTGAGCAAGTAATGGTATATCTCACTTTCTTCTTTGGCTACAGCTTCTAGTGTGCCAAAGCCTTCAAGATGCTCTTTACCTATATTGGTTATTAAGCCATAGTTTGGGTTTGTAATGGCGCAAAGCTCTGCAATCTCCCCTGGACTATTGGTTCCCAGCTCTATGATGGCTACTTCTGTATCTTGCGGCATTTCTAGCAATGTGATAGGAACTCCTATATGATTATTGAAATTCCCTTGGGTGCAGTGTGTCTTGTACTTTTTGGCAACTACAGTGTAGATTAAATTTTTAGTTGTGGTTTTGCCATTGCTTCCACAAATAGCTATTACAGGGATGTCGAAGCATTTTCTATGAAATAGGGCTACTTCCTGCATATAGGTGAGTACATTATCTACTTGAATAAAGCGGTCATCGTCTCCTATCTGTTCATCCACCACTGCATAAGCAGCTCCTTGGTCTAGTGCTTTATTGGCAAAAGTATTGCCATTGAAATTTTCCCCTTTGAGAGCAAAGAAGATGCAACCTTCAGATATTGTTCTACTGTCTGTAGTAAATTTGAACTCCTGATTTACCAAGAGATTGTAAAATTCTGTTAAACTCACTTCTTTAAAATTCTTATAGAGCAAAAATCGTTCATAAGGCATCTCAGTGAAGAGAAGTTTATGAAAAACATATGTGTACTGTCCAGAATAGTGCTTTCTGTATGTACTGTGTAGGGTTGTTTTTTGTGGGTTGGTTTATCTCATATTTAGGTATATGCCTCGTTTTTATGTAGGGCGTCTGATTATCTTACAGTATTGGTTGCTTTGCAAGATGTTCTGTTCAGTGGATGTGCTTTAACATGGTCTACTTTATAAACACTTATATTTTTCGGATTTTTTAAAACTATGCAACATAAATTGTATTTTATTGGTCTCTAAAAAAAATAACGTTATGAAACAACTCCTTATACTTTCTATTATAGTGCTTTCGGTATGTACTGTACAAGCACAACTTTTTGAGATTTCTAATGACCCTGTATTTAGGAACAGCCAAGGTGATATCTACACCAATGCACTTGCCGGAGGATTAAACCAGCCTCAGTTTTCTAATTTCGATTTCAATGGAGATGGCAACTTAGACTTATTTGTTTTTGACAGAACAGGCAACAAAGTATTGGTGTTTATATCAGAGAATACTACAGGTACAAGCAATAGTGACGTTACCATTAAATACAGGTACGACCCTAGTTATGAACAGTTTTTTCCTAAAGCCAGTGAGTTTATGCAGCTCAAGGATTATAACGGAGATAATAAGCCAGACTTGTGGATGTATAATGGAGACTCTGTAGTGATATATCAGAATAATACACTGACTACACCTAAGTTTGATTACTTGGGAGGTCTAAGCTCACTAGATAGAGTGCAGCCTGTAGAGCATAGACCTTATAAACGTCTTTCTCACGTGAAGGGCTGTCTGCCAGCAATAGTGGATATAGATAATGATAGTGACATAGACTACATCGCTAATCTGAATGTATTAGGCTCTCAAATGATACTTTTTAGTAACACCAGTGCCGATAATAATCTGCCGTTGGAAGATATAGGGTTTGAAATTTTAGATAAATGTTACGGAGGAATAGATGAGAAAGGAGCAGATATGGTGATTAATGCTTTATGCCTTTTTGGCGAAGCTTATAAAAAGAAAAAGCACACTGCTACAAAAACATTGTTATTTTTTGACAACGATGACGATGGAGATAAAGACCTCTTTTATGGTACAAGCGAGCGTGAGACAAATCCCGTCTATTATTTTGAAAATGGGAAAGCTGATTTAAACTTTTTTAAAGATACATTTATCCGTATGGATACCTCTTATTTCTCTCAAGTAATAGAAAGTCAAATACCTACGGCCCCGGCTATGTCTTATGTAGATGTGAATTTAGATGGAGAGCTGGATCTTATATTGAGTACTAATGAGTTGGATAAAAGCTCCTTCCCAATCCATGAAAAGAATAATGTATTACTTTTTTTAAATGAAAATACGACTACTGATCCAGATTTTAATTTTCAGTACAATGACTTTTTAGTAAGAGATATGGTAGACTTTGGTGCTCACACTGCACCAGTTTTTGGAGATTTAGATGGTGATGGGGATGATGATTTACTCCTAGCTACTAATGGAGATCATTTTCACACTGGAGATACCTCAGACTTTTTGGTGTATTTCGAAAATATTGGCACTAGTACTAATCCGGATTTCAAACTAAGAGATGAAGATTATTTGGGGATTAAGGTTTTTGAGTATACAGGTCTAGTTCCTGCTTTTGCAGATTTAGACGGCGATAATGATCTAGACCTTTTCTTAGGTAAAAGTGATGGAACTATCGCTCAATATGAGAATACAGGAACAGCTAACACACCTGTTTTTAGCCTCAAAACAGAAAACTATGCAAATATTGATGTACACAGTTCTGCTGCACCTTACTTCTATGATTTAGATGAAGATGGTACTCTAGACTTACTAGTAGGTACTTACGATGGTAACATACACTTTTATGAAAATATAGGAACTGCTAGTGTACCTTCATTCAGTCTGTTGACGGATTCTCTAGGAGGTATAGTGATAAATGAGCTTATCCGTACTAGCGAGATAGGTCCTGAAGGAACACTTATAGATGTATGGGTACCTAATTACTATGGTTATTCCGCTCCAGCAGTAGTGACTTGGTCAGATGGCTCTAAGTGTATCGCCGTAGGTGGAGATGAAGGCGTAATTAGAATATTTGATGTAGCCGATGACTTTACTGCGAAGTTCACAGAGCATGAGTCTTATATGAATAAAGAATTTGATAGAGGGTCTTATACAAAAGACTGGGGAACCAGAACGTATCCTGCTGTATCAGACCTCAATGGAGACGGAATAGAAGATATACTTATAGGTAACTCCAGAGGCGGACTGCACTATGTAGAAGGACAAGTAGCTAGACTTATCGGATCTACGAGTAGAGTTACTCGCCAGCCATTTACTTTAGCACCTAATCCAAGTAATGGAGACTTTACCATTTATGCTAATTCAGCTGCTGCACTTAGCTATAGAGTGACAGATCTTACTGGTAAAACTGTATTAGAAGGCAATACGCTGTCTGGAACTGCTGTACATACGCTAGGCCAGTTAAGCAGTGGAGTCTACTTCGTAGATGTGAAGGATAGAAATACTACCTACGCTACGCAGAAATTAATAATTAGTAATTAAGACATATTGCCTCAGAGTCAAGTATTCTGTATTTAATTTGTAACTCAATAGATTCAGACATTGAGTAAAAAGCTAGAAACCAACGTAGTAATCATAGGGGCAGGGCCTGCAGGATGCAGTGCCTCTCTGTATTTGTCACAGTTTGGTATACCGCATGTAGTGATAGAGAAAGAGACTTATCCTAGAGATAAGGTGTGTGGTGATGCTCTCAGTGGGAAGGTGGTAAACCAACTCAAAAAGCTCAATCCAGATTGGATTACAGAGTTAAAAGCGTTATCAGAAGATTATATACCTAGCTGGGGAGTGATCTTCTCCGCACCAGATGGCAATGAGATTGGCATTCCTTTTAAGCATAAACCAAGTGAAGCTGCTCATAGTCCGGGTTTTGTGACCAAGCGTGTAGATTTTGATTATTGGCTCTTTAAAAAGCTAGATAATCGGACCGCTACTATCCTTCAAGGAGAAGAAGTAAAAGACATAGTTATAGATAATGAGGGAGTTACGGTGACTTCGGTGGGGTATGAGATACAGGCAGACTTACTTATCAGTGCAGAAGGTACACGAGCCTTAGTAGCTAAGAAGTACCTAGACTTCAAACTAGAGAAGCAGCACCACTGTGCAGGTCTACGAGCGTATTATGACGGAGTCACGGGCTTAGATAAGCAAGGATTCATAGAGTTACACTTCGTGAAGGAGAGCCTGCCAGGCTATTTCTGGATATTTCCACTACCCAATGGACAAGCCAATGTAGGTATTGGAATGCTGAGCAAGTATGTGAGCAAGCAGAAAGTAAACCTGAAGAAGGTGATGCAGGATGTAATAGAAAGTCCCAAATTCAAGGAAAGATTTAAAGATGCTACACTACAAAATAAGATTGTGGGTTGGGGACTACCGCTAGGTAGCAAAAAGAATAGGCCAATAAGCGGTAATCGATTCATGCTAGTAGGAGATAGTGGCTCACTGATAGATCCATTTACAGGAGAAGGAATAGGTAATGCGATGTTTAGCGGTAAGTGGGCAGCAGAGCAAGCACGCGATAGTATAGCTGTTAAGGATTTCTCTGCCAAGGAGTTACTGAAATATGATAAGACTGTTTACGAAAAAATAGGAGGGGAGTTGCAAGTGAGTACAGTAATGCAACGACTCATTAAATATCCATGGTTATTTAACTGGATGATACGCAAGATCAAGCGAAACGATGAACTCCGGGAAACCATCACCTTTATGTTTGACGATGTAGACCTACGTAAGAAGTTTACAAGCCCTATGTTTTATTTGAGGGTGTTGTTTAAGTAGGGGGAGATTTACTATCCTACAACTGCCCTATCACATCCAGTGGCCCACCGCAGTATACGCCGTGGCAGCTTTTACAAGCTTGGATGCTAGCGGTATAGAAGTACTGCTGTGAGTCTCTTCTTTCTATGCCTTGAAGAGCATTGGTATATAACGGTACCATTCCTTTGTACGCAGCCTCATTGTGCTCTCCACGAGTCGCTGTTTGTATAGCCAGGTCATAGAAGCTCTGAGGTACATTCTCTATGGTATCTCCAGCCGCTAAAGTAGCCTTGGCAGCTTTACTCCATACTACCATATCTCGCATCATAGTGCTCAGCTCAGAGGCTTCGTACATATCTGCTTTTTCAGAGGAGCTAGTTTGACTACAAGCGAAAATAGATAGAGTGATACATGCGAATACGATATATTTCATTGGAGTTTGACTTTTTTAAAATTTTAAACTACGGAGTTGTTTTCTTTGGAATTTAAATAACTCCGTTCCTCAGATTGGAATTTGGTTCTTGATTTTTGGAATTTAAATAACGCAGTTATTTCATAACCACACCTTCCGCCATAAAAGTAAGTTTCACTTCTGGCTCAGTAATAGCTGCTATCTCTTCCTCAGTAGCTTCAGCATCTCTAGCATATTCTATTCTATCTTTTACAGATATGGTATCTTGGTAAGCCCATCCTTTGATGATGGCATTGTGCTCGGCACTGTTTTTAGGCACGAGAAACCCGTAATCTTTAAACTTTACAAACATTTCGTTGCCGGCTACGTCCATATTCATCCAGCATCCTTTTGCTTGACAAGCGGCAGCTATATTTCCACTTACCGTAGTATATACAGAGTCTTGTCCTGCTAATTGTTCCATCAGTTGCTCTCCAGTGATAGCCTCAGTAGTGTCCCATGCTGTATTGCCGTAGTTTCCAGCTACAGTGTTAGCGTCATTAGTTCCGCAGCTTGAAAATAGTCCGGCTGCTAATGTGAGTATAATTAATTTTTTCATGGTGTAGGTTTATATTGGTTCAAATTTAGTTGTTCTGTGCAAAAATTGTATTCTGATTCTTGATTACTTGCCACTATTACTAATTGGTGCATACAGTGTTTTGCTATCATATCTTGATACCACTTGGTATTGGTAGCATCAAAGTTAGTACAAGGTTCGTCCAGCAGTAGGGCAGGAGCCTCTGTAAAAATAGCGAGTGCTAGCTTTACTTTATTTTTTAAGCCAGAGGATAGCTCAGCGAATCGTTTGTTTAAAAAGGATGTCAGGTTAGATTGGTCCCACTGTTCTTTGAGTGTAATCTTTGGTATTTTAAACTGAAAGTGAAGCTCAAAGAGTTCTTTTACAGTAAAGTCGTCTAGCAGATGCATTTCTGGGCTGCTAAAACTAAATAGTTTATGTTTTTCTGTAGGTGATGAATAGTTGACAGTTCCTTTGGTAGGAGCTACAGCACCGCCTATTATTTTCAATAATGTGCTTTTTCCTGCAGAGTTAGCCCCCAGTAACACGTATTTATTGTGGTCTGAGAATGTATAAGACAAGTCTTTGAAAAGCACCTCTTTCATGTATCTTTTCGCAATATGAGTACAGGTGATGCTCAGCATTATCTAGATCCGTATCCTTTCATCACACCACGGTCAGAATTACGAATAAACGTTATTATTTCGTCACGCTCTTGTGTGGCAGGCATCTCAGTCTCTATGATAATAAGAGCTTTGGAATTATTCATCCCACGTAGATATAGTTTTCTGTAGATTTCTTGAATTTCACCAATTTTTTCTGCGGTGAATCCTCTTCTACGCAGTCCTATACTATTTACTCCTTCATAACTGAGTGGCTCACGAGCAGCTTTGGTATATGGTGGTACATCTTTACGCACTAGACTACCACCGCTTATCATGACGTGTGGTCCTATATTTACGAATTGATGCACAGCTACTAGTCCACTGAGTATTGCATAATCATTTATGATGACTTCACCCGCTATCTGAGTTCCGTTTCCTATGATCACATGATTTCCCAAGATGGTATCGTGTGCTACGTGACTATATGCCATAAGTAAGCAGTGATCACCTATCACTGTTTTACCTTTAGCCACAGTACCTCTATTTATAGTGACGCACTCTCTTATAGTTGTATTATTCCCGATTACAGTAGTTGTATTTTCTCCATTAAATTTGAGATCTTGAGGAATGGCGGAAATTACTGCACCAGGGAATATTTTGCAATTTTTACCGATACGAGCACCTTCCATTATGGTAACGTTGCTTCCTATCCAAGTACCTTCTCCTATTTCCACATTCTTATGAATGGTTACAAAAGGTTCTATAACTACAGTATCAGCTATTTTAGCTCCTGGGTTTACGTATGCTAATGGTTGAATCATGTTATCTGTTTTCTACTATTTGAGCCATCATATTTGCTTCGCATACGAGTCTGTTTCCTACATATGCTTCTCCCTTCATCATACAGAGTCCTCTTCGTATTGGACCAGTCAGAGCCATTCGGAGTACTAGCGTATCTCCTGGCACTACTTTATCTTTAAACTTTGCGTTCTCTATTTTGACGAAGTATGTACTCCATTTACTCGGGTCTTCTTTATCTGCTAATACGAGTACACCACCAGCTTGAGCCATTGCTTCTATCTGCAGTACTCCGGGCATAAGCGGTTCGCCAGGGAAGTGTCCTTGAAAAAAGTATTGGTCTCCTGTGATGTTTTTTACAGCCACTACTTCGGTAGCTGTAAGTTTTACTATCTTATCTACTAGTAAAAAAGGGTGTCTGTGAGGAAGTATTTCTGCTACCTGCTGATAGTTGTAAAGTGGTACCGCATTTTGATCATAGACCGGGACATTATTCTCTTTTTTTGCTTTTTTAGAAGCGAGATAAGCCTTTTTTATTTTTTTAGCAAACTCTACATTGGCTGCATGTCCTGGTCTAGCCGCAAGTATTTGTGCTTTGAGCGGAACACCTGCTAATGCTAAATCTCCTACTACATCTAGCAGTTTGTGACGGGCTGGTTCATTCTGAAATCGGAGTTCTACGTTATTTAGGATTCCTTCTTTTTTTACTTCTATCTTATCCTTATTGAAGAGTTTAGCAAGACTCGCCATCTCACTATCCTTTATCACACGGTCCACTATTACTATCGCATTATTAAGATCACCACCTTTAATAAGGTCGTGCTTTACCAGCATTTCTAGTTCGTGAAGAAAGCAGAATGTACGACAGCTAGATATCTCGTCTGTAAATTCAGATAGATTAACAATGGACGCGTGCTGACTACCTAGTACGGGCGAGTTATAATCTACCATTACCGTTAGTCTATAATCATCTGCGGGTAGAGCCATCATTTCTACTCCTTTTCCATCTGTATAGTTTATTCTTTTTGGGATTTCAAAGTATTCGCGTTCTTTTTTCTGTGTTTCTATACCTGCTTCTAAGAGTACATCTATAAAAGGGCGGCTACTGCCATCCATTATTGGAGTCTCTGGTGCATTTAGTTTTATCAGACAATTGTCTATTTCTAATCCTGCTAATGCGGCGAGCACGTGCTCCACTGTGTTAACTCTTGCTCCATTATCCTCTATGGTCGTTCCTCTACTCGTGTCCACCACTAGGTCACAGTCCGCTTTTACAGTAGGCTGACCTTCTATATCTACTCGTTGAAATACATATCCGTGGTCTTCCTCCGCAGGCTCAAAGATTAGAGTCACCTCATTTCCCGTGTGTAAACCTACACCCGAGATACTTATTGCCTTTTTGATGGTAGTTTGAAACTTATCCATTATTCGCTTTTGATTCTTTTAGTTGTTGTTCTAATTCTCGTACACGTAGCTCGAGTTTAGGTAGATTTCTCCACATCACTCTACTCTTCATTTCGTCTTTGAATGGGAGGTGAGGTGCTCCAGAGAATACTCCTCCAGGTTCTTTTATGTCTTTATTTACTCCTGCCTGACCACCTACGGTCGTCTTATCGGCTATGGTGATGTGACCTACTACACCGGCTTGCCCAGCGAATACGCAGTTAGCACCTATTTTGCTGCTTCCTGCTACGAATACTCCACCTGCCAGTATAGTGTTTTCTCCTATTTCTACTCCGTGCGCTATCTGTACTAAGTTGTCTATTTTACAGCCATTGCCTATTATGGTACTACCCATATTCGCTCGGTCTATACTTGTATTACTTCCTATCTCTACATTGTCACCTATCACAACATTACCTATCTGAGGTATTTTGATGTACGTGCCATCTGGTAATGGTGCCTGGCCAAAACCATCAGAACCTATAGTAGTGCCGCTATGGATTAAGCAGTTCTTACCTATTACACTCTGGTAATATACCGTCGTGTTGGATCGTATCGAAGTATTTTCTCCTACCGTACTGTCCTCGTAGACACATGCATTGGCGTATATCTTTACATTATCACCCAATACTACTCGGTCTGCTATGTACGCATGAGGTCCTATGTGGCACCCTTTTCCTATGATGGCCGAAGGTTCTATGACAGCAGTAGGATGTATATCTGTATGTGGCTCCTTATAGTCAAAATACTGAATGAGTATGGTACAAAATGCTACATAAGGGTGGGAGCATCGTATGACGGTGAGTCCTTCGGGTACAGCAGTGATAGAATCATCTAGAAGCACTATGCCTGCTGACGTAGTCTTCAGATAGTGTCCATATTTCGTATTAGAAAGGAAGCATAAACTGGAGGAAGTAGCATCTTCAATCTTAGATACAGTGCTTACTTCTACGTCTGGATTACCTTCTACGGTACCGTTGACGACCTCTGCTATTTTAGTGGCTGATAGTCTCAATAGATGGCAAATTTAATCTATTTCACAGAGGTAATGAAATATTTAATCTGTGGTCTTTGGTCATTAGTGAGGTTATAGATTTCTGACGTTTCTGAGAGTTCTTTTAGCGTGCCATCTTTCATCCCTATTTTAAGGCTATTTCCATCAGAGGAATAAGCCTTATTACTGAGCTTTCCACTGGTTACAAAATACTTCGCTAAAGCAGCGTCTACGTCTAAAACTTTAGAAGCTTCCGCCTCTTTTGCATTAATATATTCTGGGGAATACGGTACATCAGCGATTTCTATTTTGAGCAAATTTCGCTCTATGATCATTTTACTCATCAGACTAAGTGTTCTGTCAGGATTCGTTTGCCATACCTTTATGGCACTTATTATTTCATTGTCATCCAGATTGCAGAAGTTAGTTAATACATCTTTACGTTGTAGATCTTCTTTGGTGAAGCTTTGGGTAAGGAAAAAGGCTAGGAATGGACTTGCAAATATCTGCTCACCGCTAGCTATTAGTTCTTTAGCCCTTTGGAGTGTGCCTACTAGGAGGCAGTCCCCCACTATAGATGTCTTATGCAGGTATACCTGCCAATACATAAATCTGCGAGCCATCAGGAATTTTTCTACGGAGTATATCCCTTTTTGATCTACGATTAGTTGTTCGTCACGGACATTGAGCATTTGAATAATTCGCTCTATTCCTACAGTACCTTCTGACACGCCTGTGTAAAAACTATCTCTACGGAGGTAGTCTAATCTGTCCATGTCCAGCTGGCTACTTACAAGTTGATGTAGGAATGGACGATAGTATTTATTCTCAAAGATCTGAATGGCCATATCCAGTTGTCCATCCATCTTCGTATTAATCTGATGCATAAGTACACTACTTATATCTTCGTGATTTACATTTTCTAGTATACTGTTTTCTAGACTGTGAGAAAATGGTCCGTGACCTATATCATGTAATAATATAGCGAGTAGTACGCTTACTTCCTCCTGCTCAGAGATGGCTATGTCTTTAGATCTTAGGCTTTTGATAGCAGTATGCATCAAATGCATAGCACCTATAGCGTGCTGAAATCTTGTGTGCTGGGCACCAGGGTACACTAGACTAGTGAGTCCCAGCTGCTTTATTCTTCTCAGTCGTTGAAACTCTGGGAGCTGAATACAGTCAAAAATGATATCATAGTGAATGGTGATAAAACCATAAATAGGATCGTTTATTATTTTCTTTTTATTCAAAGTGTAATAAAATATTGTTTTAAGAGTTGAATTATTGCTTGCTTTGCAAGGGAAATTTTGTCTTGCAGTTCTGCAAAGGTCACCAATAATATTTTAAAAACACGAAAACCACATATATGCGTAAAATCAAGATACTATGGGCAGATGATGAAATAGATCATCTGAAATCACACATCTTTTTCTTAGAGGAAAAAGGGTATGAAATAACTACAGTGACTAACGGTTTAGATGCGACCGAAAAAGTAAAGGAAAAACACTACGACTTGGTTTTTTTAGATGAAAACATGCCGGGTATATCTGGTCTGGAAGCACTTAAGATTATCAAAGAAATAGAAACGAACCTACCCGTAGTTATGATTACTAAGAGTGAGGAGGATCACATCATGGAGGATGCTATCGGTAGTAAAATAGCAGATTACCTCATTAAGCCTGTAAATCCGCGTCAGATACTGAGTACCATAAAAAAACTTACAGATGGTAAACGTCTGGAGACAGAGAGTGTAACCCAGAGGTACCAACAAGATTTCAGGAATATAGGAATGGCTTTCATGGACTATATGGACTGGGCCAAGTGGAAGGAAATGTATAGAAAGTTGATCTATTGGGAAATAGAGATGGCTAACTCTGATGAGACCGGTATGGAGGAGATACTAAAGACCCAGAAAGAAGAGGGCAACAGAGAATTTAGTAAGTATATTAAAAAGAACTATCTAAACTTCATACACAGTGGTGAGCCAAGTGATGAGGCACCTATGATGTCTCATAACCTCATGAAAAAAGGTATTCTTCCTCAGAAGAAGAAGGGCGAGCCATTCTTCCTATTATTATTAGATAATTTACGTTTTGACCAATGGAAAGTAATTCAAAAAGAGATAGGTAATTACTACAGAGTGGTAAATGAGGATATGTACATGAGTATACTTCCTACTACTACTCAGTATGCACGTAATGCCATATTTAGTGGCTTGATGCCGATGGATATCGAGAAACGATTTGGTGATAAGTGGAGTAATGATGAAGATGAAGGCGGGAAGAATAATTTTGAATCACATTTTCAAGATGATTTATTTAGACGCCTAAAGACAGGATATAATCCCAAGTATATCAAGGTCACTAACTTAACTAATGCTAAGGCAATGGTGGAGCAATTGCCTAACCTAGTGAATGAAGAATTTGTGACTATCGTATATAACTTCATAGACACGCTCTCTCATGCCCGCACAGACAGTAAGATAGTTCGTGAGTTAGCGGAAGACGAAGCAGCTTATAGAGCATTGACATTGAGCTGGTTTGAGCATTCTCCGCTCCTGGAAACTATCCGATATCTGAGCAGCAAAAATGTAAAGCTAGTCATCACGACGGATCACGGAAGTGTACGTGTAGATAGTACTGTGAAAGTACAGGGAGATAAGGATACCACGACTAACTTGAGGTATAAAACAGGAAGACGCTTAACCTACAACGAGAAAGAAGTATTTGAGGTAAAAAATCCACATGATGCTTTGCTTCCGAAGCAGCATATGAGCAGTAGTTATATATTCAGCAGGGAAAATGATTTTTTCGTTTATCCGAATAATCTAAATCACTATGCCAAATATTATAAAGATACCTTCCAACACGGAGGTATAAGTATGGAGGAGATGATGATTCCTATTGTGACCCTAGAGCCTAAATAGGGAAAATGAAGTTTTCTTATTGTTTAAATGATACTGAACATCCTGCGATAGATTACCTGGCGAATCAATTAAATGCAGGCAAGCGTATAATCTTGCTTACAGGAGAACTTGGTGCTGGGAAAACGACCTTTGTGAAACACTTTTTAAATAGCTATCTCAAAGAACTGATAGAAGTAGACAGTCCTACGTTCTCTATAGTAAACACCTATGAGTCTGAGGGTCGTTTATTTCACCATTTTGATCTATATCGGCTAGATTCTCTAGAAGAAATAGAGGACATTGGGCTTATGGAGTATCTCGAGTCTGGGAGCCCATGTTTTATAGAGTGGCCAGAAAAAATTGCAGAGTTCTTGCCGGCGGACCAAGTCATTCATCTTTCAATTTCTGTATCTTCGCCTCAATGCCGAGAATACCATTTTTCATAATCACTTGTTTTTTATCCCTGACCCTCTGGAGTCAAAACTATGAATACAGGATAGCCAAGCAGTGCGATCAGGTAGACAGTGTTTATCAACTCATAGAAGCCTACCAAAACATTGGTATTAAAGCTACGGGTACTCCTGGGTTTGATAGTGCTACACGCTGGTTATCTGATAGATATACGGCTTTGGGTTATAAAGTATCTATAGACTCATTCTTGATGGGAAGTATGTATTCAACCAATATTATCATAGAGAAAAAAGGTAGAGATACTACTTCTTGGATCATAGTAGGTGCTCACTATGATACTAAAGGTGAGAGCCCAGGAGCCAATGATAATGGGAGTGGAGTAGCAGCTACTCTCGAGATAGCAAGACTTATCAAAGATATAGGTACAGATATTAGTGTACGTATTATCAACTTTGGAGCGGAGGAGCAAGGGTTTTACGGAAGTTATCATTATGCTAATACTACTTTAGACCCAGAAGATAATGTGGTGCTTATGTTTAACCTAGATCAGCTGGGCGGAAGTAAGGGAAAAGACAATAGGCGCATAGTCTGTGAGCGGGATGAGAACAATGAACCAAGTACCAATAATATTGCTTCGTATCTCAAAACTGATACACTCGTATCTATGATAGAACTATATACTACTTTAATTCCAGTGACTGGTTTGGCAGAGAGATCTGACTATGAACCGTTTCAGGACTTAGGCTATGTGGTGAACGGTCTGTATCAGGAGTCTAAAGATGACAATTACCACAGTGCACAAGATTTAGTATCTAACATGGATACTGAAGCTACTACGGAGGTAATCAAAGGTTCATTAGCAGCTACATTATACTTTGCAGGCATAAATAGTATAGTGGGAGTGTCTAATGCTGTGCAAGAACAGTTTTTCATTTACCCTAACCCTGCACATAACCTGATAAGTGTGCACTTACAATATATGGATTCTGTAGAAGTATCTATCATATCTATTACCGGTGAAGAGCTTCTGACTCGTCAGATAAAACAGACTGCTAATTTAGATATAAGCCATTTGCCAGCAGGTTCGTATACTGTTAGCATCTCTAGTGAGGATAATAGTATAATGAGTTATTCCAAACTTATTATTGCAAAATAAGTTTAGTTAGGAAATGAAATATACATGTTGGGGAGCTGCCAAGCAAGTAACAGGCAGCATGCACTTATTAGAATTAGAGAGTGGGTATACCATTCTGATAGATTGTGGGATAGATTATGAGGATAAGACCAATAAAGAAATCAATGCACGTTTTCCGTTTGATGCCAAAAAGGTAGATGTACTTCTGCTGACGCATGCACACATAGATCACAGTGGCAATATCCCTAATCTAGTAAAGCACGGATTTAGAGGAGAAATTATATGTACAGAGCCTACCTCTTATCTACTAGAAAAGCTCTGGATAGATTCTGTTAATATTCAGAATAACAATAGCAATAGAAAGAAGAGTGTCAAGCTCTATGGATTTAACGAAGTAAAAAAAGCCAACGAACAAGTACTCACGGTAAACTTCTACGATAGACATGAACTGAATAAAGACGTAGCTTTTACGATGTATGAAGCTGGTCACATCATAGGTGCGGCGAGCATTCGATTTGAGATAAATGAAGGCGGGAAAACGAAAATCATAGGCTTTACTGGAGATCTAGGAAATCCGGGAAGTAAACTCATAGTAGATGCTAAGCCCATGGAAGGATTACACGCACTCATCTCTGAGACTACCTATGGTAACCGCAGGCATAAGGAGACACGCAGTCCAGAAGAATTACTGATAGAGGAAGTTACAGCGGCTTGTATTAAGCAGGATGGGAGATTGATAATTCCTGCATTCAGCGTAGGGCGAACTCAGGCTATCCTTTTTACACTTAAAAAGCTATTCACTGAAGGTAAACTACCGCCTATACGCGTATTTGCAGATAGTCCACTGGCACTAGCCAGTAATAATATACACAATAGATTTACGCATTATCTAAATGATGAAGCTAGAAACTATCAAAATGGAGAAGGCAGTCTTTTTGATTTTAAGAGTTTATATCTGGTAGAAGATAAAAGTGATGTAGAGGATATGGAATTATATAGAGATTCGTGTATCATAGTGTCCTCTGCAGGGATGCTAGAAGGAGGTAGAATTCAGCATCATATCAGTGATCACGTACAAAATCCACTTTGTACTATACTCATAGCAGGATTCTGCTCTCCAGGTACGTTAGGAGCTCAGTTACTAGAAGGCAACAGTTCTATTCGGATAAAAGGACGTGATAAGTATGTCTTTGCTAAGATACTTCAAACAGACGTATTCAGTGCACATCCAGATACGGTAGGACTGCAGGATTACTTTAAGGAAAGTGATTCGAGTGAGCTTAAGAAAGTATTTTTTGTCCACGGAGAAGAAGAAGCCATGAATGATCTAAAGGGTGTATTGCCTAGTGATTTTCAGCAAAAAGTAGAAATACCAGGAAGAGGAGAAGAGTACTACCTGTGAGAGACTTGAGTATTAAAAGTCTCTAAAGATGATTATCAGTAGGGACTTTTAATTAAGTTTACTTTTAGAATATCTCCTTGGCGTTATCTAGATGAACGGGTCTGAAACTCTTCTTTAAGCTGTTCTGCTATTTTAGGATCTGATTTAAGACTTTCGAAATATTCACGTGACTTCACTTTCTTGACATGCTTCTCGATTCTACGAGCAGTATCTATAGGAATATCATCTATCACAAAAAAAGGGTTCCAATCTGTGGCTTCTGAGGTATATCCTTTTTTGAAATGATTTTTTTGATGGCCTAAGAGTTGAGCCTCAAAGTCCAAACAACTTCCTGCATAAAAAGTATCAATAGAGTTAGCATAAATAACGTAAAATGTAGCCATGTGTATTTGTGATTTTTTAAAAGTCTTTTTCTAGATTAAAGAGTACAATGATATAATGAAACAAAATTACGATTATAACTTACAAGTAAGTGGATATCTGAAAGCTCAGATTGTAAGTAAAACTTGCCATATGTATGGTCATTTATAAACCACGTTATAATAGCCGTAAGGAGTAACTCAATCTGAACTTTAAAACAAAAAAGCCCCAACTGGACCAGTTGAGGCTTTGCTTTGTACTCGGGACGGGACTTGAACCCGTACGTCCGTGAGGACATTGGATTTTAAGTCCAACGTGTCTACCAATTCCACCACCCAAGCATCAAACAAAAAAAGGGATTGCTCCCTTTTTAGTTTTGAGCGAAAGACGAGATTCGAACTCGCGACCCCCACCTTGGCAAGGTGATGCTCTACCAGCTGAGCTACTTTCGCTTAATATCCTAGTATAGTTATACAGCATCTGATGATGCTTTTACCCAACTGTTTTGGAACTGCTTTTGTATTGTTTTTACTTACTTCACAGAACGTTTCCCTTCGTAAGCGGCTGCAAAAATAAACTTCAATTCTACTCTTGCAACGAGTTTCTATGTTTTTTTTACTAATTCGAAAACTAACTCATTTCCTTGACGCTCTGGGATAGAGTTTTTAGCCTCTTCTAAAGAGAGTATTTCGAATCTTTTCTCAAACAAAGACCTGTATTCATTGATGCTTCCGCCAAATGGTGGACCGTCTTCCTTTTCGAAATTAAACAAGACTCCCATTACTTTGCCGCCAGTATTTAATAGGCTATGTGTCTTATTTACGTATGCCTCTCTAAGGTTAGGGTCTAAAGCGCAAAAAAAAGTCTGTTCTAGTATAAGATCAAAGTCTCCTTCGATATCGAAATAATCCCCAACAAGATATTGTTCAGAAGGGAAATTAGGATTCATTTTAGTGAACGTCTCTTTTGCAGTAGGCGAATAGTCAAGAGCATATACATTCGTATAGTCGTCACCCCATAGGGCACTTACTTCATATGCATTTCCTGCACCAGGTTCTATGATCTTTGCATTCTTTGGAAAGTTTGCTTTTACATAGTCCGTATGTATGGCGTTCGCATAGCCTATATCCCAGCCTGTTTGGGACATTTTATGTCTCGTATCCCAGTAGGTCTCGTCTAATTTAGGACTGATCATTTTTGTCTTTTTTAGGACCATCAGATTTTATCTTGATGGGCGTCTTTTTTATAGGCGTAGTAGGCGTAGAGTCTTTATCTCTAATGACAGGATCATTATCTGTTGGTGTATCTTGTGCCGGGGGAGTATCTTTATATCTTGTGTTTTTGGGGGTATTTGTATTGTTAGTACGTGGGGTTTTAGTAGTATGGAAATACTTCTTAAATAAGTGAATTCGTATTCCAGCATTGATAAGGAGCATGTCCGTTTTTACACGTTGAAAATTAGCATAGTTGATCTCGTTACTGCCTTCTAATCGCTCTATATCTCCTAGCGGTAAAGCTGCACCTGTCTCGCCAAAAGTATAAGTAATACTGGTCTCGAGTGAAAATGAAGGAGTCACTCTGTAATTAAGGCCGATACTACCACCGTAGTGAAACCTATTAGTATGTACTATCCTCTCAGTTGTGGACTGGCTTTCAGCTGAAGGGTGAAGCTCTGGTGAGTTTAAATCTAATAGCTGGTAGGTAGTATAGTTACGGTGCCCGGCTAGTAAGTCTACATAAGGAATAATCTTACTATCATCAGTACCGAAGTTTACTCTACCAAAGGCAAAAAGACCGTACATTCTATTTTTGGAAGTCGCAGTAGCTCCACCGGTCGCTAATTCACCGTTATCTCCGATTTCTACTTGTATGGAGTCAAATTTTCTATTTTGCATACTTGCAAAATCCATACGTGCTCCTAATTGGAAGTTTACAAAGGACTTATAAGGGTACTTACGAGAGAGGTAGCTCAAGTTTAACCCAAACCCGTCATCATAGTTAATGTCTTTTAGTTCGCTTTGTGGGCAAGCTACGTGTAAGCCCAATCCAATTGATCCTTTGCTCACCTTAGTCGTATTTTGAGCGTAGGATAGAGTGCAAACTAAAGTGAATAGTAAAAGTGTATAATATTTCATGTAAAATAGTATTTCAAATATAGTGCCTTTACTGTAGTTTATTGTTTTCCTTGTGTCTAGTGGCGTCTCGAGTGGTTTTCTTGTCTAGGTTTTTAACCAGAGCATGTTCTAAATTGATACCAGTTTGATTAGCTAAACACATTAAAACAAAGAGCACGTCAGCCATTTCATCACCTAAGTCTACTTCTTTGTCAGACTCTTTGTAGCTTTGTTCGCCATATTTACGGCTCATTATTCTGGCTACTTCACCTACTTCTTCCATAAGTATTGCGGTATTTGTAAGTGGGTCAAAATAGCGAACTCCCACAGTGGTTATCCAATGATCTATTTTCGCTTGTGCTTCTTGTATGGTCATAGAACAAAGAAAGCAAAGCTTTATGATGTTATACCAAAATAGCTTTCAATTGCCGCATATAAATCGTTTTTCACTCGATTTCTATTCGTTAAAAAATAATACCATAGCTCAGGCTATGCAATGATTTTTCGCCTTTACAAACCTTCGATAA
>Ga0105053_10003136_pt1 | contig 25345 bp, 18 predicted proteins | sample BON01_FD_78093 | JGI IMG/M metagenome (GOLD analysis project Ga0105053, IMG submission 78093) | Freshwater microbial communities from Lake Bonney liftoff mats and glacier meltwater in Antarctica - BON-01 | ecosystem: Environmental > Aquatic > Freshwater > Ice > Glacier meltwater | place: Lake...
CGAAGGTGACCATTTTGTCGGTGCCCTTGACCTTGAATTCACCACCGACAAATTCGATGTCGGTGTCGCTGGCTTCCATCAGGTGCGCCGCGATTTTCTTCGCCTTGGCCTCGATTTTGTCCAGCGCCCGCATGATGGCCGCGCCGCCCACCGAGATGGAGCGCGAGCCGTAGGTACCCATGCCAAACGGCACGCGGCCGGTGTCGCCATGCACGATGGCCACCTGCTCGGGGTCGAGCCCAAGGCGCGCCGCCACGACTTGCGCGAATGTGGTTTCGTGCCCCTGGCCGTGGCTGTGGGAACCGGTAAATACCGTCACGCTGCCAGTGGGGTGCACCCGAACTTCGCCACATTCAAACAGCCCAGCACGCGCCCCCAGCGCACCGGCCACGTTGGACGGTGCCAGGCCACATGCTTCGATGTAGGTTGAGTAGCCCAAACCACGCAGCAGGCCTTTGGCTTTTGATGCTTCTTTGCGCGCTTCCAGGCCCGCCACGTCGGCCAGCTCGTTGGACTTCTCCAGACAAGCGTTGAAGTCGCCGATGTCGTATTGCAGCGCCACCGGGGTCTGGTAAGGGAACTCGGTGATGAAGTTGCGGCGGCGAATCTCGTCTTGCGACAGGCCCAGCTCCCATGCCGCGCGGCTCACGATGCGCTCCAGCAGGTAGGTGGCTTCCGGGCGGCCTGCGCCTCGGTAGGCATCCACTGGTGAGGTGTTGGTAAACCAAGCGTCCACCTCCACATAAACCTGAGGTGTTTTGTACTGGCCAGCCAGCAGCGTGGCGTAAAGAATGGTGGGCACAGCTGATGCAAAGGTGGACAGGTACGAGCCCATGTTGGCGTCGGTGTGCACCCGCAATGCCAGAAACTGTCCGTCTTTGTCCATCGCCAATTCAGCATGGCTCACATGGTCGCGGCCATGCGCGTCGCTCAAAAATGCCTCCGAGCGGTCGCAGGTCCATTTGATGGTGCGGTTGAGTTTCTTGGAGGCCCAGGTCAGGCACACCTCTTCGGCGTACAGGAAAATTTTGGCGCCGAAGCCACCGCCAATATCGGGCGCGATCACGCGCACCTTGTGTTCGGGCAAGCCCATTACGAATGCCGTCATCAGAAGACGTGCCACATGGGGGTTTTGCGAGTTCACATAGAGCGTGTAGTCGTCGGTGGCTCGGCTGTATTGCCCAATGGCGGCGCGAGCCTCCATCGGGTTGGGCGCCAGGCGGTTGTTGACCAGATCGATCTTGGTCACGTGGGCGGCGCTTTCAAAGGCCTTGTCGACTTCCCCTTTGTCGCCAATGGCCCACTTGTAGCAGTGGTTGTCGGGCGCTGCGTCGTGAATGGTCGGTGCGCCCTGGGCTTTTGCATCGCGCACATCGACCACCGCTGCCAGCGGCTCGTAGTCCACCTCAACCATTTCGGCCGCGTTGCGCGCTTGCTCGTAGGTCTCGGCCACCACCATCGCCACGTGGTCACCCACGTAGCGCACTTTTTCGAAAGCCAGGATCGGGTGCGGCGGCTCCTTCATGGGCTCGCCGTCGGTGCCGGTGATCAACCAGCCGCAAGGCAGGCCGTTGATCTTGGCATCGGCCACGTCTTGGCCGTCCAGAATGCCGATCACGCCTGGTGCGGCCAGAGCAGCGGTTTTGTCGATGCTGCGGATCTTGGCGTGGGCGTGGGGCGAGCGGACAAAGTAGGCGAAGGCCATGTTGGCCAGCACGATGTCGTCGGTGTACTGACCGCCACCGGTCAGAAAGCGATAGTCCTCCTTGCGGCGGAGCGATTCCCCAATGTGGGGCAGGTTGGCGAAGTCGGATGCACCCATGTCTGTCTCCTCAAGCTTTCATGGCCGCTGCACCCTGCAGCACGGAATTCACAATGTTTTGGTAGCCTGTGCAGCGACACAGGTTGCCCTCTAGCGCTTCGCGCACATCTTGCTCGCCTGCGTTCGGCTGGCGCGTACAAAGGTCGAGTGCGCTCATCACCATGCCGGTGGTGCAGAAGCCACATTGCAGGCCGTGGCATTCTTTGAATGCGGCCTGCATTGGGTGCATGGTGCCGTCGGCGGCGGCCAGCCCCTCGATGGTTTCGATGTCGGTGCCAGCCGCCTGGGCCAGCAGCATGTTGCAAGACTTAACCGCCTTGCCATCCATCAGCACAGTGCAAGCACCGCATTGCGCGGTGTCACAGCCGATGTGGGTGCCAGTGAGTTTGAGGTTGTCGCGAAGCGCCTGAACCAGCAGCGTGTGGGGTGCCGCGTCGACGGTCACGGCTCTGCCGTTTACCTGGAGTTGAACCTGCATCGTTGTCTCCTGTTGGTGGATTGCAGCCAACAGTGAAACATGGTGTTGCGCGTGTGGCCTTGGGTTTAACCCTAGGCTTGTCACCCAATCAGCAGATTTTTCTCAAACTGAGACGGCAGGACACTGCCGACTCAGGCACATGTGGCGTCTCAGGCCGTCACGGCTTCGACTTCAGCTTCGGGCAGGCGCACCCGTTCTTCGGTACTCAACAGGTAGTCGTTGAACACATGCTCGGTGGTGAGCAACTGGTAGTTGCCGTCAGGCCCGAGGATGGAGGTGTCCTTGAGGCGTCCAGCGTTCTGGCCGCAGGTCCAGACATCGAAGTTGCGCATCTGGGTGCACAGACAGGTTTTGTCTTTCACCGATATGCGCTTTTCACCTGGATGCAAGGCGACCTCTCGGTTGTAGGCTGTGATGTAGGCACATTTGCCGTGGGCGTCCAGCAGATAACCGTAGGCCTCGCAGTTCGGACGGATGCCATCACCGATACCGGGACTGGCCTTGATCATGCGCATGGGGTAGCCAGTGGGCGAGATTTCGTTGACCTCAAGGTCTTCCTCGTTGGCCTTGAAGTATTCCTGCTTGATGTCGTCGGGCAGACCACATTCCTTGCTCACGGTGAAGCGTGTGGCCACCTGCACACCTGACGCGCCCATTTCCAGAAAACGCACCGCGTCGCTGCCGGTGAATATGCCGCCGGCTGGGAGAACCGGGATTTCGAGCTGCTCGGTTTTCATCCAAGCCAAAATCTCGATCACGATAGTGGCCAGGTCGTACTGCGCCCAGTCCATGCCAAAACCGAGGTGGCCGCCCGCCAGCGGGCCTTCCACCACGATGTAGTCGGGCATGCGGTTGAGCCGGCTGTTCTTCTTTAAAAACAGCTGCAGCGCCCGCAGCGAAGACACGATGATACCGATCTTGGCGTCGCGAAAGCGCGGGTGGTCTTCGATCAGCGGCAGCGAGCCCAGGTGCAGCCCGGCAGCCAGGGTGATGCCGTCGATGCCAGCATCCAACGCCGAAGACATCCGCACCCGCAGCGTTTCCTTGGGCGCGTTCATGGTGAGCTTTTCCATGCAGTTGATGAACACCAGACCGCTGCCGGTTTTGCGCGACATGGTTTTCTCCACGTGCATGCGCGTGGCCTCTGCCAGGTGCCCCAAATCAAACTTCACGTCTGATTTGTCAGCCGAGTTGACGTTGTACTGGTACTGCTTCTGTTTGGCTTTGACGTACTTGGTCTTGTAGTGGCGGTCGGTCACCGTCTTGATCATGGCGTCGCTGATGTGGCCCACACCGCCCAGACGCGCTGCCTCTAATGCCAGCTCGGACGAGGAAATGTCCACGCCCATTCCACCGATCATGATGGGCACCAGCTCGTGTTGGCCCATGCGCATGCGGAAGTCGTCCAGTTGTTTCATGTTCGTCGTGTGTTTCGTTTTCAGTGCAAGCTTGCCCGCAACGTTTCAGCGTGCTGGGCGCGTGTTCGCACTGCGATTGCAAATTGGCCTGTGTTTTATCAAGCAAGACTGTCATGGCGCTCACTGCCTAAATCTCAGACGATCTATTGTCGAACATGCACCCAATGCTTTCTCTGGGTAACACCTTAACCCTTGCGGCAGGTCAAGGCCAGCGGGTGTGCAGTAGTCAGGTGCTGGCGAACCAGGCTGCGGCGTTGCGCATGCCGACCCAGGTGAGCAGCAGCGAGCCGAACACATGCAGACCCGCTGTGATCGCCGCCAGCAGCCAGCGCCCGTGTTGCAACATGCTCACCGTCTCCAGCGAGAAGGTTGAAAAGGTGGTGAGTGCGCCCAGGAACCCGGTCACGATCGCCAGCCGCCAGGCCGGGTCGATCTGGGTTTGGCTCTGGAAGAACACCACTGCTGCGCCGATCGCATAGGCGCCGATCCAGTTGGCAGCCAGGGTGCCCCAGGGCAGGGCCGCGTGGCTGGGCAGCGGGCTGAGCCACAGGCCGAGCTGCCAGCGCGCCAGGGCACCCAGCGAGGCACCCAGTGAGATGGCGACAGCGGTCAGCATGGGGCTGAAAAACCTGTCTTGCTGGATTTGTTGCGGATTTTGCAGCGAGCTGGTGGATGCGTTTTAGAACGGCGAGTCGCCGTTGTCGCCCACAGCGGTCACCGCTTCGCGCCGGGATGCGGCGGGCTTGGCATCTGTTGCAGCAGCTGCGTCGGGTGCGCGTGGTGGAGCGGCACCCAAGGCCAGTTCACCGCCCAGCGCCTCGATCAGCTCGGGGATGAGCTTTTGCAACTCGCCGGTGGACAGCGCCACATCGGTGTCGAAGCCGCTCTCGTCGCTGCTGGCGCGGTCGTCAAACACGCCTTCAAGGAACGAAATCTTCTTCAACTGCATGGCGTCGGTGAGCATGAAGCCGATTCGCCCTTCCCAGCTCATGGCCAGTTTTGTGGGCAGCTTGCCTTCAACAATGTGCTTTCGCACTTCATCGGTGGCGAGGTTGTGGCGGGTGAACTTGACAACGCTCTTTTCTTCGTCACCCGATTTCAGTTCGCACTCGCGCTCCACGTTGAAACCATGCGGCCAGTCGTCGGGCGATTCGGCAGACAGCCAGTTGGTCATGGCTGTTTGCGGCGTCACGGCGGTTTGCAGCAGTGTGATGCTGAGATCGTTGAAAGCGTTGACCAGCGAGGTCACGAGTTCATCGACCTTGCCCTGGCTGCTCGCGTCGGTGGTGAGCAGGTGGTTGACTGGGTCGATCCACACCCACACGCTGCTGCGGCGTGGAAAGGCCATGGGCAGCAGCGCCATCAGCGCGTCTTCGCGCAGGGACTTGGTTTCTTTTTTGCCGGGCTTGCGGCCGGTGGTGGCTTCGATGTGGTCGGCTTCTTCTTGCGCTTTCTCGCGCACGATATCGCCGGGCACAGCCTTGGTCTCCATCACGAACTTCAGGATGCGCTGGCCAGCCACCGATTCCACCAGCGGGCCATGCGCCTCGCCACGGGGCTCTGCCCAACCGACCGATTTGTCTTGAGAGGCCCCGCAGGGCACAAAGCGCAGCGCGTCCAGCGCGGTTTCCATGGCTTCCAGCGTCGGCGCCCAGCCTGGCGCGATGCGGTACAGCGTCACATTCTTGAACACAAAATTCCTTGCCGTTGAGATGCTCCCGGGGATCGGGTGTGCAGGCGATCTTAGAGGAAGGCCCGGTGCGATTGAGCGCCTAGTGCAGCATGACGCAAGCCCTGCCCCCACCCATGGCGCCCGCTGCTTAGCGGCTGCTGGATGAGCCGGCAGACTGGCTCGGCGAGACCGCGGCGAACATCGAATGCTCACCGCACCAGCCAGAGCGTGCCCGCCATCGCGGCCAGCAGCACCGGCTGATGCAGCAGGTAGTAGCTCAGGCTCCAGCGGCCCAGGAGCACAAGACGGCGCTTGAAACCAGACGGCGGGGCATCTGCCGAGCCCAGCCAGATGGGCCGGTGCACCAGCGCCCAGCGCCCGACCGCCAGGCCCCACCACATCACGCCCAGCCAGGGCAGCAGCGGCACGTAGTCTTCGGTAATTGGCAAGCGGTTGATGAAGCCGAACAGGTTCGGACCCGGTTGGTTCAGCACCGCCAGCGCCGGGTAAGCCGTGATCAGCGCGGGTGCCGCGAACTTCGCTGCGATGGCCAGCGCGCCCAGCGGCCACAGCCAAATGCCCCAGCCGGCTGTGAGCCGGACCACGACCAGCATCACCGCAATGCCATGCAACACACCGAAGTAAATGAAGCTGTTGGGGAACACGACAGCTGAGCCTGCCGTGACCAGCACCGCCGCGCCCGCCACCTGCGCCCAGCGCTTCCAGAAGCGCGGCCAAGTCTGACCGTGGTGCACCGCTGCCGCCTGCGACAGCCCAGCGGTGAACAGGAATCCGCTCACGATCGCGGTGCGCTGCCAGGTCCAGAACGGGTCGCGGTAGAAATCCTGTGCGATCAGGCCGTTCAGATTCAGATCGAAACAGAAGTGGTAGAACGTCATCCACAGCATGGCCAGCGCCCGCAGCATGTCGATACGGTCTAGCCGCTGGCTCACGCTGGGCCTCCGGTGCTCGGCAATTCCACCCGGCTCATGGGTATTGAGCCAGCCTTGGGGACGGCGACGGCAAAGCGGTGAGCCACACAGGATGGGCGCATCCCGGTTTCAACGACCCCTCTCGGTGCGGGTGGAGGCCGTGTCGCTTCAAAATCGCGTTGCGCTGGGGCGGTGGACATGGGTGAGCTTCTGGGCGGGAACAGTGCCCAATTTTGCACCGCATCACCCGTCTATCCGCCTGCCTTTGCGTTTCACGACCATCATCAACAGCGCCCTTGGCACGGCCTCAACCCGCACAGAAGAAAGCCGCCACGGGCACTTCGATCAAGCTGGGAATCGTTCTTGTCGCCACGGCTTCTGGCTTGTGCCTTCTGGCTGTTGCGCGGCGTGAAGAAGGCGCAGGCTGAGCACCGCACCCGGGATCGGGCTGTCGGGCCAGCATCGGCTGTGTCCAGCGAATCCAACCTTAGCCAGCTGTCTCGATCTGCTCGGTGATTTCGAGCCAGCGTTGCTCCAGGGTGTCGATTTCATCGCTCACCCGCTTGAGCTGGCGGCCAGCGTCGGCCATCTTGGCGGGCACAGCGGGTTGGACCAGCTGGTGCTCAAGCTGGCGCCGCTGTTCGTTGAGCAACGCGAGGTGCTTGTCGGCCATCTCCAGTTCCTTCCTTAACGGCTTGAGCTGTTCGCGTTTCAATGCGTCCTGTTTGCGCTGGTCGGGGCCTGCGGTGGGCGCCAGTGCAATGGGAGCCGCTGCCGCAACAGCTGGCGCCGGCGTTGCCTGCGCAGCGCGCTGCTCCTGGCGCTGGGCCTCACGCGACTGTTTGGCCACCTCGAGGATGTAGCGCTGGTAGTCGTCCAGATCGCCGTCGAACGGCGCGATGCCGCCGCGCGAAACCAGCCAGAACTCGTCGCACACCGCACGCAACAGCGCGCGGTCGTGGCTCACCAGCATGACGGTGCCCTCGAACTCATTGAGCGCCATCGACAAGGCTTCGCGCGTGGCCAGATCCAAGTGGTTGGTGGGCTCGTCGAGCAGCAGCAGATTGGGGCGCTGCCAGACGATCATGCACAGCACAAGCCGGGCTTTTTCGCCGCCGCTCATGCTGCCCACGGCCTGCTTCACTTGGTCGCCGGTGAAGTTGAAACTGCCCAGAAAACTGCGCAAATCTTGCTCACGCGTGGCCTGGCCCTGCAGGCGGCCCTCGACGGTGCATTCCTTCACCAGCCGGATCATGTGCTCAAGCGGCGTGTCGGCCGGGCGCAGCACATCGAGCTCTTGCTGCGCGAAGTAACCGATGTTCAGGCCCTTGCCCTCGGTCACCTGGCCGGCCAGCGGCTGCAACGCGCGCGCAATTGTCTTGACCACAGTCGATTTGCCCTGGCCGTTGGCGCCTAGGATGCCGATGCGCTGCCCCGCCTGCACCGAGCGGCTGATGCCACGCACGATGGTGATCGGCTCGCCGCCTACGGGTGGCGCCGGGTAGCCGAAGTCCACGTCCTGCATCGCCAGCATCGGGTTGGGCAGGTTTTGCGGCTCGGTGAATTCGAAGGTGAAGTCGGCCTCGGCCAGCACCGGACCTATTTTCTCCATCCGTTCCAGCGCCTTGACGCGGCTTTGCGCCTGCTTGGCCTTGCTGGCCTTGGCCTTGAAGCGGTCGATAAATTTTTGCAGGTGCGCCATCTTCTCCTGTTGCTTGGAAAAGGCGGTGGCCTGCAGTGCCATCTTCTCGGCGCGCATGTCCTCGAACTTGCTGTAATTGCCGCCGTAGCGGGCGAGCTGGGCGCGTTCGATGTGCACCGTGACGTCGGTGATGGCGTCCAGAAACTCGCGGTCGTGGCTGATCACCAGCATGGTGCCGGCGTAGCGCTGGAGCCAGGCCTCCAGCCAAACCAGCGCGTCCAGATCCAGGTGGTTGGTGGGCTCATCAAGGAGCAGCAGCTCGCTCGGGCACATCAGCGCGCGGGCCAGCTGCAGGCGCATGCGCCAGCCACCCGAGAAGCTGTCCACTGGCTGCTCAAGCTCGTCGGTGCGAAATCCCAAGCCCAGTATCAGCGCTTGCGCGCGGGCTGGCGCGTCGTGGGCGCCGGCGTCGTACAGGGCCATGTAGGCATTGCCCATGCGCTCACCGTCGTCGGTTGCCTCGGCGGCGCTCACCTCGGCCTGCGCAGCGAGCAGCGTGGTGTCGCCCTCAATCACAAACTGGGTGGCCGGTATGTCGGTCTCGGGCATGTCCTGCGCTACCTGCGCCATACGCCACTGCGGTGGCACGTGAAAGTCGCCCTTGTCCTCGTGCAGGCTGCGGTCGAGCAGACGGAACAGGCTGGATTTTCCCGCGCCATTGCGGCCCACCAGACCGACTTTTTCGCTGGGGTTGATGTTGACGGAGGCGTTGTCGAGCAGCACCTTTGTACCGCGTCGCAGGACGATGTTTTTGATGGTGATCATGAAGCGAGCGCCGCCAAAGGTGCAGGCGCCAAAAGGGATTCGAGGGTGAGCAGGAGCACCTGGTCGTCGCCAGCGCTGGTGGACAGCCAGACGACTTGCAGTGCGGGGAAGGCGGCTTCAAAAAATGCGCGTTCGTTGCCGACCTCCAGCACCAGCACGCCGTGTGGCGAGAGGCGGCTGGGCGCGTCGCGCAGCAAGCCGCGCACAAAGTCCATGCCATCTGTGCCGCCGGCCAGCGCCAGTTCGGGCTCGGCTCGGTACTCGGCGGGCAGGGCGCCCATGCTCTGTGCGTTCACATACGGCGGGTTGCACAGGATGAGATCGTAGGGGCCGGGGCAGGCCGCCAGGCCATCGGATTCGATCAGTGTGATGCGATTCGCCAGTGCGTGTTTGTCGAGGTTGATGCGCGCCACCGCGAGCGCGTCGGTTGACAGGTCGGCGCCAACAACCTCGACCTCGGGCCAGGCCATCGCCGCCAGCACCGCCAGGCTGCCGTTGCCGGTACACAGGTCGAGCACGCAGCGTGTGTTTTGGTTCAGCCAGGCGTCAAAGCAACCGTCCACGATCAGCTCGGCGATGAAGCTGCGCGGCACGATGGCGCGCTCGTCCACATAAAACGGCACGCCCTGCAACCAGGCTTCGCGGGTGAGGTAGGCGGCGGGCTGGCGGGTGGCTATGCGGCGGGCGATCAGCGCCTGCACCGCGTGCGCTTGTTCATCGGGCACGGCTTGTTCGGCCAGCGCGTCGAGGTCGCTGTCCAGCGGCAGCCCGAGCTGCCAAAGCAGCAACCAGGCGGCTTCGTCGCGCGCGTTGTCGGTGCCATGGCCGTAGGCCAATGGCGCAGCCGCCAGGCGTTCGGTGGCCTGGGCCAGTAGGTCTTGCAGGGTCATGCGAGGGCGCGTGTCACGCTGGCCTGGGCGGCCAGGTTTTCCAGCGTGCGCCGGTAGGTGTTTTTCAGCGGTTCGATGTCGGCCACGGCCACACACTCGTTGACTTTGTGAATGGTGGCGTTCGGTGGGCCGAGCTCGATGACCTGCGGGCAGACCTGGGCGATGAAGCGGCCGTCGCTGGTGCCGCCGGTGGTCGAGAGCTGGGTCTCGATGCCGGTCTCAACGCGGATCGCGTCCCGAACCGCGTCAACCAGCGTGCCGGGCGCGGTGAGGAACGGCCGCCCGCCCAGCGTCCAGGCCAGGTCGTAACCCGATTCGGGCTGCAGACCGTGGGCGGCCAGGATGGCTGCCACCCGTTGCTGGAGGTCTTCGGGGGTGGACTCGGTGGAGAAGCGAAAGTTGAAATCAACCACCACCACACCGGGAATCACGTTGCTCACACCGGTGCCGCCGTGGATGTTGCTGATCTGAAAGCTGGTGGGCGGAAAAAACGCGTTTCCTGTGTCCCACGCCTCAACCGTGAGCGAGGCGAGTGCGGGCGCGGCGAGGTGGATCGGGTTCTTCGCCAGGTGCGGGTAGGCGATGTGGCCCTGGATGCCCTTCACGCTGAGCTTGCCGCTGAGCGTGCCGCGCCGGCCGTTCTTGATCATGTCGCCGGTGCGCTCGACCGAGGTTGGCTCGCCGACGATGCACCAGTCCATTCGCTCACCGCGCTGTTTCAATGCTTGGCAGACGATCACCGTGCCGTCGATTGCCGGGCCTTCTTCGTCGCTGGTGAGCAAAAAGGCGATGTCGATCGCCGGCTTCGGCTCGGCGGCCAGGAACTCTTCGCACGCCACCACCATCGCCGCCAGCGAGGCTTTCATGTCGCTGGCGCCGCGGCCAAACAGCTTGCCGTCGCTGTGTGTGGGCACAAAAGGATCGCTGGTCCAGGCGGTGAGCGGGCCGGTGGGCACCACGTCGGTGTGGCCGGCAAAAATCAGCGTCGGCTGATCGCCCTGGCCCAGCCGCGCCCACAGGTTGCTGACCCGCGCATTGGTCGGGCCACTGTCCATGGCTTCACAGCGGAAACCGATGGCGGTGAGCCGCTCGGCAATCAGGGCCTGGCAGCCTTCGTCACGCGGGGTGACAGAGGGGCATGCGAGCAAGGCTTCGGTCAGGCGCAGGGTGGGGTTCATCCGAATTTAACGTCGAGTGTGAACTCGGTAAAGGTGGCTTCGTCGGCGCTGTCTTCTTTCAGCGATGCCGCTGCGGCATTCGACTTGGCCGCATTGAAATCGTTTTGCAGGCGCCAAAGCAGGTTGTTGGGTGAATCGGCGTGGGCCAGGCCTTCGTCGCGGGACACGGTGCCACCGGCAATGAGCCGAGCCAGATCCTGCTCAAAGCTTTGCGAACCTTCGGCCAGCGACTGTTCCATCGCCTCGCGCACGCCAGAGAAGTCGGCTTTCGTGATCAGGTCGCAAATGAGGGCGGTGTTGAGCATGACCTCCATTGTCGGCACCCGTGTGCCGGTGCTGGTGCGCAGCAGGCGCTGCGACACGATGGCGCGCAGCGCGGCCGCCAGATCACTCAGCATGGTGGGGCGCACCTCAACCGGGTAAAAGCTCAGGATGCGATTCAGCGCCTGGTAGCTGTTGTTGGCGTGCATGGTGGCCAGGCACAGGTGGCCCGACTGCGCGTAGGCGATGGCCGCCGACATGGTTTCGCGGTCGCGGATTTCGCCGATCAGAATCACGTCTGGCGCCTGGCGCAGCGCGTTCTTCAGGGCAACCCTGAGGGAGGCGGTGTCCGGCCCGATCTCGCGCTGGTTGATCACCGAGCGCTTGTTGGTGTAGACATACTCGATCGGGTCTTCGATCGCCAAAATGTGCCCGGTGGCGTTTGCGTTGCGGTGGTCGATCATGGCCGCCAGCGTGGTGCTCTTGCCGGCGCCAGTGGCCCCCACCATCAGGATCAAACCCCGCTTCTCCATCACCAGATCGGCCAGCAGCGGCGCCACCTTGAGCGAAGCGAGCGCGGGCACCACGTTGGGCACGAACCGGACCACCACCGCGTAGCTACCGCGCTGGCGCATCGCGCTGATACGGAAGTTGCCCACCCCGTCCAGCGGCACGGCCATGTTGAGCTCGCCGGTCTCGGTCAGCTCACCGATGCGGTTTGGCGGCACGATCTCGGCCAGCAAATTGCGCGGTGCCTCGGGCGGTAGCACCTGGCTGTTGATCGGGATCGTTTGGCCGTTGATCTTGATCATCGCTGGCGCGTGTGCCGTCAGGTACACGTCCGACGCCTTCTTGTCGGCCATCAGCCGCAGGATGCGTTCCATCGTTCCGCTGCTCATGCCATGCCTTTCAAGCCATCAGGGAAAATCAAAAAAACCACCCAATTGAAATACCGCTTCTTCAGAGCACAACAAAACAGCCCAGGCCAGCCGGTGGTTGTTGTGCGGGGTGCAGGCGAAGCAGCGCAGGAGACATTCAGTCTCTGAGCAGGTCGTTCAAGCTGGTCTTGGCGCGCGTCTGCGCGTCCACCCGCTTGACGATGATGGCGGCGTACAGGTTGTAGCGACCGCCGTCTTTGGGCAAGCTGCCGCTGATCACCACTGAGCCCGAAGGCACCCGGCCGTAGCTCACAAGGCTGGTGGCGCGGTCGTAAATGGGGGTGCTCTGGCCGATGTAGACGCCCATGGAGATCACCGAATTCTCCTCAATGACCACACCCTCGACCACCTCGGAGCGGGCGCCGATGAAGCAGTTGTCCTCAATGATGGTCGGGCCGGCCTGCAGCGGCTCCAGCACACCGCCAATACCGACGCCGCCAGACAGGTGTACGTTTTTGCCGATCTGGGCGCAGGAGCCTACCGTGGCCCAGGTGTCGACCATGGTGCCCTCGTCCACATAGGCGCCGATGTTCACATAGCTGGGCATCAGGATGGCGCCCTTGGCGATGAAGCTGCCGTAGCGTGCCACAGCTGGCGGCACCACGCGCACGCCTGTGGCCTTCATCTCAGCTTCGCTGAGGTGAGAGAACTTGGTTTTCACCTTGTCGTAGAAAGCGAGGTCACCGCTTTTGATGATCTCGTTGTCTTTCAGGCGAAAGGACAGCAGCACCGCCTTTTTGATCCACTGGTGCACCGTCCATTGGCCCACATCTTGGCGCGTGGCCACCCGCAGCCGACCCATGTTGAGCTCGGTTATCACGTGGTCCACCGCGTCCATCACCTCTTTGGGCGCGGTGGCGGGGGAGAGTTCGGCGCGGTTGTCCCAGGCGGTGTCGATCAGGTTTTGCAGTTGTTGGGTCATGTCTTTTGGGGCGTGTGGTAGCAAAAAGGGAGCGGGGTGGAGATCAGCCACGGCAGAAGCTGGCGATGCGATGCGCCGCTTCCAGGCATTCGGTGGTCTCAGACACCAGGGCCATGCGAATCCGACCGGCGCCGGGGTTCTGGCCGTTGACCTCGCGGGCCAGGTAGCTGCCGGGCAAAACCGTCACATTGTATTGAGCAAGCAACGCGCGGGCGAAGGCCTCGTCGGCACCCAGACCGTCGGCACCCTGGGCAAACCGCTCAGGCACGCCGGCCCAGAGGTAAAAGGCGGCGTCGGGCAGCGCCACCTCCATCACCTCGGCCAGCAGCGGCGTGACTTGCGCGAACTTCTCGCGGTACAGGCGCCGGTTCTCCACCACATGGGCCTCGTCGTTCCAGGCTGCGGCGCTCGCGGCTTGGACCGCTGAGCCCATCGCGCCGCCGTGGTAGGTGCGATACAGCAAGAAGGGCTTGACCAGCGCTGCGTCGCCAGCCACAAAACCGCTGCGCAGGCCGGGCACATTGCTGCGCTTGGACAGGCTGGTAAAGGCCAGCAGGTTCTTGAAATCGCTGCGCCCGAGCCGCTGGGCGGCCTCCAGACCGCCCAGCGGCGGCTCGTCGCGGAAATAGATTTCGCTGTAGCACTCGTCAGAGGCCATCACGAAGCCGTGGCGGTCGCTCAGCGCAAACAGCTTGCGCCACTCGTCCAGCGACATCACCGCCCCCGCTGGGTTGCCGGGCGAGCAGACGAACAGCAGCTGGGTGGTGGCCCAGACCGCCTCGGGCACGCTGTCCCAGTCGGGCGCGAAGTTGCGCGCCGGATCGCTGGCAACAAAGTGCGGCGTGGCGCCGCCGAGCAAGGCCGCGCCCTCGTAGATTTGATAGAACGGGTTTGGGAACACCACCGTGGCGCCGGGCTGCGTTGGGTCGATCACCGTTTGCGCAAATGAAAACAGCGCCTCGCGCGAGCCGTTGACGGGCAGCACCTGGGTGGCGGGGTTCACCGTCACGCTGTAACGGCGCTGCACCCAGGCGGCGCAGGCTTCGCGCAGTGCCAGCTCGCCGCCGGTGGCGGGGTAGCTGGCCAAGCCGGTGTCGAGCGCGCGCGCCAGCGCCTGCTTGATGAAGTCGGGCGTGGCGTGCTTGGGCTCGCCGATGCCCAGGCTGATTGGGCGGTAGGCTGGGTTGGGCGTGATGCCCCCAAACAGCTGCCGCAGCCGCTCAAACGGGTAGGGCAGCAAAAGAGACAACTTTGGATTCATGGGGCGGATTATCCGCGCTTGCCAGAGCCGCTTTGGGCGCAGGCCCGTTACAAGCAACGCGGTTCGACTGGTGTCGCGCGGTATTATGCCGGCTGGTTTGTGAACCCGGAAAAGACAAAAAACTCATTACAAATCAAAAGCCTCGGCCTTCCCTTGGCCCTCCCTTGGCCTTCTCGATCCGGCCCCCGTTTCGATCCTTGCCCCCCATTTTTCGTGCGTCTTAACTCGATCAAGCTGTCCGGCTTCAAGTCCTTCGCCGAGCCGACCAACTTTCTGTTGCCCGGCCAACTGGTGGGCGTGGTGGGGCCAAATGGCTGCGGCAAATCCAACATCATGGATGCGGTGCGCTGGGTGCTGGGCGAGAGCAGGGCGTCCGAGCTGCGCGGCGAGTCGATGCAAGACGTGATCTTCAATGGCACCAACCACCGCAAGCCGGCCAGCCGCGCCAGCGTCGAGCTGGTGTTTGACAACAGCGATCACCGCGCCGGTGGCCAGTGGGGCCAGTTTACCGAGATCGCCGTCAAGCGGGTCCTCACCCGCGACGGCACCAGCAGCTACCACATCAACAACCAGTTGGTGCGCCGGCGCGATGTGCAAGACGTGTTTCTTGGCACTGGCCTGGGCCCGCGCGCCTACGCCATCATTGGCCAGGGCACGATCAGCCGGATCATCGAAAGCCGGCCCGAGGAGTTGCGGCTTTTCCTGGAGGAGGCCGCGGGCGTTTCCAAATACAAAGAGCGCCGCCGCGAAACCGCGAACCGCCTGGCCGACACGCGCGACAACCTGACCCGGGTGGAAGATATTCTGCGTGAGCTCAATGTCAACCTGGACAAACTCGAAAAGCAGGCCGAGGTGGCCACGCGCTACCACGCGCTGCAGGCCGGTGCCACGCTCAAGCAGCACCAGCTCTGGTATCTGCGGCGTGCCGATGCCCAGGCAGAACAAACGCAGATGCAGCTAGCCGCCGCGCAGGTGCTGACCGATCTTGAGTCTCGCACGGCCGATTTGCGCCGCGTCGAATCCGAGCTGGACACGATTCGCCAGGCGCACTACGCGGCTGGCGACCAGGTGAACCAGGCGCAGGGCAAGCTGTACGAGGCCAGCGCCGAGGTGGGCAGGCTGCAAGCCGAGATTCGCTTTGTGGTCGAGGGGCGCAACCGCGTCGAGCAGCGCTTGGTGCAACTTGCGGAGCAGATTGCTTCCTGGAGTGCCCGCAGCGAAGACGCTGGCGCGGGGCTGGAGCAGATTGCCCAGACCCTGCTGGAAGCCGAGGAGCAGTCTGTGGTGCTGGCCGCGCAGGGCGAAGATCAGGCCAGCGCCTTGCCCGCGCTGGAAGACGCGCTGCGCCAGGCGCAAAGCGGCGCCAGCGAGCAGCGCAACCGCGTGGGCCAGGTGCAGCAGCAGATTCAGGTGCTTGCTGCTGACCAGCGCAGCATCGAAGAACAAAGCCGCCAGCTCAGCCAGCGCCACGAGCGCCTGAGCGCCGACCGTGGCGCGCTGGCCGCACCCGACGAGGCTCAGGTGCAAGACGCGCACGCGCAGTTCGCTGCCGCGCAGCAGCATGCCGAGGTGGCCGAGGCGGTGCTGCACGAGCTGCAAGACCGCGTGCCCGAGCTGGACGACGCGCGGCGCACCGCGCAGCAGGCGGTGAACCAGGAATCGGCCCGCCAAGCCGATCTGTCGGCACGTATGGATGCGCTCAAGGCTTTGCAGGAAAAGGTGAGAACCGACGGCAAGCTCGTGCCCTGGCTGGCCAAACACGGGCTCGGTGGTCTACAAGGGCTGTGGAGCCGCATCCATGTGGAGCCGGGCTGGGAAAACGCGCTGGAGGCGGCGCTGCGCGAGCGCCTGGGTGCGCTTGAGGTCTCACGGCTGGAGATGGTGCGCGGGTTTGGCAACGCTGCGCCGCCGGCCAAGCTCGCCTTCTACCAGCCGCCGGCTGGTGCCTCGGCGTCACCAGCCAACGCCTCCAGCCTCAAACCGCTGGCCGACTGGTTGCGCTTGACCGACCCGAGCCAGAAAGCGCTGCTGGCCGACTGGCTGCAAGGCTGCCTGAGCGCTGTCACCCTGGAAGAAGCAATGGCCTCGCGCGAGCACCTGGGTCCTGGCGAGATGGTGTTTGTGCCCGGCGGCCACGCGGTCAGCGCGCACAGCGTGAGCTTCTACGCACCCGACAGCGAGCAGGCCGGCTTGCTGGCGCGGGCGCAGGAAATCGAAAGCCTTGACAAGCAGCGCCGGGCGCAGGCGCTCGTCAATGAGCAGGCGCGGTCCAGCTTGGTGCGTACCGAGGCCGCTTGCACCGACGCCGCGCAGCGCCTGGCGAGCGCGCGCCGCGAAGGCGCCGACACCCGCTCGCGCGTCCATGCGCTGCAGGTGCAAGCGCTGCGCCTGGGCCAGCTGGCCGAGCAGACCCGCGCCCGCAGCGCGCAGATTGCCAACGATCTGGCCGAGGTCGAGGCGCAGCTCGAAGACCTGTACGAGCGCCGGCTGACCGCCGAAGCCCGCTTTGAAGAACTCGACGCGCAGCTGGCCGGCAGCCAGGAACGCCACGCCGAGCTCGATGACGCGGTGATCGCCGCCGAGCGCGCATTGACCCAGGCACGCGAACAGCAGCGCAGCCTGGAGCGCAGCGCGCAGGAGGTCACTTTTTCTCTGCGCAGCCTGCAGGCGCGCCAGGCCGAGCTGCGCCGCTCGGTCGACACCGCTGCGTCGCAAGAAAAAGCCCTTTTCGACGAGCAACAACGCGCCAGCGACGAGCTGGACCGGCTCAACGACGCGGCAGCGCAAGGCGGCCTGCAAAGCGCGCTGGCGATGAAGCTGGAGCGCGAGCAGTTGCTGGGCGCCCTGCGCAGCCACTGCGACGACCTCACCGCCAAGCTGCGCGCCAGCGACGAGCGCCGCCTGCAGCTGGAGCGCCAGCTCGATCCGCTGCGCAGCCGCATCACCGAGTTCCAGCTCAAAGAGCAGGCGGCACGCCTCGGCGTTGAGCAACACAGCCAGCAGCTGCTTGAGGCCGAGGCCGATCTCGCGGTGGTGGCGCAAAGCGTGCTGGAGGGCAACGTGCGGTTGATGGGCCTGCAAGGCGAGATCGTTCAGCTGCAGCGCGAGATTCAGTCGCTTGGCGCGGTCAACCTGGCCGCGCTCGACGAACTCACGCAGTCAAGTGAACGCAAGACCTTCCTCGATGCGCAAACCGCCGACCTGGTCGAGGCCATGACCACGCTGGAAGATGCGATCAAAAAAATCGACAACGAAACCCGCGAGCTGCTGGGCCGCACCTTCGAGGCGGTCAACGCCCATTTCGGCACGATGTTTCCCGAGCTGTTTGGCGGCGGCAACGCGCGCCTGGTGATGACCGGCGAGGAAGTTCTGGACGCCGGCGTGCAGGTGATGGCGCAGCCACCGGGCAAGAAAAACCAGACCATTCACCTGCTCTCGGGTGGCGAAAAAGCACTGACTGCGATCGCGCTGGTGTTTGCGATCTTCCAGCTCAACCCAGCGCCTTTTTGCTTGCTCGACGAGGTCGACGCGCCGCTGGACGACGCCAACACCGAGCGCTATGCCAAATTGGTCACCAAAATGTCCACCGAGACCCAGTTTTTGTTCATCAGCCACAACAAGATTGCTATGGAAATGGCGCGCCAACTGATCGGCGTGACCATGCAGGAACAGGGCGTTTCCCGCATCGTCGCGGTCGAAATGGAGTTTGCCGCCGGTATGCTTCAAGCCACCTAAAACGCATCCACAGCACATCACCATGAGCACACTGCAACTCAGCCTGGCCATCATCGGCGGCCTCGTTCTGGCCGGCGTGGTGGCCTACAACGCCTGGGTCACCCGGCGCAACCTGCCGCGCACCGTGCGCGGTCGTGGCATTGATCTTGCGGCTTCAGCAGCTGGCAGCGATGCCCCAGCCGCCTCGGTGGTTGCGTCCGCAGCGCCCGGCGCCGACGACGACGGCCGCATCGATCCGGTGCTGGACGACGAGACACCGCACCACCCCGACCCGCTGGGGAATCAGGCCCAGGGAGAAGGTCAGGGTGGCGCCGCACCAGCGCCGGCGCCACCCGCCCGAAGCGCCCCGCCCGTTGCCTTCGACCCGCTCGGCGCTGCGCCCGCCAGGCGGCCCACGCTGGACGCGCTGATCGATGTGATTGCGCCGCTGGCCCTGGAGGTTGAGATCTCGGGCGACGCTGTGCTGGCTGCTTTGCCCGGCACGCGCCGGGTCGGCAGCAAGCCGTTTGCGGTCGAGGGCCAGAGCGCTGTCAGCGCCGAGTGGGAAGCGCCACGCCTGGGCCAGCGCTACCGCGCGCTGCAGGCCGGCGTGCAGCTGGCCAACCGCGCCGGCGCCTTGAACGACATCGAGTTCTCCGAATTTGTGGTCAAGGCCCAGGCCTTTGCCGACGCACTGGGCGTCACGCCCGACTTTCCCGATATGCGAGGCGAGGTCTCTCGCGCCCGCGAACTTGATGCGTTTGCCAGCGGGCACGACGCCCAACTCGGCTTCACCCTGCGCGCTCGCCGCGCCGCCTGGAGCCCCGGCTATGTCACGCTGCACGCCGCCCGCCAAGGTTTTGTGGCTGGCGCTTTGCCAGGCCGCATGGTGTTGCCCGGCAGCAGTGCGGGGCAGGCGCCCATTCTCAGCCTGGTGTTTGATCCCCAGGCTGCCATGGCCGAAGACCCCGAGCAGACCGCGCTGCGAGAGCTGGCTTTGGCGCTGGAAATCACCCACGTGCCGCGCAGCGAGCAGCCGTTTTTGCGTTTGCGAGAAGCCGCTGCCGCGCTGGCCGAGGCGATGGACGGTGTCGTCACCGACGATGCCGGCCAGCCACTGTCCGCCGACGCGCTGGACCAGATCGGCGCCGATCTGGAAGGCCTGTACGACGCGCTGGATGCGCGCGATTTGTCGGCGGGGTCGGTGCAGGCGCGCAGATTGTTTAGTTGACCCCTCCCTCCCGCGCCGCGCCCGAGGGGCGCGTTACCCCCCCCAGGGGGCGATGCTGACGGCCCGGCAAAGCCGGTTTGTATTGGTAAGCACCCCCGCCGCGCTTCGCGCGACCCCCAAGGGGGCGATGCGAGTGGCCCGGCAAAGCCGGTTGCACCGCATCTCTGGGTTTAGACATCGCAATCTTGACAAATGAACATTTCTGATAAGCCTGTTTTTCCTGCTGCAGTCACCCATCGAGCGGCCGATTTGCGCGCGCTGTTGCACCACCACGCCCACCGCTACTACACGCTGGACGATCCCGAGATCCCGGACGCTGAGTACGACCGGCTGTTTCAGGCATTGCAGGCCTTGGAGGCGGAGCACCCAGAACTGCTTACAGCCGGTTCACCGACCCAGCGCGTCGGCGGCAAGGTGCTCAACGGCTTCGCCCCGGTGCGCCATGTGGTGCCCATGCTGTCAATCAATACCGAGACCAACACCGAGGCCAGCGGCGCGGTGAACTTTGACAACCGCATTCGCCGCGCATTGGGCCTGGGGGAGAGCGATGCGCCGGTTGGGTACGTGACTGAGCTCAAGTTCGACGGGCTGGCCATGAGCCTGCGCTATGTGGATGGCGTGTTGGTGCAAGCAGCCACGCGGGGCGATGGCGAGATGGGTGAAGACGTCACCACCAACATCCGCACCATTCACCAGATTCCTTTGCAGCTCTTTGCCCCCACGCTCCCCGCTGCGCGCGGGTCGCTGCCCGGCGGCGAAACCCTGCCCATCCCGCCACTGCTTGAGGTGCGCGGCGAGGTTTACATGCGGCGCGACGATTTTGAGTCGCTTAACGAGCGCCAGCGCGTGAAGATCGCCGCTGGCGCCAAGGGCGAAAAAACCTTTGTCAATCCGCGCAACGCGGCCGCTGGTGCGGTGCGCCAGCTCGCCTCAAGCATTGCCGCGCAGCGCCCGCTGAGCTTTTTTGCCTACGGCTTGGGCGACATCACCCCGGTGGAGCAGGGTGGCCCTGCGTTCGAGTCCCATTTTCAGCTGCTCATGCAGCTCAAGGCCTGGGGCTTTCCGGTCGCCGAGCAAACCGCGCTGGCGACGGGAGCAGATGCGCTGGTGGCATTTCATCAGCAGACCGGCGCCAGCCGCGACCAGCTGCCGTTTGACATCGATGGCGTGGTCTACAAGGTCAACGCGCTGGCCTCGCAGCGCCAGCTTGGCTTTGTCTCGCGCGAGCCGCGCTGGGCGGTGGCGCACAAATACCCGGCGCAAGAGCAGCTCACCACCGTGCTGGCGATTGATGTGCAGGTCGGGCGCACCGGCAAGCTCACGCCGGTGGCCAAGCTACTCCCCGTGTTCGTGGGCAACGTCACCGTGACCAACGCCACCCTGCACAACGAGGCCGAGGCGCGCCGCAAGGACGTGCGGGTGGGCGACACGGTCACAGTGCGCCGCGCCGGCGATGTGATCCCCGAGGTGGTGTCGGTGCTGCTGGACAAGCGGGCAGGCGATCCATCGCCGTTCACCATGCCGGCTCACTGCCCAGTGTGCGGCAGCGACACGCTGCGCGAAGAGGGTGAGGTCGACCACCGTTGCACCGGCGGCCTGTTCTGCGCTGCCCAGCGCAAGCAGGCGATCCTGCATTTCGCGCAGCGCCGCGCAGTGGAAATCGAAGGCCTGGGCGACAAGCTGGTCGAGCAGCTGGTCGACGCTGGTGTGGTCAAGACCTTGCCCGATCTCTACCGCCTGGGTCTGACGGCACTGTTGGCGCTGGAGCGCATGGCCGACAAATCAGCGCAGAACATCTTGGTGGCGCTACAGACACCCAAGCAGACCACCTTGCCGCGCTTTCTGTTCGGTCTCGGCATCCGCCACGTGGGCGAGTCCACCGCCAAAGAACTGGCGCGCCACTTCGGCAGCCTAGACAGGGTGATGGACGCCAGCCTGGAGCAGCTGCTGGAGGTGAACGATGTCGGCCCAGTGGTGGCGCAGAGCCTGCGCACCTTCTTCGACCAGCCCCACAACCGCGAGGTGGTGGAGCAACTGCGCACCTGCGGCGTTACCTGGGCCGAAGGCGATCCCGCCGAGCGGACACCGCAGCCGCTGGCGGGTCAAACATTTGTGCTCACCGGCACCTTCCCCACCCTCAAGCGCGAAGAAGCAAAGGCGCTGCTGGAAGCTGCAGGCGCCAAGGTGGCAGGCTCGGTGAGCAAAAAAACCGACTACCTGGTGGCCGGCGCCGAGGCAGGCAGCAAGCTTGCCAAGGCGCAGGAACTGGATGTGGCGGTGCTGGATGAGGCGGGGATGTTGGCGCTGCTGAAGGCTCGATCCTGATCTGCCGATGGTCTGCTCCAGGGCAGATCTGTCCCTCGTGGGCAGCCGCGTCATGCGAACGGGTAGCGATCCCGGTTCAGCACCGCCGCCACTGCGGTCACCTCTTCCGGGAACATCCCCAAATTCATCGTGGTGTTGCACATCTCCACCCTGCCACGCAACGCGCTTGCATGGTTGATGCGCCCGGCAGGCTTGTACATGCTGCTGCCGTCACCGCCGACCTTGCTGTGGTGGCAGGCCACGCATTGGCTGTCCGCGATCAATTTTTGCCCGAGTGCCAGATCGGCGCCTTGGTCGATCTCGGCGCCCTGGGCTTTTGCGCTATCCACGTCGCGCGCCCCGCCCAGCAGCAGCAGGCTGGTGCCAACCAGGCGCAGGGCGCGGCTGCGATGGCCGTGGCGGTGGGTGTTTGTGGTGCGGTCGGTGGGTGACATGCAGCGACCTCCGGGGGGACAAGCCGGCAAGTGCCGACGCGATTTAGCCCACCTGCATCAGAATCGCCTGTGTTGAGTTCATCCCGCATGGCTTTTCGCTTTCTGGTTTGTTGCACCACCCCACACCATGACCGTTCACACCATTTTGAAAATGGGCGATCCGCGCCTGCTGCGCATCGCCCAGCGCGTTACCGCCTTTGACACGCCCGAGCTGCGCCAGCTGGTGGCCGACATGCACGAGACCATGGCCGCAGCCAGCGGCGCCGGCCTGGCCGCGCCGCAAATCGGGGTCGATTTGCAGCTGGTGATCTTTGGCACTGGCACCGTGGTGCCGCGTTACCCCGACGCCGAACCGGTGCCGCGCACCGTGCTGATTAACCCGACCATCACCCCGCTGGGCAACGAGGAGGTGGAAGACTGGGAAGGCTGCCTCTCGGTGCCCGGGCTGCGGGCGGTGGTGCCGCGCTGGAGCAAGGTGCGCTACCAGGGCTTTGATTTGCAAGGCAACGCCATCGACCGCGAAGCTGAGGGCTTTCATGCGCGGGTGGTGCAACACGAGTGCGACCACCTCTGGGGCACGCTGTACCCGATGCGGGTGCGCGATTTCAGCCGTTTCGGCTTTGTCGAGGTGCTGTTTCCCGATCTGGTGGACCACAGCGACGACTGAGCAACCAGCGGCTGCTGTACCCGCTCGAACCCTCTCTTTTTTCAGGAATTCCCAGTTGATCTTTGCTCGATCGTGCGTCGCCTTGCTCGCGACGTCTTTGCTTGGCGCCTGCGCCACCTCGGCGCCACCACCGCCCATATTTCCCACCGTACCCGCCGTCTGGTACGCGCCGCCCTTGCCGCATGGCGGCAGCAGCGCCGATCTGGCCCACTGGTGGGCGCGTCTGAACGACCCGGTGCTGGCAAATTGGCAGGCCCTCGCCCAGGGGCAAAGCCCCAGCTTGGCTGAGGCGCGCTCGCGGCTGTTTGCTGCGCGGGCGCAGCTGCGCGGCGAGCAAAGTGGCCGTGGCCTGCAGGCGGCCGCGGTGGCGAGCGCCAGTCGGAGTGTTCAGCTGGGCCAGCCGCTGGCAAGCATGCTGGGCGCCGGTGTGCAAGCCTCTTGGGCGCTCGATCTCTGGGGCGGGGCACAGGCGGGCGTGGACGCCGCGCAGGCCCGGCAAGATGCGGCCGGCGCCAGCTGGCATGCGGCGCGGGTGCTGGTGGCGGCCGAACTGGCGGGTCTGTATTACAGGCAGCGCCTGTGCCGCGTGCAGCAGCAGGTGGTGCAAGACGACCGCGACTCGCGCGCTGTTACTGCTCGCGCCACGGCGCAGAGCGAGGGCGCTGGGCTGACCGCGCCCGCGGTGGCTGCGCTTGCGCGCGCCAGCGCCGCCGAGGCGGCCAGCCGCTACCAGCAGCAGCGCCAGGTGTGCGAGCAGCAAATCAAGTCGCTGGTGGCGCTCACCGGCCTGGCCGAGCCGGCGTTGCGGGCCCAGCTCGCGCAGGCGCCGGGCTTGCCAGCGGGGCCCACGCTGGACGCCCTGCTGGGCGTGGCCGCCGTGCCCGCCGAGGTACTTCGCCAGCGGCCCGATGTGTTTCGGGCCCAGCGCGCGCTGATGGCAGCGGCCGAATTGGTCGGCGTGGCGCGGGCCGCGCTGTTGCCCAGCCTGAATTTATCGGGCAACGTGTTGGTTGGCCGGGGGTCGAGTGGGGGCCTGGACGCCAGCTTCAACACCTGGTCGGTCGGACCGTTCGCCCTCAGCCTGCCTCTGAGCGGACGCGGTGCGTTGCAGGCTGGCGTGGACAGCGCCCAGGCCGGCTACGAGAGCGCGGCTGTGGCCTATGCCGCCACCCTGCGCAACGCGATCGCCGAGGTCGAGCGCACGCTGGTGGCACTGGCCGCGCTGCGCGAGCAGCAAAGCAGCAGCGCCATCGCGCTGGCCGGCTACACCCAGTCGTTTACCGGCACCGAGGCGCGCTTCCGGGTGGGTTTCGCCAGTCTGAACGAGCTGGAAGACGCACGCCGGCTCAAGCTCAACGCCGACAGCAGCGCGGTGGCGCTGCAACAAAACCGCATCCAGGCCTGGATCGATCTGTATCTGGCGCTCGGCGGTGGCTTCGATCCGACCCAGCTGCCCGCTTCGCCCGATCTCAATTCCTTTCCCCTTTCCGCCACGGACGCCCACCGCGCCATTACCGCCAAAGACCCGTCATGAGTGCTGTTTCCCCCCCGGCCACTGGCCAAAACAAAAAATGGCTGGCGCTGGTCGCCGTGCTGGTGCTGATCGCCGCCCTGGTCTGGTGGTGGCGTCAGCCGGCGGGCGAGGTGACGGCCGCTAGCGCGGTCGCCACCGAGCCCAAGCCGGTGATGACGGTCACCGTGGCAGAGCCGAAACGTGAGACGCTCGCCATCGCGCTGCAAGCCAACGGCAACGTGAGCGCCTGGCAAGAAGCCAGTGTGGGCGCCGAAGTCAATGGCCTGCGGCTGGCCACGGTAAATGCGAACGTGGGTGATGCGGTAAAAAAGGGCCAGGTGCTGGCCACCTTCACCACAGACACTGCGCGCGCCGACCGCCTGCAAAGCCAAGCCAGTGTGGTGCAGGCCGAAGCCGGCTACCTCAACGCCAAAGCGGACGCCGACCGCGCTCGCTCCATCCAAGACAGCGGCGCGCTTTCCGCCTCGCAGATCGCGCAGTATTTGACCCAGGAAAAAGTGGCCAAGGCACAGTGGGAGGCGGCCCAAGCGCTGCTGAGCGCAACCGACATCCGTCTCGGCAACACCACGGTAAAAGCGCCCGACGACGGCCTGATATCGGCGCGCGGCGCCACCGTGGGCGCGGTGGTGGGCGCGGGCCAGGAGCTGTTTCGCCTCATCCGCCAGGGCCGAATGGAGTGGCGCGCCGAGGTGACTGCCAGCGAGGTTGGGCGCATCGAGGTCGGGCAAAAAGCCCGTGTGACGCTGGCCACTGGCACTGAGCTCAGCGGGCAGGTACGAGCCATTGCGCCGAGTGCCAACGAGCAGACACGCAGCATCCTGGTCTATGTCGATCTGCCGCGCCACAAAGACCTGAAGGCGGGCACTTTTGCGCGCGGTGTGTTCGCTATTGGCCAAAGCGAGGCGCTGACCGTGCCCACGCCGGCCATCGTGGTGCGCGATGGCAACAACTTTGTCTTTGTGTTGGACGCAGCAAACAAAGCCGCTGCCCGCAAGGTGCAGGCCAGCCGCCGTGTCGGCGATCGGGTGGAAATCGTTGAAGGACTGCAGGCTGGCGAGCGGGTGGCGGTGCAGGGCGCGGGCTTCCTGAACGACGGCGATCTGGTCAAGGTCGTGGAGTAGTGCCCACCCTCGCCGCGCTTCGCGCGACCCCCTGCAAGGGGGCAATCCCTGCGGCCTGGCCAAGCCAGTTCCGCAGTGGC
>Ga0105053_10003139_pt1 | contig 25321 bp, 23 predicted proteins | sample BON01_FD_78093 | JGI IMG/M metagenome (GOLD analysis project Ga0105053, IMG submission 78093) | Freshwater microbial communities from Lake Bonney liftoff mats and glacier meltwater in Antarctica - BON-01 | ecosystem: Environmental > Aquatic > Freshwater > Ice > Glacier meltwater | place: Lake...
AGTCGCAGGAATGCAGCGCTTCTGCAAGGTTTTGCGGCGCTGAGAATGTGGACAGCCCGCGCGCCTGATAGCCGCTATAAAAATGGGGCTAGATGCGCAATGCATCCAACCCCGTAATTTAAGCAATTTCACACGGTTTGCCGTGCTATTTAACCTGACAGGCCAGCCCGTCGGCGCGCAGTGTATCACAGAGGCTTTTTGCAGCTGCAGCATCCGCGGTGACTGCTTGCAAGCGGTAGACCGTACCAATGTCCGCTTTGCCTTCGACAATGCGGTATTTGAAGCCTTTGATCGCGTCTGTCTGACGGTTCAGAACGTTCCAGCCGGTTTCAGCGCTTGCTTTGGTGGAATAGGCGCCAACCTGGACCGCAACACCGCCGGTGGCAGCGGTATTAATCGTTGTCGCGACATCAATGGTCGGTTTTGGAGCTGGCTGTTCAGCCAAGCGGCCCTCGCGGCTTTGACCTTCGCTGACGGCAGGGGCGACATCGCCGGTGCCAGCAAATGTCCGTCCGCCGGGAACCTCGGGCTTTTCCTTTGTCGGACCTTCAGGTGCCTCGATCGTGCTGCCATCTGCGATCAATTCAGGATCTGTGCTTTGGTTGGAGAAAAACCAGATCGCGCCGAACAGCACCGCCAGGGCCAATGCGGCCATCACGACAAAGCCGATAATCCGGCCAGTATCGACGCCTTCTTCTTCGTCATCATAATCGCCGGATTCAAGCCACGGTAGCGGCTCCTCCTCCTCGCTAAGTGACAATTCTTCCACGTCGTCGATGGAATATTTACTTTCCACAGCGTCGTCCAATGGCTCATCACCTTCGCGACCAGTTCCCTCAAGACCTGACATCCTTACATCTCCTCCACTGCCTCAACCCCTAGCAGAGCGAGACCATTACGCAGAACCTGCCCGATCTGGCTGGCAAGGAAAAGCCTTGCACCGCTCAAATCGGCATCCTCTGCCACGATGAACCGCTTTGCCGGATTATCATTACCCAAATTCCAATAGGCGTGGAACGCACCAGCAAGCTCATAGAGATAGAACGCCAACCTGTGCGGTTCACGCGCCAGTGCCGCCGCCTCGACAGTCCGGGGGAATTGCGCGGCCTGTTTGATCAATTCCAGCTCTTCCACGCCCAAGCTATCGATGTGATCGGCTGAGGGAGCAAAGCCCTCGGCGGCACCCTTGCGCAAGGTCGAATGAATCCGCGCATGGGCATATTGGACGTAGAAAACCGGATTTTCCTTCGATGCCTCGACCACTTTGGCGAAGTCGAATTCCATCTGTGCTTCCGGCTTGCGGCTGAGCATGGTGAAGCGGACGACATCCTTGCCAACTTCCTCGACCATATCCGCGATGGTGATGAAATTGCCCGAACGCTTGGACATTTTGATCGGCTCGCCGGCCCGCATCAACTGGACCATTTGCACCAGCTTTACATCAAATGGGATTTTGCGGCCTGCGCCTTCGGTCAGCGCGGCGACCGCCGCCTTGATCCGCTTAACAGTGCCCGAATGGTCCGCGCCCCAAATATTGATCAGAGCGTCAGCATTCTCTGCTTTTTGGAAATGATAGGCCAGATCGGCCCCGAAATAGGTCCAGCTCCCATCCGACTTCTTGATCGGACGGTCCTGATCGTCCCCGAACCGGGTGGAGCGGAACAGCGGTAATTCTACCGGTTCCCAATCGTCCAGCACCTTGCCTTTGGGCGCTTCCAGAATGCCGTCATAGACCAGATCATGTTCACGCAGCCACGCTTCTGCCTTGGCCGGTTTCCCGGCCAATTGCAGTGCGGCTTCTGAAGAGAACACATCATGCTTGATACCCAGCAAGGCCAGATCGGCACGGATCATGTCCATCATCGCATCCACCGATTGGGCACGAAAAATTGGCAGCCAGTGTTCTTCAGCATCGTCCTTGAACCGGTCCCCCAATTCCTTCGCCAGCGCTTGACCCACGGGCACCAGATAGTCACCCGGATACAGCCCTTCGGGAATGGCGCCGATGTCGTCACCCAATGCCTCGCGGTACCGCAGATGAACTGACCGGGCGAGCGTATCGACCTGCGATCCAGCGTCATTGACGTAATATTCGCGGATCACCTTATGCCCGGTATATTGCAGCAGCGATGACAGCGCATCGCCCACCACCGCGCCGCGGCAATGGCCCATATGCATCGGACCGGTTGGATTGGTCGAGACATATTCAACGTTTACGGTGACGCCTGCGCCCTTGTCCGAGCGGCCGTAATTATCGCCCAATTTGGCGATTGCCAACAATTCTGCGCGCCATGCCGCATCCGATATACGCATATTGATAAAGCCGGGCCCGGCGATTTCCGCCGAATCGATATCGGGGTCCGCTTCCAGCTTCTCGACCATTTTGGCGGCGAGTTCGCGCGGATTGGTGCGGGCCTGTTTAGCCAGCACCATCGCGGCATTGGTCGCCAGATCGCCGTGACTGGGATCACGCGGCGGTTCGACAGCAACATTGCCGCGAGGGCTTTCCGGCGGCAAGGCGCCCTCCAGCTCAAGCGCGTTGAGGACAGCAGCAACCTTCTCCGCGAATGCGGAGTGGAGTGTTTGCAATGGGGCAGGTTCTGTTGATTTGGACATGACCCAAGCGGTTAAACGAACCGCCCAAAATCGCAAGCAAACCTGGAATTAAGCGGCTTAGCGCGTGGCGTTATAGGCCAATTGCTCTTCGCTCAGCTGAAAACCAACCAGCAATTCAAAGGTCGCACGGGCCAGCGCTGCCTTCACCTGCGGATCAGCCAGTGGATCGAGCGCAGCATCTACGTCGCCTGACTTGCGGCGGCGCGTAATCTGTTCGCGAATTTCAGGCGGCAAGGTCGCTTCGGCGCGGTCGACGAAGGCACCAGCCTTCGCGCTGCCCTGCGCGCGTTCCTGACCATCAGCAAAATTGACGACGACAGTTCCGATTCGCTTGGCCTGTACCGCGCTACCGCCGCGCAGAACGGCGGAATAATAGGGCAATTCGACCCGGCGTTCGCCGCGAGTGTCAGTCCGGCGGGCAAGCACATCGAAACTGGCTTCGGAATAGACTTTCTCGCCAGTATCATTGCACTGACTGCGGACATTGGTGATTGTTGCAGTGACGTCCAGATTAGCGGCGGTTTGGTCACCGGCGGCGCGGAAAGTTGTGATATCACCCGTGAAATCAGGCACGCCAACAGCAGGACAGACAGAACGAATCGCGGAGATACCGACCCCTTGGTCGATCACCAGCTCGCCTTCTTTCGAGCAGCCAGACAGGGCCGTAGCGACTGCGGCGAGTGGGAGAATAATACGCAAAGAGCGGCGAGTAGGCGTCATCAGGAAAATCCTTCGGAATTCGAATAACGTCGCCCTAGCGGGCCGGACAGCAAAGCGCTAGAGGCGGAAACATGAACGCTCCCTTGCAAAACTCTTCGGCTGGCGCACGCCCTGCGCTAACCCTGTTAATCGCAGCCCCGCGCGGCTTTTGCGCCGGTGTCGACCGCGCCATCGAGATCGTCGAGCGCGCGCTCGAACGCTACGGCGCGCCGGTCTATGTCCGGCATGAAATTGTCCACAACCGCTACGTGGTCGATGGGCTGAAGGCCAAAGGCGCAATATTTGTCGAAGAACTGGACGAAGTGCCAGACGGTGCGCCGGTAGTATTCAGTGCTCATGGTGTGCCCAAGGCAGTTCCTGCCGAGGCAGAGCGGCGCGGGCTCGATTATCTCGACGCGACGTGCCCGCTGGTCAGCAAGGTCCACCGCGAGGCTGAACGCCAGATAAAGGACGATCGTCACATTCTGTTTATCGGCCACCGCGGCCACCCAGAAGTAATTGGGACCATGGGACAAGTGCCGGATGGCAAGATGACTCTGGTGGAAACCATCGAAGATGTTGATGCTCTCATGTTCGGCCCTGCCGAGACCTTGGCATTTCTGACACAAACCACGCTTTCGGTTGATGACACCGCAGGGATCGTCGCCGCTTTGCGCGCGAAGTATCCACAGATCATTGGCCCGAAGGCGGAAGATATTTGTTACGCCACGTCCAATCGGCAGGCGGCGGTGAAGGAAATTGCCCCCGGGAGCGATCTGGTACTGGTGATCGGAGCTCCCAACAGTTCCAATTCCGTGCGGCTGGTTGAAGTCGCGGAGAAATGCGGAACCGATGCTCGGTTGATCCAGCGAGCGGACGATATCGACCCGGCATGGCTGGAAGGAGTTGGCACGCTTGGCCTTACCGCCGGTGCATCTGCACCAGAAAAGCTGGTACGAGAAGTCGTTGACCGGCTTTCTGAATGGCGCGAAGTCGAAGAACACACATTGGTCAGCGCGGTGGAAAAGATGGTCTTTAAACTCCCACGGCAACTTACCGACAAGGCTTGACCGGTAGGTGGCGGTTTACACTCATCTTGGTGCGGACCAGTTTGCAGCGCTGATCACGGAATATGATGTTGGCGAATTGGTTTCGGTCAAAGGCATCGCGGAAGGTGTCTCCAACAGCAATTGGCTGGTTGAAACAACCGGGTCAGACGGCGCGCTGGATTCGGCGGGCAACCCGCAAACACGGTTCATTCTGACGATGTATGAACGGCGTATCGATCTGGACGATCTGCCTTTCTTCCTCGGCCTGCTCGACCATTTGTCTGCGAAAGATGGACCGGTTCCGCGCACCATTCATGACCGTACAGGAAATGCATCGCGTACGCTGGACGGCAAGGCGATTGCGCTGATTGAATTTCTGCCCGGCGTCTCAATTGAAAATCCGACTGAGGCGCAGGCCAAGGCGGTCGGTGCGGCTCTGGCCGGAATTCACCTCGCCTCGGCTGATTTTGCTGACACCAGAAAAAATGACCTTCGCCCCGTAGATTGGCAGAAATTATTTGACCAATGCGGCGATCATTTGGCCGAGATTGATCCGGCGCTACCCGGCATCATAAGCCAGCATATGCCGCGGCTCTTGTCTGAATGGCCAGAAGACCTGCCTCATTCAACAATTCACGCCGACCTTTTTCCCGACAACGTGTTGATGCTGGGCAACGAAGTTACTGGCCTGATAGATTTCTATTTCGCCTGCACCGATATCACCGCTTACGATTTGGCTGTGACCCATGCTGCATGGTGCTTCGGCGATCTCGGCACGGTATTTCGGCCCGAAATCGGCGCGGCGATGATGGCTGGTTATGAATCAGTCCGGCCCCTGTCTGATGCAGAACTTTCGGCGTTGCCATTGCTGGCGCAAGGTGCGGCGATGCGCTTTGCCGCAACCCGGGCCTTTGACTGGATAAATACGCCAGACGATGCGCTGGTAAAGCGCAAGGATCCGATGGATTTCATGAAACGGCTGGAATTCTACGCCGAGCATGGCCACACCGCATTCCGCAGGCGGGCAATCTAGGACACAATTAGCAAGATGAAGAAGGTCGAAATTTTCACGGATGGCTCGTGCAAGGGCAATCCTGGCCCAGGCGGCTGGGGTGCATTGCTACGCATGGGCAGTCATGAAAAGGAATTGTCGGGCGGTGATCCGGATACCACCAACAATCGGATGGAAATGACCGCTATTATTCACGCACTGAACGCGCTGATCGAACCTTGCGAGATCAATCTATATTCCGACAGCAAATATGTCCTCGACGGAATGACCAAGTGGATCGATGGCTGGCAGCGCCGCGGCTGGAAAACCGCCAGTAAGAAACCTGTCCGCAATGAAGATTTGTGGCACGAATTGATCGACGCGGCGAAGCACCATTCGGTCAGTTGGCATTGGGTAAAGGGCCATAATGGCCACCCCGAAAACGAGAGGGTTGATCAGTTGGCCAGCGACGCAGCAGATCGGGCGCAAGCCGAAGCTTGATCCTTATCTAAGTAATCCGGGAAGCGGCGGATTGGTCCCCGCTTCCCGCATCCCCCATATCAGCTTTCGTCGACGGTTTCTGCGCCAGGGCCGTTTTTCTGAACCGACTCGATTGCATTCTTTGCGCTCGCTTTGCTGGAATAACCTTCAGTCCAGAAAATCGGTTCTGCATTATACATGAAATAGGCAACGAACTCGCCAGCCTTGTTCTTCTTGATCTTGAAATGATGTGCCACTGATTGGTCTCCTGTGTTGACAAAGGATAACAACTTAACCGCTAAACCAAATAAATCTACCCGAAGCGTGTTGGCGAATATATTGCCCGGTCGAGGGACTGAGTCATCGCATCTTGCGGCAGGCCCAAGATGATTTGCGCGCCCAGACGCGCCGCTGCTGGCGCGGTCTGAATGCCGAAGCCGCCCTGCCCGGCAAACCAGAAGAATTCTGGCACATGGCGATCGAATCCATATACCGGCAGCCGGTCTGGCGCGAAGCTGCGCAAGCCCGCCCATTTATGCTCAACCTGCTCCACCCGCCAATCAACGGTTTGCTGCAGCCGCTCGATTGCCGTGGCAACCGACAGTTCGTCTGGCGCTGCATCGCATGGGGCGGAAGGTTCTTCATCATGCGGACTGAGCCACAGCCGACCGTTTTCCGGTTTGAAGTAAAATTTGCCGGAGACATCAAGTATCAGCGGCAAATCATTGGGCGGCGCGGGATCGGTACGTACCTGAGCGACTGTTCGCCGTTTTGGCTCGATCCCGATTGGCGGGACGGCAGCGATTTTCGCAATGGTATCGGCCCAGGCGCCCGCCGCATTCACCAATGTCGCAGCGGTGAACTCGCTCTCGGCCTCGGTCGCCAGAGCCCAGCCAGCCTCACCATGGGACGCAGATGCCAAACGGGCGCGAGTTTCCAAATCCGCACCATTTTTGCGCATCGCTGCGAGATAATGCGCGTGCAGCGCAGCAACATCGATATCCGAACAAGCCGGTTGCCAAACGCCGCCGGTCCATTCGGGCAGCAACCCCGGCACCCGCTGCGCCAGCGCATCTGCGCCAAGACGCTCGATGGTCGCGCCACTGCCAGCAAAGCGGTCCATGAAGTTACCCAGCGCGGCGGCATCCTGGTCGCGGCCAATGTACAGCGCGCCGCGCGGCATTAGAAAGCCATGCTCGCGCAGATAGGGGCCGGATGCCAGCGTAAGTGGGACGATTTGCGGCCCACCATAACATTCCTCCCAGAATGCTGCCGAACGACCGGTCGCATGGTAACCAGGCTGATCCTCTGCCTCCAGCACCAGCACGCTGGCATGCGGCGCAAGCTCTGCCGCCAGGCTGGCCCCGGCCATCCCGCAGCCGATAATTGCAATGTCATAGTGCTTAACCAAGAGAATTTAGCCTGCTTTTAAGTTCGCCACTGCGTCAGATTGTCCAGGCTTTGGAGAAGTCTTCGGCCCAGTTTTTGGCACAGCCTTGGGCACGGTACGATCAAGAAAGTCTGTAATCGCGGCCATCACCCGATCACGCACTGGATCAACCTCGCGCAACACCTCATGACGAGCTTCATCGCCAAGTTCGAGCAATTCGCCATGCGGCAAACGTGCAGCGGCGCGCTCGATTGCCCCTATATCGACCAATTTATCGTTGGAGGCACCGATCAGCAGAACTGGCTGTGTCACTGCTTCGAGTACTCCGGCCCGTTCCAGCCCGCGGGTGGATGCATAACCGCGTTCGACCCACCGCCAGCTACCCGGCCCCATCACCAATTCAGGGCGTTGTTCGCGCCACCACAGTTCATCCTCATAACGCTCAAGATCATGAGTCAGTAAGTCGATCCGACCAACGGGCAATTCCCCGGGCTTCTCGCTCCATTTCCATGCAGGACGTGCCGGATCGCCAAGCAGGGCCATTAATCTTGCCGCGCTGTGCAGCAAAGGAACTGGCAATAACGAAGGGGAATAACCCAGCATCGGGGCTGACAAGACCACAGCATCGGGATCGATCCTGCGTTCCGCTACCGCCCGCATGACTAAATGCCCGCCCATGGAATGTCCGGCAATAATATGCGGCCCAGGCATTGACGTTTTCCATTGCGCCCAAAACGCCGAAATATCGTCGATCCAGACCGAAAAGTCGCCAACATGCCCGGTCACCGGATCATTGCCCAGCCGGCCTGATCCAGCCTGTCCGCGCCAATCGGCGGCGGTTACTTGCCAGCCATTACGGTGCCATTGCTCCAGCGTTTCGAGATATTTTTCATAGGCATCCCCGCGCCCGGGCATAAACAAAATAGAGCCGCGCGGAGCGTCATTGGCCGCAGTGTTCAAACGGGCCCAATCGATCCGCCGGATCGCATAACCATCGGGCGCAGACCACGTAGATTCCACCGCGTCAGCAGGGATCTTGCGGCGATCAATCATTGGATGATCCCGTTCGCGGTTGATAGCTGGTTTATCGGCTTGGCTAATGTGAACCTCCAATGCTTGGTTACTATTTGGTAAGCCCTCGTCTGTAGCAGGTGTTTCCATAGGGACTTTGGGGGCATTAATGCTTAGCGGATATTTTCACTACGGATTGCTGGTTGCATTGGCAATCGCGCTGCTGATTGCAGCGTTTACCGATATTCAACGGCGCCAGATCGACAATCGGCTCAATGCCGTCATCGCGCTGGGCGCGCCGCTGTTCTGGTGGGCCAGCGGAATGTCTCTGTATCCCGATGTTGCGATACAGATTGGGGTAGCTCTCGGCGCATTTGCTGTTCTGGCGATCATGTTCAATTTCGGCATGATGGGCGGCGGCGATGTCAAATTGCTGACCGCGCTTGCATTATGGATCCAGCCAGACTGGTTCCTGGAATTACTTATCATCATGGCTCTGCTGGGCGGCGTGCTGACGATTGGCATGGGCGCATGGCATGTCATGCGCCGCCAGCGTGACCGTTTAGCCATCCCGTATGGGGTCGCAATCTCCGCCGCCGGCCTGTGGGTCATCGGTTTTCATCACCTTCCCATCGCGGGCGCCGTCCTCGGCGTTTCGGTGGGCTAAACCAGATTTTAACCAACGTCTCGTAACCATATTAAACACAACGCCCAATTGAATTTTCTCGGGGCTGAATAGGGGGCTTGAAAAGCCATGGATAGGAAGAAGCTAGCTCTACTGCTTGGTGCACTGATCATTGCGATCGGTACAGCTTTGGCAGCGCGGAGCATGTTCGCCGGTACCCCGGCACCAGTAGCCGAAGCAGCTGTAGCGCAGGGGCCAAGGGTTCTGGTGGCGCAACGCGGGCTTCCCGTTGGCACGATCATTACAGCAGATGCGATCAGTTTCCAGCAGTGGCCAGAAGAACTGGTTCAGGATGCATATTTCCTGGACGGCGAATCCGACATCGCCAAATTGCTGGGCACCGTAGTACGCTATCAAGTGTCTGCCGGTGAACCTGTCACTCAGGGTTCTTTGGTCAGCCCTGGCGATCGCGGCTTCCTTGCAGCGGCGCTTGGCCCTGGCATGCGGGCGGTTACCGTCCCTGTTTCAGCCAAGACCGGTGTTGCAGGCTTTGTTTTCCCGGGTGACCGAGTGGACATCGTTCTGACCCAAAGTATTTCGGGTGAATCTGGCGAATTAAAGGCATCAGAAACCTTCCTGCGCAATATGCGGGTTCTCGCGACCGACCAATCGACGACCCAGGAAAAGGTCGAAGGCAAGACTGTTGTCCGGGCTTTCCGTACAGTTACTCTCGAGGTGACACCAAAAATCGCCGAGAAGGTCGCTGTCGCGCAAACCATTGGCACACTGAGCCTGTCGCTTCGGTCAATCGCCGACAATCAGGCTGAGCTCGACCGGGCCATCGCTGCCGGGGACATCAAGGTTCCTGACAATGCGACCCCAGAAGAGGAAGAGAAGCTGCTGGCACAGGCCATTTCGCGTCCAGTTGACACCGGAACCACCTTTGTCACCGGCGGCGATGTCTCCCGGTTCCAGAACCGCTCCATGGCTAATCCCAATGGTGCAAAAGCTGCAACTGTAGCGACTCCGCCACCACCACCTGCACCGCCGACTGTCCGCGTAACTCGCGGTAAAAACACCGTCGCGGTTCCTGTGGGGAGGAACTGACATGAGCCGCGCAATCACCACTTTCGCCCGCCAGATCACTGGCTCGAATTCGAGGGGCAATTCCATGAAACGCCGTCTGACAGCTACTTTGCTGCTTTCCGCCATCGCCGTAGCGCCGCTTGCCGGTGTTCCTGCCGGGGCCGCAAATGCCCAGTCCATCAATCGCCCTTCGCAGGATATCGTCCTGTCGATTGGCCGAGGTGAATTGATCAACATCCCTGGTTCGATGGCCGACATCTTCATTTCCAATGAAGAAGTGGCCGATGTGCAGGTTAAATCCCGCAATCAGCTGTATGTGTTCGCCAAGGCGGGCGGTGAAACCACTGTCTATGCCAGCAACGCTGCCGGAGCCATTGTGTGGTCCGCCAACATTCGGGTTGGATCCAACCTCGACAGCGTCGATCAATTGCTGACGCTCGCCATGCCCGAGGCTAAGATCAGTGTCTCAACCATGGGATCCAACACCGTGTTGCTGACAGGTACTGTCGCAGCCCCTGAGGATGCCGCCGAGGCGGAACGCCTGGTGCAGGCTTTTGTCGGTGATGGCAGCAATGTCATCAGCCGGTTGAAAATGGTAACGCCTTTGCAGGTTAATCTGCAAGTGCGTTTCGCCGAAGTGAGCCGTTCGCTGGTGCGGGACATTGGCGCAAGTCTGACCAGCATTGATGGCTCCGGCGGGTTCAAATTCGGGGTAGGCTCCGGTCGTCAATCATATAATTCGTTTGCTGCAGGTCAGCCACTGGGCACACAGCCTGATGGCTTGGCTTTGCCTGGTGGCGGCGCAGGGACATCCATTGTTCCGATTACTCAGGGCGCCACGCTCGCGGGTGCTACTCGCTTCCTCGGCCTCGATCTACTGGGGGCGCTTGATCTTGCCGAACGCGAGGGTCTGGTGACCACTTTGTCACAGCCCAACCTGACCGCACTTTCGGGCGAAACTGCTGATTTCCTTGCGGGCGGCGAGTTTCCAATCCTGAGCAGCGGCGGCCTCGGTACCACCACTGTAGAATATAAGAAGTTTGGTGTCAGCCTGTCGTATACACCCACGGTGCTTGCCAATGGACGGATATCTATGCGCGTTCGTCCAGAGGTATCAGAGCTGTCGACACAAGGAGCAGTGACCGTAGAGGGCTTCACAATTCCTGCTCTGACGGTTCGCCGGGCGGAAACAACCGTCGAATTGGGTTCTGGCCAGAGCTTCATGATTGCTGGCTTGATGAGCAACAACTCGCAGAACCAGATCGATAAAACACCTGGATTGGGCGACGCACCAATTCTTGGTAATCTGTTCCGCTCGCGTTCGTTCCGTCGGGGCGAAACCGAGCTGGTGATCATCGTCACACCATATTTGGTTAAGCCTGTGAATGCGAGCGACATCAAATTGCCGACCGATGGTTTCCGTGCCGCTACCGAACTGCAAAGCTTGCTAGGCTTCAAGGACAATGACGGTGTCAGCGGGGCTTCGCGCCCAATGCCGACCCTGCGCGAAGGTGATGCTCCGCCGCCATCGGTGTCACAGTATGATCCCGCAGCGATTGTCCCTGGCTCGAAGCCAGAAGAACGGACTGCCGATGCGAAAGAAACCAAGCGCAACAAGGAACGGACTGCCGATGCGGCTGCTGTTCCCGGCTTTAGCCTCAAGTAAGAAAGGTGAAGACAATGCCTATTGCATCAACTCGCAAACTAGCCGGCGTTCTCGCCCTCTCGCTTGGGGTAACTCTCAGCGCATGTGGCGGAATGCCCACCAATCGCGGTCTCGAAAGCATCCGTCAGCCGGTCGTCGAACGGAATAACTTCGCGTTCGACGTAAAGGCTGCAGCGTCTGGCCTGTCAATCGCCGAACAAGCACGGCTTGCCGACTGGTTCGACACCATGGACCTGCGTTACGGCGACCGTATTTCGATTGACGATCCCATGATGAGCCCGGCCACTCGCGATGCTATCGCGAAATTGGCGGCGCGCCACGGAATTCTGGTCAGCGAAGGCGCACCGGTAACTGCCGGCTATGTCCAGCCAGGTGAAGCGCGCGTCATCATCACGCGCTCCACCGCCACGGTTCCTGGATGCCCTGATTGGTCGGAAAAATCTGACATGAACTACAATAACGGCACCCGTTCTGGTTATGGCTGCGCGATTAACAGCAACCTTGCTGCGATGGTCGCTAATCCGGAAGATCTGATCACCGGACAGAAGGGCACCGGCGAAACAGTCGTTACGACATCGACCAAAGCCATCCAAAGCTATCGTAGCCAAGCACCGACTGGTGAAGGCGGCCTTTCTGCCACCGCGTCTGACGAATAAGGGAAATTATCATGAATGCACCCTGGAAACCCGGAGCCGCTGGCAATCGCGATCCCTTTGCCGCTTTCATCTGTGATGAAGCTGCCTTGGACGTGCTTCGTCCGGTCGTAATCGAATTGGGATGGCAGCCCGAAAAATGCGCTAAGGGCGGCCTGCGCAATGCAGTCCAAACGCTCTCAGTCGCGGCCAGCCCGAACATTTTGATGGTCGACCTGTCCGAAAGCGGCGATCCGCTGAACGATATCAACGCTCTGGCCGAGGTTTGCGAACCCGGTACGGTTGTGATTGCGGTCGGTCAGGTAAACGATGTGCGGCTATATCGCGATCTGTTGGGCAGCGGCATTCACGACTATTTGCTCAAGCCGCTTTCGGCTGGCCAATTGCGTGATTCCCTGACTCAGGCGCAAGCAGTGTTCTCCTCGCCCAAAGCAAGCGATCCGGATGCTGCAAAGCGCCATATTTCGACCGCAGTGGTCGGTACGCGTGGCGGCGCCGGCGCTTCCACATTGGCCACTTCACTGGCCTGGTTGTTCAGCACCGATCACAAGATGCCTACAGCATTGCTCGATCTGGACATCCATTTCGGGACCGGCGCCCTGGCGCTTGATCTCGAGCCAGGCCGCGGCCTGATGGATGCGATCGACAATCCAAGCCGGATCGACGGATTGTTCATCGAACGCGCCATGATCCGTGCCAACGATAATCTGGCCATCCTGTCCGCAGAGGCACCGATAAACTCGCCATTGATGACCGATGGTTCGGCATTTGTGCAGCTGGAGGAAGAATTTCGCCAGGCGTTCGAAATGACGATGATCGATCTGCCGCGCAGCATGCTGATCAACTTTCCGCATTTGCTGGCCGATGTGAATGTCGTTGTCCTGGCTACCGATATGACGCTGGCTTCGGCCCGCGACACGATCCGGATCCTGTCTTGGCTCAAGACCAACGCTGCCCATGCGCAGCCGCTGATCGTGGCCAACAAGGTTCAGTCTGGGATCATGGAAATCAGCAAGGCCGATTTCGAAGCATCGATCGAACGCAAGATCGACTTTACGATCCCATATGATGCCAAGGCCGCGGCCAATTCCGCCAAATTGGGTCAAACTTTCGCTGATGCCAACCGCTCGAGCAAATCGGCCTCTGTCATCCGTCAGATTGCCGAAAATATCATCGGTACCACCGACGAAGATGCGGAAGGAGAGAAGCCGGAGAAGAAGAGCTTGCTCGGTAACTTCGATCTCAGATCGCTGCTAGCAAAGAAAAGCTCCAAGGCATCAACGACAGTTCCGGCTGAATAATCAAATCGCGCGTATGCCCGGCTGGCAGTGTCAGCCGGGCATACCCCACTAAAACCTTGAATGAAGTGTAGGAAAGGCTGGACATAACCATGAGCATTTTACAGCTCCTGCTGGTTACCTGCGGATTGATGGCATTGATGGCTATCGGCTATACGCTGATTGTCGGTCCGTCGGTTGGTAAGGCCAGCCAGCGCCGGCTCGAAGCTGTGCGTTTTCGCCATTCCGAGAGCACTGATACCAAGGTTGAATCGCAGCTTAAGAAAGCCATTGCAGCGCGCAAACCAAAAGCATTCAAGGTCAAAGGTTCTGGTTCGCGGACCGAAGCTTTGGCAACGCGGCTAGACCGGACAGGCAAGACCTGGACTCTTTCGCAATATCTTTATTCTTCGATCGGACTGGCCCTCGGCGTTGCGGTGCTTGTCTATCTGAAGTCAGGCGCCCCCTTGATGGCCTTAGGAATTGGCCTGCTGGTCGGTGCTGGCCTGCCTCATATGGTGGTGAATTTCTTCATCAACAAGCGCACCGAACAGTTCAACACGAAATTCCCCGACGCAATCGACTTGCTTGTCCGCGGTTTGCGCTCGGGCTTGCCGGTGACCGAAACCCTTGGTGTGGTCGCTCAGGAAGTTCCCGGGCCCGTTGGCGTGGAATTCAAGGGCGTGGTCGAGCGGATCAAGATTGGCCGGACGATGGAAGAATCGCTTCAGGAAACCGCTGACCGCTTGGGTATTGCCGAGTTCAACTTCTTCTGCATTACCCTGGCGATCCAGCGCGAAACTGGCGGCAATCTGGCCGAAACCCTGTCTAACCTCGGCGATGTGCTGCGCAAACGCGCACAAATGAAGCTGAAGATTCGCGCGATGAGCTCGGAATCCAAAGCATCTGCCTACATTGTGGGGTCCCTGCCCTTCATCGTGTTCGGGATGATCTGGTGGATTAATCCGGAATATCTAGGCGGCTTCTTTGCTGACGATCGCCTGATCGCAATCGGCATCGGCGGCGGTGTCTGGATGAGTATGGGCGCATTCATCATGGCCAAAATGGTCAGTTTCGAAATCTGAGCGAGGACAAAACCAATGATCAACACCCCGCCAGGACCCACACTGCTTGGTTTCGACGTTTTTTTCGTCGGCACCATCCTATCAGGCATCGCAGCGTTCGCCGTTATCTTGGCGATTTACGCAGCCGTAACGGTGAAAGATCCGATGGCCAGCCGCGTAAAAGCGCTAAACGAGCGGCGCGATGAATTGAAGGCCGGTATCGTCAAGGCAAATGCCAAGAAACGCACCAGCCTGATCCGCAAGACCGAAGGAACTGAACGCGTAAAAGATACGCTGGCAGGCCTGAAAGTCCTGCAGCAAAGTCAGATTGAGGCTGTTCAGCAAAAACTGGCCCATGCCGGAATTCGCAACAAGGAACTGGCCGTGGTGGTCATTCTTGCGCGGCTGGTGCTCCCGATTGTGTTGGGCATTACCGCTGCCATGGTGGTTTATTGGTCTGATTTCTTTCCTGAATGGGGCAGCTTCAAGCGCTTCGCCGCCTTCGCCGTAGCGGTCTTGGCCGGTTACAAAGGCCCGGAGGTTTTCCTTGCCAACAAGTAGAAGAAACGCACTGATCTTATCCGCAAGGGTTTGCCTGATGCACTCGATCTGTTGGTGATTTGCGCCGAAGCTGGTTTGACTGTCGATGCCGCGTTCAACCGCGTGGCAAAGGAATTGGGCCGGGCCTATCCTGAGCTGGGTAACGAATTTGCCCTGACAGCGATCGAATTGTCATTCCTGACCGAACGCCGAATGGCCTTCAACAATCTGGCCTACCGGGTCGATCTGGAATCTGTTCGCGGGGTTGTGACCACCATGGTTCAAACCGAACGCTACGGTACGCCTCTGGCATCAGCGTTGCGCGTATTATCAGCGGAATTCCGGAACGAACGGATGATGCGGGCAGAAGAAAAGGCGGCGCGTCTGCCGGCGATCATGACCATCCCGCTGATCCTGTTCATTCTGCCGGTACTGTTTATCGTGATCCTCGGCCCTGCAGCCTGCTCGATCAGCGATGCATTCGCCGACGGAACACCGAGTTGATTACATAACACCAACAGGGGCACTTTATTGTCTCGGACTTATTCGGTCCCTCAGCCGTTGTCAGCGGTTGGGGGACCGAGTTCGTTCGACTGGTTAAGTAGGCGCTGCAGCAACGACACAAAGGTCTGGCGCTCGTCCTCGTCCAGCGGCTCGAGCAATCGGTGCTCCATCTTCCGGGCCATGGGCACGATCCGGTCATGTACCTTCCAGCCAGCCTGGGTCAGCGCCAATAAATGCGAGCGCCCATCTTCTGCATTGGGCTTCCTGCTGGCCAGTCCGCGTTCCTCCAACATCTTGCATGCACGGTTCACGGCGACTTTATCCATCAGCGTTAATTCAGTGACATTGCGCTGGGTCAGTGGACCACTATCGCCCAAAACGGCCATTGTCCGCCATTCAGGCACATTAAGACCAAACTCACTGCGATAGACTTGTGCAATTCGGTTGCTGACCGCATTCGAGGTGATCGAAAGCTGATAGGGTAGAAAATCTGCGAGGCTAAGCGCAGTCGAGGCTTTCTTTAGGTTTGTGTCTGACATTCGCGTATTTCCTATTGAAATCGTTCGACACTGCAAGCTGCTGATGACGCCGGATCACGAGTAGCATACGGAAAAGATCGGCTCTTATTCGTATTCTGGTTCATCCCACCACGGGAAGAAATCAGGCATATCTTGAGAAACCTTGCCCGGAAATTCCGGCGGTCTTTTATCAAGGAAGCTCTGGATGCCTTCCTTTGTATCGGCCCCTTTCGACAGGCGGAATATCGACCTGCTGTCTATCCGGTGCGCAATCATCGGATGCTCTGCTGCAGACAGGCGCCACAGCATTGCCCGGGTCATGGCGACCGAAACGGCAGACGTGTTCTCGGCGATTTCCAGCGCCAATGCGCGGGCTGCTGGCATCAATTGATCCGCAGGATGGACTGACCTGACCAGCTTACCGCGCAAGGCCTCCTCAGCATCAAACACCCTGCCGGTCATGCACCATTCCAGTGCCTGCTGAATCCCCACGATCTTGGGCAGAAACCAACTTGAGGCTGCTTCAGGCACAATCCCGCGCCGGGCAAACACGAAGCCATACCGGGCCGTAACCGAAGCGAGCCGGAAATCCATTGCCAATTGCATCGTCGCACCAACGCCGACGGCCACGCCATTACACGCCGAAATTAATGGCTTAGTTGATTGGAACAACCGCAGCGTCAGACGCCCCCCGCCATCGCGGACACTTTCGTCAGACAAGTCATCGACCGCTGCATCGCTGGAAAACGGCCCTCCCCCGTCTTCTGGCGTCAGATCGGCCCCAGCGCAAAAAGCCCGGTCGCCCGCGCCGGTAAAGATCACTGCACGAACCCTATCATCGGCATCTGCGAGATCCATCGCAGCACAAACTTCACCCATCATCTGGCGGGTATAAGCGTTCATTTTCTCCGGACGGTTGAGCGTGATGACCGCGATCGGGCCGTCGATCTCATATTTGATCTGGCTAAAATCACTCATCACGCTCGCTCCGTCTGGTTGGCGCCGGTTAGATCAATTACTGCTAGATCAACGTGGCGCCATCCGGATTGCGCCGTCGAGCCGGACATCTTCGCCATTGAAGTATCCGTTGCCGATCATCGTCAACGCCAGCTGAGCATATTCCTCGGGATATCCAAGACGCTTGGGGAATGGCACCGATGCGGCAAGTGCTTCTTTCACCTGCGGCGGTGCGGCGTTCATCAGCGGGGTGTTGAAAATGCCGGGAAGGATTGTGTTCACCCGAATGCCTTCGCTCATCAAATCCCGTGCGATCGGCAAGGTCATGCCAACCACTCCGCCCTTCGACGCAGCATAGGCGGCCTGGCCCATCTGGCCATCTTCTGCCGCAACGCTGGCAGTGTTGACGATCGCGCCGCGAGCGCCATCTTCCAACGCATCAAGCGTCAGCATACCTGCAGCCGATTTGGCAATGCAGCGGAACGTACCGATCAGATTGATCTGGATAATGAAGTTGAACGCATCAAGCGGGAAATGCTTGATTGAACCATCGGTCTTGGACCGACTGGCGGTTTTCATCGCATTTCCGGTGCCGGCGCAATTGACCAGAATGCGTTCCTGCCCATGGGCTGCACGGGCCTTGGCGAAGCCGGCATCGACAGAGGCATCATCTGTGACATTCACTTCGCAGAAAATACCGCCGATTTCTTCGGCAACCTTCATGCCTTTTTCTTCCTGAAGGTCGAAGATCGCAACCTTCACGCCTGTGGCGGCGAGTGCGCGTGCAGTGGCTTCGCCGAGTCCTGATGCAGCACCGGTAACGACCGCGGCAGTATTACTATCCAAAAACATTGTCTGAATTCCTCTTGTCTTGTTGAATGTTCAAAGTGGCCCCACAAACGGGCCAAATGAGGTAGTTCGCTCTATAACGCCTCGACGATGGTGACATTGGCCACACCGCCGCCCTCGCACATGGTCTGTAAACCGTATTTTTTGCCGCGCGCCTTCAAAGCGTGCAGCAAGGTAGCCATCAATTTGGTACCTGATGCACCCAGAGGATGGCCCAGCGCAATAGCGCCGCCATTGACGTTCATTTTCTCGGGGTCGGCGCCCGTGTGTTTCAGCCATGCGAGCGGCACTGGCGCGAATGCCTCATTAACTTCGAACAGATCGATATCGTTGATCGACATTCCGGCACGCTGCAAAGCCCTGTCAGTTGCGAACAGCGGTTCTTCCAGCATAATCACCGGATCGCCTGCCGTTACAGTCAGATTGTGAATCCGCGCCATGGGGGTCAGGCCTTGATCCTTGAGCACCTGCTCCGAAACGATCAAAACGGCGCTTGATCCATCGCAAATCTGGCTGGCGGATGCTGCAGTAATCCTGCCGTTTTCGCTCAGCAATTTGACCGAAGCGATGCTCTCCAGCGTCGCATCGAAACGGATGCCCTCATCGACCATATGCCGCTGTTCACCCTCTGGGGTGTCGATCATGATCGGCACTAATTCTGCATCGAATGCGCCAGCCTTAGTTGCGGCAATCGCGCGGCGATGGCTTTCGAGGGCGAACCGGTCGAGATCATCCTTGGTAAACCCGTGCTTATCGACAATCATCTCTGCGCCCATGAATTGGGACCACATGATCCCAGGGTACTTCCCCTCGAGGCCCGGAGATTTATACATCCCCAACCCTTCCTTCATATGGAAGCTGGCAGTCGAGCCCATCGGCACCCGGCTCATACTTTCGATACCGGCCGCGATCACCACATCCTGCGTGCCGGACATGACCGCCTGCGCCGCGAATTGAATGGCCTGCTGCGATGACCCGCATTGACGATCAATCGTCACCGCGGGTGTGGATTCTGGAAGTAGCTTGCTGGCTAGCACTGCGTTGCGGCCGACCTGCATTGCCTGCTCGCCCGCCTGACTGACGCAGCCCATGATGACGTCTTCAACTGAGGCTGGATCAATTCCGCTGCGCGCGACCAGCGCATCCAGCGAAGCGGCAGCCAGATCAACCGGGTGTATCCCGGCTAAACGCCCGCCGCGGCGACCGCCAGCAGTTCTGACAGCATCTACTATGTAGGCAATTGCCATCCGCTTGTTCTCCCATTTTGATTGTTATTCTTAACCGACAATTTTCTTGTCCAAGCGGTTACGGTTCACCTTGGCAAGGGTCAAGGTGCCGCAATCGCCATACGAAATTCAGCGTCAGCAAGACAATGCACTCTTTCGCATTTTCAAGCACCTCGGACGGCAATGTCAGCCTGACGATCAGGCGAAACATCGCTGAGAAAATGATGATCTGCCCCCTGTCCTAGTGAGCGCCATCACAAGTTCAACATCATCCCAAACATGCAAAACTAGCCAAAATAGATCAGACGAGGCGTAACGTGCGCCTTGCATCATCCGCCCAAAACTTCGCCCCTAAGTTCGATTTCAGGCAGAAGATATTTATATTTTACGTATGTTTTACAGCTATTTAACGTGGAAGCATGACCATGTCTAACTAAGGTCTTGAATCCCGAACTAACGCGGCCAAAACCCCAAGGAAAAGCTGACTGTGGGATTAACGCAACACGATTTTGAAAAGCGCCAGCCCGCTTTGACAAGATACTCTTGCTGTTGCAGTAAGAACCATCGCAAGAATTGGAATCATTCGACACTATTGAAACGGACTATAATGCCTTCCGCTTGAGCTCCAGGTGGATTTCAAGAGTATTGATGGCTAGAAAATCAATTTTTTTTCGGGGTAAATATGAAAAAGTTTCAGCAAAACACTTTAAAAGGTCTGGCGTGCTCTGTGTCAGCCATGGCTCTCGTTCTATCTGCATCTGCAGCAGCACAGGATCCTGTCGCTGAAGAAGAAACACCCGAAGCACCAGCCGACATCACTGAAGATGAAGCTGATGCGCAACCTGCACCAGGCAGTATCGTGGTTACCGGATCGCGGATCAAGCGTGATACCTACTCCAGCATTTCACCAATTCAGGTTCTAACGACCGAAGCGTCGCAGGAAGCTGGTCTATTTGACCCGGCTCAAATCCTTCAGCGTTCCGAATCAGCCGCCGGCCAGCAAATCGATGCGACCTTCCAAGGCTTCGTTCTCGACAACGGCCCGGGTTCGCAAACAGTCAATCTTCGCGGCCTTGGTGCCGACCGGACGCTGTTGCTGATTAACGGCCGCCGTCTCGCACCAGCTGGTGTGGAAGGTGCCCCAACCAATCCTTCGATCAACCTGCTTCCTGGTTCGCTGATCGACCGCTACGAACTGCTACTTGACGGTGCTTCGTCGGTTTACGGTTCGGATGCTGTTGCCGGTGTGGGCAACATTATTCTCCGTAAGGATTTTGATGGTCCCGAAATCTTTGCCAGCGGAAACATCAATCCTCAGGGCGGCGGCGACGACTACACTGTCAGCGGCGCTTGGGGCTTCAACACCGATCGCGGCTTCTTTGGCATCGGTGCAGAATACCAGTATCGCGACGAAGTGAAGCTGCGTGACCGTGATTTCCTTGCAGGCTGCGACACGAATTACGAACTTGGCAGTGACGGTTCGATCCGCACCGCAGGTCTGCGCGACAACGCAATCGTGCAAAACCGAACCCCGGGCGTTTCCGTTTCGGAAAGCGCTTGTAAGGTTGACGGTATCAGTGGCCGTATATTCAACGGGTTCACTAATTTGGGTTCGATTTATTATACTTCTGGCCCAGGAAATACAGGAATTCCCAACTTCAGTGATAGCACCGCCTTCGGCGTCGATCTCGATTTTGATGGTGACGGTATTCGCGATGTTGACTTCCAGAATGTGAACAACAACGCAGCCAACATCGACCAGACCTTCATCACTCAGCAGAAGCTCTACAATGTGATGGCGTACGGGGAATATACCTTCGCTGGCGAGGCCAATATTACACCTTTCTTCGAGGCCAATTACAGCCGCGCAGAAGTGTTTGCGGCCAACACTGGGACACCACAAATATTCCCGTCGGTTCCAGGCGCCAACCCATTCAACCCTTGTAATCTTAACGCCGTGAACGGGGTAGATTGTCGCGCCGCTGAAAACGCACTCCGCGCAAGCCTGGGCGTACCCGGGGGCCTTTCGACTGGCTTCAGCCTTCCAGTAACCCCTATTTTCACGATCGCTGGAGATCGGAACAATGTGGATGTTACGCAAGAGCAGTATCGCGGCGTCTTGGGTGTAAAGGGTGATCTGCCCTTCATCAGCCCAAGCTGGGCGTTCGAAGTTTCGGGCGTTTATTCACGGTCTGAGGGTAGTTCGGTACGCCGCGGCGTACGCGAAGATAAGCTTGCTTTCGCTCTTGGCATCGACCCGACAGCCGACTTTGATGGTGACGGCGTGGTCGACAACAATGGCGATGGTCTTGCTGACGATTACGATAACAACGTTGATTTCTTCGGTGGCAACACACCATGCGATGCTGCCTCGCTAGCCAACCCTGATCTCGCTCGCTCTGACCTCACCACCGGCTGTGTCCCCGTGAACTTGTTCGCAGGTAGCGTATTGGGTTCAACAATCGGCGATTTTGAAACTACTGCCGAGCGAGATTATCTGTTCGGTGTGCGTTCATTCGACACAACCTACGAGCAGATCCTTCTCAGCGGCTTCGTGACCGGCAGCGTGTTCTCTTTGCCAGCAGGCGACGTGACCGTTGCCCTTGGTGCGGAGTACCGGAAGGACAAGATTAATTCGACACCAAATGACGTGGCGTCGAATGGCCTTCTCTTCGGCTTTTTCGCCGACCGCGGTGCAGTCGGCAGCAAGGACATCAAGGAAGTGTTCGGCGAGCTCGACATTCCCCTTCAAGCTGGCAAGCCTTGGGTTGAAGAACTGACCTTGAATGTGTCTGGCCGGGTTACCGATGAACAATTTTATGGTACTGCTGGGACATACTCGATCAAGGCTGGCTGGCGCCCGATCAATCCACTCCTGTTGAAGTTCAGCTACGGCACTTCATTCCGTGCACCAAACTTGCGCGAAAACTTCCTCGCAGGGCAGACCGGCTTCCTAACTCTGATTGATCCATGCGCGGTACCAACTGATGCATTTGTCAATAATCTGTATAACGCAGCGACCGATACTCGGGAGCAAACAACGCTGGCAAATTGCGTCCGCGAAGGCCGTGATCCAACAGCGGTCGGCATTGATCCTATTGCTGCTCTGAACACAAACCAGCAGTCGAGCGTCGAAATCCTTTCCGGTGGTAGCCTTGACCTAGAAGCGGAAACTTCGCGTTCGATGACCGCTGGCTTTGCTTTCGAAGAAACCTTTGGTGCCGGCTTCGATGTCTCACTTGGCTTCAACTATTACGACATCAAGATCAAAGGCGCGATCGTCGAGCCGTCGTCACAGTTCATTCTGAACGACTGCTACACCCGTCAAGACGGCGCACGAAGCCAGTTTTGTGATCGGATTACCTTCGACACCGATGCTACTACTACACGTTTGCTGGTAAGTGATGTTGCTGCCGGTTTCCTCAATCTGGACTCGGAATCAGTACGCGGAATCGATATCAGCACCTTCTTCGGCAAAGAAGTGGCGATGTTTGGTACCTTGGTCGACCTTGGTCTCAATATCCGAGCCAACCACTTGATTGAGCGTAGCAACCTCCTGATCGATGATAATGGCCAGGCGATCCGTGATGAAGATACGGGTGAGTTCGGCTTCCCGAAATGGACCGGCCGCGCCACCTTCACGGCTGATTACGATAACCTCCGCTTCACATGGCAGACCCGTTACATCGGTCCTGTCGAACAGCAGGCTGACGGTATTGATCCACTTGACGATGCATTCGGGAATGAAGGCACCGGCTTCTTTGGCGATACTTGCACCGGTGCTGGCTCAGCAAATGTTGCTGGTGATGGCATCACATGCCGCGATATCGGCTTCGCTGATAAGTACTTCACTCACACCGCATCGATACGCTACCGTGCTGATACGTTGACCTTGATTGCGGGCGTTTCCAACATCTTCGATCGCTCTCCGCCATTGGTTGATAGCAACGAAGTGTTCGCTATCTCGAACACTCCAATCGGCAATGGTTATGATCTAGATGGCCGGGAATTTTTCTTCTCGATCCGGAAAGAGTTCTAAATCAGTTCATATAGCTTGAATTAAGAAAAAGCGGCCTCGGACATTTGTCTTGGGGCCGCTTTTTTGTTAGTTAGAAACATCAGAAAATCCTTACGAGAGTCGCCCTATGAAAACGTTGAAAGCCTGCCTCTTTGGGGCCGCAGCATGTGCGCTAGCTGTACCGATGATCCCCGTTACGGCTCAGAACAAATCGGCGCCTAACATACCAGTCGATGTCTGGGCACTGCGCGACATTGTCACGACCGTTCAGGTGTCTCCCGACGGCAAGCATGTTATGGTAATGAAGGTTGAGAGTAAGGAAGGCGAGTATGTCATGGAGATATACGATGCTAACAATCTCTCTAAGCCGCTCCGCCGTCTCAATGCTGACCCGATGGAAATTATTGGCGCACGATGGGTGAATGATAATTTCATCTTCGGTACTGCCTGGCAAGTCAAAGACAGCAAGGTTCAGGGCCCGGAAGATGATGTCCGCCGGTACAAGTCCTTCGCTTACAATCTGGAAAAAAATAAGTTTTTGGAATCCGAAGGTAATTTCAATATCGTTAATCTTTTGCCGAAAGAACCGAACCATGTTCTGGTTGCGGCCGGGACGGCCAATGACGGTGGGACCGGCGTCGACCCCTTCGAGGCATTCCGTCCGCGTTCGTATTTCAAGTTCAACCTGGAAACAGGTGGGCGGCAGTTGGTACTGAAGGGCAGTGATAAATACCCTAATGCGAATTTCGATAACGATGGTAACGCGCGCTATACTTCGAGCATTGATCCCAGCAGCAACGAGCTTATCCAGTACTACCGCCTCCCCGGCGATGGTTCGTGGAAGGAAATGGGCCAGCGTTTCGACTTTGACGAGTACGAAAATCTATACCGCGTTCTTGGCGGCTTCATGGGTTTGCAAGCGTTCGATCCAGAAGATCCCACGATCGGATACGTAATCGATAATCGCGGCGAAGACAAAGCAGCGCTTTGGAAACTCGATTTCAAAACCGGCGAGTTCATCGAGAAAATGTATCAGAATGAAGACGCAGATGTAATTGGCATTTTGACTCACTCGATGCCTGACAACGATTCAGTCGTTGCAGCGGTCTATTCCGGTGCAAAGTATGAACGGCATTGGTTCGATGAAGAAGAAAAGATGCTGTACGAAGCCCTCGAGAAGCAAATTCCTTATGCGCACCAAGTGAGCATTTCCAGTCGGTCGCGCGACGGTAAGACCATGATCGTGACCAATCGAGGCCCACATGATCCGGGTTCTTTCTGGCTGGTCAAAGACGGTAAGATGTCCAAGCTTGGGAGCCGCAATCCGTTGCTCGATCCCAAGAAACTGGCTGATGTCGAGTACATCCGCTACCCAGCGCGGGACGGTAAGATAATCCCTGGATATATCACCAAGCCGAACGGCGAAGGACCTTTCCCGCTGATCGTATTGCCGCATGGCGGCCCGCAAGTGAACGAAGTCATCGGCTTTGATGAATGGGGTCAGCTTCTCGCCAATGCAGGATATATGGTACTGCAACCGCAATACCGGATGTCAGTCGGCTGGGGCAAAGAGCATTTCGATTCCGCTTATGGCCAGCACGGCCTCGCAATGCAGGATGATAAGGATGACGGGGCCATGTACCTAGTCGAGCAAGGCCTAGTCGATAAGGAACGGATGGCGATGTTCGGCTGGTCTTACGGCGGTTATGCGGCGCTAGTTGCGACCACGCGCGAAAATAACATTTATCAGTGTGCGATCGCCGGCGCAGCCGTAGCCGACCCTGAGAAGGTGTATAAAGCCCGTAGAGATGCCAATTCTCCAAAAGCGCTGGACGAGTGGTCGAAGCGTCGGGGTATGATCGGGATTAACCCTATCAACGAAGTGGCGAAATCTAACATTCCGTTGCTAATGGTACACGGTGATGTGGATCGCCGTGTACTGTACTTCAACTATACGGACTATAAAAAAGCGATGGAAGCCGCAGGAAAGCCTGCACAATATCTGACACTTAAAGGTGCCGATCACTTCTACACCACGCTGATGTATAACCATCAGCAGACTTTCTACACCAAGATGCTCGACTTTTTGGCAAATGACTGTG
>Ga0105053_10003142_pt1 | contig 25314 bp, 27 predicted proteins | sample BON01_FD_78093 | JGI IMG/M metagenome (GOLD analysis project Ga0105053, IMG submission 78093) | Freshwater microbial communities from Lake Bonney liftoff mats and glacier meltwater in Antarctica - BON-01 | ecosystem: Environmental > Aquatic > Freshwater > Ice > Glacier meltwater | place: Lake...
ACAGCCGGGCCAAGATCAACCATGAGACCGACGGCTTCGTGAAGGTACTGGCGGACGCCGCCACCGACCGCATTCTCGGCGTCCACATCATGGGACCCCAGGCCGGTGAAATGATCGGCGAGGCCTGTGTGGCCATGGCCTTCGGCGGTGCCTCGGAAGACATCGCCCGCGTCTGCCATCCCCACCCGACCCGTTCGGAAGCCGTCAAACAGGCGGCTATGGGCGTCGAGGGCTGGACCATGCAGGCCTAAAGCCCCGGAAGCTCCAGTGTGCGGTTCGTCTGGCGGCGCAGGCCGGTGAAGGTCACCGCATCGGCAGGGAAGTCCAGCGTGACTTCGCGGAACCGGCCGAGCAGGTCGGCACCAATCAGCAGGGCCGGTCGGCCGCTGAGACCGAGGGTCTGGAAAGCGTGCAGGTCCGCGAACAGCAGGGGGGTCGGCCCGAGCCGGTTCGGGCCCAGCCGCAGGTCATCGACCTGCGCCAGATCGGCGCTCAGGCTCTGGCCCGTCACACCATAGAGGGGCACCGAACGCGCCAGCCTCCCGCCGTCCCTCCGCCGGGCCGCCACGGCTCGCTGCAAGGCCAGATTGCCGATGGAATACTGGGCGCCGCTGTCGATGAAGGCGACGGTTGGCTCCCCGTCCACCTTTACCTGGGTCAGCATCATCTGGCCGAATCGTCCCGGCGACGCCCGCAGGCCGTTGTGGCGGATGCGCGAGCCGGTCTGTGTGTCCCCACCCATGACGATGCTGACGCCGCGCATGGTCAGGCTGGCTGACCGCCGCGCGACGTCGAACCGCAGTTTGAAACGACCGAGTACATCCAGACCGATCAGGCCGTCTGCGCCCAGCTGGTCGCGCGAAAAGACCGGGCAGGTCAGGTTGCGAAACCCCAGGCCGCTGAGTTGCAACCGGTTCACGGCGACGCTGCGGGTGATCCGCGCCTCGGTGATGCCGTGCACGAGCACCGGCGCGAGCGGCGACAGCGCCAGCCTGTCGGCCAGGCTGTCGGCGATGGAGGTCGCGCCTGCGCCGGTGTCGATGACGAAAGTGAAGGGGCCGTGGCCATCGATAAACACCGCCGCCCCGACCCGGGTGAACAGATTGCTCAACAGCCGGATCGGCTGGGTCTCGGCCTCCGGCAGCACGTCCTGAGCTGCTGCGGGAAGACCGGCGCCCAGACCTGTGCCCAAGGCCGCAGTCAGGCCGGCGAGCAGGCCGCGACGATCCAGGCCCTGAAAGTCACTCACGCCGGGTCACACCTCTCCAGCCGTATTGCTCGTCACTGTACCCCGTTCAGGGAGGCTGACCACCCCGTGGGCCGTCAGCCGCGCGGGTGGGCCGCCGCATAGGCACCCAGCAGATGAGCCGTGTCCACGGCGGTGTATTTCTGGGTCGTCGACAGGCTGGCGTGGCCCAGCAATTCCTGGATCGAGCGCAGGTCGGCCCCGGCCCCGAGCAGATGGGTGGCGAAGCTGTGGCGCAGGGCATGGGGGGTGGCCGAGGCGGGCAGACCCAGACGACCCCGCAGACGCTGGACCATGGCCTGAACCTGGCGTGGGCTCAGCGGGCCGCCGCGCCGGGCGCGGAACAGGGCGTCGATCGGTGTGAGCGGAAAGGGCAGCAGCGCCAGATAGCCATCGACGGCGGCCCGCACGGCAGGCAACACCGGGGTCATCCGCGTCTTGCCGCCCTTGCCGACGATGCGCAGGGTTTCGGACAGGGGGGCGTCGGATCGCGTCAGGGAGAGCCCCTCCGAGATCCGGAGGCCGCAGCCATAGAGCAGGGTCAGGACGGCGCGGTCGCGCGCGGCCTCCCAAGCCTCGGCGTCCGGGTCGGCCTCGGTCTCCTGCAGCAGGCCGCGTGCCTGGTCTTCGCTGACCGGGCGCGGCAGGGAGGGTTTGATCCGGGGGCCTCGCACAAGGGCGAGTTGAGGCGCGGGCGTGGCGCAGCGCCGGTCGAGGAAGCCGTGGAAGGCGCGGATGGCCGACAGGGTCTGGCTGATCGACCGGGCCGCCAGCGGATGATCCCCCGCGCGGCGCTCGGCCAGGTGGGCGCGGACCTCGGCGGCGGTGACCGTCCCTAGGTCAGCCAGTTGCTGCGACCCGCCCCGATGCCGTTCCAGAAAGGCGAGATACAGCCGACCGATCCGGCCATAGGCCTCCAGCGTATTGGCAGCCAGCCGCCGTTCGTGGGCCAGATGCTCCAGCCAGGCCGACAGCGCCTCGTCGGCTGTGAGTCTGGGTGCGGTCAGTTGAGAATTGGCCATCGCTCGGCTGTCCGTTCCACCACCCGGGCGATGAAGGCCACCAGTTCGCAGCCCATGGTCGGCGTGAATCCGTCCGCTTCGGGCGAGCCGAAGGCGCAGACGGCGTGGCGGCCCGGTGTCTCGATCCCTGGGAACTGCGGGGCCATGCGGATCAGGGCGACGGACTTCACCTCGGCCTCGGCCGCGCCGAACAGGTTCAGGCCGTCGAAATTCTGACCCAGCCAGGTCAGGCCGTGCTCGCCCAGCAGGACATCGACACCGCCGGCCTCCATCCCAAGCCAGCCAAACGGCACGCCGCCGGGCTTTTCCAGGGCGATTGCCGCCCCGGCGAGGCCGAACCGGCCCTGGGCCACCGCATCCAGCCGTCGGGCCAGGTCGGAGGGGTTTCGTGCCTCCATCAGATCGAGGGCCGCGACATGGGTCTGGGTCTGGGCCGCGAAATTGGCCCGGGCAATGGATTCGATGCGTTTGCGGGCATCGGCTTCGCGCTCTGCGGCCTTTTCCAGCCTGGTCAGGGCGGCGCGACCGAACTCGACGACATTGCGGCCGTGCGGTTTGAGTCCGATCTCCTCCAGCAGGGACCGGTCATCCAGCAGGGTCTGGGCGTTGGCCTGAAGCCAGGCGCGCACCTCCGGCCACAGGGGGTCTCTGGGCGGTTCCACCGCCGCGGTCTGCGGGGAAGGGTCAGGCTTGCCGCTCAAAGACCTCTCCTCGAGGTGACGTTACAGAATCGATTGGCCCGTCTTGCCCCAGTCCGCCAGGAAGGCATCAAGCCCCTTGTCGGTTAACGGGTGTTTGACCAGGGCCTTGAAAACGTCAGCCGGAAGGGTCGCGGCGTCGGCCCCGGCCACGGCGGCGGCGCTGACATGGTTCGGATTGCGCAACGAGGCGGCCAGAATCTGCGTGTCAAAGCCGTGCACGTCGTACAGCACCCGGATTTCCTCCAGCAGGCCGATCCCGTCGGCACCGTGGTCCTCCAGCCGGCCGACGAAGGGCGAGATGAAGGTGGCCCCGGCCTTGGCAGCCAGCAGGGCCTGTGCGGCCGAGAAACACAGGGTGACGTTGGTCCTGATCCCCTTGTCGGCGAAGGCGCGGGCGGCGCGCAACCCGTCCCAGGTCAGGGGCAGCTTTATAACCACATTGGGGGCGATGGCGGCGAGCTTGTCGCCCTCCTTGACCATGGTCTCGAAATCGGTCGCCACGGCCTCGGCGGAAATCGGCCCCTCGACGAGGGCGCAAATCTCGGCGATGACCTCGGCGATGTTGCGACCGGATTTGGCGATCAGCGAGGGATTGGTGGTGACGCCGTCCACCATGCCGGTGGGGACCATGTCCCGGATGACGGCGACGTCGGCTGTGTCGAGGAAGAGTTTCATGAGCGTCTCTCTAGCGGAGCGGACCTCGCGGTGAAAGTCGCCAGCGTCCTCATCCCCCTGCCGGTGCACGAGGCCTTCGACTATGAGGTGCCCGAAGGCATGGCGGTGGTGCGCGGCGATCAGGTCACCGTACCGCTGGGGCCGCGGCTGATCCGGGGTGTGGTGTCAGAGGCGCGCGAGACGACGGGGTCGAACCGGCGGCTGAAAGCGGTCGACCAGGTACTGGACGAGCCGCGTCTGCCCGAACGCACCATGGACTTCGTCGAATGGGCCGCGCGCTGGACCCTGAGCGCGCCTGGCGAGATGGCGGCGGCGGCGCTGAAGGGACTGCGGGCACCTCGCCCGAAACCCGAGCGGCGGATACGGCGGGTCGCAGGGCGGCTTCCGGCGCGGCCCACGACGGCCCGGTCGGCGGTGCTGGCGGTGCTGGGTCAACGGTCCATGACGGGGCCGGGTCTGGCGCGGGCGGCGAAGGTTTCGTCCGGCGTGGTCAAGGGGTTGCTGGACGAAGGCGTGCTGGAGACGATCGAGATCGAGGCCGCCGCTGCTTTCGATGCGCCCGATCCGGACCACGCCCCGGCCGCGCTCAATCCCGATCAGGCCGCGGCGGCGACAGCGATCGCCGGGGCGACGGTGGTCGGCGGTTTTGCGCCCTTCCTGCTGGACGGGGTCACGGGCTCGGGCAAGACCGAGGCCTATCTGGAGGCGGCGGCGCGGACGCTGAAAGCCGATCCGGCGGCGCAGGTGCTGATTCTTCTGCCCGAGATTGCCCTGACCCAGGACCTGATCGCCCGCATCACCGCCCGGTTCGGCGCGGCCCCTGCCGAATGGCATTCAGGCGTTGCCCCGCCGCGCCGGCGTCAGGTCTGGGAGGCCGTGGTCGCCGGCCGCTGCAATATCGTCGTCGGAGCCCGCTCGGCCCTGTTTCTGCCCTTCGTCAAACTGAGACTGGTGGTCGTGGACGAGGAACACGACGGCTCGTTCAAACAGGGCAAGGGGCTGGTCTATCACGGTCGTGATCTGGCCGTGTCGCGGGCTTTGATCGAAGGGGCGACCGTGGTTCTGGCCTCGGCCACGCCCTCGCTGGAGACGCTGTGGAACGCCCATCAGGGGCGCTATGGCTGGCTCAAATTGGCGGCACGGCACGGGTCTGCGGTGCTGCCCGAGGTCACCCTGCTGGACCTGCGCACCTGCCCGCCCGACCCCCAGACCTGGCTGTCCCAGCCTTTGCGAGAGGCCATCGGCGAGACGCTGCTGCGCGGCGAACAGACCCTGCTGTTCCTCAACCGGCGGGGTTATGCGCCGGTGGTCCTGTGCCGCGCCTGTGGTCACCGGTTGACCGCGCCCGATACCGACAGCTGGATGGTTGAGCATCGCTACACCGGGCGGCTGATTTGCCATCTGACCGGTTTCACCATGGCGCGACCCAAACATTGTCCATCCTGCGGCGCGGTCGACAGTCTGGTGTCCGTCGGCCCCGGCGTCGAACGGGTCGAGGAGGAGGTGCGCCAGCTCTTCCCTGAGGCGCGCACGGCGGTGTTCAGCTCAGATACGACGCCCGACGCCAGATCGGCCCGCGCCCTGATCCAGCGTATGGTCGAGGGCGAGATCGATATTCTTGTGGCCACACAGGCGGCGGCCAAGGGGCACAATTTCCCCCTGCTGACCCTCGTTGGCGTGGTCGATGCGGACCTTGGCCTGCGCGGCGGCGACCTGCGGGCGGCAGAGCGCACCTTCCAGCTGCTGACCCAGGCCACGGGCCGGGCGGGCCGGGCCGACCGGCCGGGGCGGGCCATCCTGCAGACCTGGACCCCCGAACATCCGGTGTTGCAGGCGCTGGCGGCCGGTGATCGCGACGCCTTCGTCGCCGCCGAACTGGCCGAGCGCGAGGCGGCCTTCCTGCCGCCCTACGGTCGTCTGGCGGCCCTGATCCTGTCGAGCGAAAATGCCGTGGCGGTGGAGAAGCTGGCGCGCGAACTCGCCGGTTCGATTCCCAACGCCGAGCGGCTGGAGGTCTATGGCCCCGCCGACGCGCCGCTGGCGCTGGTGCGCGGCCGCCGCCGCAAGCGGCTGCTGGTCCGCGCCGACCGCGACGTCGATCTGCAGGGCTTCCTCCGGGCCTGGCTGGCGCGGGTCAAGGTGCCGGGCTCGGTGCGGCTGACGGTGGATGTGGACCCGTACAGCTTCCTTTGAGGGGCGAAGGTTCAGTGCGCGGCGAACTCACTCAGCGCGTCGATCACCGCCCGGTTCTGGTCCTCGGTCCCGACGGTGATGCGCAGGCAGTCGGGCAGACCGTAGCCGCCCACGGGCCGAACGATGATGCCCTTGGTGTTCAGATAGTCGTTGGCGCCGGCGGCCTGGGCGACGTCACGGAAGCGGACCAGCACGAAATTGCCTGCGGACGGGAGCACATCGAAGCCGAAGCCTTTGATGGCCTGGGTCAGGCGTGGACGCCAGGTCTCGACCAACTGGCGCGAGGCGATCTGGTGCGCCTCGTCACCCAGGGCCGCGACGGCGGCCTCGATGCCGGGCAAGGAGACGTTGAACGGCAGGCGGATACGGTCGATCGCCTCGGCCACCTTCAGCGGGGCATAGCCGAAGCCGATGCGCAGACCACCGAGGCCGTGGATCTTGGAGAAGGTGCGGGTGACGATGATGTTGGCGCTGTCGCGGGCGAGGGGGAAGCTGGTCTCCCAGTCGGGCTCGGCGACGAATTCAGCATAGGCCTCGTCGATCACCAGCAGGATGTGCGGCGGCAGGGCCTCGTGCAGGTGGCGGATTTCCTCGGCGGTGTTGTAGCTGCCGGTGGGGTTGGACGGGCTGGAAACATAGACGATGCGGGTGCGGTCATCGACCTCGGCCAGGATGGCCTCGGGCGTCAGGCGGAAGTCGGGTTCCGGGGCCAGTTTGACCGAGGCCTGGTTGGCCAATGCGCTGATGCGGTAGGCGAGGAAGCCGTATTTGCCGCTGACGATATTGTCGCCGGGCGTCAGATAGGTCTGGTTCAGCAGGGCGAAGACCTCGTCCGAGCCATTGCCGAAGATCAGCCGGTCGGGTTCCAGTCCGTGGTGTTCGGCCACGGCGTCTCGCAGTTTGGTCGCCCGACCGTCGGGGTACATGTGGATGTTGGCGACCGAGGCCTCGTAGGCGGCGCGGGCCTTTTCGCCGGCGCCCAGGGCGTTCTCGTTCGACGACAGTTTCATCGGCGTGGCCACGCCCTCGATGCGAGACTTGCCGCCGACATAGGGGGCGATGTCGAGGATGCCGGGCTTGGCCAGGGGAGCGTTTTGCGGGGCGTCGGTCATGGGCGCTTTCAGAACAGGGGGGCGGCGCCGATAACGCCGGAAAGGCTGCCGGGCGCGGATGCAAGCCGCCCGTCTTCGGTCTGCACATAGCCCGCCAGCATGAATAGCTTCAAGCCGCCTGCCGCGATCAGCGGGCTGGCGGCCAGGCCTGCGACCCCGAGGGTCTCGACGATACGGGCGTCGGGAAGCGGGCTGTCAGTGACCCAGAAGGTGCGGTCGTCGCCCGTGGGACCGGGCTCGGTGCGCTGGATCATCAGGGCGCGGGGTTGGCCATGGCGGTCGTCGGGCAGGGCAGCCACGACGCGCAGGGCCGGTTCGGCCAGAAGCCGACCCCACCAGGCCTTGCCCGACGTCAGATCCATCAGGGCGCGGGCCCCGTTGCGGACGGCGGTGAGGGCCTGTTCCGGCTCGACGGCGGTGCGGGCGGTGAGGCCGAAGCGGTCGGCGGCGAGCATTTGGCTGGCCGACCCCCAGACGATCAGTGGCGCGCCAGTCGCCGCGTCGATCCGGCCCAGAACCGCGCGGACAACAGCCGTCGCTGCGGGGGTCGTGTCGGTGAGAAGACGGCGCAGGGCGATGGCATCTGCGTCCGGTGTGGGGCGGCGACCGGCGACGACCCGCTGGCGCACGGCCTCGGCGACCGCCCGGTCCAGCGCCAGTCGTTCGGCGTCGGCTTGCGGCTCTGTCAGGGGCTTGGGCGGCATCAGAACAGCCGAGGGGCCGGGGCCAGGGCGAAGGGGCCCAGCCAGGTGCGGCCGTCTCGGAACTGGATCACCAGATCGACCGGCTGTTCGCCTGAGGCGGGTGCCGCCGCCGCGGCCTCTGCCGCCCCCGACCGATTGACCGCACCCGAGGATGATCCCGCGAGGCCGGCGATGGTGTCCATGGGTTTTTCGGCGCGGACAGACAGTGTGCCCTCGAGCCGGCCGTCGGCCCGGGCCGACAGGGTCTCACTGGAGATGAGTGCAGTACTGTCCCCGGCCTTCAACCGGCCCCGCACGCCGGTGAAACGCCCACCGGCCTTCGTCCAGGCAGAGAAAAGGCCTGCGGAGTCCATGGCTTGCAGCTGGCTGGCCCCGACGATAGTGCCCTCGACATCGGCGCTGAGCCGGCCCTGGCGTGTGGCACCCTCGACCGGCCCGCCCGGACGGCCGCGCGCACCGACAAGGCGGAACAGAACATCCAGCGCGTCAGTCGAGGCCTGACCGTCGGTCAGATGCGGCCGGGTCTCCAGCTGGATCCGCTCGGCCGAGGCGATGGGGAAGGGTTCGGCACCGGCGAGGGCGGTGAAGGTCGGGCGGATCATTTCGGCCCTCAGATCGGGGAACCGGGCGCGCAACTGGCTGATACTGAAGCGCAGGCCGTCACCGCCGATGGCGATCCGGCCCTTGTCCGCGCGGATCAGGGTCATGCCTTCGGGCGCGATGACGACCCAGTGGTCCGGGTTCCAGGCACCGGCCTCGGCCACCAGCTCCGGTGCCGCGATACCATGGCCGGAAGGCAGCAGAATATCAGCCTGGGGGATCGATACCCGTGTCCGGAACGGCCAGCCTGTGGTGGTCACCGGGGCTTGTGTGATGGTCCAGCCATCCTGCCGCAGGCTCTCGACCTGGGTCGCCAGTCGGGTCTCGATCTGATCGACCAGATAGAACCACCAGCCGCTCCAGGCGGCCAGCAACAGGCCGACGATGATGAAGGGAATGGCCAGGCCGCGACGGGAATGGCGAGCAGGGGTTGGGTGCGTTTCGGTCATCGGGGTTCCATCTGGTCTGCCTTGAGGAAGGCTGCCACCTGTTCGACGGCCTCGGCCAGCCCCATCCGCTGCACCTCCGTGCCCGGCGGCAGGCTGGCGAACAGGCGGGTGGGGGCGGCGGCGTCCAGCATGACGAAGACGCCCTTGTCGTCGGCGCGGCGGATCAGCCGGCCGAAGGCCTGGGCCATTTTGGCACGGGCCAGGGCGTCGTCGAAATTGCGACCGCCCGCGCCCTCACCGCCGAAGCGCAGGCGTCGCGCCTTGTGCAGCAGATCGGGCCTTGGCCACGGCACCCGGTCGAAGGCGAGGATCCGCAGGGATCGGCCCGGCACGTCGACGCCGTCCCGGACCGCATCCGTGCCCAGCAGGCAAGAGTCCTGTTCGGCCCGGAACACGTCGACCAGGGCCCCGACTTCGAGCGGATCGACGTGCTGGGCGTACAGGGGGAGGCCCGCCCTGGCCAGATCCGGTCCCAATCGCTCATAGACCGTCTTCAGCCGGCGGATGGCCGTGAACAGGCCCAGCCCACCGCCGCCCGCCGCGAGGAACAGTTCGCGCATGGCCGCGGCGGTCTGGCGGGTGTCGCCCTTGATCAGGTCGTTGACGACGATGACCCGGCTGTTGACTGCATAGTCGAACGGGCTTTCGACCTTCAGCGTCCGCGCCGGCTCGATCAACCGGCCCGAACCGGTGCGCAGCCGGGCCATGTCGAACGGATCATCAGAGTTCGGATCCGACAGGGTGGCCGAGGTGATCAGAACGCCGTGGGCCGGCATGATGACCGCGGCCTCCAGCGGGACGGTCGGGTCGATCCAGTGACGGCGCAGGGCCACGTCCATGATGCGACCAAAGGCGGCGTCGGCCGACAGCCAGTCGAGGAAGTCCGGGTCGGGCTCGTCGGACGACACCTCCAGCGCCGCCAGCATGGAGCGCCAGCCGGGCAGGGTCATGCGGGCGCGGCGGTCGAGACCGCGCAGCGCGCCCTCGATCCGGGCCCGGGACGCGCCGTCCAGTTCCGCCGCCTCATCGTCGAGAATGTCTTCCAGATGCCGCGACAGGGTCAGCAGCGGGGCCTCGACGGCGGCGATGGCCTGGGCGGCTTCGCGGGCGGCCTCCAGCACCGGTTCGGTGACCGGACGCAGCGCACACTCCATGCCGAATTCGACGCCGCTGCCGGAGGCGTTTTCGCTGGTCCGGGCCCGGAGCTGTTCCAGCGCGGCCAGCAGGAACCGTTCGATCGGCCCGACCGGGTTGACCTCACCCGAGGCCGGGGCGATGCGGCCCGACACGCCCTCGCCGGGCAACTGGGCGGCGGCGCGGACGGCGTCCTGAAGGGCTTTGGTCGCCGCCTCATTGTCCGCGCACAGGTCGCCGAGCCGTTGTTCCAGACCCCGGCCGCGTCGACCACGCCCCTCTGGCCCACGCAGCCAGCGACGCAGCTCGGCGGCCTCCTGACCCGACAGGCAGGCCGAAAAGGCGCTGTCGGCGGCGTCGAACAGATGGTGGCCCTCGTCGAAGACGATCCGCTTCAGTGCCGCGGTCTCGCCGTCCTGTTTCAGCCCGCGCGCCGACCGGGACCCGTCGAAGGCGGCCTGGGTCATGACCAGCGCATGGTTGGCCACGACCAGATCGGCCCGGCGGCTGGCGCGGATGGTCTTTTCGACGAAACAGGTGCGGTAGTGGGGGCAGGCCGCGTGGACGCATTCGCCGCGCCGATCGACCAGATTGGCGGCGCTGGCCTGATGACTGGGGCCCGTCGCGAACAGACCCGGCAGCCAGCCGGGATAGTCACCGCCGGTCATGTCGCCGTCCCGGCTGTGCAGGGCCCAGCGGCTGGCCAGGGCCATGCCGATCAGGTCGCCATTGCCGAGCTGGGCCGCCTGGACCATGTCCTGCAGATTCAGCAGGCACAGGTAGTTTTCGCGGCCCTTGCGGACCACGGTCTTCTTCTTGCGTTCTACCGGATCGGGCCATAGGGCCGCGCTTTCGCGGTCGATCTGGCGTTGCAGGGCGCGGGTATAGGTCGAGACCCAGGCGGCCCCCTGATTGCGCTCGGCCCACAGGCTGGCGGGGGCGAGGTAGCCGAGCGTCTTGCCGGTGCCGGTGCCCGCCTCGGCCAGCAGTACGCGGGGCCGGCCTTCCTCATTGCGGGGCGAGAAGGCGAAGGCGGCTTCGGCGGCATAGTCGGACTGGGTCGGGCGGGTCTCGTCGAGGCCCGAGGCCTGAAGCAGTTTCTCCAGCCGGATGCGGGCGCTCTCGCTATCGACTGGGGCTGACCCGGCCTCGCCGCGCGGGGCCTCGTCCTCCCATTCGGGCAGGCGCGACCAGACATCGAGGCCAGAACCGCGATGATTGCGGTCGCGCACTGGGAGGTGTTGCAGGGCCCCCGTGACCCGCCACGCCCAGGCCCAGTCGGCGCGGCCCAAGGTCTCGGCCAGGGTGAAGGCCGCCTCGCGGTCCGGATAGGCGGGGTCAGCCAGTTCCTTCAGCAGGCCGGAGGCGGCGTCCATCAGCGCTTGCGCCTGCGCCTCGGCCCCTTTCGGCTCGCTCATGCCCATCGACAGGGCGAGGCCGCTGGGCGACGGCGCGCAAAAGCGGGCCGGGCGGACGAAGGCGAACAGCTCCAGCACATCCAGCAGTTCGGCTGAGCGGGGCGGCGGGGCGATGCCGAGTCGGCGCGCGGTCAGGCTGGCGTGGGCGACCATGACGGGGGCTGTGGTGAAGACCCCCTCGGCGGCGCCGCGCCCGATCTTGCGCGGGCCGGCTTCGTCGCAGACTGCGCCCGCGCCCGGCGGAATCGCGAGCGCTGGCGGCAGAGCCAGCCAGGGCTCGGCACCGGTCAGGGCCGCCGCGGAGGTAAGGGAGTCGGTGGTCACGTCCCTGGATAGCGCCTCGGAGCATGAAACGGAACGGGAACATTCTCTTGACGGGGGTAAGCAGCTCAAGTTATAGCTACAGGCTATAGCCAGATTTTGGAGACTGTCATGAACTGGAGCGTCGCCAAGGCCAAGGACAATCTGTCCGAAGTCATAAGACGGTCCCGCACCGAGGGACCACAAGAGATTTCACTGCACGGCGAAGCGGCTGCTGTTGTGCTCTCGGCTGAGGATTTCAGGCGTCTCAAGGACCCGCGCGTATCTCGCGACTTCAAGGACTGGCTCCTTAACGGCCCGTCGCTTGAAGGCGTTGATCTTGAGCGTGACCGGCGCCCTGCTCGGGAGATCGATCCCTTCTGATGTTCCTGCTCGACACCAATGCGATCAGCGAGCCGAAGCGCGCTCGCCCTGATGAACACGTCATGGCCTGGATCGGCGACCAACTGCTGTCGGACCTCTACATCAGCGTGATCACCGTGGGCGAACTAAGGCGCGGCATCGTGCGGCTGGTGCCCGGTCGGCGGCGGGATGATCTCGACTTCTGGTTGGCGGACATGATTCTTCGATACGGCGAACGTATTCTGCCGGTCGATCTGGACGTCACAGTGCGGTGGGCCTCTCTCGCGGAGGCAAATCGAGCGTCGGGCCGGGCCTCGGAAATGACCGATGAACTGATCGCCGCGACTGCGCATGTCCACGGTCTGACGGTTGTGACGCACAACGTCCGCCATTTCGAGCACAGCGGGTGTCGGGTGCTGTCGCCGTGGAGCGCGTGACGGCGCTTTCACCCCTCTTCGCCGACTGGTTCGCGCGGCGTGGCTGGTCGCCGCGACGGCATCAGCTCGAGATGATCGCTGCGGCCGAGGCCGGGTCGCACGCCCTGCTGGTCGCGCCAACCGGGGGCGGCAAGACGCTGGCGGGTTTCCTGCCGTCGTTGGTCGATCTGGCCGAGCGAGGCCCCAAGCCCGCGACAGGGCCCGGTTCCGGCGTGCACACCCTGTATCTGTCGCCGCTCAAGGCCCTGACCACCGACGTCGAACGCAATCTGATGACGCCGATCCGCGAGATCGGGCTGAACATCCATGTCGAGAGCCGCACGGGGGATACGAAGCAATCCAAGAAGCAGCGGCAGCGCGAGTTCCCGCCCGACATCCTGCTGACCACCCCCGAACAGCTGGCCCTGTTATGCGCCTGGGATGGGGCGCGGTCCTATTTCGCCGATCTGGAATGCGTCGTGCTGGATGAGGTCCACGCGATCTGGAGCGGCAAGCGGGGCGATTTGCTCTCGCTCGGTCTGGGCCGGCTGCAACAGTTCGCGCCCGGGATGCGGCGGGTGGCGTTGAGCGCGACTGTGGACGATCCGGAGATGATCGCGGACTGGCTGGCACCGGGATGCAACACGCTTCCTTCTCCCCTTGAGGGAGAATGTGGCCCCAAGGGCCGGATGAGGGGACTGCCCGCCTCGCGCTCATCACTGGAAAGCGTGTCCTCGGAAACAGCTCCCTCATCCGAGCTGCTGCGCAGCCCACCTTCTCCCACAAGGGGAGAAGGAAGCGTCCGGATCGTCCGCGGTGATCCCGGCGCGCCGCCGGTGGTCGATGTGCTGGTCAGCGAGGGCCGGGTCCCGTGGGCCGGACATACCGGCCAGCACGCCATCCCCGAAGTTTACGAGGTGCTCAAGGGGGCCGGCATGACCCTGATCTTTGTCAACACCCGCTGGCAGGCCGAGTTCGTGTTCCAGTCGCTCTGGGCCATCAATGACGACAACCTGCCCATCGGCCTGCACCACGGCTCACTGGCGGCGGAGCAGAGGCGCAAGGTCGAGGCGGCGATGGCGCGGGGCGAGCTGCGCGCCGTGGTCTGCACCTCGACGCTGGACCTCGGCATCGACTGGGGCGACGTCGATCTGGTGATCCAGATGGCTGCGCCCAAGGGGGCCTCGCGGCTGGTCCAGCGCATTGGTCGGGCCAATCACAGGTTGGATGAGCCGTCGCGGGCCCTGATGGTCCCGGCCAGTCGGTTCGAGATGCTGGAATGCCAAGCCGCGCGCGAGGCCGTGGCCGAAAACACCTTCGACCGGGAGCCGGTGCATACGGGCACGCTGGACACCCTGGCCCAGCACGTCATGGGCTGCGCCTGTTCCGAGCCTTTTGCCCTGAGCGATCTGTATGACGAGATTGCCGGCTGCAGCCCCTATCGCGGCCTGACCTACGAACAGTTCGAGGCGGTGGTCGATCTGGTGGCGACCGGTGGCTATGCGCTACGCACCTATGAGCGGTTCGCGCGGATCGTCCGCACGCAGGACGGTCGGTGGACCGTCCGCAACGCCCAGACGGCCCAGCGTCACCGGATGAATGTCGGGACCATTGTGGCGGCGGCGACCCTGAACGTGCGGATCGCCTCAAGACGGGGCGGCGCGACCAAACAACTGATCGGCGGTCGCAAGGTGGGCGAGGCCGAAGAGAGCTATTTCGAACAGATGACGCCGGGCGACACCTTCGTCTTCGCCGGTCAGGTCTGGGCCTTCCAGGGCATCAACGGCATGGACGCCCTGGTCACCCAAGCCCAGCACAAGGACCCGAGAATTCCCTCGTGGGGCGGGTCGAAATTCCCCATGTCGACTTCGCTGGCCGACCGGGTGCGGGCGCTTATCCAGGACCGCGACCACTGGCGTGTCCTGCCGCCCGACGTGCAGGAATGGCTGGAACTGCAGGAGACGCGGTCGGTCATCCCCGACGCCGGGACCCTGCTGGTCGAGACGTTTCCGCGCGGGTCGCGGCAGTTCCTCGTCGCCTATCCGTTCGAGGGCGGGCTGGCGCATGCGACCCTGTGCATGCTGCTGACGCGGCGGCTGGATAGGCTCGGCGTTGGGCCGCTCGGCTTCGTCTGCACCGACTATTCGCTGGCCATCTGGTCGATCAAGCCGATGGACGAGCTGGACCTCGACGCCCTGTTCGAGCCCGACATGCTAGGTGACGATCTGGAGAGTTGGCTGGCCGAGAGCTTTATGATGAAGCGCAGCTTCCGCAATTGCGCCCTGATCTCGGGCTTGATCGAGCGACGCCAGCCGGGGTCCGAGAAGTCGGGCCGGCAGGTGACCTTTTCCACCGACCTGATCTACGACGTGCTGCGCCGCCACCAACCCGATCACCTCCTGCTGAAGACCGCCCGGGCCGATGCTGCGGCAGGCTTGCTCGACGTGGCGCGTCTGGGTCAGCTGCTGGCGCGCATCCGGGGCCAGATCCGCCATGTCTCGCTGGAGCGGCCTTCGCCCTTCTGCGTGCCGGTGCTGGTACAGATCGGGCGCGAGCGCGTGGGCGGCGGGCAGGCGGCCGAGATGATCCTGGACGCCTCGGCCTGTGGGTTCGACGAAGCCGATCTGATCGCGGAAGTGATGGCTCCTGACAGCGTTCCTTCTCCCCTTGGAGGAAAAGGAAAATGAACCTCGCGCTCAGGAAAGCCCTGTCCCCCGCGCGCAACCCCTGTGGCGGGCTGCGCGTCTCCATCGAGGGCGAGCCCTGTGTGCTGCGCTGTTCCGGCGCCCTTTGGGTGGTTGAGCATCGTACCCTGATCGCCGCCGACCTGCACCTTGAGAAGGGCTCGGCCTTCGCCGCGCGCGGCCAGATGCTGCCGCCTTATGACAGCCGCGCGACGCTGGACCGGCTGGAGGTCGAGATCGAGGCGCTGTCGCCCGCGGCGGTGGTGTTGCTGGGCGACAGCTTCCACGACGCGACCTCGGTGGGCCGGATGGCGGCGGACGACCGCGCCCGGCTGGACCGGCTGGCGGCGGGCCGCGGCTGGATCTGGCTGGAGGGCAACCACGACATCGCCGCCCTCAGGTCGTCTTTGGCCTGGGCTATGGACGCCCTTCCCGGCGAGGTCGTCGAGACGATGGATGTGGGCTCGCTGCGCCTGATCCACGAACCCCAGCCCGGCGTCCGTCCCGGCGAGATCGCCGGACACCTGCATCCGGCGGCACGGGTCGCCGCCCACGGACGCGGCGTGCGGAGACCGTGTTTCGTCACGGACGGACGGCGGGCGGTCCTGCCAGCGTTCGGGGCGTTCACGGGTGGGCTGGATGTGAGGGATCCGGCGATTGCGGGCCTGTTCGCGGAGCCGCCCATGGCCGCGGCGCTGGGCAGGGATCAGGTCCATGCGCTGACGTGGGAGGCGTTGCGGTAGGTCAATCGTCTGCGGACCTCTTGTCATCCCGGCAGAAGCGAAGCGGAGAGCCGGGACGCTTGAGCGCAGAAATTTCATCCTCCCGGAAGCTGCGTCAGCAGCTGTCCGGGAGACAGGTTGGGAGAAGTGCGACGGCCACCCGTCTCCCGGACAATCGCGCAGCGATTTTCGGGAGGCTCGGCTGGTCAGTGCAAACCGTCCCGGATCGCCGCTTCGCGGCGTCCGGGATGACAAGGCACTCAGGCCATCATCGAATGCAGGTTGAACCAAACCTCCCGCACTGGGCTGATCTTGTCTCCTCGTCATTATTGGGCATCTTAAAGACGAAGCAGGAGGTTGCTTTGACTCGTACCATCAGAATGACTGTCCGCCTTATCCGCCGCGACAAGGAGCGGTGCGAGCAGGATGCGTTCGATCGGCTGAGGGCCGAACTGACTGAAGCCTTCGCCGCCGCCGACTCGGCCTATGGTCCCCTGACCGCCGCCGAGGTCATCGCGCGCAACCGACCCTGACCGGTCGGTCAAGCTCCTGGCCTTCGCTACGATCAGCGGACATCATACGTCTGATCTCGAAGCGGCTCCCTCAACGACCATGCGCTCGAGCAGGGCGTCGAAGGCGTCGCACTCAAATAGAATCGAGCGAATACTGCCGAGCTTACGGTCGGCTATCAGCACTTCCAGCACGAGTGCGCCGGTAGCGTCCTGCGTTTCCATTATCCATCGTCCAGAGCCGCAGGCCATAGCGGAACGAGGATAGGGTCGCACCCTCGAGAACGAGGCGGGATATGAAGACATGCAGGCCAACGATCGCGAATATCGCAAGAATGAAGAGCCCCGATGGCAAGGCCTCAAGGAAGGGCCGCTGAACCACGAACATGCCGAACCCGGCCATGGCCATGGCCATCAGGGCCATGAAGCCCATGTAGACTCGAGTTTGGCCGACGACGACGCGTTCAGCCATTTGGTTCTGCTTCCAGCATCGCCCAGCTCGCCCCCTCAATCCGCGCCTCCAGCTGGCTCATGAACTCCACCCGCTTAAGTCCCGCCGGGATCGCCGGCAGGAACTCATAGACCACCGTCCCCGGATAGCGCCGGAAGCCGTGCGCTGGCCAGTGGACGCCGGAGTTCGTCGCCATCGGCGTGCAGGCGCAATCCAGATCGCGATACAGCGCTGCTATGCCGGGCTTGTAGTCGGGTGGGGCACCGACCGGCGCGCGCGTGCCCTCGGGGAAGATCAGCATCTGACGGCCCTCGGCGAAACGCAGGCGCGCCTGTTTGACCATGTCCTTCAGCGCCTTGGAGTGGGCCGAACGGTCGACGGCGATCATCTTTGTCTTCATGGCGAACCAGCCGAAGAAGGGCAGGGGGGCCAGTTCCTTCTTCATGATGAAACAGTTGTCCGGCAGGATGGCGAAAGGGGCGATGACGTCGAGCATCGACTGGTGTTTGCCGGCGATCAGACAGGCTCCGACCGGCATATGTTCCAGGCCCCGGAACTCGACCCTGACCCCGGCGATCCAGCGCAGGCCGAACAGGGTGAATTTCGACCAGTTGCGGATCACCCACATGGCCTGACGGTAGGGCATCAGCAGGGCCGGAGACAGGCCGACCGAGAACAGCACCATCGACAGATAGAGCCAGGCGACAAAGGCCAAAGACCGCAGCCAGGTCACGTCAGCCGGCCTTTTCGGCAGCAACGTCGGCAGGGGCATCGGCTGGGGCGGATCGCCCGCCACCGACCGTGGCGCGGGCCAGGGCGGCGAGGTATTTCATATATTCCAGCGTCATCCGCCGCGCGGTGACGGCGGCCTTCCACCAGCGGGAATTGTCCAGCGACGGTGTCCCGACGGCATAGGGTGTCAGCGCGACACCGGGGGCGGCGGCGCGGATCTCGGTCAGGGCGCGGGGCATATGATAGTCCGAGGTCACCACGATCAGGCTGTCATAGCCCTTGGCCTCGGCCCAGGCGGCGATCTCCTGGGCATTGCCCACGGTGTCCTCGGCCTCGAAGCCCAGATCGACGCAGCAGTTGAACAGGCGGTTGGAGCCGGGTGTCAGGGCGCGCAACTCCTGACGACGGACCTCACGGTTGACGCCGGAAATCAGCACCCGCTGGCCCTTGTCCTGTTCCAGCAGGCGGATGGCGGCATTTACCCGCTCGGCCGAAGGGCCGGTCAGGGCCACGATGGCGTCGGCGCGGGCCGGCTCGGGCGTGGGCGTGAAGCCGCGCACACGATCGGCGAAGGCGAACAGGCCGATCACCCAGATCAGCACCAGAATGGCGATGAAGGTCAGAAACTTCATGTCCCGAACCTAGTGACCCTGTTTGAGCCGCGCCAGCGCGGTGAATCGCGCCGCAACGACCGCTACCGTAGCCGCCAGCAGCGGACATGGCGAGAAAATCAGCAGGTCGCTCCACGCCAGCGGCAGGGCGGGCGTCACCCCGCCGGTTCCGCCGAGAAGGCGCAGGGCCGCAACCAGGCTCATGGCGACCCCGGCACCGATGGCCCCGGCCCCGGCAGCCAGCAGGCCGTAGCGCCGCTGAAACAGGCCGGCGATAGCCCCGTCTGAGGCCCCGTTTAGGCTCAGGGTGTTGATCACCCCCGCCTGCGCCGCCATCCCCGCCCTTGTGGCATAGGCGACGGCCGACCCGGCCGCGCCGGCGGTGAGCAGGAAGGCGACGGCGGCCAGAAGGGTGATCAGGCGCGCGGAGCGTTCGACCTCGCCGCGCCACTGGCTGTGGTCGTCGACCGTGGCGTCCAGCCCGGCCTCGGCCAGGGCCCGGCCCAGGGTCACAGCGCTGGCCGGGGCGGCCTGGTCCAGTCTTACCGTGACCAGATAGGGAATGGGCAGGTCGGGCAGGACGGCGTCGCCGACCCAGGGTCGCAGCAGGGCCTCGGCGGTTTCACGGTCCATGGCCTCGGCCTCGGACACGCCCTCGACCCCGGCCAGGGTCTGGGCCGCGCGGGCGGCGGCCTCGGCCCCGGTCTCGCCGACGCGCGGTCGCACCTGCACTGTGGCCTCGGCTTGCAACTGTCGCGCCCAGCCGTGCGCGGCACGGTCGGCCGAGACAGCGCCCACGGCGGACAAACAGGCCAGAAAGCAGAGCGCAGCAATCAGGCTGGTCAGCCAGGCCTCGCCGCCGGCATCACGCGGCAGCAGGGGGGCGCGGGTTCGGAACAGGCGGTCGATCATACCCGGCCTCCGGTCAACCGGCCGCCTTCGAGCCTCAGCACGGTCGCACCCGAGCGTTTGGCCAGGGCCTGGTCGTGGCTGGCGATCAGCACGGTGGTCCCCAGCCGGTTGAGCGACTGGAACAGTTTCAGCAACCGCTCGCCCATGCCCGCATCGACACTGCCGGTCGGTTCGTCGGCGAGTATCAGGTCCGGCTTGGTGACGACGGCGCGGGCGATGGCCAGCCGCTGCTTCTCGCCCCCCGACAACGCCGGCGGCCGCTCGTCCATCCGCTCGCCCAGCCCGACCCAGTCCAGCATTTCCTCGACATCGTCGGCATAGTCGGCCTGTTTCCGGCCGGTCAGCCGCAGCGGCAGGGCGACATTGTCGAAGGCCGAGAGGTGATCCAGCAGGCGGAAGTCCTGGAACACCACCCCCATACGGCGACGGAAGGCGGGCAGGGCCCGGCGCGGGGCCGTGGTGGCATCCTCGCCGAACAGATGCAGGGTTCCGGTCTGCGGGTGTTCGGCCAGGGTCAGCAGCTTCAGCAGGGTTGATTTGCCCGCCCCGGACGCCCCGGTAAGGAAGTGGAAAGAGCCGGCTGGCAAGATAAGATCGACGTCCCGCAGCGCGCGGTGCGCCGCCGCATAGCCGAAACCCACGCCAGACAGGCGGACGGTGTCGGTCATGGCGTCGGATTCATAAGCGCGGCGGGGCTGGACGGACATGAATTTCGGATCAGAACGCGGCCAGGCCGCGACGGGAGGGGGCGAAGAGCCTCGCAGTCAGCACCCATGATACTGACCTGCTCGTCCTGCGCCACCAGCTATTTCACCCCCGATGAAGCCATCGGGCCGAACGGCCGCACCGTGCGCTGCAAATCCTGCAAACAGACCTGGCGCGCCACTCTGGACGAACCGCTGGAGCTGTCGCAGTCATCGACGCCGGGCGAGGTCGTCAGTTTCGGCCATCGCGACGAGCCAGAAACCGAATCACTGGCCGAAACCCCCGCGCCCGAACTGCCCAAGGCCTTCCGCGCCCGGGCTGAACAGCAACGCCGCCTGCGTCGCGCGGCGACCCATGGCGTGGTCTGGGCCGGTATCGCCTCCGGTTTCGCCGCCATGCTGGCGTCTGCGTGGCTGTTCCGGGTCGAGGTGGTCGAAATGGCCCCCCGCGCCGCTGCCGCCTATGCCGCCGTCGGCCTGACGGTGAACCCGACCGGACTGGATTTCGAGGCGGTCAGCGCCAAGCCCCTACCCAATGATCCCGGCAAGGTGCTGGTTTCCGGCGCCCTGCGGAACGTTCGCGACAATGAGCGGATCGCCCCTCCCGTGCGGGTGGCCCTGCTGGACGCCCACGGGGCCGAGATCGGCCACGCCATCGTACGCATCGACGCTGCCCCGGTCCTGCCGGGCAAGGTCCAGGGTTTCGCGGTCGTCATTCCTGATCCGGGCACCCGTGGTCAGGGCGTGGGTGTCGCCTTTGTGCTGGACGATGCCGGACCCCGCGCCGCGATGGTGCCCGCAGCCGCGGCCCATACGGATACGCGCCGCCCCCCGGCCCTGGCGGCCGATCATGAGCCGGCGACAGCCCACGGGTCCGCTGAGGGTGCCGACTCCGGCGGCCTGCGCCCCGCCCTTTCGCCGGGAGCCTCGGCTCCGCTGGACATGCAGCCGATCGACGCCGTGCCGGTGGTGGACACACATGCGGCAGAGGCGGTATCCGCCTCGCATGGCTGATACCCCTTCCCAAGACGCCGCCAGGCCCACCGTCCTGCTGCCCGAGGCCGAGGTTCAGCGCATCGTCGCCGACCTCGCCGCCCAGATTGCCCCGGTGATAGACGATGAGACGGTGGCGGCGGTGCTTTTGACCGGCGGCCTGTGGTTCGCCGCCGACCTGACCCGCGCCCTGTCGCGGATCGGTCGCAACGTACGCTTCGACGCCCTGTGGCTGGCTTCCTATGGCGATGAACAATCGAGCCGGGGCCGGATCGACGTCTATGCCGATTTCCAGAGGCCCATCGCTGGTCGTCGGGTGCTGATCGTCGATGATGTGTTCGACACCGGCCTGTCGCTGGCCGAGGCGGTGCGGATCGCGAAGGAAAAAGGGGCCTCGGAGGTCCTGACCGTGGTCTTCGCCAAAAAGCCCTGGCCCCTGCCGCGCGCGCCGGAACCCGATTTCGTCGGCTGGGAGGCCCCGAACCGGTTTCTGGTCGGCTACGGGCTGGATCACGCGGGCGCGCTGCGGGGCCTGCCGGACGTCTGCGCGCTGGACTGAGGAGGCCGATGAACAGTGAAAAGTGAGCAAGGGGTGAGCAGCACCGAGCTCACCCCTTGCTCACTTTTCACTGTTCACCCCAACCAATCCGCCCTCGGCTCCCGCTCCAGCATCTCATCATAGGTCGGCCGCGCCCTCACTACGGCCCAGCGGTCGCCGTCGACCATAACCTCCGGCACCAGAGGCCGCGAATTGTATTCGCTGGCCAGCACCGCGCCATAGGCTCCTGCGCCCATGAAGGCGACCAGATCTCCGGCCTGCACCGGCGGCAACTTCCGGTCGCGGGCGAAGATGTCGGTGGATTCGCAGATTGGGCCGACGAGGTCATACAGGCGCGGTTCGCCGTCGCGCGGCCGAACCGGGACTAGATCGTGGAAGGCGTCGTAAAGGGCCGGGCGCATCAGGTCGTTCATGCCGGCGTCAAGCACCAGGAAGCGGCGACCCCCCTCTGCGTGAGAGATGCCGCGTTCATTGACCTGGATGACCCGGCTCAGCAGCACCCCGGCGTTGGCGGCCAGCAACCGACCGGGCTCGAACACCCCCTCGACGTTCAACCCGTGCAGCACCCGCGCGGCCATGGCCACATAGGCCTCGATGGACGGCAGGTCCGACTGCCCATGATAGGGCACCCCCAGACCGCCGCCGAGGTCCAGCCGGGTCACGGTCAGGCCCGCGCCCCGCAACTCCAGCGTCATCGCCCGCAAGGACCGGAAGGCGGCTTCCAGTGGCTCCAGCGTGGTGATCTGGCTGCCGATGTGACAGGCCAGCCCGACCGGGGTCACATGTGGCGACAGGCTGGCGCGGGCATAGAGGGCGTGGGCCTCGTCGGCGGGTACGCCGAATTTGTCGGTGGCCCCGCCGGTGGTGATCCGGGCATGGCCTCCTGCGCCAACGGCCGGATTGACCCGGATGGCGATTTCAGGAGTCGCCCGCTGCTTGAGCGACGCTGAGATTTCGATCAGCCGATCCAGTTCGACGGCGCTCTCGATATTGATCTGACGCACCCCCGTTTCGATGGCGAAGGCCAGTTCGGCGTTACTCTTGCCCACGCCCGAGAAGACGATCCGGTTCGCGGGGATGCCCGCCGCCAGCGCGCGCCGGATCTCGCCTTCAGACACGGTGTCGGCCCCGCAACCGAGCTTGGCCAGGGTGGCCAGCACCGACAGGTTGGAATTGGCCTTCACCGCGAAGGCGATCAGCGCCTCGCCCAGGGCTACCGGATGGGCCGCTACGGCCTCGGCCAGCAGGCGATAGTGCCGCGTCAGGGTGGCGGTCGAATAGACATAGGCGGGCGTGCCCACCGCCTTGGCGAGCGCCTCCAGCGACACGCCCTCGGCCTGGAGCACGCCGTCGATCCGGTCGAAATGATGCAAGGGAACCCTAGCCGGGACTGGAGCCCGAACCGCCATAGGGGTTCGAGCTGGGGCCGCCGTCGATGGGCATCTGGCTGGGCGGGCGGTTGATCGTGGCGGGTTCAGGCAGGTTGGGAGCGCCCGCATCGCGCATGCCGCGCTCGGTGCGTTTGGCCGGCGGTGCGTCGAGGTCGGCCATGCGACCGCAAGCGGCAGCAGAGACGGCGATCAGGGCGGCGACGCCTGCAACAATGATCTTTTTCATCCCAATTCCTTCACGCGAGGCGCGCTTTCCACTCGGCAATGCGCGCGCGGACCTGTTCCGGCGCCGTGCCCCCGAAACTCTGACGGCTGGCACAGGAAGCCTCAGGGGTGAGCACCTTGTAAACCGCTTCCGTCACCCTTGCCTCCAGCGATTGCAGTTCGGTCAGCGGCAGTTGCGACAAATCCACGCCCAGGACCTCGGCCCGCTTCACCGCCGCGCCTGTCACATGGTGTGCCTTGCGGAACGGCAGGTTCAGCGCGCGGACCAGCCAGTCGGCCAGGTCGGTGGCGGTCGAGAAGCCCGATCCGGCCGCGGCGCGCATCCGCTCCGTGTCCGGCTGTAAGGCGGAAACCATGGCCGTCATGGCTCCCAGCGCCAGGGTCAGGGCGTCAAAGGCCTCGAACACCGGCGGCTTGTCCTCCTGCATATCCTTGGAATAGGCCAGCGGCAGCCCCTTCATCACCGTCGACAGGGCCACCAGAGAGCCCGTGATCCGTCCGGTCTTGGCCCGCACCAGTTCCGCCGCGTCCGGATTGCGTTTCTGCGGCATGATCGACGAACCGGTGGTCAGGTCGTCCGGCAAGGTCACAAAGCCGAACTGCGGCGTCATCCAGATCACGATTTCCTCGGCCAGTCGCGACAGGTGGCCGGCGCAGATCGAGGCGGCGGCGAGGCTTTCGATGGCGAAATCACGGTCCGAGACGGCGTCCAGCGAATTGGCCATTGGCCGGTCGAAGCCGAGCTCCGCCGCCGTCATCTGCCGGTCGATCGGGAAGGGCGATCCGGCCAAGGCCGCTGCGCCCAGCGGGTTCTCGTTCATCCGCGCCCGGGCGTCGGCGAACCGTCCCGCGTCGCGGCCGAACATCTCGACATAGGCCATCAGATGGTGGCCGAAGGTCACCGGCTGGGCCGGTTGCAGATGGGTGAACCCCGGCATCAGGTCGCCCGCATGCTGTTCGGCGCGGACCAGCAGGGCGGATTGCAGCCCCTTGAGCTGTTCGACGGCGGCGTCGCATGCGTCGCGCACCCACAGGCGGAAATCGGTCGCCACCTGATCATTGCGGCTGCGCGCCGTGTGTAGCCGCCCGGACGGCTCGCCGACCAGTTCGGCCAGCCGCGCCTCGACGTTCATATGGATGTCTTCGAACTGGTCGCGGAACGGGAAGGTCCCGTCGCGGATCTCCGCCTCGATGGCGTCCAGCCCGTCCAGTATGGCTTCGGCGTCGGCCCCGGTGATGATCTTCTGTGCCGCCAGCATGCGGCAATGGGCCCGCGATCCGGCCAGATCCTGGGGCCACAATCGCCGGTCCACACCGATGGAGACGTTGATCGCCTGCATGATATCAGCGGGTCGCGCGGTGAAACGCCCGCCCCACATGTCTTGACCTTCCGCGTTCGGAGAAGGCTTAAGTGACGCTGACGGTGGGGAAGGCTCGGTCATGAAGGGCTCAAAGGCGGCGGGGATGGCGATCGCGGGCGCGCTGGTGATCGGCATGGTCGTGGGCGCGGCCCTGCTATACGCCAATCGCGACGCCTTCTTCAAAGCCGCAACGCCCGAGCCGGCCGCCAAAAGCGAACTGGCCCGCTTCGCCACCGGCTCTCTGACCCGGCTGGAGACGCCCGCTGCCATCCCGGTGGCCCCGGCCTATGTGTTCAAGAGCCGCGAGGGGGCCGACGCGACCTTCGCCCAATTCCGCGGCAAGGTGGTGGTGGTCAACCTCTGGGCCATGTGGTGCGCGCCCTGCCGCACCGAGATGCCGACCCTGGCCCGACTGGCCGAGGCCTATGCCGACCAGGACCTGGTGGTCCTGCCGATCAATGTCGATGCCACTGAGGACGGTCTGGCCGAGGCGCTCAGCTTCATCGACGTGCACGAACCGCTGCCGCTCTACAGCGACATGAAATTCCAGCTCCCGTTCGAACTGCCGGGCGAGGGAAAGATGCCCCAGACGGTGCTGCTGGACCGACAGGGCCGCATCCGCGCGCACTTCTCAGGCGAGGCCGACTGGGCCAGCCCCGAAGCCCGCGCCCTGATGGACGCCCTGCTGGCGGAGCCAGGCTGACGGCCTGGTACCTCAGTTTGCGGGGACGCGCTGGTCAGTGGCCGGATCGACCGCCCCCGGCCGGCCTTCGGCGGCGGCTTCGGCCTGGTTGTTTTCCAGTTGCGAGGCGACACTGCCCGCGCCTCCCTCGACCGCCCGCGCGGCCTTCATGGCACCCGACTCGATGACTTCTCCCGTCCGGGCCGCCGCGTCCCCGGCCTTGTCACCCGCGACTGCCGCATTGGTCTCTGCCTCCTGCTGCTCAGCCGGCGTGCAGGCGGCGGCCCCCAGCGCCAGGGCGGCGACGGCGGCGAGTGTGATGGTCTGGATGCGCATGGCATATCCCCTTGGGCGTTGAACCTGGCCGATTAACGCGGGGAAGCATGAGGGGTTGCGGGAATGGTGGCTGGAGGCGGACTTGAACCGCCGACCTGTGGGTTATGAA
>Ga0105053_10003145_pt1 | contig 25293 bp, 14 predicted proteins | sample BON01_FD_78093 | JGI IMG/M metagenome (GOLD analysis project Ga0105053, IMG submission 78093) | Freshwater microbial communities from Lake Bonney liftoff mats and glacier meltwater in Antarctica - BON-01 | ecosystem: Environmental > Aquatic > Freshwater > Ice > Glacier meltwater | place: Lake...
ACCCTCCCTCCGTAGTTACATTCACCTGCTAGATATGCTAACATTTTGAAAGGAATGTCGTCATAATCAATCAGGAACAACATCAACTGATCAAGTGTGATACGTAAATCAGGATTACTAAAGGTATATTTGATATTCCATCCAAGTGGTCCGAATTTGCATCTTTCTCTCACAAGTGCATGGAAAAAGCAGATGCCAAAAGCCAACTTTTTGAATTCTTTTGGTTTAGGACAACTTTCAAACCAGTCTTTATCCATAGAAATATAGCTTCCGGTCATGTTGGCTCGAAAACCCCTAGGTGGTTCCAATGTGATTTTAACTCCGTTTTGCAACACGGAAACTGGAAACTCCTTGCAGGGCATCGCCGTAAGCCACAATCTAAACGATTCATGAACGGTTTCAGGACTAAACTCTTCGCAAATTTTCTCCAGCGTAGGGAGCCAACTGGCTGCAACGTGACAATTTTGCAAACATACCCAAGAACCTTTATCCACTGCTTCAGCAACAGCTCTCTCTGCAATAGGTCCTTGACCCTGTCCTAGACTCACAGCAAACAAACTACTACCCATTCCCAAATCATTCGCTACTCGAAGAAGCTCAGTCATCGGGTCGGCACCGGGCGTGAGTACAAACAAAATGGGCGTTGTGCAAGTAGAATCTTTGTAACCTGCTAATAAATCAAATGGAGGTGGTTCAATGAATGTCTGACCTATCTTCTCCATGATGTACATCATCACTGCTGGTACTACTTTATCTGGACGAATACATCTCAGAAGAATCAGTTTCTGAAAAGTATTAAAGCGGGACTTAAATTTTTCATCAATGGACTTGGCGGGATCCGAAGAGTTAAATGTGGATTTCCAGAATTCCAACTCCTCCATTCTTTCAACCTGTGAACTAAAATGCTCAAATGCAGGTAATTCATCGACTCCTAGAAAGTCACCCCATGATTTATCATTCAACCATCCACCATTATCTGCAGATGGATTCGGACGAGACAACTCCACAGCACTAGAACCTGTTAGAAAGAAACGCAGTTCTGCAGTGTCAATGTCATCCCTAATTCGAAGCAATTTGATACACAGCAAAAATGAAAACAGCAATTTGTCTTTTTCAAACAAAGACCGACAGACATTCTGATACAATATCTCTGCGAACGCTGTATTCAAATTGCTCAAACGTTCTTGCAGGTTCTTTCCAGCTGGAGCCCGTTCAATGGCCATGTTGTACAATCCACTATACCATTCTAGACTAAATTGATACATAGGGTCCACCAATGCCAAATCCGCAACACAAAAGAATAGATTCGATGAAACTACCGCCACAGGAACATATCCTTCTCTAGTAGCTTGGATTTTGATCGATGTCCTTTCCGCGATAGCCACTTGTTTCATGATCTGATCTGATGTCACTTTGGAATCTCCCAGGGTGGCAATCAGGACTTCGTCGTCTAAGATGTTTCCTTCTGCCTTTGCAAGCAGCTCAAGAATCTTGTCTTCGATTTCCTTGAGAGTTTTCTTGTTCTCCGCGTCCTCGATTACAAGCTGTTCTCTCTGTTTTTCCAATTCTGGGGTTTCTCGCTTTACTGTGATCCCAAGCATCTGGTCTTGAAGTCCCTCTTGAGTCGCCATGAAGTTCAAAAGATTTACTTTCACGCAAGTTTCTGGAGGGTAATGTGGATTCGAGAGTTTTGTGGTAATATACAATCTAAACTTTGGATCATATTCAACAATATTGTCTCCTAATTGAATCGTCATTGAGCCTCCTTTGTTCACTATCTGCTTCGTAAGAATGGTTTCTAAAATAGGGTCGATAGTTTCTGGAACGTTCTCGAGTAAAACAGGGAGTCCAAAAGTAATCGCGTTCTCAATGTTGCGCACAAAATCATTCTGTGATTGTTTGACTACCTTCAGCTTGTTATCAGCTTCGATATTTCGGATCCACTTGTTGGCTTGTCCCTGTGGATCTATCATCAATGGCCATCTGTTTGATGAATGCAACATAATGGCATTATCGATACTGAAATTATCGTTGGGAAGTTTGCAAATAGTCCATTTACGGATTTGAACAGCATCGCCGAGTATATTGTTCAAAAGAAATGGTGCTGTTGCTTTGATTTTACTATGGCCCAGCTGCTGTGACCACTCCTCAATACAGTCCTCTCTGTACTTTGAGGTAAAGACACCCAAGTAAGCAATAACTCCACTACTTAGTAAAATATCTCCAACGCAGTTATCATATTGCACCCCTAGATCTGCTACAAACTGTGTCCATCGGTTTTTCTCGCCTCCTAGACCTCCAATAAGTCGGGAAGCTCTATCCAGTTTGGTAGCACAGTCTTTCACTTGATTCTCCAATGCATCCTTAAAGTCCATCGTCTCTTTTAACTCTGCTTCTAACTTGGCAAGATTATCCAGTACTTGTTTCAGCTCCGCCTGTTTCTGTCTTAACATCTCCATGGCTTCAGATAATTCTTTGTTAGCTTTGGCCAGTGCTGCTCGTTTTGGGGCCACTACTCTAGCTATTCTCTCGTATACATTCATTGCATGGACCCACTTGCAAAGACTGGCTGCTGCAACAGAGGCTTTCTTAACAATATCTGGTGTGAAATCATCGCGTTCGCAAAAAGGTCGGACTTTATTGATCACCTCATCCGAAATGTTATCTTTGTCATAATCCATCAGTCGCTGCAAAAACTTAGGATCGTTCAAAAGCTCCTTTTGCGCAGAATCCCAATAATCGTCAACTTTTCCTTTTCCATCGGGATTTGGAATTTTCTTAGGCTTGACTTTCATCATGATACAAACAGCCTCCAATGTAATTTTTACTCCTGGAGGAGGTTTTTTCATTGCTTTGACTTCTACGATATCAGATTTGGATAAGGTCGCCAATGCCTTCACGGCGCCTTCCAATGCGGGAATAGCTTCCGCAAGCATTCCTTCACACTCAGCCTTGTCTTTCTCACAAGAGGCGGCTTGGGTTTTGGCTGCTGCTTCGTCTTTCTCTACCAACCGTTTTTGAACATCTGCTTCAGCCTGCTTCTCTTGTACAGTTTTCAACTTCTCCTCTGTTTCAGCTTGTGCAACCACCAGCTTAGGTTGAAGAGCCTCTAGTTCGTTTTGCATGGTAGCTACTTGATCCGCGGTTTCTTGAAGTTTCTGAAGACCATTTGCATATCTTGCCTTTTTGGTGGATATGGAGTTTTGCTGTTTTCCTACTAATGTTTTGAAAGTACTGATCAATTCCAAATACGATGTAGGAGTAACATAGTAGTAACGACGCATTTCATCGTAGAAACGAACTGCAGTTTTAGCCGTTCGTTGTTGCATATCAACACAAACATCCACAACTCCTTTTTTAGTAGCCTCATCCATGTCTACTTCTCTCAGGAAATGATTTGCAACTGATAAAAGGGCTTCCATTGGCCATTCTGCAAACCAATCAATAGCACAGCAGTTTACTAGACTAGGAAATTGACGAAGTCTGTCCCGGAAAGCCTCACCTACTGGAGAAAAAGCTAGAACAACATGAAGGTTCTTCCTGCATCTTCGAATAAAGTATTGCAGTACCTCTGCCGGTGTATTGAGATCAAGACCTTCCTTCTCAGCACATGGTCTGCAACCTTCCACGATGGCAGATTGCTCCTCAATGTTAAACAGATTTGGAACTTCTCCAGTATTCAAAATGTTGTTGATATCTTCCACAAATCCCTCTTTAACAACTTGCGTATCTGAAAATAAAAAGACCGTGCTTTTGCCTTCAACACCAGCCATCATCAAAAGTCGTTTTAAATCATCTCTCCATTCCACCATACCATACACGCGTGAAATCTCAATCTGAAAAAGAACTTGTTCGTTCAATGACACTGCAAGAGTTGTGAGACTCTTCCTCCCAGATCCTCCAACACCCACCAAAAGTGCATTCCCTTGCGGTTGGCAAAGGACTCTTACAATACGAGCAACATGCTCAATTGCATTCATGAAGAGAACCAGATTCATTTTCTTACTGGACATATTGTTGTAATCGTCTAAATAGGCTTGCATCACTTGCTTCAATTTGACCATATCATCCAATTCATCATATACCCTGTTTTCTACCAGTTGCGTAGCATCCATGAAGTTGCCGTATATTAATGGACGTCCTTGCGGAATTATTTTCTTCCAATCTGCTTTAAAGTACTCATTTGCTTTATGAGCTACAGTATCAAAGAACCACGTTCGATCATCATCGTTGATTAGACGATCATGAAATACTCGTGTGCACTCATGACCCCACAGTTTAATCAAATCATTTCCTTCTTTGATGCGATCAGGATGTCCCATGCAAATACCTTGAAACACTTTGCTCAGGTCTCTTAAATTGAATGTATAATGTGACTTGGCTGGAGTCGGAAGCATCTCTTCTTCAATCTGTGAGTACAATGAGATGGTTGCTGCTACCAGCCCAGCTGCCAATGCTTTGATCTTTGGTCCAAATGGTTTCGTGAACCATTCCATTATGGTACCGAATATAACACTCAAAGATTCGCTATCAAATGGCACCATATTGACCATTGAAAAGTGTCTCACATACCTTTGGGTGATTTGAGATCTACCTCCACCAGGTGGTCCCATTGCAGCGCAGAATTGTATGTCTACTAGTTTCCTAAAAGATATCTCCTTTCTATCATACCACCCTTGATGGTCCATGTACTGACGTAGAATTTCAATCGGAGGTTGTGCTCCATATGTTTCCTTGGCTGGCATGTTCAAATCATCCACCATTACAACGAGACGTTTTCCAACAGGAGGACCAAATACACCTTTACGTCGTTTGTCCAATTTGCCATCGATGATATCCTGGGTTTGATTCGCACTAGTTTGAGCACTGAAATTGAGGAATAGAGTTCGATATCTATTTTGATCGATTTCCTTGGTCAAAACTTTAAACAGCGACACCGTTTTTCCAGTTCCGGTTTGACCCGTCACTAATACAGCATGATTATGTGTCACCAATTGTTGTATGAGCCATTCATTACGTGTAGTGTCCACAGTTGGAATTAAGATGTCTTGGTAGGTGACGCCAGCAGGTGGAACAAATCTAGGAGTGATTTCTGCCCATGACGTCCAACTGCATTTATCAGCAAAGAATACGTAGTCAAAGATTAGACCATTTTCAAATGGCATTGGAGTCAATAATGGTCGAGGCGCATCCATGCGGTCTTTATAAGAAGGGTTCTTTAAGCAAAATAGATTCCAGGCCTTGTTATCATGTAATGTTCCAGTGATCAAACGTTTGAAATATGGATCCAGTAGCCGTTGTCCCGCAGATATTGTGACACCCCCAATCGACCATATCAAACTGAGTATAAAACATCCTTCCACCACCCGTAAAGGTTCTTTTGGATAGTCCTTTTTCTTATCAGGTTCAATTTGGAAAGGATCCAACATGGTTGAATTCATCAGTCGTAATGTAGCCGCACACAATTCAGAATCAGTAACAGGGGTAGGAATCGAACAGTTGTTTCGTAGAAAATCTACCATTGGTTCAAAATAGGATTCAAACAACTCAATGACTTCTTGCTGACCTCCTGCTTCAATCAGCAGTTCGGGTAGTTTGTTTACCCAACTTTTTACCAACGGGCGCCAACCAAGTCTACTTTGCTCGAGGAAAACCATTCCTACTCGAGATACGGTAGCTGGTGAAGCCACTTCAAGATCCTCCGGTTCAAACATCATCGTCATTCTGGAAGACATTTTAACAATCTCTCCACTTTGTAAGCAAAGTTTTTTGTTATCATCAAGTACTGTATTCATATCTTCAATCCATACTGCATCAACTGGTCCGTCGAACATGACCCATTGACGATCTGTAGAAGTATCTTTAGCTGCATTTCGATAGGTAATCGCAAGTATACCATCCGTCCATTCATGGGTGTTGTCATCAAACTTGCCGTACAATTGGCCCTGTGTAATACTCTTAGGGTTCACTGTATGTATCTTCACCTTGCCTTCAAACTCTGGCAAGTCCTTGATCCTACTCATTGCTTTGGCGAGAGTGTGAGTGACCATTGTCTTTCCAGATAGAGTCTCACCAACTACCATCAATCCATGACGTACGCACACAGTCTCATACAATTGTATAACCGCCCGCAAGAACGACTCTGTAGGCTGAAGGTTATCTTCTTCACACACTGCAAGAATGGCTTCATATAAAACCTTGTAATCCGGAGTAGGCAATTCAACTCCTGGAAACAAATCTGAGGTGATACCTTTGAAAAGAGGAATATCGCTGGTATTGAACTTTGGTAGATTGACATCTGTAATAGCTGAAAGTACGATCATCGATTCAGTCCATACATCTCCTAACGACTGGCGCAATACCCCTGCTCGAACAAGAATCGAAAACACTGCGCGCATCCCGTAGTCATAATGTTTCTGGGAACTTAACTGCTCAGAACAAAGAGTGAGTACTTGTGTCAATTTCCGGGCAAGATTCCGATTATCTTCAAATCCAAAAGAAAACAATTTGATTTCGGCAATCAAAGCGTAATCCGGAACCATCATTGCACATGGACGGAACAGAGCCTGTAGATTATCAGGAAGCTCTTGTCTACCTGCATATCCGGGATTCATCGTAATAAAACAATTTGCGTCTGGATTCAATGACAAAGTAGATCCTTCGAAATCGAATCTCTTGAGACGTGCTCGCTTCGCATTCACAATAGTTAGAATCTGCTGGGCAATTACAGAGAGTACCTCCAACTCAATCCTATTGAACTCGTCAAAACAAGCCCATGCACCAGCTTGAGAAATCCCTTTGAAAAATTTTGCCATTGCTAAATAGTCCAAACCATCGGAGCAATTGAACACCACACATTGCTTTGCAATCGCCTTTGACAAATCTTTGGTTGTTTCGGTTTTACCAGTACCAGCTGGACCAGCTGGTGCACCACCATAGAGCAGAGACACAGCACCCATAAGTGTGCGATAACATCTATCAGTCAGTGGTGTGATAATCAAACGTGAGCTATTGCCAAGATATTCGTATGCATACATCTGAGAGGCATTTAAAATTCGAACCATCATGTTCATTGGATTTTTACCATAGCGGTTGAAATCATCTTCCTGGTGTTCCCAATAATATCGAAGTTGAGCTAACCATTCAAATGCATTAGGGTCTGAAATTTGTTCTTTTGCCATTTCCTCAACAACATCACGTTGATGAACATCGATGACACTCAATGCACCCAGTGTCGTTCGTTCCATTTTATTCAATTTCCCTCTAACGGAATACACAATTTGAAGCAGCTGTTTATTCAACTGTTCAGTATAGTGGCTCAACTTTCCTTGTTCAATTGCTTTGGTGACTTCTTCAGTCCAGAAAAGCTGTCCGGCATTGAGTACCACTTGACCAGGCCATTGCAAAACCCATTTCGCCCTATCAGGATTCGCGTTGAGATCTGCATCCATCTTTGGATAAACTTTAGCTGCCATTTCAATAATATCCTTAACAGTGATGCGCATGGATAATTCAAAATCACCGAGCCACATCTCCACATTTCCTTTGTTAACTCCTGAATCCGGATCCACAACAACAGACAATTCAATAATCTCTCCTTCGTTTGAAACCATTCTAGGAATTCTTAGATCTGTAGGTCCTGATTTTACAAATGGGGTTATCGCGGTTGGTTGCTCTTGAGCACCTGGCATGTCTTTTCCAAAACATACATTTCCCACCCCTTCAAAACATTTACCCAGAAATGGCTGAACTGCCTCAGGATCCTTAGTCTGAGATACAATCTCCAGCAACTCGTCATTACTTAGAAAAAAGAACCTAGCAAACGCCATTCGCTTCACTTCCAGATAGTCGTTCAATCCTTTTTGAATTTGTTCCAACTTCTCGTTTGCTGCACGAAATTTGGGTACAAGTGTTTCATCGCTGGTAATTTCCATGACACTAGGAACGTCGTGCACTTTATTCAACACTTTCCGCCATGTGGCATCAACAGCCGCGAATCTCCTTCCTTCCGTTGGCATTTGGCGCATGATGTCCTCAGATCCAAAAATGGGCTCTAAATACATCCAGGCTCTTTGGCATTTTAGGATCTCATCTATCAAGGATTGGATATACTGAAGACGCTGCTCCCATACCATGGCTTTGCTTTTGATGGGTTTGATATAAGGAGAACCAACCATCGTTTGTATCTTTACTATATGATCATCCAGTAGCGACATCACGTCATCTGTTCCTTTGACTACATAAGTTCCAGTTTCTTTGTAAGCCATCGTGTCAAATACGATTTCACTCCATTCGCTTCCCATTCCTTCAATACTCTTTTCCAGTGAAAACTCTTTTTCCGCCTTGACGGTTATCGTTTCAACTTCTTCCATGCGATCCATGATGTTCAAGTCAAGCAATTTGCGAAGAGTTAATGATTCATCAGGGGTGACCTCTTCCTCAATCAATTCACTTAGAGCCTCCCAATGTCTGTCTCTCAGAGCTGGACTTGCGAGAGCTCGTACCACCGGAAGGTAACTCTTGAAACTATCCGAGTCCTCGCGCAACCTAGCTGCAATGGCTGCTGCACCTTCATTATCTTGTCCAAATACCTTCATCATTCTGTAAGATTGGGTCCACCATTCAGTGACCTGTTTATCAACCGAATCACCATCAATCTCAATGAAAGAACCAGTCAACCATTCAGACGTATGAGAAATAAAATCTGCAGACATACTCCACAAATTAAAATATGGCTCGAAACGTTTCTTCACGATTTCAAGAGTTGGGTAGTCGCCACAATCGAAGTTAAAAGCTTTGTCTCGCATGTTGAAATTCGCAACTTGGTCTTTAGCGCTATTGATTTTTTCCTCGATCTCATACGCTTCTTGAACTATGTCTTGCAGTTTTTCATAGTCGTCATGTTTTTCAAATCTCTCTTCTTGAATCGCAAGTAAATCTAATGTCTTTTCGAATGCCTCTTTTTCCTTAGCAAGTGCATCAATCATCATGATTTTATCCACTTCCAACGCTCTCATGGTAGCTGCTTCAGTGGCACTGATTCTATTAGGCCACAACCGTAAACTCCAAAATAAATGATGGTCCGATTGTGGCACTGGAAATTGATAACTCTCTAAAAGAGACATCCAACAATGAACCTTCTGAACCGACTCTGCTAATAGCACCATCTGCACCTTGGCATCTTCAATGAATTCTTCTAGAGCTACTAACTCCATTTCGTTCTTTGGTTTATTCGCGATTCGCTTTAGAATAGACTCGTATTTCTCAGTAAGCTCTCCTGCATTAAGACGTTCCGTTTCCAGAATATGAGTCGCATAGGCTTCTACAAACGATTTACCTCTTGTAGAAAGAAGACCTTTCACTTGGTCGCAATGGACTTCAATTGTACCGCGTGATTCTTCGTTATATGAAGCAGAGTATATCTCTTCCGAAAGACCAAAATACTGACTTATCTCTTCAGAAAACTCATCAATGGTTCTTGGAATTAGAATCATTTCATCATCATCAACTTCAACTTCTTCCTCTTTTTCATCGTCCTTAGCTTCTTCTGTTGACTCGTTTTTCTCCGATATTTCAGCTGTTTTTGGAACCAAACTGCGTTTAGAAACCATTCTAGGTTGAACAAATGCAGTTACGTGTTCAACAGGATCTTCAAGAACTAATTGTTTGGTTCCATTGTAGATATCAGCAACATTTTGAATATGTTTGAAATCGCCGCGGATGATTTCCTTCAAAGTGTCTCTAGCAAAAGACAATGCTTCGTTAACTTCTATCACGCTGGGATTATCCTGTACTGTACCTATATGCAATAATGGTTCAGGGTCCAGCTCATGAATTGCGAGTATTTCATGATCTACACTACAAAATCCGCGAACACGTTCTACCATAGAATCAAATATCGAGAGCAAGCCATCCGCAACCTCATCCAAACTTGGTGCAACCACAACTGCGCATTTGGCTTCACATAAAGTCAGTTTCAAAAAACTTGTCCTAGAAAAATCCGATTCCGAACTACCTGCAATAGAATTCGATCGAAAGTATTCTACCCATGCATTCAAAGAACGTATGACAATATCTTTGAGCTGATTGGACATTTGAATTTTGAATCTCAAAAGCAAACCAATAATTTTGGATTCTTTGACGGCCTCAAAGTTCGTTTCATAAAAGTTGAAATCATTTACGAGATTGTCTTGCATTTGGTTAACAACTCCTTGCCACCAAATCCGTTGAAGTTTGTCTGCCACTCGAGCCACGAATACATTTTGAGTGTCAACAAAAACCTCAAGCGAATTTGCTCTGCATTCTTTAGGATTTGCGCTAGTATCAACAAATGTTAATTGAGAAAATTCATCTCTCCATGTGTCCTCAAGCCATGATACAGTGATCGCTAAGCCATTTGTTCCAGAAAAATGATTCCTTGAAATGGAATCGTGGACTTGTTTGAAAGCCGATCTCTCTGTGGTGATATGAATTTTTCCGAATTCTGGTGCTGGCGGACTAGGTGGAAAATGTGGCATACGAAGTTCTTCCAGCCGTCTACGAAGTGAATTGTTGTTTTTCATAGATTCCATCACAATAACTTTCTGCATGGTGGAAATGTATGCAACATCAATCTCATCAATCAATTCTCGCAAAATTTCAGGTTCTTTTGATTGATAAGCTTCAAGTTTTTCTTCCTTGCTCTTCTTCCTGATAGTTGAAGTTGCGTATGTGTATATGGAATCCCAAGTTGGCTCGGAAAGTGGAATAATGTCTTTAGTGTCTTGTCTGGATATAAAATATTCCATTCGAATAAGACCTTTCGATTGTTCACGTAGAGCATGACAGTCAGCAACTCGCTTTTTGAACGCATCCTCGTTCTCGATCTCAAACATTAGGTTCAACCGCTTCACCAATTTAGTCTTTTCTTTCCCGATGAACTGAACTTCAAATGATTGCTTATCTGGATTGTAGTTTAAAACATCGCAACGTTTCCATGACCACTCTCCGTCTGCGAAAAAGGGAGATTTCCCAGACTTGCACTTGGTAACCCATTCTTCAGGTGTGTACTTTTCAATATATTCGTCCCAGAATTCCAACGGAACTTTACTTTGGTCCAATCGTAAAAAATCTTCGTCTTCAAGTCCATATTTTTCCAGTGAATTCTCCTCTGCAAGAACTTGTTCCTGTTTAGCTGCATCAACTTCTTCCTTTGATTTAAAATCAGCTCCTCGAAATCGAGGGTGTACGTCAAAAGGGGGCTCTCTCGCGACTTGAACGCTCCGTTTTGGTTTAGCATAAGATGCTTTCCATGTATGAGGAGTGTTGGTGTGATCCAATACAGATCCCTCCTCTCTCAAAGGAAGGCACGAAACAGATCGTGATTCATGTAAGGACACCATCGGCCTTACAGCATGAACTATTGATTCCTGTGCCAACTTGATCTCTGCTTCAGACCTAGCCTTCTTCATGCCTTTGGATTTGTTGCTCTTAGCGCCAGTATCCATTTGAAACAGCGGTATTCAATCTCTTCCCTTCAATAACGCTATCTCAACGGCTTTGCAATGGTCTACGTCTATTCTACCCAAAACTATAGTAAAAGTATACATGAAAACTAACGTTACTTTTATTAGGATAGACCCCTCGCTTTTCTCAGAAAAATGTGGCCTGTCCGTCGAAGGTTGAGGAGGATGAATCTTCCGAATGCGAATATTATAAGGAGGAGCTTATTTACATCAGAGTTTTCTCTAGCGGAAAGTGGATTGTTGTATGCTAATGAAATCACTGGTGGGCCCTGGTGTTTTACAATTGTTGCTACAACCGTTGCATTCCGCTCGTGTCTTATTCCGGTAACGATAATGCAAATGAAGACAATAAATAACATTTCTAGCGGTCCTGCTGGTTTCTATACAAGAAATCTTACAAGCATTTATCAAAAGCAAGTCAAAGAGACAGATCCGAAAGCTACTCGAAAACACATCCAGCTAGCGAAAACATATATTGGGGGCCTTGGTGTAATCTGGAAAAAGCTCCATGTCAACCCTTTTAAGGTGATTGCAGTTCCTATTGCTCAGATATGTTTTCTAGTAGCTTACGTTGTTTCGGTGCGTCATATGATTTCGAGTGGGAACATAGATTTGTTAAACCAAGGAACATTATGGTTTACTGACCTGGGTTCCAAAGATTCAACAATGGCGCTTCCTCTTGTTGCTGTTGGTACCTCGTATGCTGCTCTTGAATTGTCTTTTGGGCGTTCTCAACAGCAGTCTATGGGACAGGGATTTAGAGAGGTATTCCAGACAATGCTTGTATTTAGTGTCCCATTCATTGTCCAGCTTCCTGCTGGTGTCTTTATGTACTGGATTCCCTCTAGTATTTTTGGTATAACTCAATCAGCGGCTCTTCGTACCACTTTCGTTAGATCTATAATGGATCTTAAACCACCTCTACAAACTAAGAAAAAGCCAAACTCAGTCTAGCAATATTTTTATGATATTATTTGTTCTTTAAAACCAGCGTTCTTAGTTCCGCAACAAACAAAAAAGTTAAAATCGCGTGAGGGCCCACCCGCATGTAATGTGCCCAAGAACCTTTCCAAAATGCCTTTATTCCTTCATGCTTTGATATCTTCCTAACGGCTTCGATTATTCCATTATATATCTTAGGTCCTTGCGTCGGTTGGTTGTATATTCTTGTTCTCAACACATCAATGGGGTTCATGAAAGCAACTCCCACTAACGAACCAATAAGCGCCCCTAATGACGTTTTAGGAATTCCATCCGGGACTCCTAGCGAGGTTAGCTGGTCTTTTACCCTGGAATTAAGTGCCAATAAAACAGAAGTATACACTACACTTCTCAAAACATTCACTTGTACTCCCTGGTATAATCCTGTTACGCCTTGTTCGTTATAGATCTTGGAAAACACTTGCATTACTTTCTTATTCTGTATCTCATGATGGTGAGGTGGTACACCTGATGCTTGAATCCTGACCTTGACAATATCCAGAGGGTTAAATAGACTCGAAGCTACCAAACCACATACGCCGCCAACAAACAACTGCTTTAAAAAAGGAGGCTGTCCTTGATTAGGATCATGTATTCTAGTCAAGATAGGATCATAAAGACCAATTCTAAAAAAACATTTGGCACCATCTCTTGTCACTGCCAACGGAAGGCCTCGCTGAATCCCTTTCATACCTTCACCTTTATATGTCTGTATCATGCAATCAAAGGGATTGCGGTATTGCTTATGCCGACTTCGTACAAGTTCGTTTTGCATCTGTAATCGCGTCTTTGCCACCTCCATTCTAACAAACGATCAGTCCGACCAACCAACTAAAGAAGTCACACTAACGGATTTGTGAATACAACTGCACATGATGCAGAGACACCAGATATAAGCATGCCTTCCAGGTCAGAAAGCATCACAATGGAAACCTACGACACCTTACCTAATTCCAGGGTCTACCCAATTCAAATATGTCATGCAGTGAGTACTGGTACAAGCAGATAGGTAAATAAATAGTTATGATTTCTGTAACTGTGATACTTCTATTCTACAAGGACGATTTTACAAGAGTCCGGGACGCGGATTCCATGCCTTCGATACTCTTTTCCTAGTCAAACTTCGTATGGAGAAAAAATAAGCGAGGTTCGATGATTTAGAGGAAGCGAGGTGATGATTTAGAGGAAATCTACATTGAAAAATATACAACTCTGAAATTCGCATAATCCTTCTTTCCTCAGGATGAAATCTGCAATTTTTAAATTAAACGTAACGGATAAAAGTAAGGTATAAAAAAAGCTGCCTCAAAAAACGAATGCCGTGGCTTCTTAGAGATGAAGAAGACTCCTCGAACAGCTTACTTTTCGTGCACGTACCCAGATGTGGGGGGACTAGCTTGGCGCATCACTTTAAAACTACTAAGAAATGCAGAAAGGGTTTAGATCCTTATCACAAGTAAGTCGTCCACTTTTACAATTATTATTTACTATACCTATGTTCTTCAGAATTGGGATGATTTACTTCTTCTACCGTTACAAACTGCTTGAATCCGCGAATTTTCCGATAATTACTTGGGAAAATTTATTGGCTCTTATTGAATTGATTATCGGAACGACCATGTGGTTTGTTTATTTGGGGCGGGACGAGGTGTTCACAGCAAGTTTTACAATGTGGTCCTTTGCTTTATTCTCATTCATATGTTCCACGTTTCTTTTTACCGCTCCTGTCTCTGCCAGAAACCAGTTTGTGCGAAGGTTTTATGGGATATTTGTTGGAAAAATTATGTGTAACTTCACTGCATCTGAGAAATGGATAACAGGAGTGAACAGGAAGGGGTATTTGGTGCACTTTACTGCAGCCAATATGCTCAAGCATAACTTGGTTAAAGAAGACGACCTGAATAAATCTGATAGCTTTGCCATTGTCAGAAACCCATATTCCAGGTTAGTTTCAATCTACATGTACAATCGGATGGGTCCTTTAGAATCATTTGATCACTTTATTCGAGATTGGATAAACAACAAAATGAAAATCTACAGGGAAACTGGGTCGACTTCAGAGTGGGATATCTACTGTCACGCACTTCCTGGTTTCGAGTTCACTCATCTTGATGGGAAGCAAATTGTAAAATCCATTATTAAGCAGGAAGAACTTGGAAAGCTATTTAAGCCTGGATCGCTGCAAAGTACTCGCCATATAAACAGGCTTCGTGAGATCCCAGAGAAGGTAGCAGAAGCTCTGCAAGGAATGCCACATTCAAACCAAAGGAAGAGATCGAAGTAAGTGTTTTTTGGTCGTATTTCTACTCCTCTCTAATTATCGCATAGACCTTGGTGGGATTATTACACTCAAGAAACTCAGGATATGGTTGCCAAAGCTTATGTGAAAGGTACGTTGTGTTCATTTTGAAATACATAGTATTCAATGTTTAGATTTTTTGTATTTTGCCTACGACTTCGAGCTACCAAATAGACCGGATTTGTGCCCGCCAAATGTAGGAGATATTCCAGATGATATTATGCCGTTCAGTCCTAATTTGAACTTCAACATCTATAAGCCTGGCGATATCACTAGGGCAAGTGCTGATCTTGGAGAAGGTAGCAAGCTTTTTACCAAGGAAGAAATTGCGAAAAGCCAACGTCAATTATCAGAAATACAAGAACCTGAAAATACAACCGGGAAAGAAAACGATTCGGTCGTCATCGATTGTTATGAAGCGGATGGTTTTAAAGTAGAAAGCAGCAAAGGAGGAGACTTCAAAGTCGGTGTTCATTAATTTTAAATTGATTGATTTTATTATACATCTGTTGTATTGATTACTCGAAGACTGTCCTGAAGTTTGGCAGTGTATTTAGTAAGGGTCTCTACAATTTCATCGTCATCTTTCTCTCTGGTCAAACTTTCTTCTTGAATAGAGTTTTTGAGCATTGCAATTTCCTTTTCCAAGAACGAGTGAAATCTCTCAGTCCTACTTTTCCGTAGCGTCACACTATCTTCAAGAAGGTCTTTCAATTCTTGATACTTTTTTTCTCTTATATTTCTCTCAGTTTCTAATTCCTCGGTAACCTGGTTTTCATGGTCTGCTATTCGGCTTATAATCTCCCTCTCCCTTTCCAACCTTGAGAGTCTCTCGGTTTCAAACACATCTTGAAATTCACTCAGTCGCTGAGTTAATTCAGCGCCTCGGCGTTCAATATCTTGTGGAATAACTAATTTCTCGTGTGCTAGATTGGCTTCCAATTCTCCCACTCTTTCTGATAATTCATCGATAGATAACTGTAGACCTTCCATGTGGTGCTGAAGTTTACATAATAATTCTTCTTTCACGATTGCAATTTCTTCAGAGCAAAATGATTGAATCGACTTAGTCTTTTCTTCCCTGATTTTTGTTTCGGAAACTAAAATCTGCTCCAATCTTGCCATTTCCGTCCGTAGTTCCTCCAAAACATATTCATCTTTCTCACGACGTTGTCTCGTCCCTTCTAGCATCTCACTTTCGAAAGACTCAAATTTTCCAACTAATGCATTTAGTCTTTCTTTGGTAGCTAATTGATTCTTCTTAGCCATTGAAGGGGATTCATTGCCTTCGTACTTTGATTCCATTCCCTTTCAGACTGAACGTTGAAACGGCCAAATTTGATCAATGGTAGACCCTATTTTCGTATCCTTCCAGAACACCACAAACATTCATTGGTTCTCTTTTCAGGAGTTCTATAAATAGTATTGCGCAGATTCACTCCAACACATATTCTTAAGATGGTAAACACGGCACCAGTTAAATGGGCACAACGAGATGAGAATATCTTCCTCACCATTGATCTTCCAGATGTGGAAAAAGATAGCGCCAAGATCGACTTGAGTGACGATAAGTTGGTGTTTTCTGGAAAATCCAATGGAAAAGATTACGTTCTTGATATTGAATTTGTTAAGGAAGGAGGAGGAATTGACTCTTCTTCTGAAGAGTCGAAGTATGCTATTAAGCCACGAAACATTTCCTTTTTCTTGGTGAAGAAGAAAGAAGGATTCTGGCCTAGACTTTTGGAGGACAGACAATTGCAAAAGACCAACGTGAAGGTGGACTTTGACAAATGGGTTGACTCTGATGATGAAGATGAACCTCAAGACTTTAATACCTCTGGAATGGAGGGTATGGGTGGTATGATGGGAGGAGGAGGCGGCATGGGAGGAGGCATGGGTGGAATGCCTGGTATGGATGGTGGTATGGGGGGTATGGATATGGCCAAACTTATGCAGCAAATGCAAGGTATGGGAGGTATGCCCGGCATGGAAGGCATGGGTGGAATGCCCGGCATGGAAGGCATGGGTGGAATGCCCGGCATGGAAGGCATGGGTGGAATGCCCGGTATGGGAGAAATGCCACCAGCTGGCAATGATGAAGACGGAGATAGTGACGATGATTTGCCAGACCTCGAATAAAAATTATTAATGGAATTATTATTTTCGCTTGTTCGCTTTTCTGCCCTTTTTATGATGAAGACTGTTGATTTCTACTGATGGTTCGTTTGGATCGTAAACGAATATATCGGTGAATCCTATTTCATTAGCGTAGTTGGAACCTAATGCAATATCTGCATCCGAGATAGCAGAAGGCTTTACAAGCCGAGATATCAGTTCTACCTGCTTCTCAGTAATAATTCCTGGCTGTCCTTCGGTTCGCTTCAATAACGCTGGGTCACTAGGCACCCATGGTTCCAGCAGTTTTTTAGTCCTTTCACAAAGACAAGGAAGAAATGCAGACCATTTAGAATGACTTTGTAACAACAAGCTCAAAGGATGTGTTGGCGAAACAGCTGTGGCTTGAAGTCGAATCGCATTCAGACAAACTAACAAATGCCCTGATAAGTTGCTCTTTAAAACAACTTCAGGATTGCTTATATAATCTATCATCATATCCAAAAGATTAAAATCGTTCAAGACCTCATCGAGCAGATTTGAACTATCGTTATGAAGCAGAGCCATAAAGAGCTTTCTGAATTCTGAATGATACAGATTACAGTGAGGGTATTCAATGAACCATCGGATAAGAGTATTCCATAGTGTTTCTGGTACTTTACCTAGCAACCCGCGTGGTTTGTGGGTAATACAAGACACCGCAAGTTTTACTAGCTCCAACCGATAGTTGGAGAAAGGAACCTTGACTACATAACTGGTGTGCCTAACGTGACACTCTGTTTGTCCCTTTAGATGTGAAAGAATTGCACGGCAGATCAAGTCGAAGTTCTTGTCCAGTGTATCATGAATCTGCTCTGAAATATCTTTTAACTGACAAGGAATTTGACGCAGCTGAGCATCAGAAAAACTCGTGTAAGGAGCTGGCTCTATATTTTGGATTGTTTCTAAGGTAGACAATTCAAAGATGGTTCTCAACGTGTCCAATGCTGCTTCCTGTTCTGGAGTGTGTTTCGCCAAATCTCGATCTTCGTTTTGCACATCTTTGTACTCCTCTTGATGGTCCTCTTCTTCTTCAACCTCCTTTGAATCAGATTTACGGCCCTTTTTCTTTTTCTTTGGAACTTTTTTCTTGGCAGACTTCTTCTTGCTACCAGACGAAATTGTCAATTTGGACAAACTAATTTCAGTATTATTTCCACAGGCTATTCTTAGTAAACCCTTAAGAATGTCTGGAAAATCTGCCAAGCCTTGTAATACTTTGCTTCCTCCTGGAACCGCAGCAAACTTTTCTACACAAGTTTGTAAAACCTCCAGAGCAGCAGGTTGTGTATCTTCCATGAAAGCGTGCTTTGCAATAGTGTCCAGGATACCTATGTTGGCAATGGCCGCAAAATAAATTGCCTTAGTTCTAGAGCTGAGACTATATAAATTTTGTGATGAATCTTGCTGGTTTCGAGGAATCGGACATAAAAGAGTCACCAATATATCAGCAACACGAGGATGGTTCACGTGATGAAGCATCAGATTAATGGACGGTTTTAGAGTTCGCTTATTCGCCAGCAATGATCTAATAACAACCTCTGAATAATATTTCAATAAGAAATCAAGGACGGTGCACACATGGTTTAAATTGGCTTTCGAATTCGGTCTGAATCCGTCAAACATCAAAGCGAATATCCAAGGAGCGACTTGACTGGCAAATTCAAACCCAGCCGCAGACGGATTCATTTGCACTAGCTCATCTCCGTGTTCGATTCCACATAAAAAACACATGATGATGTAAGACGATTTCACTTTAGAAATGTCCTCCTCCTCGACATTAGCGCTTTCTCGTATATCAATATGACGCCATATAAACTCTACTCCAAAACCTGGTTCTACTACTTCAACATAAGAGAGATCTGATCTGGTTATGTAGCTAGCTAACTTCCGAACGACCGAGATACGACTCAGCAGTGGGAGCATTTCCTCACTGATGGATAAATTCTCAAACGAGGCAATTTTATGAACTAGATTGATCTCCATTTCTTCCCATTCCTCTTTCTTTGAAGGTACTGCTGGTGTTAAAACTGCATCCATAGTTCAAATACGGTTTGTGTTTGTACTAATAATAGGGAGCCTCCACCAACAATGTTCAAAACAATATCTAGAAGTAGACCCATGGAGCCACATCAAGTTCGAAGCTCCTTGCGTGAGTCTATAAAGAGTCTTTCTTCTCGTGGATTGAAGAAAAGCGCGGCATGGGCATCTGAATTACTCCATGGAATTGGAGACTCATTCCCTCAACGACCGACTTCAACAAAGAGGCAAACAACATCGACTGAACTCTTCCCAGAGATCGAACCCCCTGACACAGATCATTTATTGATTGCCAAATCTTTTTTTGATCTTGATGACTACCTCCGTTGTTCACATCATCTTAGTTCAAGTGGAACATCTCCTGTCTCAGGCCATCCCAAAGAAGTGTTTTTATGGGCGTATGGATTGTATCTCATAGGAGAAAAGAGGAAGGAGGAGGAAATGTCAGAAGTTGCCGATCCTTTAGAGCAATGTCAGCTGACAAATTCGAATTTAAGGCTGCTTCGGAATGAACTTTCAACTCTTCATTCTAAGGACGGTCTCGATGGGTACCTGTTGTATATTTACGGTGTTGTTCTGAAGGAAATGCAAGCCAAACCCCTAGCAAGACAAATATTGTGTGAATCGGTGCAAAAATCGCCTCTTAATTGGTCTGCTTGGCTTGACTTGGGGAGTTTGTGTACGGAAAAAGAAGATGTTGACACGTTAGTTCTACCTGACCACTGGATGGTAGGCTTCTTTCGGGCTCATTTGGCACTAGAATTGCAACAGAATGTTGAAGCTGTAGCTATCTTAAAGGATCTGGCAGGAATGTTCCCCAACTCCAGCTATGTTTTAGCACAAAAAGCTCTGGCCCAGTATAACTTGAGAAACTTTGATGAGGCACAAGGGTTTTTTGAAACTTTAATTGAAAAGGATCCCCACCGCCTCACCAACATGGACACATACTCCAATATACTTTATGTGAAAGAATGTAAAGCTGAGCTTAGTTATCTTGCTCATACTGCAGTGAGAAGTAACAAATACCGACCTGAAACTTGTTGTATCATTGGTAATTATTATAGTCTCAAGGCACAGCATGAACGTGCAGTGATTTATTTCAAGCGAGCTCTTAGACTGAATCGAAGATACCTCTCAGCATGGACTTTGATGGGTCATGAATATGTTGAGATGAAAAACACGGAAGCTGCTATTGAAGCGTATAGAAGTGCTGTCGATATAAACCCCAGGGATTATCGAGCTTGGTATGGTCTAGGGCAAACTTACGAAATTCTTCTCATGTATTTTTATGCCCTTCATTACTATCGCAAGGCAACGACATTAAGACCATACGATGCACGTATGTGGTGCGCTTTGGCTGGATGTTATGAAAAACTAAACCGGGACGCTGAAGCGATCAAATGCTACAAGCGGGCTGAGTGTCACAATGACAGAGAAGGTATTGCTGCTATGCAACTGGCCAAGTTGTATAGCGACAAGGGAAACAGTGCCGAGGCAGCTTACTACTACAAAAAACATTTAGAAAGGCGACAGGCGGAAGATGCAATGGGTGGACAAGATGTTGTTGATTCGTTGCGTTATCTGGCATCGTATTTGAAAGACCAGCATAATCTTCAAGAGGCGGAGCAATACTGCGAACAATTATTGGATTATGCAGGACCTGAGAAAAAGGAAGCGGAAGCTATGTTACGCGAAATAAGGCAACTAAGAGCAGCGGCCTCATCCTCTTAATCATTCAAAATATATAATTCCTTTCTTTCCGCTGACCGTGAAGTAGTCAATATGATTTGCAACATGCTTTCCATCTTTGTCTGTAGCACGTTGAGGAAATGTAATATCAATCCATCTTTTTCAAGGTCCTTTAATACCAATAGCTACTCTTTAATAATATAGAACAATTCAATTATATATGTAAAACTAAGACCTTTTGGTCTTCTTTTTCGAGGGTACGTATTCAGGATAGTCAAAATCATCTTTCATGTGCAACATTTGCATGATTTCCTTTTTAGGCTGGCCGTATTTCTTCTTGAGGTAATCCATGAGTTGCCATGTATTATCAGTCCATCTGTTTGCAGCTCCTTTGGCAATTTTGATCTTGTCCTCAATCACCGCTGATTCATTTCCAGCTTCAAGGAGCTTGGATTGTTCTGCTACTTTTTCTTCGAACACGGAAACTTGTTTTTGAAGCTCATTATACTCGGACAGTTTCTTTTGGCGCTCCTCAGTAGGAACTCGACTCTCAAGTAAAACAGTCTTTTCAAGTTCAAGTGATTCCAATTTTTCCTTTGAGACATCGATTGAACTTGTTAGTGTTGAAATCTCAGCTTCCATCTTTGCGATACCTTTACTGGGAAAACTCCAGTAGAAGTTTGTGGACCCAATCTTATCCAACTCGATGAGGTTGTCTGCCACCATTTCTTCCAGCACCCCTTTTACACTCATGGAAGTAACGCCAGCTTTCGAACCAAGTTTCTCTAGCGCCTTGAGAGTAAATGGCTCTTTAGAATCATGTAGAATCTTCAACATTCGATCCTTTTTGTCATCGAGAGAGACTCCTTTCTTCACCATGGGGTATTTTACTAATTCGATTTGAAAATGGGACATTGTAGGTAGACCCTACATAGAATGAGATATGGACCAAATGTTGGCTTCTCTTTAGTGTCGCTTGCAGTTGTATTGGTTCTCTTTCAGTTTCTAGTTTACAATTCATATAATCATTCGCATGAAGCGGTTTCCGCATTGGTAGGCAACAAACAAGTTCTTCAAAGCAGTCTGTGGTCGATGTGCTGGCCTTCTAGGTGTGAAGAATATGGACTCTGCAAAACGAGAAACATGTTTATTCCAAAAATATCTCTGGAAAAATTGCTGCAATGTCCGGATCATAAACCTACTGTTGAAAAACGACCAGACCAACCAATTAGTCTGCAATTATTTCATCTATCCAAATGTGGCGGAACAACACTTAACAAACTATTTTCGAAACCGTCTTTGACAGATAAAGGCAAAAAACTTTATCTAGGAGAGCGTGAAAACTATTGGGATAAATCGCGATACAGTGACGGGAAGAAACCACTATCTACATTCATCCTAGGTACCATTCGAAACCCATTTGAATATTATGTATCTTTCTGGTCGATGTTAAGTCGGGAAGGAGAGGAAGGGTATTCAAAGGATTGTCATCGCCATAATGCTTTTAAGAGCGGTCGTTTTGAAGTCTTTAATAATAGAGGAGTATCAAATCCTCTACAGTTTAGAAAGTGGTTGTACTTCGAGCTTATTGAATCATGTGATCCGTGTGTTACCAATATGTGGCGTGCATTTCAGCAGTTATATATTGGAATGGAGGGAGATTGTCCAAGTATAGATGCACTCGTGCGCCAAGAAGACTATTATCCCACTTTGTTGACCGCGTTGAAAGCCTATGAAGAAATTGAACCTGATACTATAGTTTGGCCATTCGTGAACGATTTTGCTGCACAAAAAAAGTCATACGGAGGTCTCAAGGTATCAAAATGCCCTATTCACTGCTACTATGATTCGTTCTCGCGAAGTCTAGTTGAGAAATATGATGAACCTATTTTTGTCAAATACAAATACTCATTCAATCAAGTTGTACTGAAACATGGAGGTCCAAATGCTTGTGTAGGGACGTGTGCTGTTTGATTGGTTCGCTTTTATACCAGAAAACTTGGAGTGTAAATGATATTTTTATTCGCGCGAGTCGTTTCATTTTTTTTTAAACCAAATTATTCTTCGTGGGGGTTGGAGCCATTGGTTGCGAGTTGTTCTAACAACTTTGCAGCACTAGAGAATAAAGTGCAGGAATCTTGAATTTAGATTCGATTTCAAATTTTCTCCAAAGGAAAATATCTCTCTGTATTTCACGAAGTTTCATCGATTGCACCTTCATCAGTATTGGTCTTTGAAGGCCAAGAAATGGATTTGGCTTTTGAATCGTCTCTTCCATCTAATAACGAAATAAGTGAGGATCGATTTTTCTCTTTGCTGCATCTGTTCAAGACGAGATATACCTTGCGAGTTGATATTGTATGAAGGGCGCTCGTGATTGTGGTAGAGTGTCAACGCTTATAGACAATACTTCAATTGTTCACTCCTCGAAGACTCTTGTCCTATGTATAGAACGAGATACGACTCGTACTAGAGGAGGGTTCTTCTCCGATTGTAACTTTGGTGACTATCGCAAATACCCCTGAACAAAAACATTTAAACATCAAAGTGAAAAGATCATCAATAGAAAGATTTTTGAAAAACGGTACGTCCTCCTTTCAGTAAATGTCACTTCATTTGTTAATGTGTCCGCTCAAATTTTGATATTTCCCTAATTGGGCACGCAGGCCAATGTATGTTCCAATTGATGGTCTTTAAAAGTGGTAATGTCATAGACCATCCAAGAATTGCTCTCCAGAATTCCCTTTCCACATACCCGTGGACGTGAATGGTATGATAAACCAGACTGCTGCCTAGATGAACCACCTTTGCTCACTGGTGAGGCAATTACGTAAACTCTTCATTCAAATGGCTAGGGACTTATCAACTGAATCTCTTTAAAGCATATTAATCAGGCAGCCATACATTCTTTTCCTGGCGTAAGTCCTTCTGTCTATCTCCGATTTCATATGAAGCGTATCCATCCTGGTCTCAAATTCTCCGTGGACCCCGATGAACTTCGGAGTATTGCTACTAGAGGATCAATTTCAACAATATTGTAATTAAACTCCTCCAAAATTATGCTGTTCGCGGTTGTTTCCTTATCACCAGATATCAATTTAATCGATTCGTCTATAGAGGGATCATTCAATAATGGACGGACCGTCCGTTTAAGGATATGTGAGCTTTCTAGAGCTTCTTTCAAATGGAATTTCCAACAATCCGCTGGAGATTGCAAAAGATTTTGGATTAAATGGTGGTGTGGTTGATTCAGTAGATCCTGTCACTGTGGACCACGATCAACTCACAGAGGTGGCGATGGAGTTGAGACAGAAGCTCGCGAAGGAATTCTATTCTCAGTTGTTTATTCGTTACGACCCCACTGCGAGAGGTGTAGCTGACAGTGTGTTCCACAAGAAGTGCTCGTATGCTTTTGACATGGTGTCCTTGATGTATCCTCCAAATAACAAGGGAACCCTCATTGAATCTTACTGCCGAAAAGTGGCTCAGATGGATTGTTTCGGGGTGGACCCCAGTGAGGAGGGCGCAATAGTGGGACACGCAAGATGTATTATTTCCCACGGAGGGATTCGGGAAAAGTGTATCAGCTCCTTGACGGAGAAGTACCGCATGGAAGAAAATAACGAAACGAGAGCATTCATGGAGACCAAATACGATATGCCCCCCAGTCAAGAGGAAGCTGAGAGTTCTTCAAGCAATTCGGTGCAGCAACCAAAGTCCAATCTCCAATCCTTGGTGCTGCCCAGCCAAGTGAAACGGTTCTTGGATTCTTTCAGTGATTCGTGCAGTGTGCCAAAGTCTGCAACAAGGCTCACGGTTCCTAAAATCGTGGATGATGAAATTACCAGGTACAAATCCCTGAATTTGAGCTTCCGCGATATCACTATGGATGGCTTCCTAGAATGGTGGGGAAACACCACTCAGTTTCCTGTATTAAGAGTTGTTGCCGCATCCCTACTCGGACAGCAAGCTTCTGCTGGTGGGATGGAAAGAGACTTTTGTCCTGCAGGTCGATTGCTCAGTGGCTTGCGCAGCTCCTTGAGTCCCAGTTTCGTGGAAATGATTCTCTTTTGCCATTTGAACTTTGGTAGCATCCCTGATTTCATTTCGGAACTTTGCGAAGATGCAAGGAAGGCTGCTGTGCCAGTAGCCCACGGGAAAGAACTTGATGACTTCATGTTTCCCTCCGAGCAGACCGAGCTCGTTGAAGAATCTGGATCAGAGAGTGATTCAGATTCAATCTAACTTTAAAATAATGCTATTAAAATCAGGAAAAATGTTATTTCGGAAATTAGATATTGATAGTGTGACCTAGCATGGCCTAGATTCGGATCCTAAGGTGCACTTAGGCTAGGATTACCTAGGCCTGCCTATGCAGGGTGTGCATAATTCCGACGAAAAAAAGCTCTTTTTCCATTTTTTTGTAAGGGAATTTGTATGGTGGGAAAACAAGCAACGAATTTTTCCAGATTTAAGTGGGGGTCTGGTACCAGGGTCTAATTCAGTATTTTTTTTTTTTTTTTTTAAAAAAAAAAAATGGTTTTTTTTTTTAAAATTATTAGTTGTGGAAAAAAGCCATCAAATGCTATTTTTTTAATAAAAAAGAGTATTTTTTTAAAAGAAAAA
>Ga0105053_10003148_pt1 | contig 25266 bp, 15 predicted proteins | sample BON01_FD_78093 | JGI IMG/M metagenome (GOLD analysis project Ga0105053, IMG submission 78093) | Freshwater microbial communities from Lake Bonney liftoff mats and glacier meltwater in Antarctica - BON-01 | ecosystem: Environmental > Aquatic > Freshwater > Ice > Glacier meltwater | place: Lake...
CCCCCCTCCCCCCCCCCCCCTTTGCCGCCCGCTCCCCCCCCCCACCCCCCCCCCTCCTCTTCCCTGATGCAACTTGCCTCCCCCCCCCCGCCACCACACGCCGCCCCACCCAACGACGAGACTGAACACACTTGTTTTCTCCCTCCCCCTCTCTCTCGGTTGTTTTCTTGTGTACACCTCTTTCCTTCTCGCGCTGCCCTTTCCGCAATCCAGGCGCCCGCCGTTGTCGCCGTTTGCCGCCGCGCTGTAAAAAGAGAAACGCTAAAGACATCAACGTGCGGAGCCCGCAGTCTATCATGCTCTTGCGTCCGTCAACGTCTAGTTGGACGTCTGATGCAGCCACCCCTCGCCGCCGCTGTCGTCCGTGGCGGTGGTCGCCACGCTCGCCCGCGACACGCGCCGCTCCCTCGAGCCGACGGCCGCCTCCCTCCGCCTCCTCGCCCCCCGGCCGCCGCCGCCGCCGCCCGCGGCCGCCCCTCCGCGTCGACGACCGCCCCGGCCCCCTCCCCCACCCCCGCCAGCCGCCGCCGCCCGACCGTCCTCGCCTTCCCCCGCGCCGCCGCCGCCGCCGCCGCCGCCCACTACCGCCCCCTCCCCCCCCGCGAAAAGGGGGTACAGCCGCCCGGGCTCCAGAAACCACCCAAAGACGGAGAACCGGCGGTGGCGGCTGCCGACGGCCGCCGATACAGGGGTCACCTGGTGGTAGCGCGGCACGCGGAAGGCGACGAGGCGGTTGAAGCGGGGCGCGACCACGCGCGCGCCGGGCGGGGGCGGCACCTCGGCGCCGGCCGCGGCCGCGGCGCGGCGGGCGGCGGCGGCGGCGGCGGGCGGCTCGGGCGAGGGCGCGCCCGCGGCCTCTAGGTCCACGAGGGCGCCGCCCCACTCGGGCCGCCACGACTTGGTGGCGTAGTAGATGATGGCCAGCGTGCGCGAGCACTCAATCACCTCCCCGCCGCCGCCGCCCGCCTTGCCGCCGCCCGCCTTGCCGCCGCCCGCCTTGCCGCCGCCGCCCCCATCTCCCGCCTCGGCCTTCTCCTCCTGCTGCTGCTGCTGCTGCTGCTGCCCCCCATCCGCGCGCAGCAGCCGCACGCGCGTGTACGCCCGGTCGTCGTGCGGCGCGATGCAGTGCCCGGGGCCGTACCGCGCCGCCGAAAAGGTGTGCAGCGCGCCCGGGGCCAGCAGGCTGAGCGCGCGGAAGATGTGGGGCAGCGACCGCGCGGCGGCCTCGGCGGCCGCGGCGGCGGCGGCCGGGTCGCTCTGCGGCAGTGGCGGCGGGCCGTGGTGGTGGGGGTCGGCGGCGGCTTCCGGCGGCGCGGGATCGGCGCCGCCGGTGCCGCCGCTGCCGCTGCTGCTGTTGCTGCCGCGCGGCGGCAGCTCTCTGGCGCGTCCCGGGGCCGCCGCCGCCGCCGCCGCCTCTGCTTCTTTTCCCTTCGCCCCTGCCTGCTGCTGCCCCTGCTGCTGCTGCACCCGCTGCTGCCGCACCTGCGCCGCCGCCGCCTCCCCGGCCTGCCTCGGAGTCAGCCCTTGCCCCTTTGTCGAGTGGAAAAAGTGGTCGATGTCGTTGCGGGAGCTGTCCTCCGAGGCGGCCGTCGCCGACCACGCGCCCTCCGGCAGCGACCGGAGCGCCGACGCGACCCCCTCGGCCGCCAGCCGCGGGAGAAAGTCGTCGAGGACCAGCAGCCCGCCCGCCGCGTCCACCAGGGGGCCCAGGTCAGCGGCGTGGCGGGGGCCCAGGCGCCGCTCGACGGCCGCGCTCACGTCGCGGTAGGAGCGCAGCCACGTGCGAAAGGCGGCAGACTGGTGGGGCGGCGGCTGCGGCTGCTGCTGCGCTGACCCGGCAGCGGCCGTCGAGGACGGCGCGGGCTCGCTGGCGCGGCGGCGGCGCAGGACCAGCCCCGGTGCTGGCGGGGGCATGGCGGCCGCCGCCGCCCGCCCGCCTCCGTCTCCTGCTGCTCCGCCTGGCGCCAGCTCGGGCAGCAGCGTGCCCGTCGGGCTGCTGCGGCGCTTCTTGCGCATGGCCGTTAGGCCCGTCCCCTTAGTCCCCCTCTGTCAAAAGTGGAACGTGCCCGCGAGCAACCGCAGGTGAGCGCGCGGGCGCTCGATGCGGTACTCAAGGTGGTCGTGGCGGTGACCACTCGCGCTTGGCTTGGTCGAGAGTCGATTGGTCGAGAGAGAGGAGGGGGCGTGATTTTGTGAAGCGCTAGCACGAGCGCTCACGAGACGGGTCGCGCCGGCGGCGGCGGCGGTTTGGCGTCGTGTCGCTGCTCCTGCAAAACTTTCCGACTTGAAGGACACGCAATTCCTCGGACACCACCTCAACAAAGCTCGCACCCTCTCTAAGCACGACTCGCGCGGTCAGCCCCTCCAGCACGTCAGAAGGGGTCGCGAGCGATCGACGAATTGGAGGGGAGAAGGAGCGATGGGCACGCGCGTCCACTACAGCGAGGTGGTCACCAAGCCGCACCTGATCGACCTCGTCGAGGACGACTGGCTGCTCGACACGCTGCCCGATGACGGTGCGTGTCTCGTGTCCCCAGCGTCGACCGTCGGCGTCGACCATCGGCGTCGTTCGTCGGCGTCGCGCTCTCTCTCTTGCCGTTTTCCTCGCCCCCGCTCCTGCTCTCAACAGCAGACCACGTCCTCCTCCCTCTAAACCCTCCCCAATCACCGAAAAACACACAGCTATCCCGCTCCCCGCGCACGCGCAGCTCCCCCTGGCCGACGACGACGAGCTCGGCGCCGTCGCCGGCGCCGCGTCGGCCGCACCCCCCGCCGCCCAGCGGCAGCAGCCGTGGCACGAGATGGCGCTGCACGAGCTGGGGTGATCCTCTGGCTCATGAGTCATCGTCCGGGGGACAGCATGCGGAGGCCTCTAAGACAGCACACATTTGTGGCGAAATAAGACAACAACACAAGCTTGCATTTACATCTATTCTTTCTCTCTCTCGTTTGGGTTTATTTTGGGCGGGAAAGGCGACAGGCGCGTGAATGGGGGGGCCCTGCGCCCCGATCCGGGGGGGCCCGCGGCCGGCAGTCTCTCAGCCGGCGGCGGGGCCCCCAAGCGCGCGCGAGAAAAAAGACGCCCCGGGCGGCGGCGGACCGCCCGTTTGTCTCGTTTCTCGATTCGATGCGTTTCGAGTGCGGTTCGTTCTCCTTTTTCGCGGTTCCAAACGACGGCGCCCGCCGACCGCAAAAAAAAAAAAACCACCCTCTCTCTCACCCGCCACCCGCGATCGTCGCGTTGGCCAGCCTCAGGGCCAGCTGCGCCACGGGCAGGCCGTCGACCTCCGGCAGCAGCCCCTCCGCCACCAGCAGGGCCCCGAGGCGCCCGAACAGCTCGAGCCGGTCGCGGTCCCGCAGCGCCTGCGCCGCCGTCAGCGCCCGCCCCAGCCCGCCCGCCCCGCCGTCCACAAAGTGCCAGTAGTACAGGTAGGCGAACACGGCCATGATGGTCTGGCAGTCGAACCGGTCCGTCACCCCGCCGTGGCCCGGAATGGTGTCCCCGAAATCCTTCATTTTAAAGGCGCGCTTGAAGCCGCTCGCGAAGAATCCGCCAAAAGGCGCCACGGCCGACGCAAACACGGCCAGGATCACCGCGTGCAGCTGGATGGGCTCCAGCCGCACGGTATATTGCTCGGGGGGAGAGAGCCCCCTGCCGCCGCCGCCGTCCTTGCCGCCGCCGCGACCGCCGAGGACCAGAGTGGCGGCGCTCCCGAGCGCCCGCGAGACGGCGGGCGGAACGCGCAGCCAGGCGGCAAGCTCTGCCGGAGTAAAGTCCCTTGCCTCGTACAGGGGGCCCGGGTCGCAGTCGAGCGGTCCCAGGGACAGGTCGGGCCGCGGGCACGTCATCCACTTGTAGCCGCTGAAGGCGCGCGCCAGAAAGAAAGCGGCGACGACCGTGCTCAAAAAGCCGCCGATGAAGCCCTCCCACGTCTTTTTCGGCGAGAGGGCGATCAGCGGCGTGCGGCCGCAGAAGAATCCGGCAAGGTAGGCGGCAATGTCGTTGACGATGATGAGCGACGAGGGCAGCAGAAACCACACGAGGCCCTCGAAGATGTTGGACACGAAGAAGGACGAGGGGAAGAAGACCACGAGCAGGATCATGTGGGTCCACGCGTACTGCTGAAACTGGTAGGGGTAGTGGCCGCGGCGGAGCGAAAGGACAAACGCGACGAAACCGGCCATGTAGAGCGCAAAAGCCGACATCGCGTGGTGCCGCAGGGCCGCGGCGCCCAGGGCGGCGGCGGGGGCGCGGAAGCGCGGGGGCAGCAGGGCGGTCAGCGGCACGCTGCCGCGCGAGGCCGAGGCGTGGCGCTGTGCGGCGCCGCCGACCGCGCCGCCGGCCGCGGCGGCCAGCGCGGCGAGCTCGCCGTCGGCGTCGTCCGGCGCGGCCGCGCTCGCGGCGGCGGCGGCGGCGCCCGCCGGCAGGGCCAGCTCCAGCAGGAGGTTGTTGTGCACGAAGCGCCCGTACAGGTAGAAGGCGGCCACCCCGAAGAAGTACCACTGCTGCTGGCGGAAGCCGGGCAGCACGCGGTCCTCGCGGGCGGCGGCGCGCGCCGCGCCAAAGAGCTCGCGCACCATGAGGCACTGTCGGTTGTTTTTTGTTTTTGTTTTTTTTTGGTCGGAGGGGAGTGGGTTGTGCGTGCGGAGGGGTTGTGCGTGAGGATAGGGAGAGAGAGATACATTCCCTGTTGGCGAGAAAAGACGGGCGCGTTTCGGAGGTCGGGGCGATTGGGGGCCGCGCGCGTGCTCGCCCGGCCGTCCGACGAGGAAAGAGGGGCGACGGCGAGGACGGGAGAGGGAGAGGGACGACGCGACGCGGCGACGATTCGTCGCAACCCACCTGGAGCGTGAGCACCAGCAGGGCGCAGGGGACGTGGCCGGCCCAGACGACGGCGACGAAGCCGACCATCATGGCGACGGTCGAGGCCGTGCGCACGCGGAAGGAACGGAAGCGGGCAGCGGCGGCGGCGGCGGCGGCCGCCGCTGGTGCGAGCGGCGGCGGCGGCGAGGGCCGCGGCGTGCGCGTCGACGCCGCCGAGCGCGCGGGCGGCGGCGGCGGCGGCGCGTCCTCCTGCGCCGCTCTTGCTGCTAGCGCCGCCGCGGGCGCTGCTCCTCCTGCTCCGCCGTCTTCATCCGCGCCCGCCGCCGCCTTGCGGCGGCGGGGAGGCATGGATGCTGCCTGGTGCTGCTGCTGCTGCTGCTTGTGGCGATCTCTGTCGCTGCTCTCTCGGGCCTTGGGAGGCGGTTGCGTCGGCCCCTCCTTGCGACAAGGCGGCACTCTCTGTCCGCACGCGCGCGCTCTGCGATCGAGGGAGGGAGTTTCGATCGATCGCTCAAAGGGTCCGAGAAGCAGGGTCGTCAAGGTGGTGGGGGCGGGGGGGAGAGGGGGGCGGGGAGCGGATTCTAGCGTTGGCAACTGCAATTTCTGGACGTCTACGGCAAGAGAGGGAGAGGTGAGGGGGTGTGTCTGTAAGCGATGAGGGTTGTCTAGAGCTGTCCTGCGGTGGTGATGTGATGGCTGCGAGGCCCCCGTGCGATGAGGGGCGCCGGCCCCTGTTGTCCTCGTTCGCGACCGCGCCGCCGACGGAGGGCGCCGCTCGCCGCATAAGGCGCCGCCGAAAAGCAAGTGTCGCTCGGCGGCGCGCCTCTTTCGTCCTCTGAAAATTAAAACAAACGTCCGACTGCAGGGCTCGTATAACAGGGCTCAATATGTGTCAGTTGCTGCCGCGCTCTGCAAGACGGAACGCAAGAGGCAAGAAGGACGAGCAGGGGGCAAAATGGGGAGACTCTGCCGCCTGCCGGCCATCCTCTCTCTCCCAACGCCGACGCTCGCTCCCCTTCGCAACGCGCCGACAACAATCAGAAACGACAGAAAGGAACCACCGCCTCTCTCTCTCTCCTTTAGCGGCGCGCCACCTGGAACTTCTCCAGGCGCTCCGACACCTTGCCAAACATGAACTCCTCGAACCGCCGCACCTCCCCGATCGACCCGTAGCACACCTGCGTGCGCTGGTCGCACTCGGTGATCGGCACGTCCAGCGCAGAGATGGCCTTGCCGTCCGCGGACGACGCGCCGCCGGCGTTCTCCACGAGCAGGCCGAGCGGCGCCACCTCGAACAGGATGCGCAGCTTGGCCTTGGTCGAGGGGCTCGTCACGTTGGTGAACACGCCCTTCTCCTTGACCAGGATCTGGAAGACGTCGGGCACCATGCCGCCCGTGTACCGGAGGGTGTACTTCTCCGCGAGGTAGTAGCTGACCAGCTTCTCGTACTCGGGGTTGTCCATGATGGCGCGCAGGTTGCCGGGCGCAAACAGCTTGCCCTCTATTGGTTTTATTGGTTGTTTGTTTTGGTTGTTGGTTGTGGGTTTTTTTGTGTGAGTTTTGCGACGGCGGCGGGTTGTTTTTCGGGCGTCGTGTGCGTTTCATGGCCGCGGGAGAGACAAGCGCAAAAACAAGAGCAAAAAACTAATATAAAGCGCTTCCGCCCCTGTCTCGAACCAACTCACCGCCGATCTCGGTCGTCTCCTTGACGTGCACCCACTTGCCGTCGTCCATCAGCAGGAACTCGTGCGTGCCCGGGTAGCCCGTGATGGCCAGCACGTAGACCGTGCGGGGGCCGTAGACGGCCATGCCGGCGGCCGCCTGCTCGCGCCCTTTTTGTTTTGTTTTGTTTTTTTGTTTGTTTTGTTTTTTGGTTTTTGTCGTTGGGGTTTTGGTTTTGGTTAGTTTTATTGGTGGTGGAGCGGCGTTGGTGCGGTATTTGGGAAGAGCAGGGCGAGGGTCGGAGCAAGAGGGGCCGACGGCGACGGGGGGTAAACAAGGGGAGCGGAGAGGATGCGGGCCGGCGCCACGCGGGCCGACCTCGCCCCCCGCCGTCCGCAAAAAGGGAAGCGATCCTAGGCCTTTTCGGCCCGCCAAGCACAAGGCGGAACTCACCCGTGATGCCCGTGAGCTTCTCGCCCGGCCACACGCCGAAGATGGTGCCGACCGAGAAGTTGGTGTCGACGATGGACGACCCGTCCAGCGGGTCGAACGCCACGCAGAAGCCCTCGCCGCCGACGTCGACGGGCTCGGGCACCTCCTCGCTGCAGGCGTACTTGCACACGTGCGAGTAGCGGAGGGCCTGTTTTTGTTGTTGGGTTTGGATGGGGTTTGTTGTTGGGGTTTGTGTTGTTTCGTTATGAATGGCGGGTTGAGTGGTGACGTTGGCGGGCGGCTCGCGCTTTGGCGTGGGCGATTGGGTGTCGTTTGGCTCTCGGTTTGCTTCGCGCTTCTCATTCCCTCGCGCACCGCCGCTGTCGCCGCGCGCGCCACCGCCCGCGCCCAGTCCGTCCAAAACATCCGCGAAACAAACAACGAAAGAAACAACGCCGATACGGAGCAGACAAACAGATTAAATCTGTGCTAAAAAGCAAAGAGATCCAATCCCGTCCCTATCTCCCCTCACCTCGAACAGGATCTTGTCGGCCAGCATGTCGACGGCCAGCTGCTCGTCGCCAAACGAGTTGACGCAGGCGGTGCCCGCGCACGAGGCCGTGCGGACCTTGAAGGCGATGGTGCGCTGGGCCTCGCCGAGGGACATCATGATCTGGCGGAGCTTGGGGTCGGGGGTGGCCTGTGTGGTTGTGTCGTTGTTGTTGTTGTTGTTTGGTTTGTGGTTTGTTGGGTTTCAATCGGGGAAACGGTCGTCGCCGTCGTCGATTTTTGGTGTGTGAGCGGCCGAAAAAGGGGCCGCCCGCGTCAGACTAAAAGAGACGTACTGACGACAACCGTCGACCCCTGTCCTCCTCTCACCTCGACGAGGAACTCGGCCAGCGTGTCGCCCAGCTTGGCCTTGGCGACCACCGCCGAGCGGCGGAACGCGGCGCGCTGCGGCGCGCGCGCGCCGGAGGCGGCCTTGCGGGCGCCGGCGACGGCGGCAAAGGCCGAGCGCGAGGCCGAGGCCTCGACGCGCACGGCGGCCGAGCGGCGGGCGGCGCGGGGCGCGGCGACGGCCTGCAATGTTTTCGGGGTTGGTTTTGGTTGGGTTGGGCGGGAGGGGGAGAGAGAGAGAGAGGGGCGGGCGATTGAGCGAGCGGGCGGGGCAAGGGCGGCGGCGGCGGCGGCGGCGGCGGCGTGGAAGGAAAAATGAAGGGCAATCAACGCGTGCGCGCCCAATGGGCGCGCGTGCACGCGAGCGCCCGCCGCGCGCGTCCCGCAGGGGTCTTGCTGGCGACCTCCACATTGGGACGCGCGCCCATTGATTGGGGGGGAGGGGAGGGGGATGGCGGGCGGAGGGGGGAGGGAGACTGCCCTCCCCTCCCCCCCATCATCTCCCCCCCCGCTCTCCCTCCCACGCCCTCCTCCTCGCCGGACCCAGCCTCCCCTGCGCCCCGATCACGCGCGGCGAGGTGCTCCTTTAAGTATCCCGAGCGCCTCGGCGCGCGGAATTGGGGCGGGAGGAGGCGGGGGCTTGCGCGGAAGAGAGCGAAATCTTCAAATTGCCCCCTCGCAGTTCTTTCCTCCGCTCGAGGTGCTTTCGCACCTTGCGCGTGGCCGCGGGGGCCGCGCCGATAACGGTCTTCTGCGAGACGAGAGCCATTTTTCAGAGGATTTGTATGTTCGGGACGGGATCGAATTGGAAAGGTAAAGGGTAGAGGGGGAAGGCGCCGCCGCCGGTTTTGGGTCGATTCGGTCGGGCGGCGGCGGCGGCGGCAAACCGACCTCCCTTTGCCCTTGCGGCGGCGGCGGGCGGCCTTTGCGTCACCAAACGTTCAGACACTGCCGCTGCTGCTGCTGCTGCTGCTGCGGCTGCTGCTGCTGCAAGAAGAATGAAGGAGACGAGTACAAAAAAAGAAAGCAGCGCAAGGTCACAGCGCGTCGTCCCCGCCGCTGCCGCCCCCGCCCGTCGCCCCGCCCGACGAACCCGGGCCGCCGCCGCCGCCGAGCGCGCCGCCGCCGCCGAGGCCGGGCGCGCCGCCGCCGCCGCCGCCCGCCGCCGAAACATGAGCCGACGGCCGCAGCCGCAGGTGCCCAAACCGCACGGCCCCGTCGCTCGACCCGCAGAACGCCAGGGGCCGGTGCCCCGTCTCGCGCGCGTACCGGCGCGCCACGCCCGCCACCGCCCGCGCCCCGGCCGCGCAGTCCAGCCCCAGGACGCAGACGGCGCCGCCGGACCCGCCGCCCGTGATTTTCGCGCCGTAGAGGGCAGGCGGCCGGCCGGCGGCCCGCGCCGCGCGCTGGTGTTCTTTCACGAGGCGCACGAGGCGGTCCGTGCCGCTGCTCGCGAGGCCGCAGGCGCCGTAGGCGGCGTGCGACTGGTACATGAGCTCGCCGAGGACGTCGAGGGGGCCCATCAGGGCGGCGGGGGGGGCGGCGGCGGCGGCGGCGGCGGCGCGCGACGGCGGCGGCGGAGGCGGCGGCGCGGCGAGCGCGGCCGCCGCCTCGCGCGCCGCCCGCTCGAGCGCCGGGCGGCCTCCCTCCATCAGCGCGCGGAAGGCGTTGACGCGGAAGCACTCGCCCACGGGGTGGGCGGCCGGCACGCGCACGGCGTAGCGCGACCCGGGATCGACCGAGGTGACGGGGTCGAGGTGCAGAGGGGGCTGAGGAGCAGGAACGGCAGCCGGCGCCGGCCCCGACGCCGACGCCGACGCCGACGCCGACGCCGACGCCTCTTTTGCCGCCGCCGCCGCAGCAGCAAAGCTCTTTTGCCGCGCCTCGGCAAACTCCTCGCCCGTCAGCGCGTCCGGCAGGCGCGGCGCGAGGAGCTCCTCAAACTCCGACGGCCGCACGTTTGCCAGGTACCCGCCGAACGGCAGCGGCGCCCCGCCGCCCGCCGCGGGGGCCATGGCGCCGAGCGCCCGGTCGGCCGCCTCGGCCGCCTCCCTCGCCTCCTGCTGCGGCGGCGCCGGCGGCAGCGGCGCCGGCGGCGCCCGCCCGCCGCCGGCCTCGTCGCCCCCCTCGTCCGCCGCCGCCGGCCCCTCGGCCCCGGCCCGCCGCGCCGCCTCCCCCGCCGCGTCCCCCGCCAGTGCCAGGCCCATGAACGCCCCCACGCGCACGCTGCCGTAGTCCGCGCCCCCAACGCAGTGGCGGATGCCGCTGTCCAGCGCCCACAGCCGCACCCCCCTAGGCACGGGGAACGGCGCCTGCGGCTCGGCGGGTTGGCACAGCAGCGCCAGCAGCTCCCCCTTGCGCCCGAGGCTCGAGGCCATCTGGTCCATGACGCCGCAGGGGGCGCCGACCACCAGGTTCTCGACGCGCTGGCAGAGGACGGCCAGGGCGCGGCCGTCGACGTCGAGGTCGGGGGCGGCGGCGGCGCCGCCGCCGCCGCCGCCCGCGCCCGCGTCGCCGCCCCCGTCGCCTCCAACGCCGCCCCCCGCGCCTTGCTTGCCCGCTCCTCCTCCTCCCTGGCACGCCCGCAGCGCCGCCAGCAGCGCCGTCATCGTCGCCACCTCGATCGCCGCGCTCGACGACACGCCCTTGCCCTCGGGCACGTCCGACGCGACCAGCACGCTGATGCCCCGCGAGAAGCGGACGCCCCGCTCCCGGGCCAGCACCAGCAGGCAGCCGGCGACGTAGGCCGCCCACGTGCGGGCGGGGTCGCGACGGAAGTAATCTCGCGCGCGCTCGTAAGACACGGGCTCGCCGGTGTCGCGGTCGAACAGGTCCTCGAGGTCCATGTCGAAGGCGGGGGCGCGGTTAGTGTCGTCGGCGTGGTAGGACACGACGCGCAGCGCCAGCGGCGGAGGCCACCTCTTGCCGCCTGCCGCTGCCGCCTTTGCGGTCGCGTCGCTGCCGCCGACGACGTTTGCCGCCGCCGCCGCCGCCGACGCCGCCGACGCCGCTGTCGCCGCCCCCTCTGCCGCCGTCGCCGCCCCCTCTCCCGCCTCCGCCGCCGACCGCGCGTACCCGGCCTTGGCGTACCGCTCCTGCATGTGCCTCCACGTCGGCTGCTCCCCCGCGCCATGCGTCTGCACGGCGACGTGGCAGGCCTCGGCCGTCGGCAGCAGCAAGGCGAGCGAGCCGCTGTAGTCGGCGATGCCGCCCATGACGTCGAGGCGGCCGGGGGCGCGGGCGACGAAGACGTCGTCGAGGGGGCAGGGGGTCGGAGGAAGGGGGGCGGGGCTGGCGGCGCCGTCGCCGTCGCCGACGCTATCGCCGCCGCCGCCGCCGCCGCCGCCGCCGCCGACGCAGCACGAGGCGGCGGCGGCGGCGGAAGGCCGCGGGAGGCGGCGGAAGAGGCCGCGCGCGGCGCGGCGCTCGGGCAGCTCGCCCGGCTGCGGGGGCCCGGCGCCGAGCGAGGCCAGGTGGTCCAGGAAGGCGGTCGTGTCGTGCGGGAGGCGGCACGCGACGGCCGAGCGGCTCATGGGGCGGCCGACGTGCGGGCGCGCGACGGCGGCGGCGCTGGGGGCGAAAGCGGCGGCGGCGCGGGCAGGGACCGCAGCCGCAGGGCCCCCCGCAAGGTCCGTCTCCCCGTCCTCGGCGTCGTCGTCCCAGAGGCCCAGGCCGGCCTCGACGACCTCCCACCGCGCCAGGGCCGCGAGTGCGGCGGAAAAAGCGGCGGAAGACGCCGAGTTGGCGTCGTTGCCCCCGTCGGCGCCCGCCGCCAGCGCCGCCGCCTGTCCCCCGCCCTCTCCCGCGCCGAGGCCCATGCCGCCGCCGCCGAGCGCGGCCGCCGCCCCCCCCTGGTCCTCGTCCACGCTCCACAGCAGGTCGCCCTCGGCGTAGGCGCCGCGCCCGCCGCCGGTGATCAGGAGGCCGCGCAGGGCGGCGGCCGCCAGGGCGTCCTGGTCGGCCAAGAACGCGCCCCTGCCGCTGCTGTCATTGCTGCCGTTGCCGGCGGCGGCGGCGGCGGCGGCGGCGGCGGCGGCGGCGGCGGCGGCGGCAAACGCGGCGCCGACGACGCCTCCCGCGCCGCCGGCGGCAAGGGCGAGGCGGCTGAGGGCGCCGCCGCCGCCGCCGCCGCCGACGTCGCCCCCGCTCCTCGTGCCCGCCAGCAGCACGCCGCTGTCGCTGAGGCGGAGGCGCGGCACGCGGCCGTCGCGAAGGTACCACTCGTCCATGGCGCTGAGAGGCGGGGTGAAGGTGCCGGACGACGGCACGCCGCCGACGCCCCCCACTCCTCTTCCGCCGCCAGCGCCAGCTGCCGCCTCCCCAGGAGGGTAAAACGGCCGGCCGCCGCCGCCGAGCGCCGCCGCCGCCGCCTCGCGCGCCGCGACGCCCTCGCTCTCGCCGTGCCTGGGCGTCTGCAGCAGGTAGCCCCACACGACCGCGTCGCGCAGGCGCACGTCCATCGAGGGCGGGGGCACGCGCGCGTCGGCCGCCGCCGCGCCGCCGCGGATCCCCGCGCCCGCGCCGACGGCGCCGCGGCCGCTGCCGCCCACGTTGCCGCCGCCGCTGCCGGCCCCGCCGCCGCTGCCGTGCCGCAGGCCCCCCGCCCGCCACTCCCGCACGATCCCCTCGAGGCGCGCCGCCACCACCTCGGCCCCGTCCAGCCGCCCGCCGTACTCGGGCCGCAGCTGCGCCGCCCGCTCCACGTAAGGCCGCCAGTGCCCGGCTTGGAAGTCGCGCCGCGGAATCTCCACGCAGCAGCGGTGCCGCTCGAGAAGCCGCCGCAGGAACGGCTCCTCGTTGAAGAGCTCGCGGCGCGCGAACACGAGCGGCGTGCGGTGCGCGAGGCACTCGGACGCCGTGCCGTAGCCGATCTTGCCGACGACCACGTCGGCGGCCGCGACCAGGTCGGGCGTGAACACGTCGGCGGAGGCGAGCACCCAGCCCGGCGGCAGCGGCTCGTCGCCGCACAGCGGCCGCCCGCCGTTGCACGCGACGCACCACCACCCCTCGGGCAGCCACCCGGCCCGAGGGCGCATCTCGACCGTGTGCCCCCCGTGCAGCAGGAGCGCCACGCCCGGACAGTCGTCCGGGATGCCGAGCTCGGCGCGCACGGCCTCGCGCGGGCGGCGCGCCATCCGCACCACCAGGGGGACGTCCTCGACCCTCGAGAACGCCGGCGTCGGCACGTAGCCGGGAAGCCGCAGCAGCGCGACCGCCCGCGCGTAGTCCTCGGCGATCTGGACCACCATGCGCCGGAGCTCGGCGCGGCGGGCGGGCGCGGTCCCGCGGGTGGCCTGGGGCGCGACCAAGTAGTCGCTGAAGACGAAGTCCCAGCCAAAGTTTGACACGGCGACGCAGGGGATGGACGCGTCGGCGGCGATGGCGCAAATCATCGGCACGACGTCAGTCACCACTAATCCGATCGCCTGGTCGCGCAGCCACTCGGTCTCGGCCTCGGAGATGCGCGCCCGCTGCGCCACGCACAGGGCGTGGTAGGCCTCGAGCGACGCGCGGCCGTCCACCGTGAAGGGGTCGCGCTGCTTGGCGCCCGTGTCGAGCAGCGCGCGGCGGAAGGTGAGGCGGGGGTCGGCCACCCCTCCGCGGAACAAGGCGGCGGCGTCGTTGGCGCCCGCCATGACGACGCAGACGCGGTGGCCGCGCTCGCACAGGCGGGCGCAGACCTCGACGGAGCGGGTGGCGTGGCCGAGGCCGTGGCCGGTGCAGTAGTAGGCGACGTTGAGGACGCCCAGGGGGGGGAGCTCCTCCTTTCCCGCCTCCTCCTCCGGGAGGATGGCGGCCTTAACGGCGGCGGCGCCGGCGCCGTTGGCCTCCTTGCCTGCGTCGGCGACGCTGCCGGCGCCGGCGGTGGCGTCGTCGTCGTCGGCCATGGCTTGCGCTTGCTTGTCTGCTCCTCGGGACGTGGAACACGGGCGCGCGCAGACAAAGTGGATGTGATCGCGGTGAGGGACAAGGGACGCTCTTCGTGAACAAGAGGCGACCGGCGCAGGGTCCACGGGACGGGTCGCAGAGAGAACGGGAGTCTCTTTTTTTCTTCTTTCTTGTTCGGAGGGCGTCGCAGGAAGGAAAGGAGGGGAATCGATCGTGGCTCTGATAAAAAGTGGTGCGGCTAAAGGGAGGGGGTCTCCGGATGCCCAGGGTGGTGGTAGTAAGGTAAGAAAAGATGGACCGGGGCGGAGAGGGGGCGAGTGAGTGTGCGAAACGATGAGGCGCGACAGGTTTTGTGACCGCGGCAAACAGGAGCGCCGGCCGCTGTCGGCGTCGTCGGCGGGCGGCGTCGTCGTGGGCAGTCGGCGACAAACAGAAAGAAGAAACCCAAGACGAAAACTCGACTTTCCTGCGTGGGGATGATGAGCATCAGGAGCGGCTGCTGCCACCCGGCCGCCCGGCGTGTGATCGCAGGCGGGAAAGAAGACCAAAAATCGGAACAACACAAAAAAAACCCGGCGATTCGGCGGGGCGGCGGCGGAGCGCGAAACCGCCCCCCGATCTCCCTTGTCGTCACGAGCCGCCCCCCGCCCCGCCCCGCCCGCCCGCCCGCCCGCCCGCCCTGGGCCCGCCCCCCGATCTCCCTTTTCGTCACGGGCCGCCCCCCGCGGCCGCCGGGTCGTCCGGCGCCGCGCGCGCGCTCGCGTCGGCCGCCGCCGCCGCCGCCAGCAGCTGCGCCCGCAGCGCGGCGACCTCGGCGCGCGCCTCTGCGAGCTCGGCGTCCTTGGAGAGCAGGAGCGCGCGGACGCTGGCGGCGGCGGCGGCCCGGGGGTCGTCGTCCGGGCCGCCGAGGAAGCGGAAGGGCGCGGGGTGCGGAGGGGAGGGCTGCTGCTGCTGCTGCTGCTGCTGCTGCTGCTGCTGCTGGTGCTGGTGCTGGTGCTGGGCGGCCGGGGCGAGGGGGGCGTCCTGCCCGCCGTCGCCGCAACAGGCGGGGGGCGCCGCCTCGGCCGCCGCACAAGCACCAGCACCGGCGCCAGAACCAGCACCAGCAGTCGCAGCAGCGCCGGCCGGAGCCGCCGCAGCCGCCGCCACCCCCGGTGTCCGCCGCGGCTGAGGCGCGCAGCGCCGCGGCGCCTTGAGCCGCAGGGCCTGCGCGAGGGCCGACAGCGCGCCGCCGCCGCCGCCGCCGGCCCCGCCCCCGCCGCTGCTGCCGCCGCCGCCGCCGCTGAGGCCCCCGCCACCGCCCGCCGAGAGTGGGTGCGGCGGCTGAGGCAGCGGCCTGCGCCCCCGCCGCGCCTTCAGCAGCTGCGCCTGGCGCAGCGCCAGGCGCCGCTGCTGCATGCCCAGGCGCCGGAGTGACTGCTCCACGGGGAGCGAGCGGCTCGGGCGGACCGGGGAGGCGGGCCGGCAGGAGGAGGGTTGCCCGGCGTCGCCGTCAGCGGTGGAGGGTCTCATCCAGGGGGGGGCGGGGGCCACCAAAGCAGCCGGCGGAAAAAACTGAAAGCGGTGGCCTTCCTCTCCCTCCTCTCCCCGACCCTCCGGCGGCGGCGACGACGGCTCGGGGCCGTCGATGGCCCAGGCCTCGTCCTCGGCCGCCTGCGGCTCCGCCCCTGTTGCCGCCGCCGCCTCTGCCTCGGCCTCCGCCGCAGCCGCCGCCGCCGCCGCCGCCGCCTCGGCCTCGGCCCCCGCCTCGGCCGCCCTCGCCGCCGCCGCCGCCGCCGCCGCCGCCGGGTCGTGGTGCTGCTCCCCGCCCGCGCCCCCCTCCGAGGCCCACGAGTCCCCCTCGGGCACCGCGAGGTCCAGCTGCCGGGCGCACCAGACCGACTCTTCGACGGCCGCCTCGCCCAGCAGGCAAGCGGTCCACCCGCACAGCGACGCGGCCGCCGCCTCGGGCGCGTGCGAGGAGCCCGGGCGGGGTGGCGGCGGCGGCGCGTGCGGCGGCGGCGAAGGGGGCGGCGGCGAGCCGTGGTGGTTGTTGTTGTCGTCGTCGTCGTCGTAGTTGACATTCTCGTCGTTTCCGTGGGCGTCGTCGCGGTCGTGGGCGTCGGCGCCGTTGCCCGGCGCGTCCGCGGCCTCGCGCGCGCCGGATTGCTGGCGGGTCGCGTCTTCGGTGCTTGCCGCCGCCGCCTCAGCCGCCGCCGCCGCCTCGGCCGCTTCGGCCGCCGCCGTCGCCACGCCTTCGGCCGCCGCCTCCGCCGCATGCTCCACCAGCGCAACCTCGGCCGCGGCCGCCTCGGCCACCGCTCCCTCGGTGGCCGCCGAAGCGCCCTCGCCGCCCGCTGCCGCCGCCTCTGCCGCCGCCGCCTCCGTCGCCGCTGCCGCCGCCGCCCGCCCCGCGCCCGCGCCCGCGCCCGCGCCCGCGCCCGCGGCGCCCGCGCCCGCCCGCCCGCCCCCCAGCTCCATCAGCCGCAGGCCCTCGGGCGCGCGCATCTCGGGCCGCGCCGCCGGCACCCGCAGCACCACCACGGACACGTCGTCCAACTTCCCGCCGCCCGTCGGCTGCAGCGGCGCGCCGTAGGGGGCGACGTGGTACCCGTGCGCCGTGCGCCACAGGGCGAGGTGCTGCAGGCTAAAGGGGCTCACGTAGTCCGGGTCGCGGCTCTGGGCGCGGGCGCGGCGGGCGAGGGTGGCGGCGAGCTCGGCCAGGGAGCGGGTAGGGGAGGGCGGGGGGGCGGCGGGGGGCGCCGCGTCCTGCTCGCCTCGCGCCGGGCCGCTGGCGTTGTTGGCGGCGTCGTCGGCGGCGTCGTTGTTGTCGGCGTCGTCCTTGTCGTTGCCGTTGCCGTCGCCGTCGTTGGTCTGCCCCGCCGCCGCCGCCGCCGAACCGCGCTGGTGCGCCCGAACGTCCGCGAGCACCTCGTGGATGAAGGCATTGTCCCACAGGCCGTCCGTGGCCAACACAAACACGTCCCCCTCGCGCACGCGCACGTTCATCACCTGGCAGTCCGAGGGGTCGTCCCCGCCGGCCCCCTCGCGGTGCAGCTGGCGCGGCGTGTTCCACCCGTGCTGCATGACCGCCGACGTCAGCACGACGCTCCCGCCGCGCAGCAGCACAAAGCCGCTGTCGCCGAGGTTGGCGACGGCGGCGGTCTGGCGCGAGGGGCCGAGGGCGACGAGGCAGGCGGTGGTGGCGCCGTCGCGGGTGGAGGCGCGCTGGGCGGCGAGGAGGGCGGCGGTCAGGGACGCGTGGCTCCAGATGCCCGGCGAGGGGGGGGAGGCGGGTTGTTGTTGCGGTTGGGGGGCGGCGCCAGAGGAGGCGTCCTCGCCCGCTCCTGCTCCTCCCCTTGCCCCTCCTCCGCCTCGCCCCTCTTCCTCGGCCGGCGCCTTGGCGCCGTTTGCCCGCCGCCCGCCCCCTCCCCCCGCCCCGCCGCCCTCGCCCTCGTCCTCCTCTTCTTCTTCGTCCTCGCCAGACCCCCCCGGCCCCGCCGCCGCCGCCAGGTGCGACGCCACCGCCGACGCAAACTCATGCGTGAAGGCGGCGACGGCGTTGGCCGGCGCGCCGGGGGCGCGCGCGCCGCCGACGCCGTCGAAGACGCCGGCGACGAGGCCGCGATCGCCCAGGTCCAGGGCGAGGACGCGGTCCTCGCCGCCAAAGGCCTCCTGTTTTTGTTTTCCAAGGGTTCGGTTTGCAGTGTTTTTTTTTAAGGGGGCAGGCGGGCGCTGAGTGAGAGAGGAGGGCGGGAGACAGAGGGCAGAGCGCGGCCGCCCGTCGGCCGTCGCCGTTCGTTGCGTCTCTCTCGGGCGACAGCTCCCTCTCCGCTCTCGCGCCCGCGCTCGCGTGTCGGCAGCGCCCTCTCCCGCCCCCTTGCGCTTCGCGCAAAAAAGAGGGGGGCGCGCAACAGCAGCCTGCCGCAGGATCGGGCGATCACGAGTACGGTCGCTGCCGCGGCCAGTGTCGCGCGGGAAGCTAGGGGAAGTGGCCGGCGCGAAGAGAGAGAGGAAGAGAGAGAGAGGGGAGGAGAGAGGAGAGAGCGGGGAAGACGTGGGCTGTCCGCGATCGCTCTCGCCGCGGCGTTTTCCGCACCTTTTTCGGGTGCGGCAGGATGGACGCGCCCAGGAAAGGGTGCTCGCGCAAGTACTCGGTCATTGCGCTCCTCTTTTGCGTGAAGGGCGATGATGGGACGATTCTCGATGATGGCTGTCGTAAGAGAATTGGCAGTTGTCGCGCGCACGTCCCAATGACTGAGCGCCGGACGAGTTGCGAGTGCGTGCGATATCTCACTCGCGCAAGCCAGGTGTGTGCGAGCGTGGGGGGAAGGAGAACGAGGGGGAGCAAGCGAGCGTTTTTGTTTCTTCTGGGCAGCGGTGGGCGGGACGCCTGTGTGACGCGCGCGCCTGTGACGGGGACGGGGACCGTGCAGCCATCTAAAGTTTTGTCGACCGGGGAGAAAAGCGGGAGGCGGGGCTGCGCACGAGCGAATGCGTTTTGCATCATGGACGAAACTAAATAGAGGAAGGAATACAAGAGAGAGAGCAACAAAGGGCGGCTCGCACAGGCAAAAAGAGGAATGAAAGGGACGGATGGGTGTGTGGATTCGGGCGACGATTTTCGATTTGTCTTCTTCAGCGGTGGGCGGGCGCAGGAGCCGCCGCAACGGCGGCGGCGAGCGGCGCCACCACCTCCGCCGCCGCCGTCGCCGCTGCCGGCAGGCCCGCGGCCACGACGCGCGCGGCGTCCTCCTCCGTGAGCGCGGGCCCAACGCGCGCAATCACAGCGGCGGCGGCGCGGCGCGCGGCCGCGCCCAAAGCGTGCAAGTCCGGGGGCCAAACGCCGCCGCCGCCGCCGCCCGAGGCCCCCGCGCCCTCCTCCTGCCGCTGCGACAGGAGCGACCACAGGAGCCCTGCCGCGTAGGCGTCGCCCGCGCCCGTCGTGTCCACGGGCGCCTCGCGCGACCAGCAGGGGGGCACGACCGCGAGCCGGCCCGCGCAGGCGATGTAGGCGCCTCGGCTGCCGTCCGTCACGGACACCAGGGCGCCGCCGCAGGCGGCAGAGAGCTCGCGGGCGGCGGCCTCGGCGCGGGGCGCGGCGGCGGGGGACGATGCGGCGGCGGACGATGCGCCGGCGGCGTGGCGTGCAGGGGGACGCGGCGGCGCGTTGCCCCCGTCGCCCGGCTGCGCGCGCGCGATCTCCAGGAGCTCCTCGGCCTCCTCGGCGTTGGCCAGCAAGACGTCGACGCCCGCGCGCAGCACGGCGGCGAACGCCGCGCGGTGCCGGCGGACGACGCCGGCGTCGCCGGCGGCCAGCGCCACGCGGGCGCCCGAGGCGCGCGCGAGGGCGGCGAGCGCGGGCAGGGCCTCGGCGGCGCCCGGGAGCTCGAAGACGTAGCCCTCGAGCGCGAGGAAGCCCGTGTCACGGGCGGCGGCGCGCAGCGGGCTGGTGGGCGACGGCGCGGCGGCGGCGTCGGCCGCCGCCGCTTCCGCTCCGCTTGTGGCCGCCGCCGCCGCCGCTTTCTCCTCCGCTCTTGCCGCCGCCTGCTCCGCCGCCCTGTTCTCGCGCTCGAGGCTCGCATCCGGCGGGAAGCACGCCAGGAACGAGCGCTGCGCGTCGCTCCGCGTCGTCACGACGATGACGGTGCCCGTCTCGTGCCGCGCGCAGGCCGGCGACGCCGGCGGCGGCGGAGGGGACACCTGGGTCACGCCCGCCGCCCGAAGGGCGCCGCGCGCGAGCGCGCCCAGCGCGTCGTCGCCGCCCACGCTGCCGCCCATGGCCACGCGCAGGGGGCGGCCGGACGCGCGGCCCAGGCGCGCGAGGCCCACCAGGGTGTTGGCCAGGGACCCGCCCGCGCTGACGCGCGGGGCGCTGCCGCCGCCGCCGTTGCCGCCGTCGCCGTCTGAGAACGACGAGGACGAGGACGACCGCAAATCCTCCAGAAACCGCTCGCGCTCGGCGGGCGAGACGACGCGGCGGCCGCCGCGATCCACGCCCAGGCGCGCCAGGACGCCGGCGCCGTCGTCGACCGTAAACTGCATGTCGACCAGGGCCTGGCCCACGCCCAGGACGTCAAAGGCGCGCCCAGCGGGCGGATCCTTGGCGGCGGCGGCGGCGGCGGCCGCGGGACGGCGGCGGCGGGAGCCACGGACGGCGACCCCGGCGCGGCGCGCCGGGGACGTCGACGCGCTCTGGCGGGCGGAGGCTTGCATCTTTTGCCCGGGAGGGGATGCGCGCTATTCAGTGCATATGAAAGGGATGCTCAATGGGCCACGTGCGCCGCGCGGGATTGGGGCTCGCGGACACGGTGGGAAAGGCGGCGGGAAGTCGGCGAGAACAAGGGGAGGGGCCGCGAGCATCCGAGAAAATAACTCGGGCCGCGAGCAAGGGCTGTTGGGGCAATGAATCTGCGCGACAGGCAAACTGTTCGCGGAAGGCAGTCTAAAGATGTCGCGGCGCACTGGCGCCGGGAGGAGTTGTGAGGCATGCAGTGAAGGGCGCAACACTCTATGCATCGGGGGGTCCAGCGCGGCGGCGGCGGCCTCGCCTTTTTCCGTGGCCCACGCCGACGCCCCGCCCCGACGCACCGACCGACAGGCCGGCCGCCGCCGCGCAAACCACAAAACGCTCCGCTCAAACCCACCCGTGGCCCCAAGACCCCCCCGTGACGCCCGGCGGGAGCAGCGGCTGCACGGCGCGCCGGCCCCCCAGCGCCGCGCGCGTCGCCGACCCGCCCAGCGCCGCCTGCACGGGGTCGAGCTGCGCCGCCGCCGCCGCCGCCGCCTGCTGCGCAAACAGGGCGCCCGCGGCCGCGCCTCCGCCTCCTCCCGCGCCGCCGCCGCCGCCCGCGCCGAGCGCCGCGCGCGCAAGCTGCGACAGCAGGGCGAGGCACCCGGACCCCAGGAGGCGGCAGTGCGGGTCCTCCTCCGGCATTAGCTCCTCCTGAGGGTTCCCTGACGCGCCGTCGTCGACGCGCCTGTGCCCCGACGCCTCCGCCCCGGCCCACGCGCGCAGCCACGCGAGGCCAGAGACCAGCGCGTCGTCGGCCGCCGCCGCGGGGCCGCCGAGCGGCGCGGAAAAGGCGGCCGGCGGCGCAAGGCCGCACGCGCCGCCGCCGCCGCCGCCGTCGCCGCTTGCCGCCCCGATGAGCATGGCCCCGGCCAGCCGCGCGGGCGGCACGGCCGCGGCCGCCTGCGACGCGGCCACGAGCGCGCAGCGGCGCACGTAGGCGTCGGGGCTGGCGTGGCAGGCGGGCGTGGCGCGCAGGAAGGCGAGCACCGCCGCCGAGAGCTGCGGCGCCGCCGGCGTCAGCGCGGCCGCCTCGCAGTAGGTTCCGAGGGTCACGAGCAGCCGGCCGAGCAGCAGCGGCGCGCCGGGCGAGCGCGGGGGGCCGCCGCCGCCGGGGGAGCGGCGGTGCCGCCCGCCGCCGCCGCCGCCGCCTTCTCCCGCGTCGCGCTCGTCGAAGAGGTCGACGCCGCGCGAGCGGCCTGCGGCGGCGCCCGAGAGGAGGGCGGCGGCCCAGCGCGGCGCCACGACCGCAAAGCGGTTGCGGAACGAGGCGCAGCCGCCGCCGCCGCCGCCGCCGCCGCCGCGCCCTTGCTGCCGCTCCTCCTCCCCCTCTCGGTGCTTGCGGAGGCTGACGGGGGCGCGCACGCGCGTGCGGGCCGAAGGAGCCGGGCCGGCGGCGCCCGGCACGCCGTCGCCATCGGCAGGAGAAGGAGGACGAGGCGACGCCGCCGCTCCGCCGCCGCCTCCAGCGAGGAGCGCGCGCCGCGCCTCGGCCGCCGGCACAACCCTCGGCGCGCCGCCGCCGACGCCGCCGCCCCCCCCGAGCGCCGCCGCGTGCCCCACCCCGGCCCCGCCCGCCCCCGGCAGCGCCAGCGCGGGCGCCGAGCGCGGGTCCGACGCCAGCTCGCGCGCCGCCGACGCGAGCGAGTCCAGCAGCAGCAAGCGCTGGTGCTGGTCCAGGCCCGGCGAGAAGAGCTCGGCGGCGAGGGCGTCGCCCGCGGCGCGCGGGCAGGCGGCGAGCAGGGCGGCGAGGGCGGCGCCGCGCGCGGCCTCGGCCGGCCGGGCGGCGGGCGACCCGTGCCGCGCCGCCTCGGCCGCCGCCGCCGCCGCCGACGCCGCCGACGCCCCGCCTCCTTGCGCCCCGCCGCCGCCGTCGCCGCCCTCTCCGCCCGCCTCGTCCGCCCACTCGGGCACGCGGCAGTGTAGCAGCGCGCGCCCCAGCTCCGCCGCGTACGCCCCGAGCTCGTCCGGCGCCGCCCGCACGACCGCCTCGGCGCGCCGGACCGCCTCCAGCGCGCCGTCGACGTCGTCCTGCCGTCGCAGCGCGGCGGCCAGCGCCGGCAGCGCCATCGGCCGGGCGCGGTCGGCCCAGGCCTCGGCCTCGGCGTCCTCGCGCACGTCGTACAGCGGGCGCGCGGGAGGGGGGGCGCCCTGCCGGCGGGGGGGGCGCGGGGGGCGCGGGCCGGCGGCGGCGGGGCGGTCGTCGTCGCCGTCGTCGTCGTCGGCGTCGCTCTCGTCGTCGTCGTCGTCGTCGTCGTCGTCAGACGAGGCGGGTTGGCCGCCGCCCGCGCCCCTCGTTCGCCCTCCTACTCCTCCCCCGAGCGCCAGGTCCAGGCGCGCCAGCGCGGCGGCCGCGCGCGTGGCGCGGGCGGCAGGCTTGGAGGGGGCGGCGGCGCCGGCACTGCCCGCGCTGCTGCCGCCAACGACGACGCCGCCGGCCGGGCGCGGCTGCTGCTGCGACTGCTGCGGCCGCGGCGCCGCCACCGGCAGGGGGGATGGCGCCGGCGCGCCCGGCCACCGCTCCTCTGCGAGAAGCGCCAGGCCCTCCCCGCCAAACAGCGGCGGCGCGGAGGGATCGGCGCGCGCGGCGAACGCGCGGCCGACGCGCATGGCCTGCCGCCGCACCGACAGCAGGGCGCTGCCGAGGCGCAGGGAGACGCCCTCGAGCAGCGACGGCAGGAGCAGGATGGGGGGTCCTTCCTGGCCGCCGCCGCCGTCGCCGTCGCCTTCGTCGCCATCGCCGTCGCCTGCTCCTTCGCCCCCCGTCGCCCCTCCCAGCATCCCGTCCGGGAGCATCTCGATCACGCGAACGAGCGCGTGCGCCATGTAGGCCGCCTGCGGAGGAGGCAGGGGCGTAGCGCCGCCGTGGCCGCCGCCGCCGCCGCCCTCGGCCCACGAGCGCGCCAGCAGCGCGGCGGCGGGCGACGCCAGCAGCCCGGCCTCCTTCAGCAGCCGCAGCAGCGCCGACAGCGACGCGTCCGGCAGCGTGCGTCGGAGGAGCAGCTTCTCGGTGAGGACGAGGCGCGCCGCTGGGGCGCGCGCGGCGGTGGCCGGGGGGATCAGGCGCTCCAGGAGCGGCGGCAGCGGCGGCCGGCCCACGGCTGCTGCTTCTGCTCGTGCCGTCCCCTCGGCGGTCGCGGGAGCAACAGCAGCAGCAGCAGCAGCGGCGGCGGCGGCCCCAGCAGAGGCGGCGTGCTCGAGGCCCGGCGCCTGCAGCACGATCTCGGCCAGCACGCGGTCCGCGGCGTCCTGGTGCTCGCAAAGCGCGGCGACGACTGCGGCGGGGACGCCGGGCGGCGCCGCGCCCGGCCCCCCGGCCTCGGCCAGCAGCAGCGCGCGCGCGACGGCCGCGGCCGAGCCGCGACGGCACAGCCGCCGCGCGAGCGCCGACACGAACGCCGTCGCGCGCGCTCGCTGCGGCGCGTCGAGCTCGCCGAGCTGCTGCGCGAGCGCCCGCAGCGCCGTGGCCATCACGTGGCGCGCAAAGGCGTGCGGCAGGCGCAGCGTGACGAGCGCCGCCGTGTCGTCTGCGGCGGCGGCACCGCAAGAGGCATCGGCGGCAACGGCGGCGGCGTCGGCATGGGCATCGGCGTCGCCGCCGACGGCCGGCGTCGCCGCCGGCCGCCCGGCGGCTCCGAGCAGGGCAATCGCGCGGTCCGGCAGCGTGGCGAGCGTGCTGGCCGCGGCCTCGGCCTCCGCGTGCGGCGCGGTCGCCGACCACGCCACCAGCTCGGCCACGCCTCTTCCGTTTCTGCTGCCCGCGCCGTCGTCGTCGCCTCGCGTCGGTCCCGCCGCCGCCGCCGAGGCCGCTCCCGCCGCCGCCCGCCCGCAAAACCGCCGCGCCAGCGCCAGCGCCGCCAGGTCGGCCGCGGGCGCCGTCACGCACGCGGCGCCGTCGCCGTCGTCGCCGTCGCCCCACGCGCCCATGCCACCGCCGCCGCGCGCGCGCGCCGGCGCGACCAGGGCCAGGTGCGAGGCGAGCGCCGACAGGGCGCTCGGCGCGGGCGCCGCGCGCAGCGCGCCGAGCACGGCCGGGCGGAGGGGCGGCGGCGCGTGGGGCGGCGACGGCGGCGGCGGCGGCGAGCCTGGCGACGCGGTTGTTGTTGCCTCGCCGTTTGCGCGGCGGCCTGCGCGGCGGCGCCCTTGGCCGCCGTGCTCGTCGTCCTCCTGCTCCGCCACGGCCGAGAGGAGCGCCCCGGCCCAAGCGTCGAAGTGGCGCGCGTAAAACAGGCGGCGGCGCTGGTCGGGCGAGGCGGGCAGCGGCGGCGGCGGCGCGTCGCTCGCCGCTGCTGCTGTTGCTGTCGCTGATGCTGTTGCTGTTGCCGCGGCCGCAGCTCCTGGCTCGGCGACGTTGACTGCTGCCTCCAGAGGACCCGCAGGCGACGTCGCTTCGAGCGCGTCCAGCGTCCCCTCCACCGCGCGCGCCGCCTCGCGCGCAGAGGGCGCGGCGAGCAGCGAGTCGATGGCCCACGACGCAAAGGCCGCGACGAGGGCCGTCGCGCGCGCGTCGCTCATCGTCGCCGTCGTCACGACCTCAAGGGCGGTGATAATGTCAGGCAAGGGGAGGTCTTCCTCTGTTATTTCATGGTTCTTGTTGCCGCGGAAGGGTGAGGGGGGGCCAATTTTGTTTCTCGCCGAGGGCGCGTCGCCCGGGTGCCGTCCCGGCGATCGCAAGAAATAAAAACAGTCGGCAGCGTCGGCTTGAGTTTGTGTCCACGTCGCCGTCGTCCATCGTTTCTCTTTCGCCCGCGCGTGCTGTACGTCTAGCACAGATATACAGCCTGCTCGTGCTGTGGTCGCATCACGGGCGCCTCCCATCAACGTAGAAGCAAGCAGACGCGCGAGGGAGAGAAAGTGATTCAGAACAAAAAACTCGGGCCTGATAAATTTTGCAGATTATATTGTCATTTCCGGCGAACTGTCGTACCTTTTATCCTTTTCGGAAGTGGTATTAGTCTAGTGGTTATGACTCTGCATTGTGGTTAAAGACTGCAGCGCCAGCGTATTATCAATGCCCTCCAAGCCTTGAGCTGGCTCCCTCGCATACACACTAAAAAAAAAATCGACACCCCCGTTCAATGCGAATTGAGCGCGATCGGGAGCCCGCTTTCGCGACCTTGCGCGAACAATACTGCAGCGGCCCGAGTTCGATTCTCGGATACCACAGCAATACATGGTTCGTTTTTGTACGCAACGGAGCGGTCGGCGATTGGCGGGGGCGGTCGCCGGGCGAGCGTCGGCGCTCGCCGCCCTTTTTTTTCTTCTTTTTTTCAGCGAGGAGGGGGCCGGC
>Ga0105053_10003152_pt1 | contig 25260 bp, 23 predicted proteins | sample BON01_FD_78093 | JGI IMG/M metagenome (GOLD analysis project Ga0105053, IMG submission 78093) | Freshwater microbial communities from Lake Bonney liftoff mats and glacier meltwater in Antarctica - BON-01 | ecosystem: Environmental > Aquatic > Freshwater > Ice > Glacier meltwater | place: Lake...
ATAAAAAAGATGGGACAGCTTTTTAGCTTCCCATCTTTCATTTTGTACTATTCCTAGAATAAATTGTTAGAGCAATTTCTTTTCTCGGACGACAGTAATTATAATTCAACTAATTGTGCAAAATAATTATTCTTCTAGTCAGGAAGTAAAATAAACATCATTTAATAACTAGGAATTGGGAAGAATTCGGGCGATATCGTTTATTTTGTTAAATGATTTGGCTCCTTTCGGCCTAGAATCCTCCGGCATTTTACAGGTATGTTTTTCATTAGATTGCTCTCCAGACTCCCTTTGTCTGTATTATACGTGTTTTCAGATCTACTTTATCTTCTAGCAAGATATGTGATTCGATACCGCAAAAAAGTCATTGATGAAAATTTGCTCCATGCATTTCCTGGGAAAACACCTAAGGAACGAAAAGCAATTCGGAATAAGTTTTACAGAAATTTCACGGATGCTTTCTTCGCCGAAACATTCAAAATGCTGACGATCTCCGAAGAAGAACTCCAGCAAAGATTTCAAGTAATCAATCAGAACTTAGTCGATAACCCAGTCAAAAATGGGAAAAGCTCCCTGATGATGGCTGGTCATGTATTTAATTGGGAAATGGCAATTCTCGGTGTGGCTTTGCACACGGAAGTGATGGCTGAGACAGTTTATTTAAAGCTAAACAATGCCTATTTCAACAAACTCATGCTTGCGATAAGAACACATTTCGGAGGTGTGATGACGGAAAAAGCAGAATTTAGACGCAGCATGATTACGATGAGAAACACACCGCGAATCGTCCACTTGGCTGCAGATCAAAGACCTCCAGTATCAGACACTCGCTATTCAAGGATATTCCTGAATAGACCTGCGCTATTCTTTGAAGGCGGTGAAGTATTGGCTAAGAAAATGGAGCTTCCTGTTTTCTTTGGGACTATGACCAAAGTAAAACGGGGGCATTACAGATTTGAATTATCACCTTTGGCAATCCCTCCTTATAACGATCATGCGCCGCATAGTATCACGGATGAGTTTTGCAGAAGGTTAGAAGAAAATATCCGTGCACAGCCCGATCTTTACCTATGGAGTCATAAGCGCTGGAAACTATAATATGAGTATAAAGCAGCCTGAGTTTTGCGGAAATGAGAGTAAATGCAACCTTTACTACTGATAAGAATTTAGGACAGGAAGAATTCGAGTGATTTCCTTTTCTTTGTGAGGAATTGATATAATCTACTCGATATACCCAAAACCTTATGACCTTTGTAATAAGGCTAATCTCTTATCTTCCTCTTTCAGTCCTTTACTTACTTTCAGATTTACTTTATTTGGTTGCAAGATTTATTATTTGCTATAGAAAAGAAGTGATTGATGAAAACCTGAAATATGCCTTTCCTGAGAAATCAGGAAGGGAGCGAATTAAAATCAGAAATCGCTTTTACAGAAATTTCTCAGACTCCTTTGCAGAAACAATCAAACTGCTGACCATCTCTAAAAAAGAGTTTGAGAGAAGATTTCAGGTAGTCAATACACATTTACTGGATGAAATAGTCGCTTCAGAAACTTCTGCTTTGCTGGTTTCAGGGCATTTGTTCAATTGGGAAATGGGTGTAGTCGGTATTAACCACGCTATTAAAGCTCCTGTAGAAACGGTTTATTTAAAGGTCAACAACCCTTTTTTTGACAACCTTATCCATACTATTCGGACACACTTTGGCGGAATAGTAACAGAAAAAAAGTGTTTTCGAAAGACCATGCTTACCTTAGCAAAATCACCAAGAGTGGTACTACTTGGTTCGGATCAGCGTCCTCCGAGATCGGAAAAAAGTAAAAAAGGGAGTTCTTAAATAGACCCGCTGTCTTTTTTGAAGGAGCAGAATTTCTTTCCAAAAAGATGAACCTACATATCATCTACGGCAAAATGACCAAGGTCAAAAGAGGTCATTACCGCTATGAGATGGTCAAATTGGCAGAACCACCATTTGATCAACACCACCAGCATAGCATTACAGACGAGTACTGCGACATGCTTGAAGACAATATCAAACTCCAGCCGGATCTATACCTATGGAGTCACAAGCGATGGAAAATCGCTTAAGCAAAAAACAAAAATGGATTACCTCGATAGTTTAAACCCAGAGCAGCGACTGGCTGTAGAGCATACGGATGGACCGGTGATGATCATCGCTGGAGCTGGATCCGGCAAAACCCGTGTGCTTACCTACCGTATCGCTCACTTGATCTATGAAAAAGGCGTAGATGCATTTAATATTTTGTCGCTGACCTTCACCAATAAAGCAGCAGCAGAAATGCGTCACCGAATTGAAACTCTGGCAGGATTAGAAGCCAGAAATACATGGATGGGTACGTTTCACTCAGTTTTTGCAAAAATACTGAGAGTGGAAGCTCCAAAAATCGGCTACCCTTCCAATTTCACCATTTACGATTCGGACGACTCCAAATCGCTCATCCGCACGATAGTGAAGGAAATGCGTCTGGATGACAAAGTTTATAAGGCCAACGCAGTGCTTTCTCGGATTTCCGGCGCCAAAAACCGCTTGATTTCCTGGAAAGTCTATCAAGATGATCCTTATGTGAAAGCGGATGATGAAGCAGCGATGAAACCCAAAATGGGAGAAATCTATCAGCGCTATCAGGATAGGCTCTTCAAAGCCGGCGCAATGGACTTTGATGATTTGCTATTCAATACCAACATCCTATTTCGTGATCACCTCGACGTGCTAAATAAATATCAGCAGCGTTTTCGATACGTGATGGTCGATGAGTTTCAGGATACTAACCTTTCCCAATACCTGATCACCAAAAAACTTGCGGCTGTCCATCAAAACATCTGCGTGGTAGGTGATGATGCACAAAGTATCTATGCTTTCCGCGGAGCGGATATCCAAAATATCCTGAATTTCGAGAAGGATTATCCAGACTTATTTGTAGTCAAACTAGAGCAAAACTACCGCTCGACTAAAACTATTGTAGATGCAGCGAATTCTATTATTGAAAAGAATAAGGCGCAACTCAAGAAAAATGTCTGGACCTCTAATGGAGATGGAGACCTCATAGAATTGGTCAAAGCAGGTACAGACAGCGAGGAAGGGAGAATTGTAGCCTCCACTATTTTTGAGGAGAGAAATACCAAAAAACTAAATAACAGCGATTTCGCTATCCTCTACCGTACCAATTCCCAATCCAGAGCGATGGAGGAAGCCCTGCGAAAGTTGAATCTGACGTATAAGATTGTCGGTGGTCTGTCTTTCTACCAAAGAAAAGAGATCAAGGATCTGATGGCTTACATGCGATTCACGGTAAATCCAGTGGATGAAGAAGCTTTCAAGCGCGTGGTTAATTATCCAAAGCGAGGCATAGGCGACACTTCGGTAGACAAGATTTTGGTAGCAGCATTTGATCATGACATGCAGCTTTGGGAAGTGGTGCAAAACGCACACAGCTTCATCGGTGGCAGAGCAGCGAGTCAATTGGATGACTTTGCCACGATGATCAAAGCTTTTAAGATCGAAGTAGAGCGCAAGGATGCCTTCGAAGCAGCGAGCAGCATTGCGAAGCAAAGTGGACTTCTGCGCGAGCTCTATGAAGACAAAACCATAGAAGGGCTAAACCGCTATGAAAACGTCCAAGAATTGCTCAACGGGATCAAAGAATATGTGGATAACGAAGAGAATGAAGACAAAAGCTTAGGTTCTTTTCTTCAAGAAATAGCCTTGCTTACTGATAACGATCGGGACAAAGACACCACTGATGCCATCACGCTAATGACTATTCACTCATCGAAAGGCCTGGAGTTTAAGCAGGTTTTTGTAGTGGGAATGGAGGAGGATTTGTTTCCTTCGCAAATGATGATGCAGAGTAGGGAAGATCTGGAAGAGGAACGAAGATTATTCTACGTTGCTACTACCAGAGCGATGGATAAGCTTTATTACACCTATGCACTCACCCGCTATCGCTATGGCAGATTGCTGAACTGTGAACCTAGCAGATTCTTAGAAGAAGTAGATCCTAATTGCATTAAAGTAAATAAACGGGTAGCTTCGAAGGAAATGTCTGGAGCATTCCGAAAAGAGGGATTACCGGGAACATCAGAATCATCCTCTGGCTATATTGGGATCAAAAAGAAACCTGAAAGCAGAATGCCTACGGCAATGAAGCTGCACACGCCAAGCCCTGATTTCAAGCCTTCAAATACAAACAATTTGCACGCAGAGCAATTGATAGAACATCCGAAGTTTGGCTTCGGTAAAGTCCAAAAGATTGAAACAGAAGGAATTAACCGAAAAGCTACGATTCAATTCGAGCATTTTGGCGAGAAAACATTATTACTTAGCTTTGCGAAGCTCAGAATTATAGACTAATCACCTGCTCCCCTGCCTTTTGGTAATTTTTTCATTACCTTAATTAGTGCAAAATAGGGATGCAATATGGAGCCATTAGAATTAGACAAACAAAAACTCATTTTGAAAGAATACGGCAAAAACATTCAACGCCTCGTTGATTATATCACGGCGATTGAAGATCGTGATAAGCGTACCCAAAGCGCATATGCGGCAATTGAAATCATCAAACAGTTGAATCCTACCGTGAAGCAGGAGAACGACCAAAAAATTTGGGACGACTTGTACATCATGTCGGATTTCAAGCTGGAAGTGGACGCACCTTTCCCTATGCCTGAAAAGGAATTGCTTGGCAAAAAGCCTCTTCCTATTGGCTATCCAAAGGGTGAAGTTCGGTTCAAGCACTACGGTAGAAACATTGAGAAACTGATCGAAGGAGCTATCCAACTTGAAGATAACGAAGAGCAGGAATCTGCTATTATCTTCATTGGTCAGCTCATGAGAAGCTTTCACTCTACTTGGAACAGAGAAAATTTTGACGATGCCATAATCTTAGACGACATCAAGACGTTATCCAAGGGTAAACTGCATATCGATCTGGAAAAGGTGAAAGAAAACGGCTTATTTGAATCCAGCACGCATCGTGATTTCAAATTACCGCTACAGGAAGAACGTAGAACTACCAAAAACAAGCGGACGAGTCAAAGCAATAATAATAACAACAAACGCCGTCCAAATATAGGTAATAATAAAAAACGAAGAAATTAATGAGTTCATTTCGGGTCAATGGTGGAATTAAACTCAAAGGCGAGATAATTCCTCAGGGAGCAAAAAACGAAGCATTACAAATCCTTTGCGCTGTTCTCTTAACACCGGAGAAAGTTACCATAGAGAAAATCCCAAACATCGTAGATGTCAATAAGCTCATAGAGCTATTGAGTGATATGGGAGTGAAAGTCACCAAAGAAGGGCCAGAAACGTATACTTTCCAAGCTGATGAAGTCAATCTTGCCTTTATGGAAACCGAAGATTTTTTGAAAAAAGCTTCTGGACTTAGAGGTTCAGTCATGCTTCTTGGCCCTCTACTGGCAAGATTTGGCACTGGAAAACTTTCTAAACCCGGAGGAGATAAAATTGGCCGTAGAAGAATGGATACTCACTTTACTGGTTTCCAGAAACTCGGTGCAAAATTCAATTACGATTCTAAAAATGAGATTTTCCACATTGATGGAAAAAATCTTAAAGGTTGCTACATGCTTCTCGACGAAGCCTCAGTAACTGGAACTGCTAATATCGTAATGGCTGCTGCGATGTCAGAAGGCATCACGACCATCTATAATGCAGCATGCGAACCTTATCTTCAGCAGCTTTGTGACATGCTGAACCGCATGGGCGCAAAAATCACCGGTGTAGGATCCAACTTACTTACTATTCAGGGAGTAAAGAATTTGGGTGGTACAACGCACAAAATGCTGCCTGATATGATTGAAATCGGATCCTTCATAGGTCTTGCGGCCATGACTCAATCCGAAATCACCATCAAAGACTGTCAAATCTCCCGACTTGGAATCATTCCGGATACTTTCCGAAGAATGGGAATCCAGTTGGAATTCAGAGGTGACGATATCTTCGTGCCGGCTCAGAAACATTACGAAATCGAAACTTTTATCGATGGCTCTATCCTAACTGTTGCGGATGCTATCTGGCCAGGGTTTACACCAGATTTGCTAAGTATCATTTTGGTCACTGCTACTCAGGCTAAAGGAACTGTACTCGTTCACCAGAAGATGTTTGAATCACGCTTATTCTTTGTGGATAAATTGATTGACATGGGTGCTCAAATCATCCTCTGTGATCCACATAGAGCTACGGTAATCGGTTTGGATAGAAAAACTGAGCTAAGAGGCATCAAAATGACATCTCCGGATATTCGTGCAGGGGTGGCATTGCTTATCGCAGCACTTTCGGCTAGCGGCACATCCATCATCGACAACATCGAACAGATCGATCGAGGGTATCAAAACATCGATGGAAGACTGAGAGCTCTGGGTGCAGATATCGAAAGGATTTCATAAAATCGTCATCATACGAAAAACAAAAGGGCTTTGAATTCAAAGCCCTTTTGTTTTTTCTGAAGTTCAGTTTAATCGCTGTAGACTCAGTGGTTAAAATACAGCCACCTAAAAATCACTTACTCCCACTTTATCAGATAGATAGCAAGCCTATCAATGCTTCCTCTAATAAAATGCTTTTCGAAGACACTTCGAAGTCTTCTATTTGAACTCATAATAAATACCTCGTCAATATTCTTCCAATTCTTTCCTTCCCAAAATTTTTGGTAAATTCTGGTTCGATAAGCCAAAACAACCTATATGTCAAAGAAAAAACTCCGGAGCCAAGACTGGTACGGACGAACTGGAAAAGACGGATTTATATATCGCTCCTGGATGAAAAACCAGGGATTTCCCCACCACTTATTTGAAGGAGACAAGCCCGTAATTGGAATCTGCAACACCTGGTCAGAACTCACTCCTTGCAACGCACATTTTAGAGATCTCGCAGAAGCACTAAAACGCGGAATCTGGGAAGCTGGCGGTTTCCCGTTGGAATTCCCGGTGATGTCTCTGGGAGAATGTTCCATCAAGCCCACGGCTATGCTTTTTCGCAATCTAGCCAGTATGGACGTGGAAGAAAGCATTCGCGCCAATCCCATGGACGGCGTAGTACTGATGTGCGGCTGTGACAAAACAACGCCTTCGTTAGTAATGGGAGCTGCATCAGTAGATCTCCCTTCAATAGTTCTCTCAGGCGGGCCAATGTTAGTCGGACGATTCAAAGGAAAAAAAATCGGTACTTCGGATGTTTGGAGATTTGCTGAAGATTTCAAATTGGGAAAAATTACTCAGGAGGAATTCATAGAAGCAGAAGCAGCCATGTCCCGCTCTGTAGGCTCTTGTGCCCCAATGGGCACTGCATCTACGATGGCCGCAATGGTCGAGTCACTTGGCCTTTCCCTTCCGGATAATGCTACGATACCGGCAGCTGATTCAAGACGCAAAGTGCTAGCTCATATGACAGGAATGCGCATCGTGGAGATGGTAAATGAAGATCTGAAAATGAGTAAAATACTGACTCGCAAGGCATTCGAAAATTCTATCATGGTAAATGCAGCGTTAGGAGGATCTACAAATTTTATCCTTCACCTGACGGCTATTGCCAAAAGAATTGGAGTAGAAATTGACTTGACTGATTTTGATAAGTTCTCATCCATGATTCCACTGATCACCAATGTGCAGCCTTCTGGCGAGCATTGGGTGGAAGATTTGTTTTATGCCGGTGGACTTCCAGCAGTCATGAAAGAAATAGAAAAACACTTACATCGTGATTCGATCACGGCAAATGGTAAGCCTATCGGTGAGAACTTCGAAAAAGCAGAGTGCTACGATAGAAACTTGATCGGAACATTCGACAAGCCGATCAAACCTGAATCTGGAATCGCAGTTCTGAAAGGCAACCTTTGTCCAAACGGCGCGGTAATCAAGCCTTCAGCAGCCACTCCAAGTTTATTGACACATACAGGACGTGCGGTTGTATTTGAAAATATTGACGATTACAAAGCTAGAGTTGATTCCCCGGATCTGGATATCGATGAAACCTGCGTAATGGTGATGAAGAATGTGGGGCCAAAAGGCTATCCAGGAATGCCAGAAGTGGGTAATATGGGTTTACCAGAAAAGCTCCTTAAAAAAGGAATTAAAGACATGGTCCGAATCTCCGACGGTAGAATGAGCGGCACGGGGTATGGCACTGTTATACTGCACGTTTCTCCAGAATCAGCCATTGGCGGGCCTTTGGCATTTGTGGAAAGCGGCGATATGATTGAGCTAAACGTCCCTGCCAGAACTCTCAATTTGATGATTTCAGACGAAGAATTCGAAAAAAGGAGAGCACTGTTTCAGCCGCTAAAGCTTCCTTATGAGCGTGGATATGTCAATCTATTCCTAGACAAAGTAAACCAAGCCCACGATGGTGTGGATTTTGACTTCCTTCAAGGGAGCTCAGGATCAGAAGTAAAACGAGATTCGCATTAATCATGAGATCTCAAAAAACTGCAATTATCACAGGAGCAGGACAGGGAATCGGCTTGGCAATCGCTGAAAAACTCGCTGCACAAAGTGTCAATCTAATCCTAAATGACCTCGAAGAAGGCTTGATCACCGATGCATGTAAGCGGATAAGTCACGTTCACGGAGTCTCTGCTATTGCAATTCCAGGTGATGCAAGTTCGCAAGAGGTCATCGATGCTTTGGTGCAAACTGCCATTTCTAATTTTGGAAGTATCGATATTGTCGTCGCCAATTCAGGCATCACGCTTTTCGGAGCTTTCCTAGAGTATAGCAGAGCGGACTTTATGGAAGTGACGCGTGTCAATCAAGCCGGGACTTTCTTCCTGGCTCAGGCGGCTTCCAAAGTCATGAAAGATCAGCCAAATGGTGGCGCTTTGCTTTTCACCTCATCGGTCACAGCACATCAAAGTCATGAAAATCTTGCAGCCTATGCGATGAGCAAAGCCGCGCTAGAGATGCTCGCCAAGAACTTGGTACTAGAACTTGCTCCTTTTAAAATCCGAGTTAACACAATCGCGCCAGGAGCGACGGTAACCAACAGGACGACGCTTGATCCAGAATACGAAAATACCTGGTCGAAAATAACGCCTTTGGGCAGACCAGCTGTTGTACAAGATATCGCAAACGCTGCTGCATTTTTGGTCTCTGATGAAGCAAGGCATATTACAGGACAAACACTAATAATCGACGGCGGCTGGACTAGTGTCAGTCCTTCACCTTATGGCTGAAAATCATCAAATCATTCTAAAAGACCTGAAAGTATACAAACAAGCTCCCGCTCCATGGAAATTGCAGGGGGAAGGAATCATTTTGACTTACAAATTCTCAAGAAATTGGGTGGAGACACATGGGGATTTACCAGAGCATTTAAAGGGAAAGTTTACAGGAGGCTTGGGATTTCTTATGCTGGTAAACTATCAGAACTCACCCGTAGGGCCATACAAGGAGCTACTTTTTATCCCAGGGAAATTTAGTCCATATGGCAAGCAGACCATCACCAAAATCTATGTGAGTTCGGAAGTGAGCACCCAAAACGGGCATGCCAACTGGGGAATCCCAAAAGAGACGCTCCCTATTACTTGGGAGAAAAGTGGGGGCAAAGAGTTAATTCAAATAAAAGATGGCGAGAAAATAGCTTTCTCCTGTGAGGTAACGACTGGCAAAATTCCTTTCCCTATCTCCACTAGTCTTTTACCAATTGACTTGCATCAGTTGTGGGATGGAGTGGATTTTTTCACCAGACCTTATGGTCATGGTTGGGGCAAGCGAGCCAACATAAAAAACTTGCAAATTAATTCGGATTATTTTCCCGACTTAAGTTCTCAAAAGCCACTTTTTGCGGTCAAAATAGCTCCTTTCCGAATTAAGTTTCCACAAGCAAAATATGCTGTATAAAGCGTTCACAGATGCTCGTATTATTATTACTGGTGCAGCTTCTGGAATCGGCAAAGAACTGGTAAGACAACTTATCCCTTCGAATCCTGAGATCTTGGCCGTTGATTATGATATGGAAGGTTTGGAGAAATTACAGCGTGAATTTCCGAAGCTTCACATTTTACAGGCAGACCTGAGCAAAAAATTAGGTAATGAACAAATCCTTGCCTGGCTTTCAGTTCATTGGAAGAGTGTTGATTTTTGCTTCGCAAATGCAGGGAAAGCAGAATTTGCGCCAGCCGAAGATCAAAACTGGAAAGAGATGGATCAGCTTTTCCAACTGAATGTCTATAGTCCAATTCAAATCGGCATGGCAGTTCGTAAACTTTTTCTCGGTGCAAACTTCCGCCTGATCATCACCGCCTCAGCGATGTCATTTTGGACAATACCTGGCTACAGTTTATACGCAGCTACAAAATCTGCTTTGCTTCAATGGGCAAGAACGGTTTGGCTCGAGAAAAAAGGAAACTGGTTAACCTTAGTTTTTCCCATAGCCACAAAAACCAAGTTTTTTGAAACCGCTGGCAACGATATTCCCAAAGCTTTTCCAGTCCAAAGTCCAAGCTGGGTAGCAACAGCCATACTCCGAGGTGCATCCAAAAAGAAAAAGAAAATCTTTCCTTCTTCTTTATTTGTTAGTATGTTGGTATTGAATCGTTTCTTCAGATTTATAGGAAGGTTTTATCAACTATTCGAGTATCAGAAATACAAAAAGTGGTTGAAAAAAAAATCTGAATCCTAAGTCTGTTACCTTTACAAAAAACAAAATCCATGAAGAATATCACATTCATCCTACTAGTTGTCTGCGCTTTGCAGGCATGCCAACCTAAAGAAACGATGCCCGACACCTTGCCTATGAAAGTAGCAATGGCCTATGGCTTTGATAAATTTGACGAAGTCAATTCCATCGCCTACACTTGGAATGTGCAGCGCGATTCGGTGAATGTGATGACCAGAGATTGGAAGTGGAACATAAAGGATCGCACAGTTTATTATGCTACTGCGGACACCAGTTATACATACAGCATGGATATGCCTGCTGATTCACTGCCAGATACGGACAAAGGTTTTATCAATGATAAATATTGGATGATGTATCCATTTCAATTAGCATGGGACTCCGGTTATGATTATGAAACTGAAGAAAATGTACCTACTCCAATAGCTGGAACCAACTCCACAAAACTGACTATTATCTATAATGCTGCAGATGGCTACACGCCCGGAGATGCATATGATCTTTATTTGGATGAAAATAACATGATCTTAGAATGGGTTTTCCGTAGAGGAAATGGCTCTGATGGAGCCCCTTTCACGTGGGAAGATGTGGAGCAATTTGGCCCAATCAAAATGGCAACCGCCCACGCCAATCAAGCTGGTCAGAAGTTTATCTGGTTCTCAAATATTTCTGTGAATTAACTAAGTTCAACACCTAATATTTAGCCGTTTGTGTCAAGCAAGCGGCTTTTTTTATTGCTTTTCCCTATCTTGAAAGTAGCTTCCCGAGGTGTTTAACCTCGGTGCTTTATCAAATCGTTTGCAACCCTTCTATCAAAACAGACTATAAATCCGTGATAAGTACTCGGAATTAAAAATACTAAGAAGCCGATTTCCCCTATCTTGAAAAACACCCCACACCCAATACAACCTATTATCAAAATGAAACCTACTAGACGAAACTTCATTAAAAAATCCAGTCTCTTAATTGGCACAGGATTGATCGCCAATCCATTTGTTGCTTTTTCTACTTCCGCAAAAGGATATACCGTTGGCGAAATCATGGATTTATTTGTGGCTCAGATTCCTAAAGCACCTTTCCCACAGACGGTAGACACATTGAAGACAGGTGTCAAAGAGCAAAAGGTTACTGGTATTGTGACGAGCATGTTTGCAACATTGACCGTAATCCGAAAAGCTATTGAGCTGAAGGCTAATTTCATCATTGTCCACGAACCTACTTTTTACAATCATTTGGATGAAACTTCTTGGCTGGACAATGATCCTGTTTACGAATTCAAGCGAAGCCTGCTTGATGAGCACGGAATTGCCGTATGGAGAAATCACGATTATGTACACAGTCTAAAAATCGACGGCGTACAGGCTGGCGTGGTAAAGGAGTTGGGTTGGGAGAAATACTACAAACAAAACTCAGTGTTGAATCTTCCTGAGACTACCCTCGGTAATCTAATCACACATATCAAAACCAAAATGAGTGTGCCTGCCCTTCGCTATGTCGGTGATCTTTCTCAAAAAGCAAGTAAAATTCTGCTCATGCCTGGAGCTGCAGGCGGGAAAACACAAATCGAAATGCTCATGCAAGAAAAGCCTGACGTCTTGATCTGTGGAGAAAGTCCTGAGTGGGAAACACCTGAATACGTCCGTAACGCTAATGAAATGGGAGTAAAACGTGGTTTGATCGTGATTGGTCACTCGGCAAGTGAAGAGGGTGGCTCTGAGTTTATGGCAGAGTGGGTTCGTACAACGATCCCGGGTTTGCCTGTATTCCACATTCCTTCCGGGAATTCTTTATCTGTGGAGTGATAAATGAAAGCCAAATCCTATCGAGAAAACCACTAGTTATTCTCTTGAAAAAACACGTTCTCTAAATGTTAACCCATCTTTTTGGCTCAATTACAAAAAAGCATCAATTTTAGTATATTTGAGCATTAAGCTACTTAACAGGCTAACCATATCACCTAAATAGCAATGAGAATAGGACCGATTAAACTCTTACTGGCCGACGATGACGTAGATGATCGGTTTTTTTTTAAGGATTCTCTTTCAAAATTGCCCATCGAAACTAATCTAACTACCGTGACAAACGGCGTAGAGTTAATGACGGTACTAATGACAGAAAAAGAAGGTCTTCCAGACGTAATTTTTCTTGATCTGAATATGCCCATGAAGTCGGGCTTCGAGTGCCTTTCTGAAATCATGGCTCATGACAAATTCAGGGATTTACCCATCATTATATATTCCACCTCTATGGATGAGCCAGTGGTAAACTCGCTCTATGAACAAGGGGCATATCACTACATCCGCAAGCCAGGAGAATATTCGAAATTAAAAGATGTGATTTTTAAGGGACTTAGCAGCTTGGTAAATAAGTCTATGAAACCTTCTAAAGACAATTTTGTAATCCAATCACAGTAACAGTAAGGATCATGATGGCAGATCAAAGTTCAGCTACTGAGACCTTCCCTGTTGGAGGCGATGAACTGGGTCAAATGATTCGAGAAAAAGACTGGAGCAAAACAACCATAGGAGCACTAGACCACTGGCAACAGAGTTTTAAAACAACTCTGAACATTCTGCTATCTTCCGAATACCCCAAATTTCTCTGACGGGGGCCAGAATTGACTTGTTTTTACAATGTTGCTTATAGACCCAGTTTAGAAGTAGATGGAAAGCACCCTTCCATCTTAGGCATGGCAGGCGAATAGGCTTGGCCAGAAATCTGGGACATTATAAAACCACTAATTGATCAGATCTTAGAAGGAGAAAAATCTCTTTACTTTGAAAACCTCCTAGTGCCTATCTACCACAATGAGCAAATTGAAGATGTTTATTGGACTTTCAGTTACAGTCCTGCAAAAGATGATTTTGGTGATATTGTTGGTGCCTTAGTTACCTGTTCCGAGACTTCCCAAGAAGTTATTTTGAAAAGAAAACTTGAACATAGTGAGTGCAAAATTTGGCTTATTATTCAGTAAGATCCAGCATTTATTGCAACTTTTAAAGGGCTTAATTATGTGAATGACATCGCAAATACAAATACATTAGAACTTTTGGGTCGGAAAGCTGCGGAGGTAGTAAACGAATCTGTTTTTGGAGCCATACCAGCGCTGCAGGAGCAAGGATTTAAGCAGCTATTAGATGATGTCTACCAAACTGGAAACCGATTTTCGGCTTCTGAGCTATCTATACAGATACACCGTGAAGGAAAGCTTGAGACCAACTACATCAACTTTAGCTATGAAGCACTCTATGACTCATTCGGCGAAATAGATGGAATCTTCAGTATTGATCGTGATGTAACAGATCAGGTAGTTGCTCGCAAAAAAATCGAAGCCAACGAGAAGAAACTCACTATGGTAATCGACGCATCCGAACTTGGCACGTATGACTTAGACAACAAAACAAAAAATTGAATGACTCAAAAAGACTTCATGAGACCTTTGGATTAGCTGATAATGAAAACATCAACCACGAACATTTTGTAAACAATATTCATCCAAATGATCTTGAAATTAGAAGAAGCACTTTTGAGAGATGTTTTAATGATGGAGTCTTAGAACACATTAGCCGAGTGATCTTGCCAGAAAATCAGGCACGACGGATCGAAGTAAAAGGAACAGTATGGTAGGATGAAGAGAACAACCCACATAAAGTCTTGGGAACTGTTCGTGACATCACCTATGACAGATTAAACAGGCAAAAACTAAAAGAAAGCGAGCAGAAATTCAGACGCTTGGCAGACTCTCCTCCACAACATATCTGGACAGCCGATCCAAAAGGTAATCTGACTTATTTCAATCAATCAGTTTATGAGTTTTCAGGATTCAGTTCTGAGCATCTAGAGCGAGAGGGCTGGCTAGCCATTGTTCATCCGCATGATAAAGAAGGAAATAGTAAAGCTTGGCTCAGTGCTATCTCGACAGGTAAGTATTTCATTTATGAACACCGATTCCGCAAATATGACGGAACCTATAGATGGCAGCTAAGCTGGGCTAGACCCCAGCGCAATCAGGATGGAGAAACACAAATGTGGGTAGGGTCAAGTACTGATATTCGTGATCAAAAAGAATACACGAATAAACTGGAGCAGTTGGTAGTAGAACGAACGAGCTGGCGAAGAACATAAATGACCTCGCAAACATGAATAAGGAGCTTAAGTCATTTGCCTATGTTTTCAGCCATGATTTGCAGGAGCCGCTACGCAAAATCCAGGCTTTCGCTACACTTCTTTTAGAAAACGAGTATGAAAATCTTACAGATGAAGGCAAGGGGCATTTTAAAACAATGCAAAATGCCGCTAAGCGAATGCAGCTCTTGATCAGTGATTTACTTGTGTACTCAAGAACATCCATTTCTGAGCGAAAATATGAGCGTACAGCTATCAATAAATTGATAGCAGAAGTGAACATGGACAATAAGGAGGAGCTTGCTCATCATCATGCAGTTGTAGAATCAGAGACCCATTACACGTTGAATATTATCCCTTTTCAATTTCACCAGCCAATCCAAAACCTGATCAGCAATTCTCTGAAGTTTGCCGTCCAAGACAGAGAACCACATATAGCTATTACAAGTGAAAAAGGATTGGAAAGTGAATTTGAGCTGGAACGGTTATCTCCAACTACGAACTATTGCCATATACGTATCTCAGACAATGGAATCGGTTTTGAGCAAAAGTATAGTGACCGAATTTTTGAACTATTTCAACGACTACACGGCAAGGACAAATTCCAAGGCACAGGCATAGGCTTAGCAATTGTAAAGAAAATCGTTGAAAACCATAACGGTTTTATCGCTGCTCAAGGCAAGCCTAATCAAGGAGCTACTTTTGATATTTATTTGCCAGAGAATCGATAAACCCATTGGCATAAGTGTCTTATTTTCGAAAGAAAACAGACGTAATTATGCTTTATCATTCTTATTGGATGTTCTTTTTTCTTGTGGCCATGATCAAGGAGTAGGCACAGACAGAGAAGTAATTTGACTTTTGAAAGCAAAGAAAATGGATCGCACCATAGCTGTTCTAGTTAATCAAATAGCGGAGAGGCCAATAATTCGGACGGAAGCAGTTAAAATGAGATTTCAAAAACTCATATAACTTGGCTACATTAGAAACATATGAAAAAAATCTACCTGACCTTCGTATTGATGGGAGTCTTCTTCTCTCTTTTTGCACAGAAGCTATCTACCACCGAGCAAAAACTCATCACTGAGGTAGAAAAAAACTACATGCAGACGTTGGCACTGCTGGAGGAAGTAACCAATATCAATTCCGGTTCGCTAAATCTGGAGGGTGTAGAAGGGGTAGCAAAAGTTTTTGAAAGAGAATTTCAAAAAATAGGCTTCGAAACTGAATGGTTTAAACTGCCTCCAGAAGCCAAAAGAGCAGGACATTTCATCGCAACCAGAAAAGGCAGCAAAGGGAAGAAAATATTTTTGATAGGACATTTGGATACAGTTTTTGAAAAAGAAATGCCTTTTACACCCTTTACTTACCTCAATGACAGCACCGCTACAGGACAAGGCGTCAATGACATGAAAGGTGGCGATGTAATGATTTTCGCAAGTCTTAAAGCACTTCATGATTTAGGGCAGTTGGAAGATCGTACGATCACGGTGTATTTCACCGGGGATGAAGAAAGTTCGGCTGATGAAGAACTATCAAGAAGAGATTTCATCGACAGAGCAAAGACCCACGACATTGCTCTAGGGTATGAAACCAGTCAAAGTTTTGGAATCACAACGGTAGCTCGAAGAGGCAGCAGTGGATGGACTCTAAAAACAAGCGGAAAGCAATCACATTCCAGTGGAGTTTTTAGAGAATCAGTAGGTTATGGAGCAATCTATGAAGCAGCCCGTATACTCACAGAATTCCAAGAAGAGTTGGCAGGAGAGCAATATTTGACCTTCAATCCTGGTCAGATAATCGGCGGATCGGACATTAGCTATAATCCCGAAACAGGAAAAGGAGAGTCATTAGGCAAAACAAATATTGTAGCGCGGGAAGCATTGGTCATGGGAGATTTGAGATTCTTGGGTGAAGAGCAAAAAGTAAATGCCAGAGTGAAAATGCAGGCAATTGTAGACAGGCATCTCAACCAAACAGATGCAGAAATCATATTTGAAGATGGCTTGCCTTCGATGATTCCCACTGAAGGGAATTATGCATTAGCCGAAACTCTAAGTGAATTGAGTATAGACATGGGATTGGGCGAAGTGAAACCAGGCGACCCTGGAAGTCGTGGAGCAGGCGACATTTCCTTTGTGGCAAATTACTTAGATAGTCTGGATGGGCTTGGAGCTTCTGGGAATGGAGCGCACGCACCGGGAGAAACTATCAATATGAAAGAGTATCCAGAATTGATCAAACGCAGTACACTATTCCTCTATCGCCTAACTAGGTAAATGATCTATTTAAGAGGTTTCACCTGCGAAATAAAATTTTAAAATGGATTGGAAATCCAAGGACATATGCTCGGGATGCTAGTTCCGAGCATTAAGTTAAACACTCTCCCATAAATCGAAACTTGCATCAGTTGAAGAAGAGACTTAACTTAATAGGCTAAACCCTCAAGCCATGCCTACTTTTTCGATCATCGTTTTATTTCTCAGTCTTTTTTCATACCCACATGAGAAGAAAGCCTCTCAACCAAATATCCTGTTTTTGATTGCTGATGACTGGTCGTTTCCGCATGCAGGAGTATATGGTGACCAGGTAGTTCGGACTCCCACATTTGATCGATTGGCTGCTGAGGGAGCATTATTCACAAATGCATATACAGCCTCCCCTTCTTGCTCTCCTTCCCGAGCCGCGGTCCTTCTAGGAAGATATCCTCACCAGAATGAGGCTGGCGGAAATCTCTGGTCAGAATTCCCTGCGCAGTACCCAACCTATGTAAGTCTTTTGGAAGATGGAGGGTATTTCACAGGCTCTACTCGGAAGGGTTGGGCGCCGGGAGATTTTAAGGTTAGCGGTATGGAGCATAATCCTGCTGGAAAAAAATATGAAGACTTTAAGACTTTTCTTGCCGAAAAACCAGAGAATCAAGCTTTCACATTTTGGTTTGGAAGTAATGATCCACATCGTGAATATGTGACCAACAAAGGTATTCAGACCGGAATGGCTCTGGAAGATGCAGAAGTCCCGGGTTTTTTCCCAGATATGGACTGTGTCAGAAATGACATGTTGGATTACTACTATGAGATAGAGCGATTTGATCGCGAATGCGGGCAACTCATCAAAATGCTGGAAGAAGCAGGCGAGCTAGACAACACCATTATCGTAATGACCAGTGATAATGGTATGCCTTTCCCTCGAGCCAAAGCTAATTTATATGATTTCGGCACTCGGATGCCGCTTGTGATTCGATGGCCTGAAAAAGTCAACCCAGGAATAGTGATCGATGACTTTGTGAATTTTGTAGACTTTGCCCCGAGTTTTGTCGAAGCTGCCGGACTGAGTGCTGAGACCATGAGTGGGCAATCACTATGGCCACTTTTGGCAGGAGAAAAACAAGATCGGGATCAGGTTTATCTCGAAAGAGAACGTCATGCAAATGTGAGAAAAGGTGATCTCTCCTACCCGATGCGAGCCATCAGAGATCATCAATATCTGTACATCAGGAATCTGATGCCTGAGCGAAATCCTGCTGGAGATCCAAATGTTCACCAATCTGTGGGACAATACGGAGATGTGGATAATTCCATCACCAAGTATCTGATCATGAATATGGAAGGGACATCCCAAGCTGGAACACCTGACTATTTCGAACTAACTTTTGGTAAAAGACCTGCTGAGGAACTCTACGATGTAATCGCAGACCCTTATCAATTGAACAACTTGGCGGAAGAAGAAGCTTTTGCAGCTGTGAAAAGAAGTATGAGAGAAAAATTACAAAATTGGATGGAAGATACCGGAGATTTGAGAGCTCGCGATCCAAGATCTCTTTACTGGGATGAAGTTCGCTACACGCCTAATTATCAGCTTAATGACTATGATTATGCGCAAAGAATAGAGGACTATCGGATTAAACCGTCAATTGGGGACTATGCAAAAGAAGGGATTCCCTGTTTGCCTATAAATTAAATACTTTTTAATCGTGTTCATTCGAATCAGCTACTTTCTTCCCCCAATTTAACACGCCAATAGTCATCCCTTAACAAAAAGAAAATGAGATTACAAGGAAAAACCGCCATCTTAACCGGAGCTACAAGTGGCATGGGAAAAGCCATTGCCGAGCGATTTGTCAGCGAAGGAGCTTCCGTTATTATTAGCGGTCGTGATGAGCTTCGGGGTAAGGAATTGGAAAAAAATTTGATTCTAAAGGGCGGAAAAGCAATTTTTGTTGCCGGGGATATTTCTCAAATAGCCGTGAATGAAATGCTCGTTCAGGAGGCGATTCATCATTTCGGAAAACTGGATATTGTAGTGACCAATGCCGGAAGGCTAGGATTGGGATCGGTGACGGATATTTCCTTTGACGAGTGGAATGAAACCATCAACACCAATCTGAACTCTGTATTTTACCTGAGCCGCTTTGCGATTCCTGAGATGCAGAAAAATGGAGGGGGAGTCATCCTTGCGAATAGCTCGATTGCAGCGTTTAAGAGTTTCCCTAATCATGCAGCCTATTGTGCGAGCAAGGCAGCCTTGGTTGCTTTGGTGAAAGAGATGGCGTTGGATTATGGGCCGACAGTCCGTGTGAATACAATTTGTCCAGGTCCGGTGGATACACCTTTTATTTGGGATTCAGCCAAAGCATTTGAGGAACCTGACACCATCGTGCAGCAAACAGCCAATAATACGTTGATGAAGCGTCTAGGAAAACCCGAAGATATTGCCTCGTTGGCTTTGTTTCTTGTCTCCGACGAAGCATCTTGGATTACCGGTTCGGCCTACACAATTGATGGAGGGATACTCGTCAAATAGAAGTTCAGGTGGTCAGACTTCCTTTGAATCTAGCGCTACCTTATGTAGTTGGCGTGCTCCTGAAGTAAGTGATATTATAAATTGGAGGCACGAGTGAAACGCGTGCAACCCCTTGAAAAGAAACTATGAATCAAAAAACTACACGAAGACAATTCTTCAAAAAAGCATCACTCGTTAGCTTGGCTACTTTGCCGCTATCAGCTCTTGCACAAACAAATTCAGCGGATCAGCCCACCAAACTGAAAGTAATTTGCGTCGGTGGCCACCCGGATGATCCGGAAAGCGGATGTGGAGGAACACTTACAAAGTTTAGTGCAAAAGGCCATGATGTGAAAATCTTGTATCTGACTCGCGGCGAAGGTGGAATTGAAGGAAAATCAGCCGATGAGGCTGCAAATATCCGAACCAAAGAAGCGGAAGCAGCTTGTGCGATTCTAAATGTACAGCATTCCTTTCTCGGACAAGTTGATGGTAACACGGTGGTTAATAATGAGTGGATCACCAAGATGACTGAGTTCATGGAAAACGAAAAACCGGATTTAGTATTCACGCAGTGGCCCATAGATTCTCATATAGACCATCAGGCAGCAAGTATGCTGACCATGCAGGCAGGACTGAGAACAAAGAAAAAATTCCAAATTTACTTTTACGAAGTTTGTGCCGGGAAGCAAACAATGACATTTCATCCCACAGATTATGTGGACATTTCGAATGAACAGGAAACCAAACGAAAAGCTTTATTCTGTCATGTAAGTCAGGATCCTGTCGGAATCTATGCCTGCGGGCACGAGGCAATGGAAAAGTTTCGGGGGATGGAAGCCGGTGTGCCTGCGGCAGAAGCTTTTATCAAACTCAATGGCAAAAACTCTCCCTCTTCCATCCTGTAATTGAACTTTACTTTCAAACCCAAACCTCCCAATGAAAAAAGTTATTCTTTTATCTCTTTTGTTGATTGTGTTTTCGGCAGCCTTTTCCCAAAGTCAATCAAACGCTGACATCAAAAATAAAGTCAATCTATTTAATGGCAAAAACCTCGAAGGCTGGTACACTTTTGTGCAGAATCGGGGACGTGACATTGATCCGAAAAATGTCTTCACTGTTCAGGATGGGATGATCCGGATTTCTGGTGAGGAGTGGGGAGGAATTACTTCCAATCAGGAATTTGAGAATTATCGGCTCATCGTTGAGTTCAAATGGGGTGGAAAAACTTTTGCTCCCAGATTGGAAAATGCCCGGGATTCTGGAATTCTCTTGCATTCTGTGGGTGCGGATGGAGCGTCAGATGGAATCTGGATGCATTCCATCGAGTGTCAGGTGATAGAAGGCGGTACCGGCGATTTTATTGTGGTAGGAGATGGAAGTAAAGATTTCAGTATTACGAGTCCCGTGGCTCCGAAAATGCAGGGCAGTTCTTATATTTTTCAACCCGAAGGTGAACTCGCAACTATTAATTCTGGCCGGATCAATTGGTATGGCCGTGATCCAAACTGGAAAGATATGATTGACTTCCGCGATTCTCAGGACGTGGAAAAACCAGTGGGTGAGTGGAATAAAGTAGAATGTGTAGTTGAGGGAGATGAGATCACTATTTACTTGAATGGAATATTGGTAAATCATGCCTCGAATGTAAAACCAAGTAACGGTCGCATTCAACTACAATCGGAAGGCGCTGAGATATTTTTCAGAAGAGTTGAAATGAGACCGTTGACAAAGAAATAATACGAACGCGATTAAAATGGCTAAAAAGCCGCTGCAGCTTCACGGAATTGCGAATTCCGAGCAGCGCTGCTTTTAGAGCTCCGAAAGCTTTAGGCTTGTAATCCCGATGCTCTATTAAGCGTTTAGAAACCCAAAATAACTATCCTAAAGTGGATTGAAAATCCGCAGAGAGCAGCACATTACTTCACCAAAACAGAACCCTCACTTGGCTCATAGCCTATCCGATGCGCAAGCACATACAGTGAATCTCCCGCGTTCATTTCAAAGGGAAATTGATAGACAGACCAAACATCAGAGGCACTTTTCTTGAAGCCGAGTGAAGCACTTTTTGTCGTAGAGGAAAGCGAAACTTTTCCATCCTCAAAGCGGACTTCTACTGGCTCAGTGGTGGGTGCATGATCCGCTCCGTCCCACCATTTGTACACCATTTCCATTTCAGGCACTGCTCCCATATCACCATAATCATCTATCCATTTCAGATGCGCTTCACGCAGCTCAGAAAGTTTATCTGCATAGTCAGGATTTTCAGCCAGATTATTAAATTCATAAGGATCTGACTGCGTATCGTAAAGCTCCTCCTCCGGCTTAGTCTCATCAAACCAGCGCTCTTGGTTTTTATCCAATTTTCCTTCCTCATGCAATTCGAGCAAGTGACCCATCAGAGGATTACTAAGTCTGTAGCGTATATTCTGATAATTAGGCTTATCAGGCATGTAATTCTTAATGTATTTATATCTGCCATCACTCACCGCACGAACTCGATCGACCTCGGAATCCATCCGATCCCGCGCAGCATAGATGTACTTTCTCGGTTCCGCTTTTTGATTTCCCATAAAAGCCTGTCCCTCCATATTATGTGGGATTTTTACCCCTGCAAGAGAAAGTACTGTCGGTCCAAAATCCACAAAACTCACCAACTGTTCATCCACAGTTCCCGCTTTGATAAAAGGAGCCTTGATAAAAAGTGGAACTCTCAAACCTCTGTCATACAACTCTCTCTTGTAATATGGCATACCATCCCCATGATCTGAATAATAGAAAATGATCGTGTTCTCATACAATCCATCATCCTTCAACTGCTGCAAAAGCTCTCCAACTTGAGCATCAAATCGCATGACATTTGTGATAAATCTCGCCAAGGTCCTGCGCGTGATTGAGTCGTCAGGATAAACGGGCGGTACAGTTACGTCTGCTGGATCTACCAACAAATCCTCACTTTCCCTCGCCCATACCTGAGATTCATGAGTAGTGGTGTAATTGAAAATCGAGAAAAATGGCTGCTCCGGATCTTTACGATTTCTCCAATGCGCTTTATTGCTACTCTCATCCCACATCGTCTCAGGTGCAGCGAACTGATAATCTTCTTTCACATTATTGCTGGTATAATACCCGGCCATACGCAGGTATTCAGGATAGCCGTGCATTCCTTCAGGAATCACCGCAGAATAGGACTTGTGATCTGAAGGATAGGCAGATTCATTCCCTTTTGACATCCCTACGGTTCTCATGTGCATTCCTCCTACAGAAGTCTGGTATGCTCCCGTGATCAGCGCAGCCCTACTTGGCGCACACACACCTGCTGTGGAAAAGGCATTGGTAAATATCACGCCAGCTTTTGCTAAAGAATCCAAAACCGGAGTTTGCCCACCAGTACCTCCATATACTCCCAGATGCTCTGGCGACATATCCTCATTTACGATCCAAACAATATTAGGACGCTCTGGATATGCTATTTCCGCTTGAGAACTTGATTCTGTTTGGCAGGAAAAAAGCAAAAATAAAAGAAGGGAAATGGAAAGTATATACTTCATAAGTAGATGGTTTTAAAAAATTAAAGTTATCCATTTTACCATAACAGTTAAAACCTTCTATACATCTCCCTAAAAAAAGTCAACGAACATTTCCTATGAATGCTTCTTGAGGCTAAGCTCTTTGGAATTAAGTCTGGCTTTGGTAACTTATAAAGCCTAACACCCTGAACCCAATCATGCCTCCAATAAAGAATTTGAACCGAAGAGAATTCCTTGGATCTGCTGCTACCGTAGCTGCATCCATTTCCATCGTCCCATCCAATGTCATTGCTGGCCTTGGAAAAATCCCTCCTTCTGATCAAATCACGGTTGCAAATATTGGTTGCGGTACTCAGGGTTTGAGAGAAATGGGCGAACTGTTACTCAATCCTAAAATCCGTGTAGTCGCTGTTTGTGATGCGAATAAATACTCGGAAAATTACATTGACTGGTCACCCTATGGCATCAGAGACGGTATCCGAAAAACACTTGGAGACGAGACTTGGTGGAGCAATGTGGAAGGAATTGCTGGTGGAAGAGATGTAGGCCAGTCCTATGTGGAAAAATATTATGCAAAAAACAATCCTTCCGGTAGGTATAAAGGCTGTGCGTCCTACGAGGATTTTCGAGAGCTTTTTGCAAAAGAAAAAGGAATCGACGCAGTCAAAATCATGTCACCGGACCATACACATGCTTCTATTTCAATAGCAGCAATGAACAAAGGAATTCATGTGGTGACTCACAAACCCATTTCTAACAGACTTCTGGAAGGAAGAAAAGTAATAGAAAAGGCAAAATCTAGTGGAGTGATCACACATTTACTCGCTTGGTCGGATCGTCCAGAATACAGCCAAATCAAAGCCTGGATGGATTCTGGACTGATCGGAGAATTGAAAGAAATTCACAATTGGTCTTATAGACCAGTTTGGCAGCAATGGACTAAGAGACCGACTGGAATCGAGATCATACCTGAAGGATTCAATTGGGATCTGTGGTTGGGTCCTGTTCCCAATATGGACTATCACAAAAACTACACGCACAATGTCTTTCGTGGCTGGTACGAGTTCGGCGGAGGTTCAGTGGCCGACATGGGGCATTACAGTCTTTTCCCACTATTTGAAACGCTCGGTATTCATAATTCGCCAATAAGTGCCAAAGCATATGGAACTACCACGCGTGAAGAAGTAAACTCGGTCTATCAGTGGGTAGAAAATGATGTGGCTTTTCCAGCTAGCTGCATGATCAAATGGAAATTCCCGGAGCAGGCCTCTCTGGCTTCATTTGATCTATTCTGGTACGATGGCGGAATGAAACCTTTTGCGCCAGAGGAATTAGAAATAGATGGTAAAGACACGCCAAATGAAGGATTGATGTTCGTAGGAACAAAAGGTAAAATCCTAGGCGGATTCAGAGGTGAAGATCCTGTACTGCTTCCAGAAAGTAAAATGGCAGCTCGCGCGGAATCCGAACGAATCGATTCTAATAGTGTAGATAGGAATACTTCTGCATGGGTGGAAGCTATCCAGTCTGGAAAGCAAACTCCCGGGAGTTTTATCCGGGCACAAACTATTACTGATACCATCAATCTCGGCGCTGTCGCGTTACGCGCAGGAAAAAAAGTAGATTTTGATGCTTCAACCCTTAAAATCATTAATAATGCTGACGCTAATAAATTGCTAACCAGAGATTATAGAAAAGGATGGGAGATCTAAGTCAGTTTCCAGTTTGCAGAAAATTAGTAACCACATACCTTCAATCTATTTAAAAACCACATTACTCTTTAATCCTTACCACCATGAATAATAGAAGAAATTTTCTCAAAACCGCTGGTCTTGCTGCAACAGCAATTGGTCTAGGAATACCACAAATAGCTTTCTCATCCACTAAAGCAGCTCCACTTTTTAAGATATCCCTTGCCGAATGGTCACTGAATAAGCAGCTTTTCTCTGGAAAAATGGATCATTTAGATTTTGCTAAGCTCACCAAAAAAGCAGGTATTGAAGCAGTAGAGTATGTCAATCAGTTTTTCAAGGATAAAGCTAAGGACATGGCCTACCTGAAGGAAATGAAAAGCAGGGCTGATGGAGAAGGAGTAAGATCAGTCCTAATTATGTGCGATGGAGAAGGCATGCTTGGCGCAGCTTCTGCAGAAGAACGGACGCAAACTGTGGAGA
>Ga0105053_10003155_pt1 | contig 25257 bp, 10 predicted proteins | sample BON01_FD_78093 | JGI IMG/M metagenome (GOLD analysis project Ga0105053, IMG submission 78093) | Freshwater microbial communities from Lake Bonney liftoff mats and glacier meltwater in Antarctica - BON-01 | ecosystem: Environmental > Aquatic > Freshwater > Ice > Glacier meltwater | place: Lake...
GGGGGGGGGTGGGGGGGGTGGGGGTGGTGTGGGGGGGTGTGGGGGGGGCGGGGGGGGGGGGGGGGGCGGGGGGGGGGGGGGGCCGGCAGGACAGCGTGTGAGCGGCGGGGCCGAAGATATCTCGCGTGCGAGAACGAGGACTAGAACAAAAAAGAACGACGACAACTAAACAACACGCACCGCACAGAAAGTCAAAGTCGAGCATGCGCTGGATGGGGCTGATCTTGGCGTTGAAGAAGATCGCCTGCGTCTGCCGCGTGAACAGCTGCCCGCTCTCCTGCATCTTGGCTGCTTTTTTTTTTTTCGGTCGTTGGTCGCGTCGCCCGCGAAATCTCGGAAAAACAGGGGCCTGTCCCCCGCTTGTCTGGCAGCGGCGGCGCAGCGGCCGAGGCGCTCGCTGTGTTGCTTTGATCTCTGGCTCTGTCGGGGCGGGGCGCGCGAGGTGCAGTGGATTAAAGTTGTATTGGGCACAAGCGGGAGGCGTATGAGCGAAGGATAGCAGAGCAGCAGCGGCAGGAGCCAGCATCACACGGCGACGAGCGCGTGCGATACCCGCCAGCGAGTCCCGAGCGCGTCTGGCGCGGCCAAAAAAATAGGCCTCTGCGCAATCGATCAATCCTCCTGGCGCGCGTGCGGCTCGGCCAATCGGGGTCGCGCGCTGATCGACCGCGCGCGCCGGCGTGATGGAGAGGGGCTGCGCGCAGCGAGAGAAGAGGAGGAGGGAGCAAAGCGCGCGCGAAGGGAGGAGGAGGAGGAGGAGCGTTGAGCGGAAACGTACCGCGTTTGCCTCGTCTTGTCTCGATTCGGGCGGGCTCAACGTTGGTGTGTTGGCACCGGGCTGGCGGGGTTGGGATCGGGGGGCGAAGTGGATCGACAGGGTCTCTTCTTTGATGGGAGTGAACGAGAGGCGGTTGCAAGTTTTTTGCCTCTCCCTTTCCCCCCCCCTCCCCTCCCTCTCCCTCTCTCTCTCGGAGAATCGATTGCTCCTCCCAATCCTTGCCAGCAAACGCCCGCCCTTGAATCTCCGATTCACGCACAGAAGCACACCCATCACATCCATCACTCCATCGTGCCCATCGCGAATTGCACCACCATCGCGCCACCACCATCAAGCCCCGATTATCCCGCGCGCGCACCGAAAGGGCGACAGAGAAGAGGAAAACACACTGCAGCACGAGAAAGAGAGGGCTCTTCCGCGAGAGAGCGGGCCGAGCATGAGCCAGCTGGCCGACCTCGTCGCGGCGGCGGGCGAGGCCTCGGGACCGCCAGTCGACCCGGTGCAGGCCCTGGGAGGAGGCGCGCTCGCGCAGGACGCCGCGGCGGCGACGACGACCGGCGCCTACGGCAGCGGCAGCGCGCAGGGCGCCGGCGCTGCCTCGGCCGCTGCCGCTGCGTCTGCCGCTGCGTCTGCCGCTGCCGCCGCGTCTGCCGCCGCTGCTGCTGCTGCTGCTGCTGGCCCTCCCCCTGGCGGCAGCGCGCTCGACGCCGTCGCGCTGCTGCTCGAGCTGGCCTCCGCGCCCGCGCACCAGGGCGGCCTCGCGCTCGACTCGCAGTTTGACGCGTCGCAGCAGCCGCCCCCGGCGGCGGCGCCGCCGCCCCCGCCGCCGGCCCCTTTCCCCGCCGCCGCAGCAGCAGCAACGCCGACGCCGGCGGCGCGCGCCGCCAGCCCTCCCTCCGCCCTCCTCGCTCGCGACCGCCCCCCCGCCCGCCGCGCGGCGGCGGGCGCCGCAGAGGCCGTGCGCCAGGTCAGGGCGCCCCACACCCAGGTGTACGGCCACGCCGGGCCCAACCGCGGGCCCAGGATGACGGCCAAAGAGTTGGCGGCGGCAGCGGGTGGCGGCGCGGCGCCCCCTCCTCCGCCCCCGCCAGCCCGCCCGGCGCCCCCGCCGGTTGCCGCCGCCCGGGAGGCGCCCCCGCCGCCGCCGGCCATCAGCCCGCTGGGCGGCGGCGGCGGCGCGCTGCAGCTGCCCGCCGGCATGCTGCGCCACGTCGGCCCCCCCTCGACCGCCTACGGCGGCGGCGTCGGCGGCCTCGAGCGGCCGCACGAGCCGTACGACGACGCGTCGGCGGCGACCGCCGCCGCCGCCGCCGCCGCCGCCGCCGCCGCCGCCGCCGCCGCCGTGGCCGCGCGCTACCCTTACGGCTCGCCCGAGTACCTGGCGGCGATGGCCACGGTCGGGCAGCCGCTGCCGAGGCACCCGGGGGCCGTGGCCACGCTCATGCAGCAGCCCCAGCAGCAGCAATGGCAGCGGCAACAGCAACAGCAGGCGGCGGCGCTGGCGGCGGCTGCGGCGGCGGTCGGCGGGCGGCAGCACCTCGACAGCGACCCGGCCGCCGCCGCCGCCGCCGCCTCGCTGGCGGCCGACGCCCTGCTGATGCCGCACGTGGTCAAGCGCCCGCGCGGGCGGCCGCCGGGGCCCGGGCGCGGCCGCGGGCGCCCGCCGGGGCCCGGGCGCGGGCGCGGCGCCATGCACCCGCCCGAGCCGCGCCTCGTCCACCCCCCCTTAAACCTGCCCGGCGGCGGCGGCGGCCTCCTCGGCCTCGGCAGCGGCGGCGGCGGCAGCGGCGGCGGCGGCGGCGGCGGCGGCGGCGCCTACCCGCATCCGCCGGCGTACCACACGACGTCGATGCCGTCCAGCCAGCTGCCGGCGCCCCCCGGGGTCTTGTCGCGCTTCGTGCCGACGTCCGGCACGGCCTTCTCGGCGGGAGGCACGGCCGCCGGCGGTGAGGGCGGCGGCAAGAAAAAGGCGCCGCGCCCGTCGACCGGCGGCGGCGAGCGGCGCGAGGCAGAGCCGGACGACCCGCGCGGCCCGGCCGGCCCGCGGCGCGGGCCGATGGACGAGATGCGCCAGCTCGTGCGCATCATCTGCAAGCTGCTGCCGGGCTCGGCGACCATCCTGCAGACTCCGCCGGCGGCGCCGGTTGCGGTGCCCGCCGCTGCCAAGGCCAGCGGCGGCGGCGGCGGCAACGAGGGCGGCGGCGGCGGCGGCGGTGGCGGCGACGCGCCCGCCAGCGGCGCCCGCACCAGCCGGCCGGGATCGTCCGGCGCCGCCCCCGCCGCCGTCCCTGTGGGCGGCGTCGGGCGCAACGGCCGCAGCGGCCGCCGCCGCAGCAGCGCCGCCGGCGGTGGTGGCGGTGGGGGTGGTGGTGCTGGCGGCGGCGACGGCGGCGCCGACGAGACGACGGGGCGCGGAGACGTGAGCGGCGACGGCGAGGACGGCGGCGGCGGCGCCACGACCGCCGGCGCCTCCGCCAGCGGCGACGGCGGCGACGACCAGCCCGAACCCCCCGGCGGCGCCGGCCTCGCCGGCGGCAAGTCCGCCCGCATGGTCGGCAACGGCAGCAACCGCCTCAGCGAGGAGCAGATCCGCGCCTTCTTCGCCGGCGTCGTCGGCGGCGGCGGCAGCGCCGGCGCCGGCGCCGACGGCGGCGCGCCCGCGCCGCGCTGGGGCATCCCCCAGGGCTGGGCCGAGTACGTCGGCCGCTTGCTGACGTGGTGCGTGCGCGCGGCCGAGGGCGACGACGCGCCCGAGGTGACGCCCGAGCGCGCGGCCCTGGTGGCGGGCCGGCCGACCGGGCGCGCGTGGGAGATCGACTGGGAGCGGCTCGCGGCGATGGGCCTGGCGCCGGCAGAGTGGCCGCTGCCGCTCACGCGGGCGGGCGTCAAGGCGGCGGCGCTGTCGCCGGAGCGGCGCGCGACGGCGCGCAAGGCGGTGGCGCTGAGGGACGCGGCGGCGGCTGCGGCGGCCGAGGCCGAGGCCGAGGGCGCGGAGAAGGAGGCGCGGGCGGCGGGGGGCGCGTCGTCCGAGGGCGGACGAAAGGGGGCGGCGAGCGGCGGCGGCGGCGGCGCAAGCGAGGACGGCGAGGGCGGTGGCGGCGGGCGGAGCGGCAGTGGCAAGCGCGGGCGGCGCGCGGCGGCCGGGTCGCCCGCGCCGGCGCCCGGAGGCGGCGACCGCGTCGTCACCGGCCCTCGGCGCGACAGCCTGGGCGCCGCGACCGAGGCGGCCGCAGCCCTGGCGCGCCTGGCCGCGGGACTCGACTCGGACGAGCCGGCGGACGAGGGCGACGGCGGGCGGCGGCGGCGGCGGGGGGGGCAAGGCTCTGCGGGGGAGGAGGAGGACGAGGACGACGAGGGCGGCGCCGCGGGCCGCCGCCGCGGCAGCGCCAAGCGCTCCAAGGCCTCGGCGGCGGGCGACGGCGCGGGCCCGGACGCGCAGCACGGTCTGCTCGCAGGCCTCGACCGGGCCAGCGCGGCCGAGTGCTGGGCGGTGGCCGCGGCCTCGGTCTCGGCGGCGGCGGCGGCGGCGGCGCGGGGCAGGGGGAGCGCCGACGCTGGCGGCGGCGGCGGCGGCGGCGGCAGCGGCGGCGGCGGCGGCGGCGGCGGCGGCGGAGAGGCCGAGGCGTGCGCCCGCCTGTCCCTGCTCGCGGCCCTGCACTCGCACGCCTTGTCGCCCGACGAGCTCGCCATCGTCGTATACGGCCCCGCGCCTGCCGCGGCCCAGCAGCGCGCCCGGCTCGCGGCGGCGCTCTCGTCGTGGGCGGCGGGCGCGGGCGCGGGCGGGGGCGCGGGCGGGGGCGGGGCGGCCGCGAACGGGCACGGCCACGGCGCCGCCGCTGGCGCGCGCAGCGGCGTTCTGAACTCGTCGCAGCCCCCCGCGGCGCTGGACGCCGGCGCCTACATCATGTCCGAGAGCCAGCCGCAAAAGTGAAGACAAAATGAGACGACTAGATGTTTTGCTTTCGTGTGTGAGCAAAGGCGCCCGCGCTCGCTCGCCCGCCCCGTCTTTTTATCCGTCTTGCCGCGCCCGTCGCGAAAAGCAAATCATGCTTTTCCCAATAGCTGGGGAAGTGGTTACACGTATGCGTTAAATGGGACACGTGCGGTGGGATGGAATGAAGGACATACGGGGAGACGGACGCACCAAACAGGCAGACAAAAATTGCGGCAAGCAGGGACGCGCCCCTCTCGAGCGGCGCTGCGGCGGGCGGCTTGTCAATCGGCCGCCGCCGCTGCCGCCGCAAGAGAGAAACGACGCCCTGCGCCAAAAAACGAGGGGAAATGAATAGGGCGGGTGATGGGCAAAATGTGAGGAAAATTGTGCTCGGCCGGCGAGAATTGTTGCCGGGCGACGAGAATTGTTGCCGGGCGACGAAAAACTGTCGCCGGGCGATGTGTACGACCCACGGCTCTGGGATGTACCCGAGGGGTCGAGGAATGAAATCAAAATACGGGGAGGGGGGGAGGGGGGAGGGGACGGCCAGCAATGGACAATGGTCCAAAAGGGGGCATCCTCGTCCTCCCTCCCTCCCTTCCCGCCGCCCGCCCGTCTGTCTGTCGGACTTTCCGGCGGCAGCCATTCCCGGGTCGGCCCATGCCTTCTTCACCACAGCAGCCGCTCGGGCCCCAGGTACGTCTCGATCAGGCCGTCGTAGTGCCTCCGCAGGTCCTCCCCCTCGAGCGCCAGGCCCTCGGGCAGCTCCACGCGCCGGTGCACGGCCACCTGCTGGAAGCGCAGCAGCAGCGGCAGCCGCGCCGCGTCGCCCTCGGACAGCAGGTCCTTATAGGCGTCTCCCGGCCGCGGCGCCGGCGCCGTGAGCGCGTAGCTGCGCTGCATGCGCAGCACAAAGAGCGCGTCCTCCGGTAAAGGGCAGCGGTTGAGCACGAGGACCATGTACAGGTACTCGGGCGCGCCCCACGACAGGTAGACGCGCTTGAGGCCCGGGTGCGGCGCGCCGTAAACGCCGACGCCCGAGGCAAACGCGCGCCGGCGGCGGTCCGGGTTTGCCGCGAAAAAGTCGTACCCGGGCACGAGCGGCGAGAATCGGACGCCCAGCGGGAAAGTCTCGCCGCCCACGGCCCACGGCGGCTGCGCGCCCCAGCGCTCGTGCGCCAGGAGCTTGCCCAGGCCGTGGATCAGGCCGACGAGCGCCATGTAGGGCCTGTCGGGAAACGCCAGGCGGCAGAGCTCTGCGGTCTGGAGCGCGTGCTCGAGCAGAGGGAGGTCGGGGTCGAGGCGGGCGGGGGCGCGCGCGACGGCCTCGCGCGCGGCGCGCGCGCCTGGGTCGCCGGCCGGGTCCGACGGCCAGAGGGAGTGCTGGAGGTCGGCGGCGGCGCGGGCGCGCGAGGCGGCCGAGGGGCCGCCGCCGCCGCGGCCGCACGTGGAGCCGCCGCCGCCGCCGCAGCAGGGCGGCTGCGCGGCGTCGGCGGCGCGGGGGAGCACGTGCGCGGGCACGTGGCAGGGGTCGAGAGAGCCCTCGGCGGCCTCGGCCAGGGTCGCCAGGTCGAGGCGGACGGGACGCGGGGAGGACGGGGCGGAACACGGCGCGCCGCCGCCTGGGCCGCCGTCAGCCGCGACGCCCCCGCCGCCAAACGCCGGCGCCACGCCGCGCCCGCCGGCCGCGCGCGCCTCTGCCTGCGCCTGCGCGTGACCCCGCGCGGCCGCGGCCTGCGCCGCGCCCGCTGCGCACAGCAGCGCCGCCTCGTACTCGTGCTTGACGCCCTTGTCCAGCTCGGAGAGGGCCTCCCACACGCTCAGCTCCGCGCGGTTGAGCTCGGCGAACGCGGCGGCCTGGCGCCGCGCAAAGTCGAGCGTCTGGCGCGCGCGCCCGAGCCGCACAAACAGCTCGAGCGCGGCGGCCGAGCGCACGGGGCAGATCGACACTGCGCCCGCTGCCGCCGCCGCCCCCTGGGCGTGGAGGAGGGACTCGGCGGCGGCGGCGCCGCTGCCCCGGGCGGAGGTCGGGGCCGAGGGCGGGCCGCCCGCGGGGCAGGCCGCCGCCGCGGCGCCGTCGCTGCCGGCCACGGACGAGGCGGGCGTCGCAAAGTGCGCTCGCGGGCTGCCGCCGCCGACGCCGGCGTCGGCGACGATGCCCGCAAAGGCGCCGCGGCCGAGCGAGCTCTGGCGCTCGACGGGGGCACGGGCGGCCCGGTGCTGCTGGCGCTGCTCCTCGTCGGCCGAGGCCAGGGCGGCGGCGGCCGAGGCGGCGACCGCGGCGAACGCGCCCGAGGACGAGGCGGCCAGGTGCGAGAGCGCCCCGCGCGTCGGGCCGCCGCCGCCGCCGCCGCCGCCCGCGGACAAGCCGCCTCCCCCCTCGCCCGAGAACCGCGCCGCCACGTCAGCGGCGGTGGGGGCGCGCGACGAGGACACGGGCGTCGAGGGGTCCTCCGAGGGGGTGGCGTCCGGGGCAAAGGCGGCGGCCGCGGCAGCGGCGTCGGCGGCGGCGGCGGCGGCGGCAGCGGCGGCAGCGGCGGCGGCCTTTGCCTTGCTCGAGCCGCCAAACACGCCGCGGCCGGACGACGAGACGACGCCCATGGCCTTCAGCGTCTCCTCGACCTGACTGGAGAGCGCGCCCAGGCGCTGCTGCCACTTGGGCGTGCGCGCGGCGCCCATGCTGCCGCCCGTGCCCGCGACGCCCCCGCCGCCCGCGGCGTCGGCGCCCGTGGCGCGGGGCGCGGTGCCGCCCGACACGCCGCTGTCGCCGTCGCCGTCGAAGAAGCGGGCGTGCGCGTCGCCGCTGTGCCGGTGCTCGTTCTCGTCCTCGTGCTCGTCGTCCTCCTCCTCCTCGCCGCCGCCGCCGCCCTCGTCGCTGCTGTGGTCGTCGTCGTCGCTGGCCTCGTCAAACCTGTAGTCGTTGCCGGACGTCCGGGGCGCCTGCGGCCTCCTCTGCGGAAAGGGGGCCGCCGCGGCGGCCGAGGCGGCGGCCGAGGCGGCGGCGGCGGCGGCGGCGGCGGCGGCGGCGCCCGCGGTCGCGCGGCCCTCGGTGATGCGCTCGAGCGGGACCGCCACCAACACCACGGGCGCCTCGGTGATGCGCTGGCCGTGGTCCTGCGGGAGCGCCAGCACCTCCGACTCCAGGGGCGGCGCAGCGGCGGCGGGCGCCGGCGCGCGGGTTGTCGCGAGGAGGGGGCCCGCCGGGGTGCTCGGTTTCGGCGCAAACGTGAACGAGGGCGCGAGGGAGGCCGCCGGCGCGACCGCCGCCGCGCCCGTGGGCGCGCGCGGGTGGCTCGGCGGAATCGCCGAGGGATGGCTGGCCGTCGCGGCCGCCCCGTCGGCGTCGTCGGGCTTAAAGGCCGCCGACCGCCGCGGCGGCCGCTGCTGCTGCCCCTGCTGCCCCTCCGACTGCTGCGCCTGCTGCTGCGCGGGCGGCCCGGCCGGTTGCTCGGCGCTCGGGCGCCGCGCCGACGGCGGCATCGACGACGCGCACAGCGTAAACCGGCGCGGGGCCACGCAGCCCGGGTCCTCGGCGGCGGTCGCGGCGCTCGCTGCGCTTGCGGCGGCGGCGGTGGCGGCGGCGGCGGTGGCGGCGGCCGAGGCGAGGGCGGCCGCGCCCCTTCCCCCGCCCCCGGCGGCGTCGGCGGTGGCGCGCGCGATAGCCTCGTCCGTCGACGCGCGCCACGGCATCGCCAGCTCGAGCGACACGCGCTGCCGCTGCCCGCCCGAGCCGGCGCCGCCCCTGATGTCGCACGAGGACGACGCCGCGCGCAGCAGCACGGCCGCCGACGACGCGCGCCGGGTGCCGCCGGCCAACGACGACCCGGACGGCTGCCAGAGCGCGGCGGCCCGGCGCCGGCTGCCAAACGCCCACTCGTCGCCCGACGCCGGCTGGCGGGGGGTCGTCGACTGCGCCTGCGGCGAGCTGCCCGCCGTGGCACCGTCCGCTGCTGCTTTCGTATCCCCTGCCGCTGCTGCTGTTGCCGCCGCCGCGCCGCCGCCGTCGGCGCCCGCGCCCGCGGCCTGGGGGGCGTCGTCCTCGGCCAGGCGCGGCATCGACGGCGCGCGCGACGGCGCGCGCAGCGGGCCCGACGCCCGGTCCGCCTCGTCGTCGCTGTCGGCGTGAACGCTGCTCGCGGCCCCGCCGCCGCCGCCGCTTTGCTGCTGCTGCTGCTGCTGCTGCTGCTGCTGCTGCGCCTGCGCCTGCATCAAGGCCTGCTGCTGCGGCGTGCCGCGCGGCGGCGGTCCGCTGCGGGCTGCCGCTGCGCGCAGGCGCGCGACCGCGCAGTCGCCGGCCGGCCGCATCGTCTCGAGGAGCATCCTCCTTGTGTCCCGCTCGCGCGCGCGCGTGGGCAACACACCAACGCGTGGGCTGAGGGGGGGCAAAAAGGCCGGCGCGAGAAAAGAGGGTCCCGGACGACTTGGGCTGCGTCCTTGGCTCTCTCTCCAGACCGGAGAGAGTTGGGGGGGCCGGAAACCCTGGGCCTGGGGCGCGAATGGGGCCCCGTGGAGCGCGTTAGAGGGCGCAGCTGGGTCGTCTGATCTGGTGGCGGCGTTGATTGGGGGGGGGGGGCGCGATTGGTCAGCGTTTCGGGCGATTCGATGGACTCTGTCTCTCTGTCTCTCTCTCTCCCCTTCTCTCCCCTTCTCTCCTCCTCCCAAGGTCAACGGGGCGAACGTACGACCGTTCAGCTGCTCGCATCGACTCACAACGATGGAGACCTAACGTCCCAGTCGCGCGGGCGGATTGGGGGCGGGCCGGAGCGGACGAGCGGACCGATGCGGATTTCTTTTGTCGGACGAAGGCCCAGTCAACAGACAACGGGGGGGGAGCTAGTGGGATGATGAAAGGGGTGAGGGTTGAAACAAAATCGAGACGGAGGGTTGCGTATGTGTGTCGTGGGCATGGGCAGAGGGGAGGGTGGCGCACAAATCACGTCGGCGGCGGCGGCGACCAGGCGGACGGCGAGCTCGGGAACGCGAGGCGATGGCGACGGCGGCGAGGCCGTGGTCCCGTCGTGCGCACTAAAAACACCCTCCCGCCTTCTCGGCCTCTCATCTTGGGATGGTCGAGGCGGCCTGGTCGCCACGAGGATCGCGACGACGATCGCGGGATCCGGAGGGATCGAGGGGGGGGAGAGCGCGAGAGGTTTGCAAGAAACGAGAAAGCCTAATCGGCGGCGGCAGGCGATCCGCGGGCGCGGGCGCGGCCGCCTCGTCCCGTCTCCAACACCGCGAGCGTCCCGAAAACGAAATGGCGCCACGTCTCTCTCTTTCGCGCTCCCGCCAACTCAAAACAGCAACGTCCCGCCTAGGTGTACACCCCCCCGGCCGGCAGCGCGCGCTCCATGTCGCGGCGCGCCGCGCGCAGCGCGGGCGCGGCCTCGAAGCGCGCGGCGACGTCGGCGGCGGCGGCAGCAGCGCCGCCGCCCCCGCCGCCGCCGCCGCCGCCGGCCAGCGCCCGGGCGGCCGCGGCCACCGCCCGCCCGAGCGCCGGCGCGTGGGCAGCCTTGAGCGCGGCGACCGCCTCGACGGCCACCACCGCCACGGCCGGCACGCCCGAGAACTCGCACTCGGCCACGATCGCCGCGGCCAGGCCGCCGAGGACGGTGCCGGCCGGCAGGGGCGGCGGAAGCGGAGATGAAGGAGAGGAGGAGGCGGGCGCGCCGCCTGCCGCCGCCGCCGCCCCCACCGCCGCCGCCCCCCCCGCCGCCGCCGTGGCCGCCGCCGCAGCCGTCGTCCGCAGCGTAAAGGCCAGCAGGGCCTCCGAGGGGGCGCCCTCGCCGCGGTACTGCTCTCCGCGAGCCTCGGCGACGACGAGCACGCCCGACGGGCGCAACTTGTCGAGGATGCCGCGCGCCCACGCGCCCGCGCGCGCGTCGGGGACGCCGCCGCCGCCGCCCCTGCCGCCTCGGCCGCCGCCCCCTCCGCTCGTCGTCGTCGTCGCGAGCGCCGCCGCCGCCGCCGAGCCGGGCGGGGCGGGCGTCGCCGCGATCGCGAGGCACCCCTCGCCCACGGCAAAGATGGCGCACTCGGACCCGCGGCAGTACTCGGGCACGGGCAGCGACGACCGGTCCTGGTCCTGGCCGCGGCCGCCCGCCCCTGCCTCAGCCGGCGCCGCCGCCGCCGCCTCCGCCGCCGCCTCTGCCGCCGCCGCCGCCCGCTCGTCGTCGTCGTCGACGTCGGCGCCGCCGCCCGGCTTGCGCCGCGCCCCTCCCGCGGCGCCGGCCTCGCCCGTCGGGATGCGCGGGGTGGCGAGCGCCGGGAGCGTCACGCTGCCGGTGGGCCGGATCGCCTCGCCGCCGAGCAAGAGGCAGTGGGCCAGGAGGGCCGCGGCGGCGGGGCTGGCGGCGACGATCAGCAGAGGAGCGGCGGCGGCAGACGCAGGCGCGGGCGCGGGCGCGGGCGGCCGAGGCAGAACGACGTCCGGCGCGCGCAGCAGCGCGTCGCCCAGGGCCGCGGCCCGCTCCTCGTCGTCGTCGAGGAGCGCGCGCGTCGGCCACATGAGGTCGTCGAGCTCCATGCTTGCCCGGTGTGGGTGTGTCTCGCGGGGGGGGGGGGGGGGGGGGGGGGGGGCAACGGGGGGACCCCCGGGGGCCGGGGGTTGGGGGGGGGTTTTTTGGGGGGCCGGGGGGGGGGGGTGGGGGGGGGGGGGGGGGGGGGGGGGGGGGGGGGGGGGGGGGGGGCCGGCGATCAAGGCGGAACTCTCGTGGCTCTGGTTTTTGGGTCGGTTTTTTTTGGGCGCGCGCGTGCGAGATCGACACTCGCGTGAGATGGGCCAACTCGTTCGTGTGTATATGCGTCGGCGGCGAGAATGTGGGCAGGGAGAAAGGCGCGCGAGCGATTGCGAGAGCGGCCTTGTTTCAGAGCGAGCGGCGGGCGCCGCTCGGCGGGCGCCGCTCGGCCGGCACCGCTCGGCCAACGGCCCGATTGGCCGACACGCCGCCGCTGCCGACACTACGCTCGAAACGAGGACGCCGTGCATTTTACAAGGTAACTAGCGCGAGAGGAGGAGGGAGGGGCATCGAGGAGTGGGGAGAACAAAAAAAGGGTGGTGGGGGTACAGGCGAAAGGAGCGGCTTTGGACCGCGCACGACGACCCCGGGAAAGGCGCGGCAGCGGCGGCCGGCTCGTGAAGCGCTCCCCACAGAAACAAGAAACAAGGGCAAAAACTCTCTCTCTCACACAAGTCCGAATCACTCTCTCTCTCTTTCTTCGTGTCGTTGGGGGTTCGACAGTGAACAGAACAAACCTAAAAAAAAGAACGATCCTTCTACTCGATTCGCATTCGAGCGGGAGACAAGTTTCGAAACCAAAAATTCAAATGCGCGCGATGGCCGCGTTAAAGGCGCGGTCCATCGCCGGGCGCGCCACGTCGCCGGCCGCCTCGCCCTCGATCTGGTCGGCCCGGCCGACGTCGCGCATGAAGCCCACAAACTGCTTGAGGATCGACGGCAGCGTCTGGTACTTGGCGTAGGGAATGCCGCGCTTGGTGCACTCGTCCTCGACGATGGCGCTGATGGCCGGGTAGTAGCCGAAAAAGACCGCGGGGAAGAGGTGGTGCTCGATCTGCAGGTTCAGGCCTCCCGTCATGAAGTTGCCGACGGCGCCGCCCCAGTTGGCGCTCGTCAGCACCTGCTGCACGGCCCAGTCTCGCTCGGCCAGGTCCTTGTAGAGCTCGGCGCGGCACGCGTTGTCCTCCAAGGGCTTGGACTCGGGGACGTTGTGCGACACCGCGAAGGTGGAGGCGAGCACGACGCTCTGCGCGGCGGTGTAGCAGGCGGCGCCGACCAGCGCGGCGGCGGCGCCGTGCGTCGCCCAGGGGACCGCCAGCAGCAGGCCATAGTGGGCGGCTTTACCGAGCGCGATGGACGCGCGCTCCCACCCCTCCGCGCCGTACATGTTGGCGCCCTTGGTGCGCCCGTGGTACAGCGCGAAGAGGTCGCCGTACTGGAACGACAGCTGCAAAAAGGGGAAGAGGAACCACATGTAGACGTGCTGCCACTTGTGGTGCGGCTCGCGCGGCTGGCGGGGGTCGAACCGGAGCAGCGGCAGGCTCGAAAAGACGTCCTCGTCGTACTCCGCGGCGTTGCAGTGCACGTGGTGCGACACCTGGTGGTGGTAGCGCCAGCAGAGGGACGAGCCGCCGATCAGGTCGTCCGTCAGCCCGAGCGCCAAGTTGGCCGCGGGCGAGGTGCTCATGGCGCCGTGGTTGCCGCAATGCTGCACCGTCAGGCCGATCCAGGCGCCCGCAAGGCCGAGGATGGCGCCGGTAAGCGCGCCAGGCGCCGTCGCGTACAGGGCGTAGGCGAGCGCCGACGATCCCAGGATCGTGAGGACGGCGACCTCGCTGCCGGAGCGGTGCTTGCCCTGCGCCTCGCCGCCCTTGAACACCTCCTTGCGCACGCGCGCGCGGATGGCGTTATACAGCTCGCTGTCGTTGGGGTAGGGCGAGCGCGGCACGGCGGCCACGGGGAAGCCGTCCAGCTTCGGGAGCATGCCCAGGCGCGCGGTCGCCACCTCGGGCCGCAGGTGGTACGACTCAAACAGGGCGGTGCAGTCGCGCCCGATGGCCAGGTTGAGCAGCCAGCTGCCCGCCGGGTGGCGCTTCAAAAAGGCCGTCAGGTCGTAGGCCTGCCCGCGGTACACAGTCCACTTGTACTGCTGCCACTTGGAGCCGGCGGCCCACGGGTCCTCGGCGCCGGCGTCCGTGCCCGGGGCAGGGGCGGCGGCGGCCTCGAGGCGCGCGAGCTGCTCGGGCGTGAGCGAGTTGGGCGCCTGGTCCTCCTCGCCGGCGGCGGGCGGGGCCTTGTCGCTGAGGACGCGCAGGGGCGGCGCCAGGAGCGGGCGGCGGCGGCGCGCGAGCGGGCCGGCGGCGGCGGCGCCCGCGCGCGCCGGGGCGGCGGCGGCCGGGGCGGCGGCGCGGGGGGCGCGCGCGCCAGCGGCGGCGCCGCGCTGCACCTGCATGAGCATCGCGGTAGGCTCTGGGTTGATCAGGTGCCTGCGGAGGTGGCGAGGGGGTTCGGGGACGAGGGGGGCAGGCGGTTGGGGGCGTTTGGGGCGCGCGAATTGAGTGGAGGAGACGAGGAGAAAGGAAGGTTGTTTTGGGGATGTGTTCTGTTGGTGTCCCAAACGCCGCTCTCTTGCGACCAAGGCGCTGGAGGCCCAGGCATCAGCGCAAAGATCAGCACCGCGCACGCAAGCCGATCCCTGGGCGGGACGCGCGGGCGCCAGGGATGTCCGGAGGAAGACACGAAAGCTGTGGCGATGGGGCAAAAGTGACTCTTGCAAGGGGGGGCAACTCTCAGCCGCGCCTCCCGTTTGCTCCTCCTCCTCACCTGGTGGTTTGGGGTGCTATACGAGCACCAGGAAGGCTCACTGGTGTCTGTCTTCAAAAAGGAAAGAGAACCTGACGGCCAAGCGGGCGCGGCAGTACTGGGGGAGGGCGCTGCTTTCAAGCCGTCGGTCGGCGCGCGCGCCGAGCGCGCCCCTTTTTTCTCGCCGCTCGCGAAAGCGGCCGGCCCTCGGAAGCGCGCCCGCTGCGTCGCGTGCTTCGCCTACCCCACGCGCCCCTCGGCGCCCGTGCTGCGCATCAGCCCGCGCCTCCTCCTCCTCCCCCTCGATGCTCTCTCGCGCGCGCGCGGGCAGATCAAAAGGGCGACAACAAGCCGAGACTTCAAGGCAAAACATGTTTCCAACATCGTCGTTTGTTATTTTTTTCAGGCGGGGGGGGAGAGAAAACGCCAAATGCGCCCTCCCCCCCGCCCGCCCGCCCAACAAAAGTTGGCGGCGACAGGCGACGGACGAGACGAGCCGAGACAGTCGCGTCCATTTCCCAATCCCCTTCCCCCCCCCTTTCACCCCGCCGCGTAGCTCTCCGCGTCCAGGTTGACCACGGTCGACTTGAGCTTGGTCATCGCGAGCAGCGAGCTGCGCACGCCCTGCGACCCGATCCCGCTGTCGCGGAAGCCCTGGAAGGGAAAATGGTCGGGACCCCGCGCGGGCGGCGCGTTGACCTGCACCGTGCCCACGCGCATGCGGTCGGAAATACGCAGGGCCGCGTTGAGGTCGCGCGTGAACACGCACCCCTGCAGGGCGAGGCGGCTGGCGTTGACGTGCGCGACGGCAGCGTCGGCGTCGGGCGCGCGCACGATCGGCAGCACGGGGCCGAAGGGCTCCTCCCAGGCGAGCCGCATGTCCGGGGTGACGCGGTCGACGAGCGTGGGCCAGATGAGGTTGCCCTCGCGCCGAAAGGGCGTTAGGAAGACCGCCCCCTTTGCGCGCGCGTCCTCGACGAGGCCCTCGATAAAGTCGGCCGACGACGAGGAGACGACCGCGGTGATGTCAGCGTCGTCCTCGGCGGCGCCGACCGCCAGCGCCCGCACCAGCTCGGCGCACCGCTCCGCCAGCGCGTCCGCGATCGCGGGCAGCGCCAGCACCAGCTTGACGGCCGTGCACCGCTGCCCGCTGTACGAGAAGGCGCCCTTCACGACGGACCGCGCCGCCAGCTCCAGGTCGGCGTCCTCGAGCACGATGGCGGCGTCTTTTCCGCCGAGCTCCATCTGCAGCGGCACCATCCCGACCTTCCGCGCGATGCCGAGGCCCGTGTCTCCGCCCGTGAACGAGACCAGGGCCACGTCCTTGTGGGTGGTCAGGTGGTCGCCGATCTCGCTTCCCTTTCCCGTGACAAAGTTGAGGAGGCCGGGGGGCAGGCCGGCCGCCTCGAAGCACCGGACGGTGTGGGCGCCCGCGACGGCGCCCTGCGACGGCGGCTTGAGGACGACCGCGTTGCCGGCCATGAGCGCGGGCGCCAGCTTGGACACGGCCAGGTTTACGGGGTAGTTGAACGGCGGGATAGCCAGGACCACCCCCAGCGGCACGCGCGTCGACAGGCAAAGCTTGTTCCGCGCGTTGCCCGGGAAAGAGTCCGGAAGCAGCAGGCCGCCCTCGCCCAAGCAGCGGGCGCCGTCCTCCGCCACGTACTCGACGAGGTCGGCCGAGCGCGCGACCTCGGCCGCGGCGTCCCTGGCGGGCTTGGCCACCTCCTTCACCAGGCACGCGGCCACGGGCGCGGCATGCGCGCGCATCAGCGCGGCCGCGCGCCGCAGCAGGGCGGCGCGCGCGTGCAGCGGCGTGCGCGCCCAGGCGGCCTGCGCGCGCACGGCGCAGGCAAAGGCGGCGTCGGCCTCGTCCTTGGTGCAGGCTGTTTGTTGGTGTTGTTGTTGATGGTGGGACGCGTTGTTGGTGGTGGTAGGGGACGGGGTGAGGAGGAGGGGAGCGGGGAGACACGGCGGTTGTGCGGCGGCCGGCGACGCGCTTGCTTCGTGCGCCCGCCGCGTCGCGAGTCGCTGGGCGATCGCTCGTCGATCAGGTCGGTCGATGGCGCGCCTTCCGTTCAATTGTGTGTGGAGCCAGGCAACACCCGCGCGCTCCTGCCCGCGCGTCCTGTTCGCGTTCAAGGCACGGGATCTCCTACCTTGTACCGCGTACTGCGTTTCTCCCGTTTGGGGGTTGAGGACTGATACTGTCGCTCCGCTCGTGCTCTCGCGCCACTCGCCGTCCACGTGGTACTTGAAGGTGCCCGATGTCGCGCGGATCCGCGCGTAGAAATCCTCCGCCGCGCCGTCCTCCGCGGCCATCCTTCCCGAGGAGGAGAGGGGGCGGGCGAGTGACAGAGCTTGGAGGGAGGAGGGGCAGAGGGGAGGGGAGGAGACGGCGCGCAGGAGGTGCTGTGCGGCGGTCGGGAGGCGGCGCGCGGCGAGGAGGGGGACGAGGAGCATAAGATATAGCTTTCGGCGTGCAATTGAGAGGGCGAGCGCGGGTGAATTCGATGTGTGTCGTGCGGTGTGATCAAAGACTCAGGAGGAGGAGGGCCCTTTGGTTCGCCAGCAGCAACAAGCGACACGACAAAAGACGCACACGCCAATCGCCAGCCCACTAGCATTACTCGCGCCCATCGCACGCATCAGCCACAACAGACCAGCGCGCCCGCGTCGTCCTTGATCGCTCGCCGCGCACAAGGCGCCGCGTCGTCTCCCGACAAAAACCAGAACGCGTCCTCCCTCTCGCGCGGCAAGCGCGCGCGGCGGGGCAGGCCAAGAGGCGGCGGCAGCGCTCGGTCTCATCGAGCAGGGGAGCAGCAGCGGACGCGGAGCAGCAGCACCATCAGCAAGCAGCGAGGATGTCGGGCGTCCGCCTGACCGCGCCCGACTCCAAGGAGTTGGCGCGCCTCGAGCGCGTCGGCGCGCACAGTCACATCCGCGGGCTGGGGCTGGACGACGCCATGGAGGCGCGCCGCGTGTCGCAGGGCCTGGTCGGGCAGCTGCGCGCGCGCAAGGTGAGCAACAACACAAAGAGAAGGGCGCCGTCGTTGCCGTCGTTGCCGTCGCTCGCCGCCGCCGCCGTCGAGCGCCGACGCCCCCGCCCGCCCGCTCGTCCTCCTCCCCCGTCCTCCTTCCATCCCGCCCAATCTCTTGCACCCCCCCCGGGCCGATCACCTGCCAAACACCCAACCCCACCCCCCCGCAACCCAACAAAAACAACAAACAACCAACCAGGCCGCCGGCCTCATCGTCCAGATGATCAAAGAGGGCAAGATCGCGGGCCGCGGCGTCCTGCTGGCGGGCCAACCGGGCACGGGCAAGACGGCCATCGCCACGGGCATGGCCAAGGAGCTCGGCGAGCAGGCGCCCTTTGCGATGCTGGCCGCGAGCGAGATCTTTTCGTTGGAGATGTCCAAGACCGAGGCTCTGACGCAGGCCTTCCGCAAGGCCATCGGCGTGCGCATCAAGGAGGAGACCGAGGTGATCGAGGGGGAGGTGGTCGAGATCGAGATCGACTCTCCGATCGCGGACGGCGGGGCGGGCGGCGCAGGCGGCGCGGGCGCGGCGGCGGCGGGCCTGGCGGCCGGCGCGGCGGCGCCGCGCGCGGGGCGCGTGACGCTCAAGACGACCGACATGGAGACGGTGTACGACCTGGGGGCCAAGATGGTCGAGGCGCTGGCGCGGGAAAAGGTGACGGCGGGCGACGTGATCGCAATCGACAAGGCCAGCGGTGAGTTATTTTTTTTGTGCGTTTGGCGTCCGTCGGGCGTTGGTTTCGGCGCGCTCGCGGGGCGGGGCATTCGGCGGCGGAGCCTCTTTCCTTCTTTCTCATCGACGGCAAACTGACCAACAACAACAAAACGCGAAACGAGAACAACGAAACACAAAACACAAACAACAACTCCAAACAGGCAAGGTCTCCAAGCTCGGCCGCTCGTTCGCGCGCGCGCGCGACTACGACGCCGCCGGCGCGTCGGCGCGCTTCGTCCAGTGCCCCGAGGGCGAGCTGCAGCGGCGGCGCGAGTCGGTGCACACGGTCACGCTGCACGAGATCGACGTCATCAACAGCCGCGCCCAGGGCTTTCTCGCCTTGTTCAGCGGTGATACAGGGGAGATCAGGCCCGAGGTGCGCGACCAGATCGACGCCCGCGTCTCCGAGTGGCGCGAGGAGGGGAAAGCCGAGGTCGCGCCCGGCGTCCTCTTTGTCGACGAGGTGCACATGCTCGACATCGAGTGCTTCAGCTTCCTCAACCGGGCGCTCGAGTCGGACCTCGCGCCCGTGCTGGTGGTCGCGACCAACCGCGGCATCACGCGCATCCGCGGGACCGACTACCGCTCGCCGCACGGCATCCCGCTCGATCTGTTGGACCGATTACTCATCGTGCCGACCGAGCCCTACGGCGAGCGCGACGTGCGCTCGATCCTCGACCTGCGCTGCGAGGAGGAGGACGTCGAGGCGGACGACGACGCGCGCGCGCTTCTGACCAAGATCGGGCTGGAGACGTCGCTGCGCTACGCGCTGCAGCTCGTGTCGGCGGCCTCGGCGTGCGCGGCGCGCCGGCGCGCGGCGTCGGTCGGCGCGGAGGACGTTGCGCGGGCCTACACGCTCTTTTGCGACGTCAAGCGGTCGGCGCAGTACCTGGTCGAGTACCAGGAGGAGTACATGTTCAACGAAGTGGGGATCAACGGGGGCGCAGGGGGAGGGGCGGGGGGCGCGGCGGGCGGCGAATCGATGGAGGGGTGATGAAGGATTGATTTTTTTTTCGGCCGAAAGGAGACGCGACGCGCGGATAACGCGGCGCGGCGACCGAGGCGGGGAACGGCGGGGAACGGCGGCCCCGCGCGTGTTTTGTGTTTTTCACGCCTCTCGGCCACCCGCCCGCGTCAATTGTCGCCACCGCGCTGTCCTGTCTCCATCACATCGGCTTTATCATCGTCTCGTGCGCGTCGTTTTGGCGCGCGTTTGACAAATAACAGAAGACACCCCCCCAGCAACAGACACTCCCGAAAAATCGACGTGATCGCGCCCTCTGCCTCCACCCCCTTGAGCGCCCATGACCGCGTCATGACGTACTCGGGACCCGCATGGCACGTGAGCGACGCCGAGTCTTGTGGCCTCCTCTTGTAGGCGCGCGCGCGCGTGAGAGAGGGGCCCCGCACCCCTCCTGCCTTGCCCCTCTCTCTCTCTCTCTCTCTCTCTCTCTCTCCGCGTGACTAAGAATGCAGCAGCTGCTCAAAAACCTGGTTGGCGGCGCCGCGTCGGATGCCCAGCTGCCGCCCGACCGCCTCACGCGGGCGCACCTGCCGGGCGCGCCCGCCCCCGCCGCCGCCGCCGCCGCCGCAGCCGCGCCGGCGAGCGCGTTTTTCTTGAGCGCGTTTTCGGGGCTGCCCGAGACGGCGGACGCCGTCGCCTACGAGCCCGTGCAGCGCTTGCTGGCGGTCGCGACGGCGGGCTCGTCCCAGGGCGGGCCCGCGTGCGTCAAGATCTTCGGGCGAGAAGGGGTCGAGCTCACGCTGGTGAGCGGGGGCGGCGGAGGACGAGGCGGCGGCGGCGGCGGCGGCGGGTCGTTCTCGTCCGCCGCCCCCACCTCCTCCTCCTCAAACGCCACCCTCCAGCTCGGGTTCCTGCCCAACCGCGGCGTGATCGCGCGCATCTCGGCCGAGGGCGTCCTCGAGGTGTGGGACCTAGGCTCCCGCGACGACCGCGACGACGCGACGCCCGCCGCCGCCGCGCGCCCGCCCGCGGCGACGCTCTCGCTCGTCGGCAAGGGCGGCGACGACGTCCGCTGCTTCGCGCCGCTCGGCCGCGAGCCCTACCTGCTGCTCGGGTGCGCGCGCGGCGGCCTGCGCGTCGCCGCGCTCTTGGACGACTCGGGCTCCGCCGCCGCCGCCGCCGCGGCCCGCCCCGTGCGCGGCCTGAAGCTGTCGCCGCACGCCGTGCCGGCGGCACGGCTCCTGCCCCCGCTGCCGTCGCCCGCGCCGCCCGCCGCAGCCGCCGCCGCCCCCAACGACGGCGGCGGCGACCGAGGCGTCTCCCTGATCGCCGGGCACACTTTAGACAGCAGACACCTCGCGCTCGTGGTGCTCGCGGGCGGCCGGGCGGCCGTGGTGTGGGATGTGCGCGCGGGAGCCCCTATCGCCGCGCTCGGCCCGCTGGCGCCGCGGACGCCGGGCGTGGCGCGGCGGTCGGGGCGCGTCACGGCGGCCTGCTGGACGCCGCGCGGGGCGGCCGCCGGGCGGGGGGACTTTGCGACGGGGCACGAGTCTGGGGACGTCAACATCTGGCGCCTGCCGCCGCCGGCGACGGACGCCCCCCCTCCCTTGGCCTCGGGCTTGCCGGCCCCGCCCCCCGGCCTCCTGTCTCGGCAGCGCCTCGCCCCGGCCGGCGCCCGCGCCCGACCCGTCCGCTCGCTGTCCTACCTGGGCTCCGGCGCCGGCGGGAGGGGCCTCGCCGCCGAGAGCCTGCTCGTGCTTGGAGGCCAAGACGAGGACCGCGGCCCGGACGCGCTCACGCTGCTGCCGCTGCCCCCCGACGCCGCCGACGCCGCCGCCGCCGCCGCCGCTGCCGCCGCCGACAAAGCGGTGGTCGCGGCGGCCACCGCGGCGGCGGCAGAGGCGCGCGCCATCGAGGCGGCGCGGCGGGCGCAAGGCAACGGGTCCCCGCCCACGACGCGCTCGCGGCGCACCACTGCCTCATGCGTCTCGCCCGACGCCCCTACCGCGCAGCAGCATCCGCCGCCGCCGACGCCGCCGACGCCGTTCCCGCCGTCCCCTCCGTCCCCGCCGCCGGCGGCGTCGCGCTCGCCGCCAGTCCCCGTCCGCCTGCCGTGGTTTGGCACGATTCTGGGCACGGCGCTCGTTCCTAGGCCAGGGGCCATTACCGGGCACGAGGGTGACCCCGTGGCCGTGCTGGCCCTCGCCGAGGGCGGGGAGCTGATCGTGCACGGCCTCGGCGCGGGCAGCGCGGCAGCGGCGTTGGCGTTGGCGGCGGCCTCCTCTTCCTCGCATTGCTCGGCCGCCGCCACGCGGCCGCAGCACTGGTTCACGGCGCTCCAGGGCGCGCCGCCCGTCACCGCCTCGTGCCTGCGCGTCGTGCCTCTGCGCCCCGTCGCGCTCGAGGGCCTGGCGGGCGCGTCGATGGCCGCCCTTCGAGAATGGGGCGCGCGCAACGTGGCCGCCGCTGCTGCCGCGGGCCCGGGGCCGGCGACGGCTGCGGCGGCGCTCGGTGGCAGTGGCGGGGGTGCTCCTGGCGGTGGCAGCGGCGGCAGCGCGTCGCCTGCCGTCGCCTTGATCAGCGCCTGGAGGTGGATCGCGGCCGGCGGCAAGCCGCTAAGCGGAGCCGAGGACAGCCCCCTAGGCGCCGGAACCGCCTCATCGCCGCCCGTCCCCCAACCCCTCCTCTATTGCACGGGCCACGCGGACGGCCGGGCGCGGGTGTGGGACGCGTCTGGCCCCTCTCCCGTGCTGCTCGGCGTGGCGCCCTCGATCGCGGCCGTGGCCGAGGCGGGCGCCTTTTTAAACGGCCCCCCTGGGCCTCCCCCCTCGGCCCCGCCCCTCGGCGGCCCTTCCGCCGCAGCCGCCGCGGCCGCCTCGCTTCGCTCCTCTCGGCGGGCGCCGCCAGAGCAGGACGCGGCGTCCGGCGGCCCGCCGCAGCGCTCGGCCCCCTCCTCCCGCCTGGCCGCCGCCGCCGCCACCAACTCTGCCGCCGCCCTCACCGCCGCCGCCCTCGCCGCCGTCGCCCAGCACGGGCCCGTGGGCGCGCCGGTGACGGCCGTCGACTTTGCGTGGGAGCAGGGCGTGCTCGTCACGGGGCACGCCGGCGGGCAGGTGCGCGTCTTTCAATTCTGCCCGCAGCAGCGCCAGCTGGACGCCGTCTTCTTCGGCTCGGTCGGGCGCGGTGACCGCGGGGCCCGCGCGGCGGGCGTGCTCGAGCCGCCCGGGTTCCAGCTGCGGCTGGCGGTCGAGGGGGTGCACGACGGCGGCGACGTCGCGAGCGTGCGCTGCCACCCGCCCTCGCGCTCCGTCGCGGTCACCGACAGCGCCGGCGCGGTGTCCCTGATCGACCTTTCCAGGCCCGCCGTGCGGTGGCTCCAGGCGCCCCTGCCGCGCGCGGCGGCGGCCGTGGCGCTGGGGTCCCTGCCGCTCCCCTCGGCGCGCGAGCGGCACGAGGCGCTCGCCGCCACCTACTGCGACCTGCCTGCGGGGGCGCCCGTGGCCGCCGTCGTCGCGGTCGCCGAGGACGGGTCCGTGGCCGTGATGGACGGCGCGACGGGGTTTCCCCTGGGGCGCGGGACCACGGGAGGGGGAGCGGGGGCCAGCGGTGGGGGCGCAGGCGGCGGCGGCGGCGGCGGCGGCGGCAGCGCGGACGCGCCGCTGCTGCGCCCGAAGACCGCGGCGGCGTGGGTCGGCTGCGTCGAGCTGCTCGACGCGCGCGGGTCGCCGACGTGGGCGGGGCGCGACACGCCGGGGCTGGTCGCGCGCTCGGCGCGGCGGGCGCGGGCGCACGCCGCCGGGCTGGCGGCGGCGGCGGCTGCTGCAGGGGCGGCGGAGGAGCAGGCGCGGCGACAGGAGGAGGAGCAGGAGCAGCAGCAGCAGCGGCAGCAGCGGAATCAAGAGGAGGAGGATGAGGAGGCCGACGAGCAGCGACGGCGAGCGGGCGACGGCGGCGGCGAAATCGAGAGCAAGGACGTCCGTGCCATGCTTGGCGCGGCCGCCGCGCAGGCGGGCGTCGACCTCGACCCCGCCCGCAGGCTCGGTCGGACGCCGGAAGCCACGGCCTCCCCTGCGTCCGCTGCCGCTGCTACCGCTGCCGCTGGCGCCCCCGCCCGCGCCGCCAGCGCGTCGCCCCCTCCGCCGCGCGACCGCCGCTCGCCGTCCGCCGCTGCCGCCGCCGCCTCGCGCCGCCCCCCCCGCCCCCTCTCCCCCCCCGCCCGATCCGCCTCGAGGAGCTGCCGTGCGCGTACGTCCTGGTGGCCGCCGACACCTGCGTGCGCCTGTACGCCGCTGAGCGCGTCGTCCTGGGCGAGCGCACCTCGCTCCGCAAGCAGCAGCTCCCTGGCCGCCTGCGCTTTGCGTCGGCATTTCTGGCGGCGCCGGCGCCGGCGCCGGCGCCGGCGCCGGCGCCGGCGTCCGCGCGAGGAGGTCGCACGACCGCCGCCGCCGGCCCAAAGCAGGAAGAGGCGGACGAGGAGGCGGAGGACGGCGGCCTGGCGCCCGCGCTCGCAGCAATTGTCGAGGTCGGGGGGACCGCGGCGGCCGGGCCGGCGGCCGCAGAGGCGGGCATAATGGGCTCGGGCGGCGGGACCAGGAGCGCGGCCGCTGCCGCTGCCGCCGCCGCCGCCGCGACCGCCGGCCCGCCGCCGCACCTGCGCCTGCTCGTCTATTCCCTGCCGGGCCTCAAGCTGGCCCTCGACGTCCCCCTGGCCGACGCGTGTGGCGGGTGGGGGTGGCGACCGCCCGCGCCTGCAGCAGCAGCAACAGCGCAGCGGCATGCGCCACCCAGCCACTCGCTGGCGCGGGCCGCCGCGTGCTGCTCGCCGCGCGGCCACGTCGCCCTCCTCGGCGACGCGCACACGCTGCTGCGGCTGTCCCTCGGCGGCGGCGGCGCCGGGGAGCGGGGAGCGGGGCTCGCGCCCGCGACCGCGTACGACTGGGAGCTCGCGGCGGCGGCCGACATGGCGGCCGCTTCGGCGGCGGCCGTGGCCACGAGGGGGAGGAGCGCGCCCGGCGGCAGCGGCGGGGCGCAGCAGAGCTGGCGCCCGCCGCCAAAGGCAGCTGCGGCGGGCGCTCCTGCCGACGCGGGCGAGGCCGGCGCCGTGAGCGCCGCTCCTCCTCGCCCCGCGAGCGGGGGCGGCATCGGCGGCGTCCTGCCCTCCGGCAGCGGCGGCGGCGCCGGCGGCTTCATGCAGCGCCTCGGCGCCGACCTGAACCGCGGCCTGCGCCAGGCGCTCGAGGAGACGCACCGGGGGCTCGCGCGCGCGGCGACGGCCGTCGCCGAGGGCGGCGGCGGCGGCGGCGGCAGCGCACGCGGCAGCGGCGCCGGCGCCGGCGCACGGGGCGGCGTCAGCGGCGGCGGCAGCGGCGCCCTGCCTGACCTCGCGACGGTGCTCTCGCGGGCCCTCGCGGTGGCTCCCGGATTCTCCTCGATCTTGGGCGGGCAAGAAGAGGCGTCGGAGGAAGAGCAGGAAGAGGAGGAAGAGGAAGAGGAGGACGGAGGCTTTGTCAGCGGGGGAGTTGGGTTTGGGCAGGCGCCGCCGCCGCAGCCTTTGTCGCACGAGCAGCCCCAGCCGGGCCCCTCAAAGCGCCATAACGCCCTGGCAGCCGTCGTCGCGCAGCACCACCGCCACCTCGACGCCCACCTCGGCCGCGCGCGTGACCCGTCGGCGGAGCCCGCGGAGGACGACGGCGACGGCGAGGGCAAGGGCGGCGAGGGCGAGGGCGAGGGCGGCCCTGCCTCTGCTGCGCCCGCCGGCCGCTCCCGCGAGCTATCGCCGCCGCCGCCGCACCATAGCGCGGAGCTCGCGCACAGCGTGCAGGCGGTCCAGGGCACCCGCCTGCTCACGGCCGACGAGATCCGCGCCAAGTACGGGAGGCCCCCGCTTGGCAACCAGGGGGGGGCCCCCTCGGGCGGCGGCGGCGCGAGCGTCGGCGGCGGCGGCGGCCACGTTGGCAGCGGCGGCGGCGGCCCGTCTTCCCGCGCGGCCGGGGCAGCCGCGGGCGCTTCTTCCTTGGCCTCGGCGGCCGAGGAGAGCCGCGAGCTGCTCGCGCGCCGCGGCGAGCGCCTGGCGCAGCTGCAGGACCGCGCGGCCACTTTGGAGGGGGAGGCGGCGGGGTTTGCCTCCGCCGCGAGGAAACTGCGCGAGCGCGAGCAGCGGCGGCGCGGGGGGGTGCCGTGAGCGGTGGTTTTTCGTTGCGTCGAGAGATAGGAAGAGCTGAATGTAGAAAGGGAGGGTAATACCACGGATTAGGGGCGCAGGGACGGGCGAGAGCGCAAGAACGGCTAGAAATACATGAGTGGGGGGGGCGGAGGGGGTTGGCCCGAGTTTGGGGAGGACGGGGGTGAGGGGCAGCGGCGGGAAGGACACGCGAGCGACTGACAAAACAACGCTCGTTCCCTGCCCCCCCCCCCCTCCCCCCCCTTTACAAACCCCCCCCCCCCCCCCCCCCCCCCCCCCCCCCACCGCCTCCGACCCCCCACCACACCACACCACCACCCACCCACA
>Ga0105053_10003157_pt1 | contig 25241 bp, 24 predicted proteins | sample BON01_FD_78093 | JGI IMG/M metagenome (GOLD analysis project Ga0105053, IMG submission 78093) | Freshwater microbial communities from Lake Bonney liftoff mats and glacier meltwater in Antarctica - BON-01 | ecosystem: Environmental > Aquatic > Freshwater > Ice > Glacier meltwater | place: Lake...
AAGAGCAAGGATATGAACCGGTGTTAACGAAAACCCGTTGGCTATTACTGAAACGCCCGGAGAACCTGACAGCCAAACAGGAGACACGACTGGCAGATCTGTTGAAGTACAATTTAAGGTCGATCAGGAGTTACCTGTTAAAAGAAGAGTTTCAGTTATTCTGGCAATACATCTCACCTTATTGGGCTGGTGAATTTCTTGACAAGTGGTGCACAAAAACAATGCGATCAAAGATTGAACCCATGAAAAGAGTGGCCAGAATGCTCAGGCGGCACCGGCCTTTGTTACTCAACTGGTTTCGCGCTAAAAAGCAGTTTTCCAGCGGTATTGTTGAGGGTTTTAACACCAAAGCAAAACTGACTACCAGAAAAGCCTATGGTTTTCGAACCTATCACGCAGCTGAAATCGCCTTGTATCATACGCTTGGGGCTTTACCTGTGCCGAAAACTACCCACGTATTTTTCTGACGAGGCATAAAATTATCTATTGAAATCGCAAGTGGTAAAGCATCCTTTATGCGGAGGGCGGCGAGAGCAAGTCTGTGGTAATTGTTAGTTTTACAGAGGGCCTGCTGAATTGTGTGATCTCCAGATTTCATCTTTGTTCTAAAGTTGTCGTACTGAATGTTCAACAACTGTGAAATTTTGCCCTTGAGTTCCTCACCAACTGGCAGTCCAACCTCACAACTAGCGCCGGCACCAATTACAAAAACCGTACTCATAACGCCGCCCCTCTCCAGTATCTCGAAGTTGTCGTGATGTTTTTACAATTTCATTTGTCACGAATCTCAGGGATTCTTCGTCAAGTGGTGCCCCATCCACATATTTTTCAAACATGTCGCCAGCTCTATCACCAGCGGCCTTAGTTACATTTTCAAGCTCCGGGCCCGAACCAAGGTAGAGTTGAAGATTTGCCACTTGGTCTAACAATTTGGCAAGCTCCCTGAACTCTGAATCAACGCCCTCATCAATTGAGATCTGAGAGACTGCGAGTTCACGAAGTTCTGACGCAGCATAGCCAAACTCAGAACGCCACATGTTAAGCCACGGATTTACCATGCGTTCCCCGGCCTCGTCGGCGAAAATTAATACTCCACCAGGATTCGAGCAAGACCAGAATACAGTTGCATTTTCTCATCAGGCTCAGACTCTTCCAGAGAGTTGACGGACCTTTCTAAGTACTCTGTAACTCGATCAAGAACCTCATGCGGATTCGCGGGTCTGGCGTCAGTTAAATGGCGAATGTAGGGAACATTGTTGCTGTAGTAAACAGGTTGTGAGCCTTTTGGTACTGATATAACCAAAACTACCGAGTCTCCCTCTATTGCAAATCTCGCTGTAGGAAAAACTGAAGGCTTCACAGTACCTCTTGATATCCCCCCCCCAACCTTTGAAGGATTTGATCTCTCTCTTCGAGTGAATGGCATGAGGGTAATCCCACCAGCTCCCCAAAGTCGGACACTCCAATAATAATAGTTCCAGTATTTGACGTGGCAAACGCAGCGATTTCCTTTCCCAGATCACGTGCGTTTTTCGGGAACTCTTGCTTATATTCTAAATCCTGACTTTCACCGCGGGAGCATAATATGGGGAGGTCACGAGATAAGGTCTCGTCTGCCCACTCTGGAATTTTCATAATTAGCCATTTTCCGTGCTTAGTAATAGTGCTACTGCCAAAGGCATCTCATCATATGTTCGGCCGTTGAGTTTCCGGCCAGTAGTATGCTTCTTGACGCCACCCCACCATTTTACTCAATCCATTCGGGTCATTTCGCGCTGCTAACATTCGGTAAATACACGTTTTATTGTGTTGCTACGGACTCTCTGGTCCGAGTGAGCGCTGTGTTAGACGCGCCCAAAAAATACCGCCGGACTAATATCGAAACGACCTGACAGCTTGGTAATATGATCTTTGGTAAGCGACCGCTGGCCCGATAAAATCATGGAAACCAAAGACTTTGAGCCTATCTCGTCACGAAGCCCAGACGCTCCCAAAGCATGCTGATCTATCAGTAAACGTAAAGCGGACACGCCGGGATCAATAGCTTCGGCCTCGTTGTGAAACTGCACCATGCTGTCCTGCTTCGACTCATACGTGTCGACAGCATCAGCCAGCATCTTGATAAGGTCATTCAACGGGTCCGACTTTGAATCCTCTGCTTCAAACATGAGTTCTTCAATTAAATCCAGCGTCTTGCGGTAGTCACGCTTGTTGCGGATGTGAATAAATCGATTCGCAGCTTGGGAAAAGTGGGAAAAACTATCAGTCACTTCCTGAAATTCGGTAGCAAGCATCATAATTCTCCTTTGAGGTATCTCGAGTTCAATTTATCGTATTCAGCATGGGTCACAATGTATTTCACATATACGCGTTGGTGTACGAACTGAATTGCAGCTATCAGCCGTAAATTATTTCCGCCTATGTCTATCACCCACCAGCGCTTCTGATATTTGAAATTATCGAGCGAAGGAAATACGCCCCTTAACACGGCAGGACTATTGAACGTGCCACGACGCAGCACGTTGTAAACATCCATAATCGACTGTCGATCATTGGGATATTTCTCAGCAGCCTTGCTAAAGGGACTCTTGGAAATGACGTGCACATGCAATCCGTTAGTTCACTATGTGTGAACCATACCACGCCATTCACTGGTTCACAATATGTGAATGTCGCACTTCAGGTTTGAGGCTAATAGGATCTTCCGAACCCTCTGAAATCTCCTTGTCACGGCGCGCTGTGATCTCAGAACCTTCGGGGTCCAGCGACGCGACCAATGATGGGTCCGATCCGTCACCCAAAGTATCCCTTGCTGCAATGGCTAGCTGCTCAATACTAGTAGGCAAATAGCCAGGCGGCTCAGGAGGATAGAGGGCATATCGCTTGAGTCAACCGGCACCGGCATCACCGTCGGGGTACGCGAGATCACGTTTCCGCGGAAACGCGCTGCCACGCTTTCTATACTTACTGGATATCGAACCCAGTTGACCACAATTTTCCATCCCGCTGTTAGCGCTCATCAGTACTTCGGCAGCAAGCCAGCTGGCCTCGTCCAGTGCCACGACGTACAGCAGTCCATCCGGCCCGAAAGCCAGGTCGATGATCGAAGTTTGGCAAGCGGGCGCGTTCAAGGCGTCTGTTGAATGGTTGCAACTGGCCAGGTGCTGCCCTAAGTTCTCTCCTGTGTTAATCTTGGGGTGCTACGCCAAAACCAAGCGTTCTAAAAACTAGAGACTTGGGCGAGAAAACCCGCCCGTAGTAAGTAAATAAGAAGATTCGTAACTCTCAACTCAGGGAACTTACAATGACAATCAACAAAATACTGATATCAAGTCGGAGTGTTTTATTTGCAGTCCTTATCTCATGTGGAGTAATGGCTGAGGATGCACAGCGTCGACTATTTCAACCAGAAGATATCCACCGTATCAAAGACGTTGGTAACATCGCGGTTTCGCCCGACGGCGAATGGGTGGCGTACAGCGTTTCAACAACCAATGTCGACAAGGACGAGGATGTCTCTGACTTGTTTATGGTCAACTGGGACGGCTCGACACGTATTCAGTTGACCCACACTGAGGATACCTCTGAAGGCAGTCCGCGATTCAGCCCCGACGGCAAGTACCTCGCTTTTATCACCTCGAGGACTGACGGCAAGTCGGAGGAATCTGACGACCCGAAGTCCAAGGATCAGGTCTGGTTGATGAATCGTTCAGGTGGTGAAGCGAAACGTCTGACCGAACTGCCGGGCGGTGTCTCCGGGTTTGAATGGTCACCGGATAGCCGTCGTCTGGTAATTGTTTCCATGGACCCGGAAGAAAAGGCAAACAAAGACGAGGACAAAGACGAGGACAAAGACGGTCCTTCGCATGACACACCGAAGCCGATTGTCATCGATCGTTACCAATTCAAAGAAGATGTGACGGGTTATCTCGTCAATCGCTATCGGCGCTTGTATTTGGTCGATTTGGAGACCGCTGAAGTCGTGCCATTAACACCCGGGCCGTACAACAGCACCGAGCCTGCCTGGGGCGCAAACAGCGATCTCATCGCTTTTACCAGTAAGCGCCAGGATGATCCGGATCGGAATGACAATAGCGACATCTATGTTATCGAGGCGGTTGAAGGTGCCACACCGCGTCAACTGACAAGCTGGGATGGGCCCGACTCCTCTCCCGCTTTCAGTCCGGACGGACGGCACATTGCCTATCTGCAGGGCGGAAGCGGGAAATACTCGGGTTACGACCCAAGTCAGCTCGCCGTCATTCCTGTGCAGGGTGGTACGCCGGTACTTCCTACCAGTGAATTGGACCGCTATGTGTCGTCACCGGGTTGGTCCCTTGATGGTAAGAAACTGTACTTTGTGCTCGAGGAAGATCGCGTTAACTCGGTGGCCAGCGTGCCGTTCGCCGGCGGCGAGATCAAATCACTTTATCCGGATAAATCCTCGCCCGGTGTAGTCTATTCGTTTTCGGTAGGCCGTAAAGGAGTTGTCGCGGTCGCTTCGTTCGCGCAACGACCGGCTGAACTTTATCGTGCCAGCGACGGTTACGCTTTAAGTGATCACAACAAGGCATTTCTCGAGTCGATCGAATGGGCGAGCGTCGAAGGCTTAGACAGCGTCAGCAAAGATGGTACTCCGATAGGTTCAATGCTTCTGAAGCCCCCCGGTTTTAAACAAGGCGTCAAGTATCCGACCATCGCTTACATACACGGCGGACCGATCGGGCAAGACCGCTTCGAATTCGATGTCACAGCTCAAATCCTCGCTGCCCAGGGTTACCTGGTGGTTAATCCCAACTATCGCGGTAGCAACGGACATGGCAGGGAGTTTGCCCGTGCCATTTATGCGGATTGGGGAAATCTCGAGATCCAGGATATCCACAGCGCAGTGGACAAGCTGGTCGACGATGGCTTATCGGATCCGGATCGTCTTGGCATCGGTGGCTGGAGCTACGGCGGCATGAGCACGAACTACGCTATCGCAACGGACACGCGGTTCGCTGCAGCGATGTCGGGTGCAAGCGAGTCAAATATGATGGCGGGATACGGTACAGATATGTATATCCGGCAATGGGAAAACGAACTTGGTTTACCATGGGAATCAATTGATACCTACCTCAAATTGTCCTATCCGTTTGTGCATGCCGACCGTATTGAGACGCCCACCCTGTTTATGGTTGGGGATAAGGACTTCAACGTGCCACTTCTCCATTCAGAGCAAATGTACCAAGCGCTGCGCAGCCTGAATGTGCCAACGAAACTGATCATCTATCCCGGTCAGTATCATGGCCTTTCCAAGCCAAGCTATAAGCAGGATCGACTGGAGAGAATGATTGACTGGTATGGCCAGTACCTGAAAGCTGAATCTGAATAGATTATGCAGCAGCGGCCAGAAGTCTTTACGGCGAGTATTAGAGTAGGAGGCCATAATGCAGGCAAAAAAAGTTCTGATTGTTGGTGGGGGGTCTGCTGGCTGGATGGCAGCGGCCTACCTTAATGCTGCACTCAATCGCCCGGATAAAAATAAGCGTGCTGAAATAATTCTTGTCGAATCTCCCGATATTCCTCGCATCTCGGTTGGTGAGGCCACCATTCCCAATATCCGGCATATTTTAAGTGTTATTGGCATTGATGAAATTGATTTCATGAAAGCAACCAATGCCACTTTCAAACAATCCATCAAATATGTCAATTGGCTGGAAAATGATGGCAGTGCCTACCATCACCCCTTTTCTCGCCACAGCGTCTTTCCAATAGACAATTCAGGGCGCGATTGGGCCGCATCTGATCGTTCCATCCCATTCACGGAAACGGTCTCAATCCAGCCGCAAATGTGCGATGCGGGTTATGCGCCCAAGATGTTGGGCGAATGGGACTTTGGCCAACCTCTAAGCTATGCCTACCATATGAATGCGCAAAAATTTGCTGATTATTTGAGAGATCTATCGACCAAGCAAGGCGTGACCCATAAGCTGGCCAACGTGGTGGATGTAGATGTCAAAGAGGATGGCAATATTGAAGCTGTTATCACCAAAGATGGTGAGCGCCTGGAAGCAGATTTATTCATAGATTGCACAGGCTTTGCCGCTATTTTAATTGAAAAGACACTGGGTATAGGTTTTGAGGACTGCTCCAGATGGTTGCTCTGCGATCGCGCCGTTACCATGCATGTTCCTTATGAGGATTATTACTGGGGCAACGTGCGTCCTTATACCACCGCCACGGCACTCAGCACTGGGTGGGTTTGGGATATTCCTTTGTCAAATTTGCGATCTGTTGGGTATGTACACTCCAGTAAATATATCGACAAAGATGATGCTGAAAAAGAGTTGCGAAAATATGAACCTCACGCCAAAAACAGCAATGCGCGTTTCATTGACTTCAAGGTCGGGCGCCGCAAGCAGGCCTGGGCCGCTAATTGTATAGCGATAGGCCTGTCAGGCGGCTTTATCGAGCCTTTGGAATCCACCGGATTATATCTGAGCGACCTGGCAGCAGTCATGTTAGCTGAACACTTCCCCGACGGCGATGATTGGGAACCACTTCGCATGCGTTTTAACCGCATTATGTCTAATCGGTTTTATGAGATTTTAGACTTTATCAATATGCATTATTGTCTGACTCGTCGTCATGACACAGAGTTTTGGCGCGAAGTTGGAAAAGCTGAACGTGTCGTACCACGCCTGCAAGCGAAGTTTGATTTCTGGAAATACAAACCGCCCTCGGCCATTGACTTTGAAGACCAATGTTTCATAGGGCAATCTACAGCAAGCCTCGCTGCGGACCTGCATGGTGGTGACCCCAGAATGCCTGTTGATACAGCGGGGCTTTGGGGGTTTGAAAGCTATGAAACCATACTCTATGGCATGGACTTTATGGGCGATTATTACCGCAAATTATATGGCGAAAAACTACCAGAGACCATAGTGCCCGGTCATGTGATGGCGCGACTGCGGGCCGTGCCTGGAAAATTTCCCAGCCATGAAGAGTGGCTGAGACGAATGGTAGATATGAAAAATTATGATAAGCTGACAAGCCAAAACGTGGTGTGGACCTGAGAGAAACAACCGGGAGAAACAACTGAGAAAAATACAAAAAAGAGTCAGGGAGTAAAATGGCTAAGAAAATGGTGATAGTCGGCGGTGGTTCAGCTGGATGGATAACAGCTGCAATGATGAATGCCGCACTGAATGTGAATGACAAGAAAGTAGTTGATATAACCCTCATTGAATCCCCGGACATCCCCCGAATAGCAGTTGGAGAGGCAACCGTACCCACTGTGCGTCAAATTCTTTTGCTTCTGGGCCTTGACGAAATTGAATTCATGAAAGCGACAGACGCAACTTTCAAGCAAGGCATCAAGTTTAATAACTGGCTTCACAAACAGGACAATGGATTTTATCATCAATTCTCTCGCTATAACCCTGGTGCGGTTGATACATATGGCTTTGAGTGGCTCAAAAGTGATCGCTCCGTTGCCTTTGCGGATACAGTTTCAGTACAGCCCCAATTATGCGAGATGAATCTCTCTCCCAAACCTCTTAAGGGCCCACTGCAATTGCCTGTCACCTATGCCTATCACCTCAATGCGCTAAAGCTCGCTGATTATCTCTGCGACACGGCTGTTTCAAGAGGGGTTAATCACATCCGGGATAACATTACCAAGGTGGATATGACCGAAAATGGGATGATAGAAGCCGTCAATACAGAAAAGGGGGATCGCTATGAGGCTGATCTGTTCGTCGACTGCACGGGCTTTGCCTCTCTGCTCATTGAAAAAGAAATGAAGGTGGGATGGGAAGACTTTTCCAGGTATCTATTCTGTGACCGTGCCTGCGTTATGCAGGTGCCATATGAAAACCATTATCCTGGCCTCGTGCAGTCCGTCACTCAATCAACAGCACAAACAGCGGGATGGATTTGGGACATTCCGCTCTTAAACCGTCGTGGCGTAGGCCATGTATTTGCTAGTGGCTTTATCTCTGATGATGAAGCCGAGAGAGAGCTTAGAGCGTATGAAGGTGAGCATGCCAAAGACCTGCCAACAAGGATTGTACCCTTCAAGGTTGGTCGCAGAGAAAAATCCTGGAGCGGCAATTGTGTAGCTATAGGATTGTCTGGTGGCTTTCTCGAACCGCTCGAGTCTACCGGCCTTTATCTCATTCAGCTCGCTGCTCTCACGCTGGCAGAATATTTCCCTCATGATGGCAACATGGAAGTTTTATCTGAAAAATTTAACGCCATTATGCATGATCGTTTCACAGAGATATTAAACTTTATTAATATCCACTATTGTATGACCAAAAGGGACGATAGCGAGTTCTGGCGTGCCGTTCAGCAAAAGGAACATATCCTGCCGGCAGTTCAAGAGCAGCTTGATTTCTGGAAAATAAAGCCACCGTCCCGCGGTGATTTCAGGGACCAATTCACGTTATTCTCATACCAAAACCATGAACTTATTCTCTACGGTATGGACTTTGCGCGTGATCACTTCATGCAAAAATATGGCCCTGATTTACCGCCTTCCCAAGTGCCAGACTTTATTAGCAAGCGCCTGCAAACCATGAGCCCCAAACTGCCGCCACATGAATTATGGCTGCAGCAAAATTTGGCTATGAACAATTATCGCGCGCCTGAAAAAGGACAGACAGTCTGGACATAAAGTCTTAGTGACTTATTCGTAGCCCATAATTTTTCTAAGGCCCGGAATGGCATAATCGACAAGTTGCTTTTGCATATCTGGTAGCTCTTTAGGAAAGTCAAATGCCGTATTGGTGAGGTTTTCCCGTGCCGTTCCACTTTGCTTGCGGTCTGAACCGACACGAACACGTTCCCGCCAATCAGAAGGGAAACCATCAATGCCTGCCTTTTCCATTAGGTCACGGAAATAAACCTCAGCCTCATCTGTTTCCAGATTTCTTACGTTGTGCAACAAATCCTCAAATTTAAAGACATGCGCCTTGGACCCAAGCCAGGCGGCGCCATTATGCATGAATATTTCACTCATCATCGGCACTTTCATATGAATACCAAAAATCATCATATTCATAAGTTCTTCCATCGAGATATCACCACTTTTAAGGTGGCCCAGATTACCTTCAAACTCATCTGAAACAAAGAAACGGGCACGCGCAAGAACCCAGTCGTAAGGGTCTCTCACGAGAAGAATGATGCGTGCATCCTTTAGATAAACAGCTCCGTCATCAGACAAAAGAAGGTGGCCCCAACTGAGGGTTGGACGATTAATATCCCACGCAACTTTATCTTCCTTCATGCTTGGAACTTGAATGAATTTATTCTGATAATGCTGTTCAAGAGGTACAAACATGCGCATGATGTTGCGCAACAAATGTGATCCTGATTTTGGGATGCTATTGAGGAACAGAGGTTGCTTCAGGTTTCTGTGTTCAAAATTACCATTTTGCTTATTAAGGTCATCGGCCTTTAATTTAATCCTCGGCATGCGTCACTCCCGCAATTTCACAATTGAAATTTCAATAAAAAATGCGCCGACCAAAAGGTCGACGCATAATATTTAGTTAAACAAGTTCCAGCCTTAGAAAGTTTTCTTGAGGTTCAGGAAGACACGTCGGCCTCTCCAGTCATACTGAGAATAGAAGGCTGAACGACCCATGGTGTCCATCACACCAGAACGAGAAACCTGAGGAGGCTCTTTATCAAAAGCGTTACTCATACCAAGTATTGCAGAGAAGCCCTTACCAAACTCACGACCTACTGAGACATTGTGATAAACAACCCGAGGAATGTCGAGCACGATATCGTAAGTGTTACCATTCCTTATTGTCGTGGTTACACCATTGTTATGTTTAACGTTAGATGTGCTGCCAACACCGCGCATGTTCCAGGTTGCTGACCACGGTCCCTTGAGAAAAGAGAAAGTCAGGTTACCAACCCACTCAGGGTGTCCCGCACGCCCTTTAAAAGATTCAGGGAAGCCTTTAAATATCTCAGTTTCATCCATAGTTGTGAAGGTATGTTGTGTGTACACATTCATGTCAACAGCGCCTGGCAATGTAGTAGTATAAGTTGCCGTGATATCCACACCTCTGGAGCGCTGGCTTGCAATATTGATGTATTTATCGCGAATGTTTGTGATCATACCTGGCAAGGCTACTGTATAAGGATTACGGTCAAACAAGTCACAGAGCGGATCAGTAGGATAGTTGACACTGTCATAACATCCATAAACAATGTTTTGTGCGCCGAGTTGATCAATTTGACCATTTACTTCAATGTCAAAATAATCAATCGACAGCTTGAAGTCAGCAAATCCAGGCGTCAATACCATCCCGACAGTTTTTGCTACAGATGTTTCAGCATCCAGATTACCCGCACCACCAGAGGCGAGAATATCGGCTGTAATGGACGCTGTGTGATCCTCAGGAAGACCTTCTGCTGCGCAGTTATCCGCTACACGTTGTGAAATATCACCATTTCCGAGAGCATTGCCCCAACGATAACATGGGTCAACAAGGCTCTGGCGGATTGATGAAGATTCAGCTTGAACAAATAATTCGAACAAAGCAGGTGATCTGAAGGAAGTACCATGGCCCGCTCTAAAGCGAAGCGTATCATTAACCTGCCAATCAAGACCAAGCTTATATGTGGTTCCACTACCATAGGTACTAACGTCGGTGTAGCGAACAGAAGTGGATAACTCCAGACGCTGTACCAATGGTATATTAGCCAGTAGCGGTATAATCCCCTCAGCGAAGGCCGCTGTAGAATTTTGGTCACCAACTGTTGGTAAGGCCTGGCCTGCACCCCATGAGTTGCCTGCTTGCGATACTGCGCCTGGTTGGTCGTTAATGCTGTCAAACATATATTGAGCACCAACGGCGATACCTACGCCACCAGCAGGCAATTCAAAAACATTGCTGTTGGCAAAAGATACATCTAAAGAATAGTTCTTATAAACTGTTGTGCCAATTTCATGACCGAACAGGAAAGCACGCTCCTGGTCAGTTATATTGCCGCGCATGTTTTCCGGGTTCATCCAGTCAACGTCAATACACGGTACTTGATTAATAACCGTTGTTGTACCAACGCATGAGCCTGAGTAATCATAACCTTGCAGGGGAATATATTCATCTGGAGTGGACGGGTCATTGTCAGTGTCTACATTACCCCAGAACTCATCGGGCTGCCAACCTGCTGGATTGTTCGACCAAACAGCATCTTTAAAGATTATATCATTACCATATTCAGCGTCAGACTTACTATATTGGAAGGATGTGTCGTAATCCCATCCAGAAGCACCAATTTCACCCTTAAAGCCAACAACACCACGCATATAGTCAATCTTTGTATTAGAATCAGCATGATCTGTAACTGGTGTTGGGCTGTACCACTGTGTACCTGTCCAACCTGCATCTATATCTCGTCCGCCCCATGTTTCACCGTAAAGGTATGACCAATATTGTCTGTAATGATTTTCAGTTGTTTCGCGACGGTTAAAGAGCGCTTCAGCATAAGCTGTAATACCATCAGATATCTCAAAGTCACCTTCAGCCATTATAGTGAAGAGTTCTTTTTTAGGTATAAGTGATTCCTCATTTTGATACGGGTGATCATACGCATAAAGAGAATCAGAAAGGTCATCATATCCGACAGGGTACCAACCCGGAGGCGTGCGCGCGAGGTCAGGATTGTTTGGATCAAGAGCATTAGCGAGTTCATTTACGCTAGGTAAACCATTACCTGCCAGGTGCCCGTTATAATCATACTGGAACAAATCACCGCCAGATGGAATGCTGGTCGGGTCGGCATAATCGTAGGTCCAAACATGGCCCCAACCCCAGTCAGTACATTTGGTTTCACCAGTGCGCGGGTCAATCAGGTCGGCACGTGTGTTTGTACCCGGCTCGAATACATAAGACTCACCGCAGGCAAAATAATCACGGTCGCCTTTGGCAAGCTCTTCTTCACGGTAATAATCAGCAGTTACGCGGAAATAACCCCGCTCAAATCCTTGTCCATACGATGCGCTGACCTGGTATGTCTCACCACCACTTACTGTTGGTTGAGAAATGTTAGCGTTAATCTCGCCGCCGTCACCTTTTTTGGTGATGTAGTTAATAACACCGGCAACAGCGTCAGAACCATAAATGGATGACGCGCCGTCTTTCAGGATTTCAACAGATTGAATACCTGCCAGTGGGAGAACATTCATATCAAACGACGATACACTACCGCGTGTACCCGCTGGTCCTGCACGGCGACCATTGAGGAGTGACAGTGTTCTGTTAGCTCCAAGGCCACGAAGCGATATAGTTTGCGTTCCTGCGCCACCGTTTTGAACAAAGGCAGTGGATGACGCTGACGTCACCTGAGTATAGCCTGCTGCAACTGTGGTGGCTTGAAGCATTGATGCGAGATCAGTAAATCCCATGCGGGTCGCATCTTCTGCAACAACAATGTCCATTGGAGATGAGCTGGAGAATGCATCACGTTTAATACGTGAACCAGTGATTATTACCTCTTCAACTTGGGTTTCTTCATCCTTTTGGTCCTGGTCCTGGTCTTGCGCAATCGCCTGACCTGCCAGCATCAAACTGCTAACGATGGCGGTGCCGCGCAACAAAAGGGTGCGGCGCAATAAAAGTTGGTGTCTTTTTTGGATGCTGATTTTAGTGACATGCTCTCTACGCTGATTCGTCATAACTCAATAGTTCCTATGCTTGAAGGTTTTATAATATTTAAAAAAACTTGAGATCTTGTATCCCCATACCCGATAGCCCAAAGCCCAAAGCCCATAGCCCAAAGCCCATAGCCCATAGCCCAAATCACATGGCCCACAATATACTACCCACAAATTCTGTCCCAAACCATGTTTAATTGTGCGCGGCTCCCGTTTTGGAGGCGACGAGATCGGCCAAGGCGCCAGCGGCGGAGTGCAGTCGGCGACTATTTCGCCAGCGAAACTGTACGGGCTCAGGCGGTCCTTTGTGATATTTCACTATTTATTGACAGCTGCTTGCCGGTCATTTACCAGACAATATCTTGTCATTCCTTTTTGTGGAACCAATTCTGCTGTATTGCCATTCCATTAAATAAAGCCGTCATTATTCGTGTCAAAGACATCAAATAATTCTGCGACCATTTCTTCAGTATCCATAATCTAAATTGTAGCGTAAAAATGCCCGCTATCAAGTCTGATTTATCAACCAGAAAGAGTTACTGAAAATTCGGTGGCCGATCCGGTTGTATATTTATGCTGTTTTGCAAAGCACTCGCTGCTGCCAGTAATTTGTACTCTTCAAAGGCCTTGCCAATCAGGCAGATGCCGGTGGGCATTTGATCGGTGTCGAATCCATTGGGAATGACGACACTGGGGTGCCCGGTCAAGTTGGTGAGTGACAACTGATCACCCGCAAAGCACGGCGCCAGGATGATATCGACATCCTGCAACTGCTGATCAAATTGTGTCACCAGCCATTGCCTGACACGTTGAGCCTGAATATATTCCACTGCCGGTATATAGCGTGCCGCACGGAACACATTCGGCCAGGCATCACGGCCTTGCCGAACCATCGAATCATCAGCGCCACTGCGCGTTAAGGTATCAAATGCTGCTGCTGCTTCTGCACTGAGCACAAAAGACAGGGCACTGACCGGTAATTCCGGCGTCTCTTTTTCGATCAACGTAACGCCGTGATCACTAATAAGTGCAATCGTAGCGGCGTCGTTTTCACGACCTTGATATGGCTCAGAAAAATCCTGCTTTAGATAACCCCAGGAAAAGTCTTCGACCTGATGGCCACCGGAATAGGGGAAGCCGGCGTCACGCACCGTCAAATCCTTGCCGTCTTCACCGCGAATAGCATCAAAAACCATGGCACAGTCCTCGATATATCGGCATAAAGGACCCACTTTGTCCATGCTCCAGGACAAGGCCATCGCTCCGCTACGACTGACCCGCCCAAATGTCGGCCTGAGGCCTGAAATACCGGTTCTAATTGATGGCGATACAATTGATCCCAAGGTTTCTGTGCCGATGGCAAACGGGAATAGGCCGGCGGATACGCCAGCCGAGGATCCGGCTGAGGATCCGCTGCTACCGACTTCGGTATTCCACGGGCTGCGAGTCTTGCCGCCAAACCAGACATCACCCCAGGCCAATGCGCCCAGACTGGTTTTTGCGATCAGTACTGCGCCGGCATCCGCTAACTTCTGCGCGACGGCCGCCGTTTCGTTAATCACCTGGTCTTTGTAGGGTGTGGCGCCCCAGGTTGTCGGATAGCCTGGGAAAGAAAACAAATCTTTCAAACCATAAGGTATGCCGTGCAGGGGCCCGCGGTCCGTCCCGGCTGCCAACTCGGCATCGAGTTTTCTGGCTTCAGACAAAGCATAGTCTTCGGTGAGGGAAATCACCAAATGCAGTTCAGGATCATATTTCTTCAAGCGAGCCAGGAAATACCCGGTTAACTCGAGAGAAGATACCTTTCCCGCGCGTAGCATGGCGCCCAAATCTGCCACGCTTAAATAGGCGTACTCTTGTGTATCCCGAACCACGCCGGCAGTGTAGCGGGCGGGCGTATCGGGCATTGTCGGGATGGTAAATCCAGGGTTGAATAGCAGCGTTGGCGCAATTTCGTTCGGTATGTCCAGTTGATGCAGAGCATCAAAATTTTCGCGCATCTCCACCACGTCGGGCAGCATTTGCTCGCGCTCGGCGGGTGACATCGCAACACCACTAATGGATTCGGCGGCCGCCAGATCTTGAACGGTCAGCTCTGCCGTGACGCCCGGTGTCTGGATTAATATTGATAATAATATTAGCTTTTTCATTGTTAAAATCCCTGTGGTAGCCACCATAATAACCGCTATTATACGGGGTAAAGGTGTCTCCAGCGTACGAACAAGTAGCTGGCTTCGAGGCGCTGTCCAGCGAAACAGATTAGTTAATACAGATTATGAATCAACCGGGAAGGAGTGTCAGATGAGTTCACAAGTTAATCCTCTGGCGGGCAAGCCCGCACCGCAAAAGATGCTGGTTGATGTAGCGCGCCTGATCACCGCGTATTACTCCGGGCAGCCTGATCCTGCTATAGCCGCACAGCGCGTCGCATTTGGCACCTCCGGACATCGCGGTTCGTCGTTTGAATGCAGCTTCAATGAGGCGCATGTGCTGGCAATTACGCAGGCGATCTGCAGTTATCGCAAACAAAAGAACATCCCGGGTCCGCTTTTCCTGGGGTTTGACACACATGCATTGTCGGCGCCTGCCTTCGCCAGCGCGCTCGAAGTATTGGCGGCCAACGAAGTCGAAGTGATGATCGCCGAGCATGATGAATACACGCCGACTCCCGCGATCTCGCACGCCATTTTGGCCTACAACCGTGGCCGGGATCGCGGTTTGGCAGATGGCATTGTCATCACGCCATCGCACAATCCACCGGATAGCGGTGGATTTAAATACAACCCGCCCAATGGTGGGCCCGCCGATAGCGACGTAACCACCTGGATCGAAACCGAAGCCAATCGTTTGCTGGCGGCCAATTTGGCTGGTGTAAACTCAATGCCGCTCAAGCAAGCTCGCAAAGCATCAACGACTCATCACCACGACTATCTCAATACCTATATCGTTGATCTCGGAAATGTTGTCGATATGGACGTCATTCGTAACGGCGGCATTCGCATGGGCGTTGATCCAATGGGTGGTGCCGGTGTGAACTACTGGTCAGCGATAGCGGAGCACTACCGGCTTGACCTCAGTGTCGTGAATGAGGCGGTCGACCCGACCTTTCGATTTGTAACTTTGGATTGGGATGGCAAGATTCGCATGGATCCGTCATCGGCGTATGCCATGCAAGGTTTGATCGACCTGAAAGATCGTTTTGATATTGCTTTTGGCTGCGACACCGATCATGACCGGCATGGAATCGTTACGCGCAGCGCGGGCCTGTTGCCGCCGAATCACTACCTTGCTGTGGCGATTCATTATCTATTTGAACATCGACCTTTGTGGGGCGCGAACGCCGGCATTGGCAAGACCATCGTCAGTAGCCAGATGATTGACCAGGTGGCAGCGAAACTTCAACGCAAGCTGTATGAAGTACCGGTAGGTTTCAAATGGTATGTCGAGGGCTTGTTGGATGGGTCGCTGGGGTTTGTCGGTGAAGAAAGCGCAGGCGCTACGTTTGCACGCCTGGATGGAACGGTATGGACCACTGATAAGGATGGCATCGTGCCGGCGCTGTTGTCTGCTGAGATTACTGCCCGCATGGGGCGGGACCCGGGCGAGCTATATACCGAACTCAGCCGCGAATTGGGTGAGCCAAAATTTGAACGTATTGATGCAGCGGCGACGCCGGCCGAAAAGAAAATACTCTCGAGCCTGGCACCGGAGCAAGTGACCTCCAGCGAGCTGGCTGGCGAAGCGATTCAATCCATACTCACTAGCGCCCCCGGTAACGATGCGGCCATCGGCGGACTGAAGGTCAGTGCCGAGCATGGCTGGTTTGCTGCACGGCCATCGGGTACAGAAGATATCTACAAAATCTACGCTGAAAGTTATCTTGGCTGCGATCATCTGCGTCAGATTCAGAAGGAAGCACAAAGCATCGTTGCCAGTGCAATAGGCGCACAGTCGTGAGCACCGTGCAGGCTGGATTTTCCGACACAGCGCTTATTGTTTAGCCACAAATCGTTTAGTTGAGGTCTACCGGCTTTTTGTCCGTGACTTTTTTGCCGGTGAACATGGCCGAGATGATACCGCCGCCCTGTGTCACTTCCGTGCGGATCACAAAAAATATGTGTAACAGAATAATAAACATCAGGGTGTAGGCGGCGTATATGTGCACCTCGCCGATTGGGCCTTTGAAGGCTTTTAGCTTCTCCATGCGTTGGGGGTTGGTGCCGGCAGCGTCATAGGGCTTGATGGCGGCGGGATCGAAACCTTCTTCGACCACGTAGTCAGCAACGAAAGAGCCGAATGGCGGGTAGTAGATGTCGGTGCCTGCGCGTACCAGACCGGAAACCATTTGTACCAGCATCAACGTCAGCATCAAGGTCACCGAGAGTCGGCCCAGGGGATTGTGACCGAGATACTGTTGTGGCTCTCCGCTGCGCACCGAGGCCATATAGCCGCGTAACGAAGCCACGAAACCGCGACCAGGCAGGATATCCCGCCAGCGACCGTAGCGGTTGGCGAAAAAGCCCCACACCAGGCGTACCAATAGGTTGGTAGCAAAGATGTAACCAAAGATCACATGCACGGTTTTCAGGCCAATTTTTGCCTCGATGCCCGTAATGCCCAGTTCCTTGCTCCACAGCATGATTAGTCCTAAGACGATCAGGCAGAACACAGCCAGGAAATTGATCCAATGGAACAGACGAACAGGCAGGTCCCAGACCCGGTATTTGGTGCATTGCTCTGTGTTCATTGCGATTCCCTTGAAGTGTTTAGTGTGATTATTTTCATAATAAGTGGCAGTTGAGAATGTTGCCTAAAGAGTCAATGTGTCTCAGCGAACAGAAGAGCACCTCCATCGTATTCTATAATTGAATGTGTAGATTTTGAGTCAATCAATTCAGTCTACACCTATAACAGAGGATAAGAGCTATGTATGTATTCAAAACCCACTTGCAAATGTCTTTCGACCGTGCTATCGAAGAAGTCACGCAGGCGCTCAAAAAGGAAGGCTTCGGCGTGCTCACCGATATTGATTTCAAGGCGACTTTAAAATCCAAACTCAACATCGACCACCGGCCCTACCGTATTCTGGGCGCATGTAATCCGCCGCTGGCGTACCGCGCGATCCAGGCTGAACCTGACATTGGTTTACTGCTGCCATGCAACGTCGTGGTACGCGAAGAAGCTGATGGAACAATCACAGTGGCGTTTATGAATCCGGAGGCGGTTCTGCAATTGACCGACAATCGGGATGTGCACGTTTTGAGCAAGGAAGTGACTTCGCTGCTGCGCCGGGTATGCAGCAGTCTGGAACCGTGATGTCATTTACTTGTCATGCATTAATCATTTATTAGGAGTCAGTTCCCTATGTCCCATCAAGAACACCACCGGCAACATCGAGTAGGTTGGTTAAGAGCCGCGGTATTAGGTGCCAATGACGGCATTGTGTCTACGGCAAGTCTGATTATTGGTGTTGCGGCGGCAAATTCGGGGCACTCTGCTATTTTGATTGCTGGAACGGCGGGGCTGGTTGCCGGCGCCATTTCTATGGCGGCCGGCGAGTATGTGTCCGTTTGCTCTCAGGCCGATACGGAAAATTCTGACCGCTTGCAAGAACAACAGGCACTTGAAGACGACTACGAGGGTGAGGTTATCGAGTTGGCCGAAATTTATCAGGAGCGCGGGCTTGAGCCAGAGCTGTCCGAGAAGGTGGCCCGGCAACTGATGGATCATGATGCGCTTTTAGCCCATTCCCGGGATGAAATAGGGATTTCTGAACTGACTTCAGCAAAACCTGTAACAGCAGCGCTGTCTTCAGCGCTAAGTTTTACCTTGGGAGCAGCATTGCCCCTGCTTACTGCCTACTTTTATAGAGATAGCAATTTGACTCTGGTTGTCGCAGCGTTGTCACTGGTTTTCCTCGCCATGTTAGGTGCCGTGTCGTCCTATTTGAGTGGCACAAAAATGATGATTGGCGTGGCGCGGGTCAGCTTTTGGGGGGCGCTGGCGATGGCGGTGACGGCCCTGGTCGGTATTGCTTTTGATGTTGCTGTTTAAGGTTCCACATTTAACCACTACGGGCGCCAGCGCACAGAGTTCGCCCTAGGCTGCCGATATGATATCATTCCTCGTGTAGCGTACTAGGTACGCCAATCAAACGTTTGCAAGGATGATCGTAATGAAATCAAGAAAACTCGCGGGACTGGTTTTACTCGGATTAACTTCTCTGACCCCCGTGGCATTTGCCCAAAACGTACCATTGGCCACTGCAGGCGACTTTGCCGTACTAGCGGGCGAGGCAGTTACCAATACCGGCAGTAGCGTGATCTCAGGCAGTGTGGGTGTCTATGCCGGAACATCGATTGTCGGGTTTCCACCTGGACAAATCATACCCCTCACAGGCACCTTTCACAGCGCTGATGCCGTCGCGCGACAGGCCCAGCTCGACCTCATCACTGCCTACAACGATGCCGCTGGCCGGTCTTGTGATGAAAATATCGCGGGCGACCAATTAGGTGGCCTGACGCGTCCTTCCGGGGTGTACTGTTTGGGCGCAGCTGATTTGACCGGAACAATTACCCTGGATGGTCCCGGAGTTTACATTTTCAAGGCGGCAAGCTCTCTGGTTACCGCTTCCAACTCGTCAGTGAACCTGATAAACGGAGCATCGGCCTGCAATGTATTCTGGCAGGTCACTTCGTCCGCAACGATTGGTACCGGTAGCGCGATGGCCGGCAACATTCTGGCGCTCGAGAGCATCACCTTGAACACCGGCGCAAGCCTGACGGGTGGAGCTCTGGCGCGAACGGGTGCCGCCACGCTTGATGGCAATCGCATGACTGCCTGCGGCTCTGGTGGTCTTAATCCGAACGCCAACCAAAGTGTTATCCCGACGCTGAACCAGTATGGACTGGGCTTGATGGCCCTGTTGATGCTGAGTCTCGGACTGACGATTGGGTTCCGTCGCTTTAGCTAAAACGCGCTATTGCCCGGCTCAATTGTCTCCAAGCAGCGGCTCGTATGAATGCAAGCGATCGGTTTCTTTCTTGACCACTGCGTAGCACTCGCAACTCAGTTTTTCCAGCAACGGGCGCTCGAGTACCGAAATTTCTCCCGAAGCGCCGCTTTCCATTACAGCACGATGAGAATCAGTAAGATCGTACCTAAACTCATATTTATTCTCCTTTGACTAACTGAAGAGAAAGATTATCAGCTCGGTATTTGGGTATTTGTGCGTTAGGACAGATAAGCGTGGAATTGTTCACCAACAAGTGGCGTTTGCTTAGATTATGGCGAGTTGTTGTTCGAAGTCGCCCTTTGCTGCAGCGTAGCATTCGCAGGAAGCCAATTCGAGCCCGCCCCGGTCAAGGATTCTGATCTTGCCGCGAGCGTATCGGATGATGTTTTTATCGCGCAACAAGCCAGCGGCAATCGTTATGGCGCTTCTTTGCACACCCAGCATGTCAGCCAGAAATTGGTGGGTAAGATAGAAATGATTGGTATGTGAACGGTCATGCGCAAAGCAGTACCGCTGCCTCGCACAAGGCCGGTAAGCATTGCCACCCTAGAAACTTAGATTGCTTGCGCCGAACAGGCCGATCAGTCCTATCAGTATCAAATAAAACGCGACAATCCGGTTGAGCAGTTTGGGCATGATCAGGATCAGGATTCCTGCTATTAAGGAGACCAGTGGTGTAAGACCCAGTTGAATGTTCATTTGCTGTTTTTCCTTATGTGAGAAGCGTGGGGAGCATCGACTGTATAAGGAAAATGGGTTCATATCAGTGCGCTACCGCACACTGTGCTCGAATCATGATCAGCGTGGGCAGAAGCGCTCTATTGATGGCATAGGCAATGTCCGACCCTCAGCGATTCTGAAGTTGATCTAACAACGCTTCTGCCATGTCCCGCTGTCCTTCAAGCAGGTAAATGGCCACCCGGGCTTCCGACATGCGGAAGCGCAACAGCCGGGCTGTTTCCGGTTCATTTCGTATTTCTGCAGCAGCGCTCGCTACCGGAAATTGCGAGACATCGAGTCCACAAAATGTGCTGGCATCGACACTGGCAGACATAAGGTCTCCCGGATTGATGGCGGAATTGAACCTCGCAGAAGGATCATTCTCATTCGCTTGAGAAAAATCAACAGGAGCCGCCGTACAGTTTTCGTGAATGGCCGCTTGCAAGGCATTGGGAATGATGCCGCGCGCCCACACCCGATACGCACGCGGCAGGTTCCACACCAATCCTCTGACCTCGGTCTGGTGATAATACGCGGCCAGATTCACGCGCAGCTGAACATCGTCGATGACAGCCATGCCGCCGGTGTTTTTCATGTCATCAAAGGTGGAAGACTCCAGCGCGAATTCCATCTCTTCGGCGGCGTTGAAAGCAGCGAATAACAAGGCAAAATCGTCCAGACTTTGACGGCCTTCAAGATCGGCGATCACCTTCAGGCCATATTGGCGAATTTGATTGTAGTAGGCGGCTGTCGTATTGATACTAACGACATCGCTTTGCAGATCAGCAGTCAGTCTCTCTCTGTAAACAACAGCGCGTTTCTCTTCATTACGCTCTTCTATCCAGGTATCCACCGCCAAAGCGGATAATACGCCAAGGGCGATGATGATGAATTCGATGAACAAAAAATGTATACGTTTGATTTCCATAAAATTGACTCTAGTCCTTGGTTTCTTTATCTGTATCCGAAGCTTCCACCGGCGGAGGCATCCAGCCGCGGTCAACACGGCTACCGAAGGCGTCGCTGCTGCCTTGCATCGCCGGTCCGGTTTTATCCAGAAACTCCCTTGAGCGTTTTACATATTCGGGATTCAGGTGAACAGGGATGTCAGGATCATAAGCATCAGCAACTTCCCGCATGTGTTTCTGATCGTTGGCCACAAAGCCTCGCACTTTGCGCTCCGCATGGTAGGGGTGGATACCCAGTTTCTCCATTGCTGTACGACCGATACGGAGTGAACTATCGAAGGTCTCGCGGTTGTCTATGGTGATGACCAGCAGTTGTGCGTCGTCAATACCCGCGGCATGCAGCAAGTCGGGCCGCATGGCATCACCAAAATATGCCTTAATGCCGAATGTTCGCATCACATTCAGTTGTTCCGATTGGTAATCCAGTACTACAGTTTTAAATCCTGCAGCCAGCAGCATGCGATTAACGATGCCGCCCATTCTTCCGTGGCCGGCGATGATCACGCTGCCGGTTTCGTCAATCTCGTCGGCGTCGCGGGATTGGGATTTGCTGAAACGCGGCGCAATGAGCTTGTCGTAGATGATAAACAGCAGTGGCGTAAGCAACATGGACAGCGTTACCACCAGCAACAGTTGATCAGCCAATGCAGCTGGAATGACTGAATTGGCCACTGTCAATGAAAGCAGTACAAAGCCGAATTCGCCGGCTTGTGCCAACGCGAGTGTAAACAGCCAGCGGTGGCAATCAGTGATGCCGAATATGCGGCTCAATATATACAGGATTAATGCCTTGATGCCGATCAAACCGATGGTCATGGCCAGTACGCTGGCAAAATTTGACAGTAGCAGATCGAAGCGGATTGCTGCTCCAACGGTGATGAAAAACAGCCCCAACAGCAATCCCTTAAATGGACCGATATCACTTTCGAGTTCGTGGCGATATTCACTGTTGGCCAGTACCACGCCTGCCAGAAAGGCGCCGAGTGCCGGTGATAAACCGACCAGTATCATCAGTAAAGCAGTGCCGATAACCAGCAGTAGCGCGAATGCCGTAAACAGTTCACGCAAATGCGCCATGGCAATAAAACGAAAAATCGGTCGGGTGAGGTAATGGCCACCGACGACTACCAAAGCAATGGCCCCCAACGTCACCAACACGGATTGCCAATTGTTCAGATTTTCGATCAGGTTCAAACTCATGTGACCGGATTGTGCGTCAGCCTGACTGGCGGTAGTGGCCACATCCGCCAGTTCTGGCAATGCCAATAACGGAATGAATGCCAGCATTGGAATGACAGCGATGTCTTGAAACAGCAGCACTGAAAAACTTGATTGGCCGCCATCACTTTTCATCAGGCCTTTTTCATTCAGGGTTTGCAACACGATGGCGGTTGAAGAAAGCGATAGCACCAAACCAACTGCCAGAGCTACCGACCACGGCTGACCCATTGCCATAAATACAGCGGTGATTGCTGCTGTGGTCAGGCCCACTTGCAAGCCGCCCAGTCCAAGCAACCTGTTTCGCATGGCCCACAACATACGTGGCTCCAACTCGAGCCCGACCAGAAACAGCATCATCACCACGCCAAATTCAGCGAAGTGCTGAATGCTGACGACATCAACATGCAGCGCCTGCAATAGTGGACTGATGGCGATGCCGGCCAGGAGGTAGCCAAGTACAGAACCCAGACCTAAACGCGAGGCTATCGGAACCGCAATAACACCTGCCAGGAGAAACAGAAACGCCAACAGTAAGAATTCGTTCATGTTCAGGTTTCCCTATTGATCGGTAAGGAGTTGAAGCTGGTCACGTCCATAGACTTGGCGGTCGCAAAGTCATAACGGTCATCGCGTATGGCTTCCAGCAACTGCCGGTAGCCGTCAACATGTGTTTTCCAGCCAGCTTGTCGCCATTCTTCCCGTATGCGAAGCCGTGCTCCAACACCAGGTCTTGCCACTCCTTGACAATGGACGGGGTGGAATACCAGAAAATCGGGAACTGAAAAAGTATCACATCGTGGTCAAGCAGACGCTGCTGTTCGGCGGCAACATCGATGTCAAAGCGAGGATATTGGGCATAAAGGTCAACAAAGCTGATGCCTTCAATGCCTGCGGCAACGCTTGCCATACGACGGTTTGTGTGAGAATGCTTGTGCCCCGGGTGGGCGTAGTAGACAATTAATTTGGCCATGTTGCCAAGTCTAACCCAATCCAATTCCAGATAAGTGAAAAAGCAAATGGCAGAGGTTTGATGCGTGCTAAGTAAAGAGTATTTGTTCCATCACCCGATAGCGTTCTGGACCGGTTGTCTGTTGATTACCTGCGGCGTACTTTCTCACATTCCGATGTTTGTGCACGCCGCGCCTGGCATGACCGCTGAGTATCAAATTTCCGGTATTCGAGTGGAATCTCGTCATGTGCTTTTTGATGGGGCTATCGGCTGGCGGGTTATTGCCTATCACTCTTTACCTTAATGGCGGAAATGATTCCGGCTGCACATCGCGGCTGGTTGTTGGTTGCACTGGGTGGCGTAGGCACCGCTTTCGGTTATTTGGTGGCATCCGGTGCGGCCGCAATTCTGGAGCCGCTATTTAGCTGGAGGATTCTATGGATGCTGGGATTGCCCACCGGGATCGCTGTGATTATTTTAAATCGTTACATTCCCGAATCACCACAATTTTTGGCCAATGTTGGTTTGTGGAATCAAGCCAAAGCAGTTTTGCGCAAATACAATGGCGAGTTGGACGACGGCGGTGATCAGCCTGCCGAATCCGAACAGGTAGCAGATAAGCAAGGACTGTATGACACCTTGTCCGGCGCTTATGGAAAAATCACTTTGGGATTGATTGGCACCGGCGTTTCATGGGGAATCGTCAGCTTTGGCTTCTTGTTGCAATTCCCGGAATCCTGTTTGTGGTCTGGCTTTATCACCACTGGAGCAGCGTCAAATCGCTGGCTCTGTTTGTGACGCTTACAGCCGTAAGTTTAATACTGTTCGCCGTGGCTGATTTTCTGGATGCAGTAACCGCCCGGACGATTGTTATTTCCACAGCGATATTATTGATCAGTTCTAGCGGAGTGATTGCCATGTTGATTCCGTATGCTGCTGAAATTTATCCGGCACACCATCGGGGCGTGGGCTCTGGACTGATAGCTGGCAGTACCAAGCTGGGGTGCATTGTTGGCGCGTTACTGGGCGTTGGCGGTTTGTTCCATAACATGGGGCAGGCGTCTGGAGGACATTCACGCGGCGTTTGTAGCTAAAACTAACAGTTATAAAATTAAGTAAACTATTTATGAGTATAAAATATGATATATAACATATACTTGCATTGATTTTTGGGTGAAAGTAGTGTACATTTGTCCAGTAGTTATCAATTGGACAAACAATCATGCAACACACCACTTCCCACCATCAAGACCAGGAACGCGGCGAGTATCTTGAAAAAGAAATCACCACGCTAGCCGCCCACATTCACGCCGCCACCTGGCGGTTGCTGCAATTGATCCGGGAATACGACGAAACCATGGCCTGGTCCGGCCCTGGCTTAGCTTCTGTGGCGCACTGGCTGAACTGGAAGTGCGGCATGAATCTGGGCGCCGCACGTGAGCGGGTTCGAGTAGCGCATGCGCTGCCCGATCTGCCAAAAATCAGTGAGAAGCTGCGCCTGGGCGAAATCAGCTATTCAAAAGTCCGTGCGATGACGCGTGTTGCCACAGCCGAAAACGAAGACTTCATGTTGATGATTGCCCGGCACGGCACTGCTGCGCATGTTGAACGTGTGGTGCGGAATTTTCGTAAGGTGAAACGTATTGAGGCTCTGGAGCTGGATAACGAGCGTCACTATCAGCGCAAATTAGATTGGTTTTATGATGA
>Ga0105053_10003159_pt1 | contig 25219 bp, 23 predicted proteins | sample BON01_FD_78093 | JGI IMG/M metagenome (GOLD analysis project Ga0105053, IMG submission 78093) | Freshwater microbial communities from Lake Bonney liftoff mats and glacier meltwater in Antarctica - BON-01 | ecosystem: Environmental > Aquatic > Freshwater > Ice > Glacier meltwater | place: Lake...
CCATCCAGCCGAAGCTCGGCCACAAAATCATAAATATCAGAGCGATATAACCCACGGGTAAATTCTATCGGCCGGCCGCTGGCCAGATACCCGGTCCGGTCAATCCGCAGCGCCGCCGCCCCTTCGGCTAGGTTCAGCAACCGCGCCTCATGCGCCGCCAGATTGATCGCCGTAATTCGCTGGATCGCGCGGGCCGGCGCGCCGCCATTCTCTCGCAGAACGGTATAAAGCGAGGTTTCCACCCGCTCGGGATAGGGAAGTATATCCTCGGGCAACGACGACCGCTCGATCGCCATCGGCACGCCATCGGCATGGCGCAGCCGCTCGATCCGGGCCACCCGCTCCGACGATGATATGCCCAGCGCAATGGATTCGTCCGGCGTCGGGGCAAACAACCCGCGCAACAACACCTGACTGGCAGATGATTTGCCCCGCGCCAGCATGTATTCGGTGAACGAGGTCAGTGTGGACAACGATTGTTCCAGCTTCGGCCCCTGCGCGCGCACAAACGATCCCGCACCGCGCCGCTGCTCGACCAGCCCGTCACTGACCAGTTGCGCCACCGCCTTGCGCACCGTGACCCGGCTCACATCCGCCAGTTCCGCCAGATCCCGCTCGGGTGGCAACTGGCTATCCGCCTCCAGCCGCCCATCGGCAATGGCAGAGCTGATATGCCGGTAAAGCTGCCGGTAACGCGGACCAAGCCCGTCGCGATACCAGCGCGCCGGTCCATAGAGTCCGTCCGGATCAGAACCATCCATAACCCGCGCCCCGCTACTGTGCCGCATATGATTCGTGGTATCACCGAAACAATACCTAAACCAGACCAAACAGCCCAGAACAAAAATTGCATTACAAAATATGCAACGTTTACAGCGTATAAAACAGAAATACCTCTATCTTGGTATTATATTGGTAGTAAAATAGATTTCTTTTGGTATCATTCCCGCAAGTCGAGAGATTCGCGACCGCCCGGCCGATGGTCACAAGCGGACGCAGACATGACATAGCCACCGGGGGATGGATGACAGAGTTCGCTGCCACACCTGCGCTTGCCGCGCCGCGCCGCCGTATGGTCAGTTCCGATGGGCTTTTCGCCTGGATGCTGATTGCGCCTGCGCTCATCTTCATCATCTTCATCGTCGCATGGCCGCTGGCCGAAACCATCCGGCTTTCCTTCACCGACGCGCGGCTTGGCGGCGAAAGTTATATCGGCCTCGAAAACTACATCGACCTTTTCACCGACAAGGGGTTCTACGAAACGGTCGGTCGCACCTTTTACTGGATGTTCCTCTCGGTCACATTGAAACTGATCATGGGGCTGATCGGCGCCACGCTGCTCAACGCCGCCGTCCCCGGCAAGGCGCTGTTTCGCATCCTCGTCATGCCGCCTTGGGTGATCCCGATCGCCATCGGCGTAATCGGCTGGAAATGGCTCTATAACGGCTATTTCGGGCTGATCTCCGGGCTGCTGCAAGAGTTTGGACTGGTGCAGGAACGTGTGGCCTTGCTCGCCTCCAAAACCTCCGCCTTCTATTCCGCCGTTGTCACCGATGTCTGGGTCGGCACACCCATGGTCACGCTGTTTTTCCTCGCCGCGATGCAGGGGGTCAGCCGCGATCTGTACGAGGCGGCCTGGGTTGACGGGGCAGGGCGCTGGTATCGGTTCCGCCGCATCACCATCCCGCAGATCATGCCGGTCATCGTCTCCATGGCGCTGCTCTCGGCCATCTGGACCTTCAATTCGTTCGAGATCATCTGGATCCTCACCGAAGGCGGGCCACGCGGGGCCACCACCACACTGATCATCGACACCTACAAGGTCGCGATATCGAGCCAGCGTTTCGGCGAAGGTGCGGCGCGGGCCGTGGTGATCGTGGCGCTGCTGGCGATCTTCTCGCTCGCCTATCTCTTCTTCCTGAACCGGGTAAACCGGCATTACGGGGTGAAATGACATGCTGATGGACCGCCTCAACATTCTGCAGAAAATCGGCATCTACGCCGCTCTCTTTGTCTTTCTGCTGTTCATCCTGCTGCCCTTTATCGAGATGTTCCGGGTGTCGCTGCGCCCGCTCGATCACCTGATGACGGCCGATTTCACCTGGTGGTCCGATGATTTCAGCTTTCAGGCCTACAGCGACATGTGGGTGACGGTGCCGTTCCTGGGGCGCTATATCCTCAATTCGATCTTCATCGCCACGACCGTGACGACGATGACCATGATCGTGGTGGTGCCCGCCGCCTACGCCTATGCGCGGCTTGAATTTCCGTTCAAATCCATTTCGCTCGGCGCGTTTCTGGCTGTCAACATGTTCACCGGCGCGGTGTTGCTCATTCCGCTCTACCGGGTGCTGCGCTCGATGGGGCTGCTCAATACCTATTGGGCGATGATCGTCCCCGGCGTGGCCTTCCTGATCCCCACCGGCATCTGGCTACTCCGCTCCTATCTCGAAAAGATCCCCAAAGAGCTTGAGGAAGCCGCCTTTGTCGACGGCGCCTCCCGGCTCTACACCCTGCGCCGCGTCGTGCTGCCGTTGGCGGTGCCGGGGCTGATCGTGGTGGCGACGGCGGTGTTCATCGGCGCCTATGCGCAGCAGTTTCTCTTTGCCATCGCCTTCAACAACCGCACAGAATTACAGCCGTTGCCGGCCGGGCTTTACGAATTCATCGGCTATCAGGACGTCACCTGGAACCAGATGATGGCCGCAGCGCTCACCGGCGTGCTGCCTGTCATGCTCTTCTTTTTGTTCCTGCAGAAATACCTCGTTGCGGGCCTGACGGCCGGAGCCATCAAGGAATGACCCGCAAACGGGCGACCACGACCACCAAACGTTCAACCAAGAGGGAGTCTAACCAATGAAAAACATCAAGACACTGTCGCTGGGGGCCGCACTTCTCTGCGGGTCCGCGATGGGCGCGATGGCAGAAAGCCACGCAACAGAGCTGCACTTCATCATGTGCGGCGGCGAAGTGCGCGCCGCAGATCAGGTCGTGATCGATCAGTTCATCGCCGACAATCCCGGCGTCACCGTCAATATGGAAGCGGTGGAATGGGGCACCTGTCAGGACAAATCGATGCAGCTTGCCGCCGCCGGCGACCCGCCCTCCATCTCCTACATGGGCAGCCGGGTGCTGCGTCAGCTTGCCAACAATGACCTGATCGTCCCGGTCACCTTCACCCCCGAAGAAGAGGCCGCTTTCCAGCCCGGCGTGCTCTCCACCGTCTCGGTCGGTGGTCAGTATTGGGGCATCCCGCACGCCTTCTCGACCAAGGCGCTCTACATCAACTGCACAGTGGTTGAGGCCGCGGGTGCGACATGCGTCGCACCGACCGACTGGACCGAACTTGTGGCGCTTGCCGCCGCCGTCACCGACGGCTCCGACGCCGCCGGGATCGGCATGGCGGGCAAAGACTTCGACAACACCATGCACATGTTCCTCGATTTCCTCTATTCCAACGACGGGCTCGTGTTCGACGCCGACGGCAACCCTGCGCTGGACAGCCAGAACACCCGCGAAACCCTGCAGCTTTACGCAGACCTGCTGCCCTACATGCAGTCCGGCGCCGTCGAATGGGAGCGTGACCAGCTGCGCGACCTCTTTAACGACAACCAGATCGCCATGTATGTCAGCGGACCCTGGGGCCGTGGCCAGCATAACGAGGAAACCAACCAGATCGTTGCATCCATCCCGCACGGTCCCTCGGGCGACAGCGGCACGATCCTGATCACCGATTCCATCGCCGTGTTCAAAGGGTCGGGCCACGAAGAGCTGGCCATCGAACTCGCCAAGGCGCTCACCTCCGGCGAGGCACAGTATGACCTGGACCAAAGCTGGGGGCTGACCCCGATCCTGCAATACGAAAACCTCGGCATCGCAGAACCCTTCTACCTGAACGACCCGTTCTGGCAGGTGTTCACCGCAGGCATCTCCACCGGCGGACCCGAGCCGCTGGTCGAGGATTTCAAATCGCTGCAGGCCGTGTTCACCAACATGGTGCAGGGCATCATGCTCGACGAAGGTTCGGTTGACGAGCTGGTGACGATCGCCGGCGAAGAACTGGCCGAAGTCGAATAAACCCTTCCGGTCGGGCGGCGCATCCGTCGCCCGACCACCCCCAACCTGCCCCCTCTGCCGGAGTCTCCGCCATGGCCACGCTCGATCTGCGCCACATCAGCAAATCCTTCGGCAGCGCACATGTGCTGCACGACATCGACCTTGCGATTCAGGACAAGGAATTCGTGGTCTTTGTCGGCCCCTCCGGCTGTGGCAAATCCACGCTTCTGCGGATCGTCGCCGGGCTCGAGGCCGCATCCGCCGGGCAGATCATCATCGACGGGCGCGACGTCAGCCGCGAACACCCGGTAGAGCGTGGCATCTCGATGGTATTCCAGTCCTACGCGCTCTACCCGCATCTCTCGGTATTCGAGAATATCGCCTTCCCGCTCCGGGTGCAGAAAACGCCGGAACCCGAGTTGAAAACCCGCGTCGGCCGCGCCGCCGAGATCCTGCAACTGACCGATAAACTCGACCTGAAACCCGGTCAGCTTTCGGGCGGTCAGCGGCAGCGCGTCGCCATCGGGCGCAGCATCGTGCGCAACCCCAGGGTTTTCCTGTTCGACGAACCGCTTTCCAACCTCGACGCCGCCCTGCGCGGTGACATGCGGGTCGAACTTTCCCAACTGCACCGCAGCCTCGACGCCACGATGATCTATGTCACCCATGATCAGGTCGAGGCGATGACCATGGCCGACCGGATCGTCGTGCTCAACGCGGGCCGGGTCGAACAATTCGGCACGCCGATGGAACTTTACCACCACCCCGCGACCAAATTCGTGGCCAGCTTCATCGGCCAGCCCAACATGAACCTGATCCCCGCCACCGTCCGCGACGCGCGCGCCGATGCTGTCACGGTCGAGATGGAAGGCGGCCACGTGATGACTTTGCCCGTAGATGGCAACACGGTGCAAACCGGGCAAAAGGTCGAAGTGGGCATCCGCCCCGAGAATGTCGAACTCGGCCCCGCCGGTGCCAGCGCGCTCGACGTCGCCGTCAACGTGCTCGAACGGCTGGGCGGAGTGTCGATCACCCATGGGACCATCGGTCAAAACACCCGTTTCTGCGCCTCCCTTCCCGGCGACGCCCCGGTGCGCGAGGGCACGCGGATCGGCCTGCAGGTGCACCCGCGCGATTGCCACGTCTTTGATGCCAAAGGCCGGGTCTTGCGGCGGCGCGACGCGCCCGCCCTTGTCGCCTGACCATAGGGGAGGGTGGGTTGAAACCCACCTTACGCCCGTCCCGTAAGGTGGGTTTCAACCCACCGCCCCCGCCTGTCACAAGGCATGCCGTGTGAAAAAAGGAAAATGAGATGCGAGTCGTCGTTGCAGGCACCGGCCTGCGCCCCATGCATGTGCTCTCGATCATGCAACAGGAAATGCCCGAGATGGAAATGGTCGGCTGGTTCGACCCCTATCCCACCTTCATCGACCAGTTGGGTCAGGACATCCCCCGCTTCACATCCGTCACCGCCATGCTGGCCGAAACCAAACCCGACCTCTTCTTCGTCGGTTCCCCCAACGTCTTTCACCTCGACCAGATCCGCGAAGGGCTTGAGGCCGGGGTGCGCATCTTCACCGAAAAACCCGTCGTCGTCACCGTCGAAGAGACGATGCAACTTGCCGAGCTTTTGGCCAAACACGGCACCGACCGGGTCATGGTCGGCCTCGTGCTGCGCTACTCGCGCCACATGGTTGACCTGCGCGCCGCCATGGCCACCGGCGCGCTGGGCCGCATCACCAGTCTTGAGGCGAACGAACACATCGCCCCCTATCACGGCGCGTTCTTCATGCGCGACTGGCGGCGCATGGTCAAATGGTCCGGCGGCTTCATGCTCGAAAAATGCTGCCACGACATCGACCTCTACAACATGGTCACCGGCTCGCGCCCTGACAGGGTAGCGAGCTTTGGCGGGCGCAAATCCTACATCCCCGAAAATGCCCCCACCTCGAACGCGGAAAACGAGATCATGCATGTGAAGCCCACGGTATGGGAAGGGGTCGACGACGCCTTCCATTCCGACGGCGACATCATCGACTATCAGACCTCGATCCTGCATTACGAAACCGGCGCCAGCCTCGCCTTCCACACCAATCTCAACGTGCCCGACGAACACCGGCGCTTTTGCATCATGGGGACGCATGGCATGGCCGAGGGTGACTTCGTGCGCGGCTATCTCAACGTCACCGCGCGCGACGGCACCCGTATTGCCGAACATGACTATACCAAGGGCGATCATCCGGCAGGCGGCAACCATTACGGTGCTGATAACCTGATGGTGCGCGATATCGTGGCCTTCCTGCGCGGGCAAACCCAATCGCTCCCCGTCGGCATCGTCGACGCGATGGAGGCGGGGATCGCCGCTTTGGCACTGGATCAGGCGCGGATCTCCAGCCAGATTGTCGATCTCACCGCCACATGGGCGCAGTTCGACAGCTACCGATTGCGGGGATGACCATGGCCACCAAACAACCCGGCGCGCATATGGCCGCCGAAATCGCCCAGTCGCCACAGGTCTTTGCCGCCGCCGCCACAGCGCAGCATATCGCGCCCGACCTCAGCAATATCCGCGCGCTCTACACCATCGCGCGCGGTTCTTCCGACGCCGCCGCCAACATCCTCTCCTACGAATACATGCGCGAACTCGGCCTGCCGGTCACCTCGCTCCCCCCCTCGATCTTTTCCATCGGCGCAGGCGTGGAGATGACCGACAGCGCCACAATCGTGATCAGCCAGTCGGGGGCGAGCGATGATCTGGTGCGCTCCGCCCGTGGCATCCGCGCCCGGGGCGGCGCGGTGCTGGCCATCACCAACACTCCCGGCTCTCCGGTCGAGGCCGCCGCCACCGCGACCCTGCCAATCAACGCCGGACCAGAGCTTGCCGTGCCCGCCACCAAATCCGTCATCGGTGCCATCGGCACCGGCATGGCGCTGCTCGCCGCGATCAAACCCGGTTACGCCGCGCACGCCTCCGCCGCCACCTTCGCCAGTCTCACCACCAGCCATCCACAGGCTGCCGCCCTCACCTCCGCCCTGCTGCGCGCCGATCATGTCTATGTCATCGGACGCGACACCGGCTTCGGGGCCGCGCATGAAGTGGCGCTGAAAATCAAGGAATGTTGCGCGCTCCATGCAGAGGCCTATTCATCGTCCGAGGTGCTGCACGGCCCGCTGCAACTCGTCACCAACCCGCTGCTCATCCTGATGCTCGACACGGAGGCACCCGGCACCGCTGACAGCATGGACACCGCCGAGGCGCGCTTCCGCACCGCTGGCGCCACGGTTTTCCGCATCAGGCCCGGCGATGTTGGCGCCACAGACCTTACCCCCGCCGCCGCTGCTGCGGTCCTGCTCTATCTGCTCTACCCGGTGATCCTTGCCACTGCCACAGCGCTGGGCCATGACCCCGATCAGCCCGCAACCCTCTCGAAAGTGACGCAGACGACATGAGCACCGACCTGTCCCATTGGCACACATGGCGCGAGATTCACGCCCAACCCGGCATCTGGACCGGCTGGGGCGCGGCCCTGCCCGTGGCCGACCTGCGGGCATGGATCGCGGCACAGAATGCCGATGAAATCTGGTTCTGCGGTGCCGGATCCTCTGCCTATATCGGCGAAATGATCGTGGCCGGGCTTGAGGGGGCACTCGGCCCGCGCCTGCGCGCCATAGCCACCACCGATCTGGTCGCGCGCCCTCACGCCTATCTCACCGGACGCAGCCCGCTGGTAGTCAGCTTCGGCCGCTCCGGCAACTCGACCGAAAGCATCGGCACACTCGACGCGCTCGACGCGCTCGCGCCAAACGCACCCCGGCTCAACATCACCTGCAACGCCAAAGGCACGCTCGCCACCCGCCTGCGTCCCGATGACCGCGCCGTCGTGCTGCCCGACACCACCCATGACGCAGGTTTTGCAATGACGTCGAGCCTCTCGACCATGCTCCTCACCGCCCTCGCCCTCTTCGACGCGCCCTGCGACGCGCCCGCCCGGTTCGCAGCGCTGGCGGATCAACTCACCGCACTCCTGCCGCGTCTGGCCAGCATCGCCGACACCGCCACCATGCCCGAACGCATCGTCTTTGCCGGTTCCGGCCCGCTCACCTTTGCCGCGCGCGAATCCGCGCTCAAGGTCATGGAACTCACCGCGGGCATCGTGCCCGCCCTCTGGGACTCCTCGCTCGGCTTCCGGCACGGCCCCAAATCCTTCGTGCGCGACGCCACCGACATCATCGTGCTCACCTCGCCTGACGCACAGGCCGCATACTACGACGCCGATCTTGTCACAGAACTGCGCGCCCAATTCCCCCACAGCCGCGTCACCGCCATCGGCCCCGGCGGCGACCCGGACATTGCCATGCCCTTCGGCGCGGTCTGGGGCGCACCCCTCGCCATCGCCTTCGCGCAAATCCTCGCCGTGGTCTGGTCCGCCCGGCTCGGCCTCAACGTCGATGACCCATTCGTCGGCCAAGGCACCCTCTCCCGCGTCGTCTCCGGCGTCCGCCTCTACCCGGTGACCCCATGATCGCAACCGGCATCGACCTCGGCGGGACAAAGATCGAAGCGCAGGTTTTCGCGCCCGACTGGACCGTCGCCGACAAACGCCGCATCGACACGCCACGGGATTATGACGCGCTGGTGGAGGCCATGACCGATCAGATCGCTTGGGCCAATGGCATCGCCGGTCACCCCCTCCCCACCGGCATCGCCGCCGCCGGTCTGGTCAACCCGCTGACCAACCTCGCCTTTACCGCCAACCTGCCCGCCACCGGCAAACCCTTTCCCGCCGATATCGCCAGCCGCGCCCGCCAACCCGTCACCTATGTCAACGACTGCCGCGCGCTCACCCTGTCCGAAGCAATCTTCGGCGCGGCCCAGGGCATGACCCCTGTCATCGGCCTCATCCTCGGCACCGGCATCGGCGGCGGCGTTGCGGTCGACGGGCGGCTCATCCCCGGCCCCTCTGCGGTGGGGGGCGAATTCGGGCACACCGCCGCCCCTGCGCATCTGGTCAAACGGCACGATCTGCCCATCCTGCGTTGTGGCTGCGGGCGCTTGGGCTGCACCGAAACGCTCATCGCCGGGCCGGGGCTGACCCGCATTGCCCATCGCTTGACCGGGCACAGCATGACCCCGCCCGACATCGCCGCCACCAGAACCACCGACACCGCGCAAGTCTGGCAGGTCTGGTGCGATCTGGTGGCAGAACTCCTCATGACCCTCACCTTCACCATCGACCCCCAGGCCATCGTCCTCGGTGGTGGTCTGTCGAAAATCCCCGGCCTTACCGATGACCTGACCACCGCACTGCGCGCCGCCCAGCTTCCCGGTTTCGGCATCCCGCAAATCCTGATCGCCCAAGGTGGCGACACCAGCGGCGCGCGCGGTGCCGCCTATGCCGCACTACAGGAATCGGGCCATGTCTGACGTTCTGCGCAACATCATCGCCCGCAACCGGCAAGGCGAGGCTATCGCCATCCCCTCCGTCTGTTCCGCCCACCCGGACGTTCTGCGCGCCTCGCTCCGCCTCGCGCAAACTCTCGACCGGGCCATCGTGATCGAGGCGACCTCAAATCAGGTCAATCAGGACGGCGGTTACACCGGCATGACGCCCGCCGGTTTCATCAGCTTTGTCCACCGCCTCGCTGACGAAACTCAAACCGACCGCGCCCGCATCATCTTTGGCGGCGACCACCTCGGGCCACAGGCATGGCGCAACCTCCCCGCCGATCAGGCGATGGCAAAGGCACGCATCCTCGTGCGCCACTATGTGCAGGCGGGCTTCACCAAAATCCATCTCGACTGCTCCGAAGGCTGCGCCGGCGAAGCCCCACAACTCGACGACAGCATCACCGTCCCCCGCGCCGCCGACCTCGGTCGCACCTGCCGCGACGCGGCCAGCACCAACCTGCTTTATGTCGTCGGCACCGAAGTGCCCCCGCCCGGCGGTGCGCGCCACAACGACCACGCCGATATCCCCGCGACCACGCCGCAGGCCGCCCGCGCCACGCTCGACGCGCATATGACGGCCTTTGCCGACATCGGCGAAATCGGTGGCCTCGTCGTGCAACCCGGTGTCGAGTTCACGCCAATGACCGTGCATCACCTGCCGCTCGCGCGCGACCCCGGCCTGCGCACCGCGATCAGCAATCACGGAGGCGTCTGTCTGGAGGCACACTCCACCGACTACCAGCACCCGCAGGCCTTTGTGCGTCTGGCCGAGCTTGGCTTTGCCTTTCAAAAGGTTGGCCCCGCGCTCACCTTCGCCTACCGGCAGGCGCTTTACAGCCTTGACCTGATCCGGCACCTCACCGGCGGTCAGACAGCACTCCAGAACACGATGGAGCAGATCATGCTCGCCAGCCCCGGCTATTGGCAGGGGCATTACCACGGCGATGCCGACAGCCTCTATCTGCAACGGCACTTCGGCCTCGCCGACCGGATCCGTTACTACTGGCCGCAGACGCAGGCGCAACAGGCGGTCACAGCACTGCTCAACGACATCGGCACGCAAACGCTCCCCGACCCGCTGCTCTTGCAAGTGTTCAGCCCCGCCACCCTCGACCGCGCCGCGACGCTGGGCGGGCCGCAGGCGCAATCCCTGATCACAGCGCAGATTCAACTGGCGCTCGACCCCTATTTCCTCGACCCCCTCACCCCGATAGCGGAGCCGGTCAGATGAGCACCGAATGGTTCACCGCCCCGCAAATCTTTGACGGGCACAGCCTGCGCTCCGGCATCGCCCTGCGGCGGCAGGATGACCGGATCACCGATATCGCGGCACTCTCGGACCTGCCCGCAGGCACCGATGTGCTGACCACAGGCGCGCTCATCACCCCCGGTTTCATCGACCTGCAGGTCAACGGCGGCGGCGACGTGCTGCTCAACCAGACGCCCAGCGCCGCAGGCATCGCCACCATCGCTGCCGCGCACCGGCGCTTTGGCACCGTGGCGATCCTGCCCACGGTAATCACCGACGCACCCGAGGTGCTCGACCGGGTCGCCACTGCCGCTCTCGCCGCGCGGCATCAGCATGGCATCATCGGGCTGCATATCGAAGGGCCGCATATCTCCCTCGCCCGGCGCGGTACCCACGCGAGCCATCTGGTCCGGCCACTCGATGCGCGCACCATCGCTATCGTCCGGCATCTGCGCAGCACCGGCTTGCCCGTCATGATCACCTTGGCACCAGAGGCGGTGCAGCCCGGCCAGATCGCCGAACTGGTCGGCACAGGTGCCATTGTCTCGCTCGGCCATACCGACAGCGACGCGGCAGGCATCCGGCGCGCACTGGCCGAGGGGGCAAATTGCTTTACCCATCTCTACAACGCCATGTCCCCGATGCTTAATCGCGCCGCAGGCACCACCGGCGCCGCGATCAACTCGACCGCCTGGTGCGGCATCATCTGCGACGGCATCCATGTGGCCGACGAAATGGTCGCTCTGGCGATCCGGGCGCGGCCGGTGGCCGACCGGATGTTCCTCGTCTCCGACGCGATGCCCACTGTCGGCGGCTCCGACAGTTTCCTGCTCTACGGTCAGACGATCCGGCTGCGCAACGGTCAGCTTGTAAACGAAGAAGGCTCGCTCGCCGGCGCGCATGTGACCATGGCCGATTCCGTGCAACGGCTGGTCACCGTGCTGGGGATCGACCTGCAAACCGCTTTGCGTATGGCGATCAGCACCCCGGCGCGGGTGATGGGTCATGACCTGTCCGGCATCTTCGCCGGTGGACCCGCAGCAGACCTCCTGACCCTCTCCGCCGATCTGACAATGACCGGCACGCTGGCGCGAACCGGGTCACTGGCGTTTCAGATCGAATAACAGAATAAGGTTTCACCAACGCACCGCGCGCCGCATTCACACGAACAGACCGCGTTTTCGCACCGCGGGAATACCGTTAAAATACCGACAGAAAACCGCAGTGCCATTTTCCTTGTTTTCAAGGGAATTAACCCTGATTCGGCCAAACGTGCCTCTGGCCGGAATACCGACACTCTTTCACACCCGCCCCGCTCCGTGCCAGACGCTGGCTTGGCCAACCGGTTCTGGCTTGCACGCACCGCCCGATAGACCGATATCGGGGCGCGAACCGGACCAGCCAAGGGGTCAGCCGTGGATAGTTTCATCTTTTCCGACCCCTACGCCCTTGCCGCCGCCTTTGCCGCCATGGCAGTGATCGGCCTGTCCAAAGGCGGGCTCGCCGGCATGGGAATCATGGCCGTCCCCATTCTTTCATTGGTGATTTCGCCGGTTCAGGCCGCCGGCATCCTGCTGCCGATCCTGCTGATCAGCGACGCGATGAGCCTTTATACCTGGTGGGGCTCATGGGACCGCCGCACCCTGATGCTCATGCTCCCCGGCGCATTGGTCGGCATCCTGATCGGCTGGGCCACCGCCGCATTCGTCTCTGACTCCGTGGTGCGCCTGATCGTCGGCTTCATCGCGATCGCCTTCGTCTTGCGCTGGTTTTTCTCCAACAAAATCAAACGCGCGACCGCTCGTCCGCACAGTCTGCCGGCCGCGAGCTTCTGGGGCACGATCTCCGGCTACACCAGTTTCGTGGCCCACTCCGGCGGCCCTCCCTACCAAGTCTATACCATGCCGCTCAACATGGCGCCGCGCATCCTCACCGGCACCGGCGTGCTGTTCTTTGCCATCGTCAACGCGTTGAAACTGATCCCCTATTTCGCGCTGGGCCAGTTCGATACCGAAAACCTAACCACCGCCGCCCTGCTCACCCCGATCGCCCTGATCTTCACCCTCGCAGGCGCCGCCATCATCCGCCGGATGAGCGCCGAAACCTTCTATCCGATCATCTACGCCATGACCTTTCTCGTCGGGCTCAAAATGCTCTGGGACGGATTTTTCGGGCTCGCCTGAGCGCCGTTAGCGCTGACAATCCCGTTGCACAGCGCCGGCCCGCGCGGCATTGTCGCGCCAAACCGGAAAAGGAGAATGGCATGGCCATCCGCACCGTCGTCTGGGGCGAAAACGTCCATGAGCAGACCAACAAGGTCGTCTCGGACATGTATCCCACCGGCATGCACCAATGCATCGCCGACGCGCTCAACACCGATCCCGGCATCACCGCCACGACCGCCACTTTGCAGCAGGCCGAACACGGCCTTCCCGCCAGTCGTCTCGCGGAAACCGACGTTCTGCTCTGGTGGGGCCACGCCGCGCACGGCGATGTCGAGGATGCGGTCGTCGAGCGTGTGGCAGAGGCGGTTTGGTCCGGTATGGGCCTGATTTTGTTACATTCTGCGCATTTCTCCAAAATCTTCAAGCGGCTGATGGGCACCCCCTGCAACCTCACCTGGCGCGAAGCGGGCGAGCGTGAAAGGCTCTGGGTCACCTCGCGCCACCACGCCATCGCGCGCGGCCTGCCAGAACATTTCGAGCTTGAGAACGAAGAGATGTATGGCGAACCCTTCGGCGTTCCCGAGCCGCTCGAAACCGTGTTCGTCAGCTGGTTTCAGGGCGGCGAAGTGTTCCGTTCCGGCCTGACCTACAAACGCGGCGCGGGCAACGTGTTCTACTTCCGGCCCGGCCACGAAACCTATCCCACCTACCACGACGGCAATGTGCAGACCGTGCTGCGCAACGCGGTCAACTGGGCCTACAACCCTGCAACCCGCGTGCAGAACGTCACCGGCGCGACCAACGTCCCGGTCGAAACAGCGCTGGAGCCGATCACCGAACGCGGGGCGCGTTTGCACCATGATGGCGAGGAGGGGTTCCGTTGAAACCGATACGCGTCCTCATCCTCGGCACCGGCGGCATGGCCAATGCCCATGCCGAATTTTACACCGCAATTCCGGGGGTTACCCTCGTCGCCGGGATCGACAACAACCCTGACCGGCTCGCCGCGTTCAATGCCAAACATGGTATTCCGCACGGCTTCCCCTCGGTCGCCGAGGCGCTGGCGTGGGGCGAATTTGACGCCGTCTCCAACGTGACGCCCGACCCGGTGCATTACCCTACGACCCTTCCATTGCTGGCCGCAGGCAAACATGTGCTTTGCGAAAAGCCCCTCGCCACCAACCATGCCCATGCCGCCGAAATGGCCGCCGCGGCCAAGGCGGCGGGTGTGGTGAACATGGTCAACCTCTCCTATCGCAACGTGCCCTCGCTGATGCACGCCGCCACGATGGTAGACGCTGGCGAGATTGGTGAAGTCCGGCATTTCGAGGCCGCCTATCTGCAAAGCTGGCTGACACAGCCCGCCTGGGGCGAATGGTCGACCGAACAACAATGGCTCTGGCGGCTCTCCACAGCACATGGCTCCATGGGGGTTCTCGGAGATATCGGCGTGCATATCCTTGATTTTGCAACCTATGCCGCGCGTCTCGATGTCACCAATGTGTCCTGTCGGCTGACCACTTTCGACAAGGCACCGGGTGGGCGCATCGGTGAATATGTGCTCGATGCGAACGACAGCTTTGCCATGCACCTGCGTCTGGCCAACGGGGCCAGCGGCGTGGTCCATGCCTCGCGCATGGCGACCGGGCATTTCAACGACCTCAGCCTGCGGCTCTACGGCACCAAAGGCGGGCTGGACGTCCGCTATGAAAACGGGATCAGCAGCCTGCGCGCCTGCACCGGTGAGGATATCCTGACGCCCACATGGCGGAACGTCGAAACACCCGAGGTGCTGCCAAACGTGACCCGCTTCATCATGGCTATCCGCGACGGCGCGCAGGTTCTGCCCGATTTCGCGCGCGGCGCGTCGCTGCAGCAGGTGCTCGACCTTGCGGCGCGATCCGATGCTCAGGGCTGTACCGATCAGGCGGTATGACCGCCGCTACTGCGATCTTTTTTCACCCCGATCAGATCGAAGGCCAAGGCCGCGATCTGGTCGGGCGCAGGTCCGCCGGACAGTCATTTCTCAAAGGCTATCTGCGCCATGTGCCCGGCGACACCGTGCGCGCCATCACCGATACCCCGGACAATTCCAAAGCCTTTGAATCCATTGCCCGCAGACTCGGTGAAAAGCGGCCGTTGCGCGTCACCGCTCTGCGTGGTGGCGCCGATTTCACCACTGCCGGCACCATCTTCTTTCCGACGCCCGGCTTCAGCAACGCGCCATGGCTGCGCCAGCGTTTCGGTCCCGAATGATGTTCGTTTGTCGGCATCACCCACGCAATATCGAACCTGCGGACCATGCCAACCGCCGAAATGCTGGTGCTGCGCGACCGCATCTCGGGCCGCGCGCTCTATCGGCGGGCTGTCGTTTCGCACGACCATTGCCTGCGCGCCGCCACCTTGGTCGGCGCCGCTGGTACCTTGACCCTGCGCGAATTGGCCACGCAACTGGCCATGCCACTTCCCCTGACCGAGGCGCTAACCCTGGCCCTCGCCAAATCCGATATTCTGGGCCTGCCCGCAATTTCCCCGCGCTGATTGGGTTTTTGACAACACATCCGCTTTAGGATTCAATCAGCGCAATTGCAGGGGCAGGGCATGAAACTTTCGGTCACATTCGAAAACACGCGCGACGCCGCTCCCGCCAGCGGGCCGGTCACCGTGGGCTGGTTTCTCAATGAAACCAAGGCGAGCATCATCTATTTTCCACCTGAACGGGTGCGTTCGGTCGATCTCAATCGCAGACACGCCAAATCCGCCTCGCGCTGTCCGGCGGTCATCAATATGGAAAGCCGGTATTTCCTGATCCGCTGCCCCTTTGACATCAACGTGGGTTTTGCCCGCGACGACAAGGGCAAGGCCGTGCTGCGCAATCTGAGTGGCGAATCCAGTGCCATCCGCGCCAACAAGCTGGGTGAAAAGCTGCATGTCACCAACGAGGCCGAATGGCGCCACGCAGACATCCCCACTATCCAGCTCGCGCTGCCTTACGTCTTTGTCGCCGACGAACCCGTCTACATGACCCAGCTCTCCCCTTTCATGCACTACAGCCGCGAGTCTTTGCCCGGCACAATCTTTGGCGGGCGCTTTCCCATCAACGTCTGGCCGCGTCCGCTTATGTGGGCCTTTGAATGGCATGACATTTCCCGCCCGATCAAGATCAGCCGGGGCGATCCGCTGTTTTATGCCGGGTTCGAGACGACCCCACAGGACCGCGGCGTTGCAATGGTCGAGGCTGAAGTGACCAAAGATCTGACTGACTACATGGAGATGATTTCGGGCGCGGTGAACTATGTCAATCAGACTTTCTCACTTTTCGAGGCGGCAGAGGCGCGGCGTCCGGCGACCCTGATCAGCCCGGTCAAGCGGCACATCGCCGACCAAAGCTCATGAAAGACAACGGTGTGCCAGAGGCTCTGACGACTGCCGATCTGCGCAGCCGCGCCGGTGACGCGCATCGTGCCGGGCGCATGGCCGAGGCGCGGGCGCACTATGCGGCCTATCTGGCGCAGGTTCCCGGCGATGCACCGATCTGGTCCAATCTGGGCGCCCTGTTGCGCAGCGAGAGTTGGCATGATCTGGCCCTCGCCGCGCAGGAACGGGCGCATGCTCTGACCCCTGATTCAACGGTCATCGCCAATAACCTCGCCAATATCCTGTCCGATCTGGGTCAGTATGACCGCGCCATCAGCCTGCGCCGCGGCATTCTTGGCAAAGAGCCGGCCGACGCCAATCAAAAAGCGATGATCGGCAAGGCGCTGCGGGGGCAGGGCAACTATGCCGAGGCAATCGCGTATTTGACCGAGGCCATCGCAGAACATCCGGACCAGACCAAATTGCGCATGCAACTCGCCCTGTCGCTGCTTGCCGACCGTCGCTATGTCGAGGGGTTCCGCAACTACGACATCCGCTGGGAGACGGGCGAATTGAAGGCGCGGCAGATGACCCGGCCCAAATGGGACGGCGGGGCGCTCGACGGACAGCGGATTCTGGTGATGCCGGAACAGGGCTTTGGCGATGCCGTGGCCTTTGCCCGGTTCCTGCCGGTCCTGCGTCAATTCAAGCCGGCCCGCGTGTTGTTCTACACCGAAAAACCGCTCCAGCGCCTGCTTGACGGGCTCGACGGCGCCGACTGGACCGGCAGCCAGTCACCGCCAGAGGAGTTTGACGTCTGGACCAATCTGATGGATCTTTGCGCGCTGGGCTTTGAAGCAAGTGACGCAGTACCGCCACCGATCCGGCTCAACCTGCCCGCCGAAAGTATCGAACGCGCCCGCGCCATCGCCGCGCCGCATCAAGACCGGTTCAAGGTCGGAGTCGTCTGGTGCGGTTCGGTCACCTATCGCGGCAATGCCTTTCGCTCTTTCAGTCACCGCGAATTCTACAACCTGCTGGATATCCCCGGACTTCAACTCTTTTCGCTCTACAAGGGGCCAGAACTTGCGCCCTACCTCGCCGATGGTTCCTCTGCCCTGATCATCGACACCGCCGGCACCGACCGGGATTTTGCCGATTGCGCCGCGACGATGCAGGAAATGGACCTGATTATCACTTCCGATACGGCGACCGCGCATATCGCAGGCTCGCTTGGCGTACCGGTCTGGACGCTGCTGCATTGGGATGCGTTCTGGCTTTGGCAACACGAAGGCACGCTGACGCCCTGGTATCCCTCGATGCGACTTTTCCGGCAAAGAACCCCGCGCGACTGGGCAGGGCTCTTTGCCCGGCTGCATCCGAAACTGTCCGGGCGGGTCGCCGAATGGCAAAAGGCCCGGACATGAGTCAGATTCTGGTGCCGACGGCCCTTGGCGAGTTGATCGACAAACTGACGATTCTGCGGCTGAAATCCGAACGGATCGCTGACCCCGCCAAGCGCGCCAATGTGAAGCACGAAATGGCTGAACTGACGCGGATCGCTGATGCCGCCCTGCCGACCGGTCCTGATCTGCGAAGTCTCTGGCAGCAGCTTTATGACATCAATGCCCGCCTCTGGGTGATCGAAGATGATATCCGCGCCTGCGAGGCGGAGTCCGATTTCGGTCCCCGCTTCATCGCGCTTGCCCGCGCGGTCTATCAGACCAACGACCACCGCGCCGCCGTCAAGAAGGCGATCAACCTGCTGCTTGGCTCGGCTATCATTGAAGAGAAATCATATTACGGTAGCGGTGCCGCTTGAACATAGACGCGCGAATTGCAGAGGCCAGGCAATTGCTGCGGTCAGCATTGGCAGTGACGACAGCGGCCCTCGCCAATGAACGCACCCGCCGTCGCGCGCCACTCGTCCGGCGGCAACACGAACTGCGCCAGATGCTCGATCCGCACTATACCTATACATCGCAGGCGGGGCAGGACGCGATCGTTGACCGGCTCTTTGGCAGCAAACGCGGCGGGACTTTCGCCGATATCGGCGGCTATGATGGCGTCACCGGCTCCAACACGCTATATCTGGAACAGTGGCGCGGCTGGACCGGTGTTCTGGTCGAACCTGTGCCTGCGCAACTGGCCAAGGCGCGCGCCCTGCGTCGTTGTGATTGCCTTGGCTATGCTGTCGCGGCCACCGACGGCACAGCCGATTTTGTCGAAGTGACCGAAGGTCTGACCCAGATGAGCGGCCTTGCCGACAGTTATGACCCAGACATGCTGACACGCCTCCGCGCCGATCCCCGCCACGCGGAACGCAGCATCCCCGTGCAGACCCGGACCCTGTCGCACATCCTGACCGATGCCGGCATTCCCCATCCCGACTTCGTCTCGCTCGATATAGAAGGCGGCGAAGTCTCCGTGTTGGCTGCATTTCCCTTTGACGCGCACCGCGTTGGTGTCTGGTCGATCGAGAACAACACCGCGACCGGTGAGATCGGGGTGATCATGCGGGCTGCGGGCTATGATCTGATCGAGTTTGCCGGGCCCGACGAAATATGGCGGATTCGCGGCCTTTAGCCTGCATTTGAATCGTTAAACCTGCCTTAACGGCCCCCCTGCTAGCACCGGAAAGGGTGTGAAAAAGGTGGTGGGAATGGCAACGCATGGCAATGCGCCGATAATTATCAAGCGCAAGAAGGTTATCATTGGTGGCGGTCACCATGGCGGCGCCTGGAAGGTCGCCTATGCGGATTTCGTGACCGCGATGATGGCCTTCTTCATGTTGATGTGGCTACTCAACGCCACAACAGAGGATCAGCGCAAAGGGCTCTCCGATTACTTCTCTCCATCGATTCCGATCACGCGCGACTCGGGCGGCGGAGATGGTCTTTTCGGCGGCAACAGCATGTTCACGACCGAAGCCTTGCTCGAAGAGACGATGGGTGCAGCCGAGCGAGAGCCTGTCGGACTTGCTGGTGAGGCGGGTGGCGGCGAAACCGAGGATGACTCGGCCGCCGCAGAGCTTGCGGCATTCCGCGATCTTGAACAGGTCCTCTTGGGGCAGGGCGGCGAAAGCAGGCTTTCCGAACAGGCGCTGCGTCATGTTGTGACCCGGCTCACTGATGAAGGTCTTATCATCGAGGTTTTTTCGCTGCCTGAGGCGCATCTCTTTATCGAACAGACGGCAGAGCCAATGCCGGTCACGACCGAAATAGTGGCGATGATCGCAAGGGCCGCGGCCATGGTCAGCAACCAGATTGCAGTAGCCGGCCATGTGCCCTCTCAAACTATTGTTCTGGCAGAGAATCCGGTCTGGAAAGTGTCTTCCGACCGGGCCATGACCACCCGGCTGATGCTCGAACAGGGCGGCCTCGATCCTGCGCGGGTGCAACGTATGACCGGCCATGCCGACCGGCTGCCAACAGACCGGAATCCAACGGCAATCCGCAATGACCGGATCGAGATTACGTTGCTGCGACGGGTGCCATAGCGCGAATCTCTGCTCGATTTGACGCATTAGGTGGCTGTTAAGACCAAGGGATTAGAGGTGGGGGTATCAAAGGATTTCCTCACCCAGAAAGGCTGATAGATGTCGATTTCGTCCTCGCTCAATGCCAGTGTCGCCGGCTTGGCGTCGAATGCCAGCAGGCTCTCGACGATTTCGGACAATATCGCGAACTCGTCGACGGTGGGCTACAAACGGGTCGAAACCGATTTTCACTCGATGGTGATCGGCTCTGGCGCCAACAGCTATACCGCCGGCGGGGTCAGGGTCACGACGACGCGGCTGGTTGATGAGCGTGGACCGCTGCTCGCGACGGCCAATCCCACCGATCTTGCAGTAACCGGGCGCGGTTTTCTTCCGGTTACCAGCCTGAAAACAGTCGAAGCCTCGTCAGATAATCGCGCGATGTTCCTCACCTCGACGGGCTCGTTCCGACCGAACGAAGATGGCTATCTGACCGATGCAAGCGGCATGGTTCTGATGGGTTGGCCGGCAAATCCGGACGGAACCATTCCCGCATCCTCCCGCGACACCGTCGCCGGGCTCCAACCGATCCAGATCAATTTCAATCAGTTCACCGGCGAAGCGACAACCGAGATGAACATGAGGCTCAACCTTCCCGCCACCGGGACTGAGGCGGGGGCCAGCGGCCTGCCGGAAGAGTTGACACTACAATATTATGATAACCTTGGAAAGTCGCAGCAGATTACCGTGTCATTCACCCCCACGGTACCGGCAACCGGTGCATCGAATGAATGGACGCTGACGTTGACTGACGCCGCCTCAGGTGGTGCCGTCGCAGGTGAATACACGCTGACTTTCGACGACACGCGTGGCACCGGCGGCACGCTGCTATCGGTCGCCACCGTCTCAGGCGGCGCCTACGATCCCCTGACCGGCATGGCGTCGATCAACGTTGCTGGCGGCCCGATCAATATCGACCTGGGTTTGCCCGGCTCGACTGACGGGATGACCCAGCTGTCGGATATTTTTGCGCCGGTAGATATCTCCAAGAACGGGACCCCGGCCGGCAACCTTACCTCGGTCGAGGTTGACGCCAATGGCTATGTACATGCCTATTATGATGTCGGGATCAGCCGGACAATCTATCAGGTGCCGCTCGTAGACGTGCCCAATCCGAACGGACTTCAGGCACTGGATTCAGGCGTGTTCAGCGTGACAACCGCCAGCGGCGGCTTCTTCCTTTGGGACGCAGGTGATGGGCCGACCGGCAGTGTCGCCGCCTATGCGCTTGAGGGATCTGCAACCGATGTGGCTGCCGAACTCACCAACCTGATTCAGACCCAGCGAGCATATTCGTCGAACGCCAAGGTCATCCAGACCGTCGATGAAATGTTGCAGGAAACCACGAATATCAAGCGTTAAAGCAGGGGCTGACGCGCAATACCACAAAGGACGGACGCCATGAGTATCTCCAACGCATTGAGCAACGCGCTCAGCGGCCTGACGGCTGCCTCGCGGATGGCCGAGGTCGTCTCGTCCAACCTCTCGAATGTGCTTACCGACGGCTACGGACGCAGGCAGGTCGATCTTTCCGCGCAGTCCATCGGGGGCAATGGTGCCGGGGTCAGGATTGACGGAATTTCGCGCATTGTCGATCGCGGGATCCTCGCCGACCGGCGGATGGCCGATGCGCGGCTTGCCAGCGACAAGACCATGACAAAAACACTTGCACAACTCGAGTCGACCGTCGGCGCTGCAGGAGACAGCACGGCCCTCACTGCCCGGATCTCGGCGCTGGAGCAGGCGCTGATCAGTGCTGGCACGGATCCAGCATCAGAGATTCGCCTTGCCGCTGTGCATCATCAGTTTTCAGCCACGACAAGCGCGTTGAACCAGAGTGCCGAAGGTATCCGCAACCTGCGTCAGGACACCGAAGGCAACATTGCCACGCAAGTCGACACATTGAACCGCGCGTTGCTACAGATCGAAGAACTCAACAGTGCGATCACAAGTGCGCGCAGCGGCGGTGGCGACGCCTCCGCCCTGATCGACCAGCGGCAGGTGGCGGTCGACCGCGTCGCGGCAATCGTCCCGGTGCGGGAACTCGAGCGTCAGGGCGGTCAGATTGCGCTCATGTCCAGGGCTGGGCAGATGCTTGTCGATGACCGCGCAGTACAATTCGGGTTCACAGAGGCCAACCATGTGACGCCGGACATGACCTTCGCTCTTGGCGGCCTCGCCGGCGTCACACTTGACGGCGTGCCGCTTGATGCGGGCAAGAGCTATGGCAAACTCGCCGGCGGCTCACTCGGTGCATCGTTCGATCTGCGGGACAGTACTTTGGTCACCGCGCAGGCCGGCCTTGACGCCGTTGCGCGCGATCTTGTCGAGCGGTTTCAGAACCCGGCGAATGACCCCACCCTTTCGCCCGGCGACGCCGGATTGCTGACTGACAATGGAACAGCCTTTGACCCGCTCAACACCGTCGGTCTGGCAGGTCGTATTGCAGTCAATGCGGCTGTCGATCCGTCCCAAAGCGGCGCATTATTCCGGCTGCGCGATGGCGTCAACGCGCTGGTACCCGGCCCTGTCGGCGATGCCAGCCAGCTCAACAACTGGCTCGACGCGCTGGCCGACCCGCTGACGCTCGCACCGGGTGCCACCGCACGCTCTGCCGCCGGTCATATGTCAAAATACCTGTCCGATATTGGCGGTCTTCGACTGGTCGCGGATGAAAACCTCAGTTTCACCTCGGCTCGGTGGAGCACATTGCGCCAGGCCGAGTTGGCCAATGGTGTGGATAGTGACTTTGAGTTGCAGATGCTGCTGCGGATTGAGCAGGCATATGCTGCCAATGCCCGCGTGGTCGAAACCGTCAATTCCATGATTCAGACGCTGATGGAGATTTAAGCCATGGCCATGACCTCGATCGGTGACATGTCATTGCACTTTCAGTCGCTGCGGCACGGTGTGCAGGTCAAGACGCGGCTGGCCACACTCACTCAGGAACTGGGGACAGGCCTTGCCGCCGATTTGACGGCCCATCTGGGGGGCGACCGCACGCGGTTCACGGATATCGAAAGGCGGCTGTCCCAGGTCGAGGGATATTCCCGTGCCGCCAACGAAACCGGACAGGTCATTGGTGTGATGCAGGTTACGCTTTCAGCAATCGACGGCACCCGCAATGCGCTGGCAGAGCAGTTGCTGCTGATCGGCAGCCATACCGCGCCTCAGCAACTTGACAATGCGGTCCTCGCAGGGCGCAGCGCCTTTGACAGCATCTCCGGCGCTCTGAACACCAGCTTTGGCGCACAGAATCTGTTCTCCGGGACGGCAACCGACAGCCGCGCGTTGGCGGCACCTGATCTGATGAGGGCTTCGATTGCGGCCGCAACCGCAGCGGCTACGACGGCCGCTGATGTCCGGACAGCAATTGACACATGGTTTGACTCGCCGACTGGTGGCTTCGCGACCTTGGGCTACCTGGGTGACACCGGCCCTGCGCTCACCCGACGTATCGATGCCCAACTTGACGTCATGATTGACGCGCGCGCCAATGACCCGGCCCTGCGCGACGTGCTGAAAGCGACCGCGATGGCGGCAATTGCGGGAGACCCGGGGCTGGCCCTTGCCCCGGGCGAAAAGGCGGCCCTGCTCCTCGACGCCGGCGTGGCGCTTCTGTCAGCAGGTCAACCCCTTGTCGCTGTTCAGGCACGACTCGGTCAAACCGAGTTGCAGATCGAGGTCGCCTCAGCCAGTATCTCGGCACGACAGACGGCCTATGGCATCATTCATAACGAATTGATCTCAGTCGACCCCTACACAACGGCGACGGCACTGCAGCAGGTACAGGCGCAACTCGAAACCCACTATACGCTGACGTCGCGGCTCTCGCGGCTGACGTTGATGGAGTATTTGCGGTGAAATTTCCCGCCCTTGTGCTCATGGCCTGCGGGCTGATCGGTCAACCTGCTTTTGCATCACCTGTAAGGCTCAAGGATCTGGTCGAATTCGATGGCGTTCGTTCAAACGACCTCGTGGGCTATGGATTGGTCGTCGGGCTCAATGGTACTGGCGATGGAATCCGCAACTCGCCTTTTACGGAAGAGATCATGGCGAATATCCTGGAACGTCTCGGTGTCAATATCTCGGGCGAACAGTTCCGGCCCCGCAATGTCGCAGCCGTTCTGGTCACCGCCAGCCTTCCACCTTTTGCCCGTGCCGGCAGTCCGATCGATATTACCGTGTCCGCGATTGGCGATGCGTCCAGCCTTCTGGGCGGCACTCTGATCATGACTCCCCTCAACGCCGCCGACGGCGAGATCTATGCAGTCGCGCAAGGAGCCATCATCGCAGGCGGCGTCACAGCCGAGGGCGACGCAGCTCGCGTGACGCAAGGCGTGCCGACCTCAGGTACGATTCCATCCGGGGCAACCGTAGAGCGCGAGGTTGATTTTGACTTTTCCGGCCTCACGTCAGTCCGGCTGGCTTTGCGGAGCCCAGATTTCACGACTGCGGGTCGTATCGAAGTCGCCATAAACAACGATTTCGGACGGGAGGTCGCGGTTATGCTGGATTCAGGAACAGTCGAACTTGATATTGGTGCAACCCGAATGGCTTCGCCCGCTCATGCGCTGGGCCGGATCGAGAATATCCTCGTGGAGCCTGAGATCCGGGCCCGCGTTGTTGTGGATCAGCGATCCGGCACCATCGTCATGGGCGAAGACGTACGAATAAGCCATGTCGCGGTGAGTCAAGGTGGGCTTACGCTGCGAATCGAAGAAGCACCCCTTGTCGCACAACCCAATCCTTTTGCCCAAGGCGAGACCGTCGTGGTGCCACGCACGAATGTCGGAATTCAGCAAGAGCCGGGTATCGGCCTTGCCGAAGTCCGCGGTGGCACATCACTCTCTGAGGTTATCGCGGGACTAAATGCACTGGGGGTTGCACCACAGGACATGATTGACATCCTGAAAAGCATCAAAGCCGCGGGTGCGCTCCATTCGGAGTTCATTGTTAGATAAGGGCCGCGCGACTCAGAGGGCCGTGATGCCCTTAATCGGCAAGGGCAATCCCCCCCGTCTTTAACGGGGTGCGTTCTTAGAATTTACGCGGCAATTTTCAGCTTCATGGCGGGTGTGATGCCGCCGATGCCCATGTTCGGGCGGTCGTTGTTGCAAGTCCATAGCCATTGCGTGCCGTGATCTTGGGCCTCCTCTACGCTTTCGATGAGGTGATGTCAGCAAACCGTATTGGTTCCGCCTTTGTTCTTTCTCGTCAGTTGTGTAGAGTCTGAGGCTCCCGGCATCTCGGGAGGACCGCCATGCCATGCTTCGATCCGGCCGAGCAGGGGAATCGCTTTTGGCTGATGATTTGAGCGGACGGTTTTGCGTCTGACGAACTGTTGGATTCTGGTCTGTATCGTCAGCCCATGGAGCCTCCAGCATGCAGATTTTCTTGTCCGC
>Ga0105053_10003168_pt1 | contig 25169 bp, 18 predicted proteins | sample BON01_FD_78093 | JGI IMG/M metagenome (GOLD analysis project Ga0105053, IMG submission 78093) | Freshwater microbial communities from Lake Bonney liftoff mats and glacier meltwater in Antarctica - BON-01 | ecosystem: Environmental > Aquatic > Freshwater > Ice > Glacier meltwater | place: Lake...
AAAAAAAAGAGAAAAGTGAACGTTTTGTTAAAAACTTCAAGGTATTGTGAATAAGTATGACTTCGTATTTCAGACAATTTTTTTAATCTTTGTTAATGTCCTTTTCGATAAACAACACATAAACGAAACAACTAAATATTTTTATAAAGAATGTCTGCCATAGAACCAATTTTACAGCCAAACGAAAACAGATTTGTAATTTTTCCAATTCAACATGATGATTTATGGGAATGGTATAAGAAACAACAAGCTTGTATTTGGACCGCTGAAGAAATTGATTTATCTGAAGACGTTATCGACTGGAATACAAAATTAACAGACGATGAACGCTACTTTATCAAACATATTTTAGCCTTTTTTGCAGCTTCTGACGGAATTGTAAATGAAAATTTAGCTGAAAATTTTGTAAATGAAGTGCAATACTCAGAAGCAAAATTTTTCTATGGTTTCCAAATTATGATGGAGAATATTCATTCAGAAACGTATTCTCTATTAATAGATACGTATGTGAAGGATAAAGCAGAAAAAGACAAGCTTTTTAGAGCAATAGAAACTTTTCCTGCAATTAAAATGAAAGCAGATTGGGCATTAAAATGGATAGAATCTGATTCTTTTGCAGAGCGTTTAATTGCTTTTGCAGCCGTTGAAGGAATTTTCTTTTCAGGAGCATTTTGTTCTATTTTCTGGTTAAAGAAAAGAGGATTATTACCTGGATTAGCTTTTCTAATGAATTAATTTCTAGAGACGAAGGTATGCATTGTGACTTTGCTGTTCATTTACACAACAATCACATTGTAAATAAAGTACCAAAAGATCGTATTAGAGAAATTATAGTTGACGCATTAAATATTGAGCGTGAATTTATTACAGAATCTTTACCAGCTAGTTTAATTGGTATGAACGCAAAGTTAATGACTGAGTATTTAGAATTTGTAACGGATAGATTACTTGGAGAATTCAATTGCGAAAAAGAATACAATACTCCAAATCCGTTTGATTTTATGGAAATGATTTCTTTAGAAGGAAAAACAAACTTCTTTGAAAAAAGAGTATCAGAATATCAAAAAGCAGGTGTAAAATCTAGAGGAACAGGAAGTATCAGTTTCGATTCAGATTTTTAAAATTCAGTAAATTAATAAAGAATCAACAAATCAAAATAAGTGTCAAAAAGTGGATGTTTTGACAATATAATCAACCAAATAAAACCTTAATTAACAATGGATGTTCTAAAAAGAGACGGGAAGAAAGAGCCTGTGATGTTTGATAAAATTACGGCTAGAGTAAAAAAAATGTGCTATGGATTAAACAAAATTGTTGATCCTGTAAAAGTAGCCATGCGTGTTATTGAAGGGTTGTATGATGGCGTTACAACTTCAGAATTAGACAATTTAGCAGCAGAAACCGGCGCGACAATGACAACAGCTCATCCAGATTATGCAAAATTAGCAGCAAGAATTGCCGTTTCTAACTTACATAAAAACACAAAGAAATCGTTCTCAGAAACTATGGACGATTTATATTACTATGTAAATCCACGTACAGATAAAAAAGCACCATTGTTAGCAGATGATGTATATAAAATCATCAAAGACAATGCAGAAAAATTAGATTCTACTATTATTTATAATAGAGATTTTAATTACGATTATTTTGGTTTTAAAACATTAGAGCGGTCGTACTTATTAAAGTTAAACGGACAAATTGTTGAGCGTCCACAACATATGTTAATGCGTGTTTCAATTGGTATTCATAAAAACGATATTGACGAAGCAATAGAAACGTATGAGTTAATGAGTAAAAAATATTTTACACATGCAACTCCAACATTATTTAACGCGGGTACTCCAAAACCACAAATGTCTTCTTGTTTCTTATTACAAATGCAAGACGATAGTATTGATGGGATTTACGACACTTTAAAACAAACGGCCATGATTTCTCAATCTGCTGGTGGTGTTGGATTATCCTTACACAATGTAAGAGCTACAGGTTCTTATATTAGAGGAACAAACGGTACCTCAAACGGAATTGTACCCATGTTAAAAGTATTTAATGATACAGCTCGTTATGTAGATCAAGGAGGAGGAAAACGTAAAGGTTCTTTCGCAATGTATTTAGAACCTTGGCATGCTGATATTTTTGATTTTTTAGATTTAAAGAAAAATCACGGAAAAGAAGAAATGCGTGCAAGAGATTTATTCTACGCAATGTGGATTCCAGATTTATTTATGAAACGTGTTCAAGAAGATGGAATGTGGACGTTAATGTGCCCAAATGAATGTCCACATTTATTTGATACGTACGGAGATGAATTCGAAAAATTATACGAAGGATACGAAAAAGTAGGAAAAGGAAGAAAAACAATTAAAGCAAGAGAAGTTTGGGAGAAAATATTAGAATCTCAGATTGAAACGGGTACACCTTACATGTTGTATAAAGATGCTGTTAACCGTAAAACAAATCATAAGAATTTAGGAACAATCCGTTCTTCAAACCTGTGTACAGAGATTATGGAATACACAGCAAAAGATGAGGTTGCGGTTTGTAACTTAGCATCTATTGCTTTGCCAATGTTTGTTACAGAAAAAGAAAACGGAGAAAAATTTTTCAATCACAAAAAATTATTTGAAGTAACTAAAAAGGTAATACGTAACTTAGATACGGTTATCGATATGAATTACTATCCAGTTAAAGAGGCAGAAAATTCTAACTTCCGTCACAGACCAGTTGGATTAGGAATTCAAGGGTTGGCAGATGCATTTATCAGCTTGCGTTTACCATTTACTTCTGATGAAGCGAAAAAATTAAATCAAGAGATTTTTGAAACCATGTATTTTGCTGCGGTAACTTCTTCTATGGAAATAGCGAAAGCAAAAGAACCTTATTCTACATTTAAAGGATCTCCAATGTCAGAAGGAGAATTCCAATTTAATATGTGGGGAATTAAAGATGAAGAATTAAGCGGAAACTGGGATTGGGCAAAATTACGTAAACAAGTAATGAAACATGGAGTTAGAAACTCGTTATTAGTTGCTCCAATGCCAACAGCATCAACATCTCAAATCTTAGGAAACAACGAAGCATTTGAACCATATACTTCTAACATTTATACACGGAGAGTATTATCTGGGGAGTTTATTGTTGTAAACAAACATTTACTTGAAGATTTAGTAGAATTAGGATTGTGGAATAACGACATGAAAGAAGATATTATGCGGGCAAACGGATCTATTCAACATATTGATGCAATTCCGACAGAATTAAAAGAATTGTATAGAACAGTTTGGGAAATGAGCATGAAAGATATTATTGATATGGCGCGCCATAGAGGATATTTTATCGATCAATCTCAATCGCTAAACTTATTTATGCAAGATCCAGATTTTGGAAAATTAACATCGATGCATTTCTACGGATGGAAATCTGGATTAAAAACAGGGATGTATTATTTAAGAACAAAATCGGCAGTAAACGCAACTCAGTTTACACTTTCTAAAGAAAAGAAAGCTGATGAAGTTGAAAAACCAATGTCTGCAGAAGAATTTAAAGCAATGGTAGAAGCATCTAAAGATGCCGGACCAGACGATTGCTTAATGTGTGGTTCTTAATTGAACCAAAAATCTGTGAAATTCTATAAAAATAGTTTTTCATAATAATTAAATTAAAAGGATAAAAGAGAAGCATTTCTGCTTCTCTTTTTGTTATTTTCGTTTTTTCTGTCATTCCTGCGACTTGTGCTGAACTAGATTCAGTAAGGCAGGAATCTCATCATTAAATAAAAACAACAATGAACTGGGAACAATTACTTTCACTAAAACGATTTGGCGACACAGAAAAACGCCACAGAGCACAACAAGACGAAACACGTTTGGGTTTTGAAGTAGATTTTGATAGAATTATATTTTCATCAGCTTTTAGAAGCTTACAAGATAAAACACAAGTAATACCGTTGTCACAAACCGACTTTGTGCATACCCGTTTAACGCACAGTTTAGAAGTATCTGTTGTGGGTAGAAGTATTGGGAGACGTGTTGGAAAAGCTATTTTAGAACGTCATCCAAATCTAGTAGCATTAGGCTATACATTTAATGATTTTGGAGCCATTGTTGCTGCCGCTTCTGTAACACATGATATTGGTAATCCACCTTTTGGACATTCAGGAGAAAAAGCAATTGGAGAATACTTTAAAACAGGAAAAGGGCAAAAATTTAAAACAGCACTTTCTGAAAAAGAATATCAAGATCTAATAGATTTTGAAGGAAATGCCAACGGATTTAAAATATTAACAGAATCAAGAGAAGGGATTTCTGGTGGATTACGATTGTCATACGCAACATTAGGTGCGTTTATGAAATACCCAAAAGAATCGTTACCAAAAAAACCGACAAACCATATTGTAGATAAAAAATATGGCTTTTTTCAGTCAGAAAAAGACGCCTTTTTAGATGTTGCAAATGATTTAGGTTTAAAGCAAAAATCGACTACAAAAGATATTTCTTTTTACAGACACCCATTAGCGTATTTAGTAGAAGCGGCAGACGATATTTGTTATACAATCATCGATTTTGAAGACGGAATTAATCTTGGTTTAATCGAAGAAGATTTTGCACTAGAATTTATGATTAAGCTGGTAAAAAACACAATTGACACGAAGAAATACCATTCTTTACAACATAAAAAAGATAGAGTAAGCTATTTACGTGCATTAGCAATCGGTGTATTAATAAATGAGGCTGCAGACATTTTTTTAGCAAATGAAGAAACTATTTTAAGAGGTGAGTTTGACAAAGGTTTATTAGATAGATGTAAATACGAGGCTAAAATAAATGATATTATTAAAATTAGTGTAGATAAGATTTATAAAAGCAATAATGTAGTAGAAAAAGAAGTTGCTGGGTATAAAATTATTGCCGACGTAATAGATGTATTTGTAAATGCATTAAACAACTCCTTTTTAGAAACAGCTTCTAATTATGACAAACTAGTCTTAAATTTATTGCCAAACGAATACAAAAATACCACAGACAATTTATATCATAGAATTATGAAAATCTGTAGCTATGTTTCTAAAATGTCTGATAGTTATGCAATTAGATTGCATAAAAAATTAAACGGAAACCTTATATAAATTCAAATCACTAACTTTGAAAACCTTAAAATAAATTTCTTATGAAGAAAAAAATACTATTCTTTTTTGCTTTGGTTATTGGAGCGTTTGCAATCTATACGGCTTTAAATCAAGACTCTGAAGCAGAAAAAGTTAGAGAAAAATATGCAAAATTCTTAAAGAGTCATCGGTATAATCAATCTTTACAACTTACAAAAAAAGAGAGAAAAGCAAAAGGAATACCACCTAATAAATATTTTGAACAAGAATATTTATTGGAAATGAACCCAAATACAGGAAGAACACATCCTGAGAATTTTATTCGAGTTCAGCAAGAATTAAAAGCACAAAGAAAATCACAAAGAGTTCCTGGAGATGCAGCAGATAATATGTGGGTAGAAAGAGGACCAAATAATGTTGGTGGTAGAACACGAGTTGTGCTATTTGACCCAAATGATGCAACACACAAACGTGTTTTTGCTGGTGGAGTTTCTGGAGGTTTGTGGGCAAACAACGACATTACAGATGTAAACTCTTCTTGGACAAGAGTTGGTATTGATGAAAACTTATCAATAAGCTGTATGACAGTTGATCCAAATAATTCTCAAATTATGTATATAGGTACAGGAGAATCTTATACAGGAAATTAAGGAATTGGGAATGGAGTTTGGAAATCTACAGATGGAGGAACATCTTGGACAAATGTATATAGTGATAATTTAAATCCAAACTTAAGAGCTAGATTATTTTACATCAATGATATTGTTGCTTGGAATAATGGAGGAACAACAGAAGTATTTATTGGAGTTGCTGGAGCTCATGCAGGAAATAGTCAATTTCCTGGAGCACAAAAAACAGGATTATACAAAACTACAAATGCTGGAACTTCTTGGACCCAAGTAAACTTACCAGCAATTCCAGAGATAAGCACTGAATATGAACCTAACGATATAGAAATAGCAGCGGACAATACAATTTGGTTTGGTACAGGAAAAAATATTTATGGTAAAGGAGGTGGAACCATTTTAAAATCTATTAATGGAAATACTTTCACAGTTGAACATACAATAACAAACGGAGAAAGAGTAGAATTAGCTGTATCTAAAACAAACAAAGATAAAATGGATGTTTTATACAGTAGTACAACGACGCCTCAAATTCTGAGCACCACAGATAGTTTTACGACTACTACAAGTATTACTGGACCAGCAGATGCTGATACAGGAATTCCTAATAACGATTTTACGAGAGGACAATCTTGGTATGATTTGGTCATAGAAGTAGATCCAACAGACGATAATAAAGTGTATGTTGGCGGGATCGACTTATTTAGAAGTGTTGATGTAGGAACCACTTGGAAACAAATCTCTAAATGGTCTAATAACAATAATTTAGCAGCTTTAACCATTCCAACAGTGCATGCAGATCAGCATGGTTGGGCATTTCATCCAACAGACCCAAATAAAGCAATTATTGGGAATGATGGAGGTGTATATTATGCGAGTTCGTTATCAGGAGCAGAAACAACAACTACAGCAATAGAAGCAAGAATTAAAGACTATAATGTAACTCAATTTTATCACGGAGAAATTGGGCAAAGCACTACAAATCAATTATTGCTTTCTGGGGCTCAAGATAATGGAACTCAATTTATTAATGGGGCAAGTACAGGAATAAATAGCACTATTGAAATAAGAGGTGGTGATGGTGCTTATAGTTTTATAGACAAAGATGGTAGCTACGCTATTGCAGCATATGTATATAACAATTATCGTAGATATCAGTTACCTTATTCTGGAGCTTATACAACAATTTTTACTGACAGCGATCCTTATTCTGGGAGCTTTATAAATCCAGCAGACTTAGATGATAACTTAGATATCTTATATACAAATTTTGCTACAGATAGTTCGTCAACGAGATTAGGAGCTATAGGAAGATTTAGTAATTTATCTACCTCGGTTGATAAGTTAGTTTTAAAAAACGTTTTATTAGACACAGATGCCACCGTTTTAAAAGTATCTCCATTTACAACAACATCTACAAAATTATTTATAGGAACTAGGAACGGAAAAGTATTAATAGTTGACAATGCAAATACAGCTGGTCCGGTTTGGAGTACTATTTCAGGAGGAAGTTTTTCAGGAAGTGTTTCTTCGATAGCATTTGGTACTACAGAAAATGATATTTTAGTAACTTTCCACAATTATGGTGTAATTAGTATTTGGTATAGTGCTGATGGAGGAACTAATTGGACATCTAAAGAAGGTAATTTTCCAGACATTCCTGTAAAAGCAATTATGATGAATCCTTTAAACACTAATGAAGTAATTATAGGAACACAATTAGGTGTTTGGAAAACTGATAATTTTAATGATGCAAATCCAAGTTGGACTCAATCTTTTAACGGAATGTCTAATGTAAAAGTTACAGCATTTAGTTTAAGAACTGCAGACAATACTGTAATGGCTTCTACATATGGTAGAGGAATGTTTACTGGACAATTTACTGCTGGAGCTACTGCTTCTTTAGAGGATGTAATCAAAGACAACAAAGTGTTTACAATGTATCCAACAGTTTCTAGTGGAGAATTTACCCTATTCGCAAAAAACACGGTAGGAAAAGCAACCCTTTTGATGTTTGATATGAACGGTAAATCAGTATTTTCTAAACAAGTTGATTTTACACAACAAGAAAAACAACCAATTTCTGTAAACTTAACTTCTGGAGTTTATATTGTTAATTTGATAGACTCAAAGAATAGAAAAGCTACAGGAAAAGTAATTATTAAATAAAAATATTTTTAACTATAAAAAAAGCAGCATTAATTCAATGCTGCTTTTTTTATTTCGTTAGATATAGCATCGGAATCTATTTTTGCAATTTTATAAAGTTCTTCAACAGCTCCTTGATGAATAAATTCATCTGGAACTCCAAGTATTGTAATGTTATTTTTATACCTATTTTTTATTGCAAATTCTGAAATTGCACTTCCAAATCCACCAGAAATTGTTCCGTCTTCAACGGTAATAATAGTCTCAAAAGAATTGAAAATGGTGTGCAGTAATTTTTCATCCAAAGGCTTCACAAAACGCATGTCGTAATGCGCCACAGAAATATTTTGATTTGTTTTTTCAATGGCTGAAGTTACATTTTTTGCAATGCTACCAATAGATAAAACCGCAAGCTCTTTCCCTTCTTTTACACAAATTCCTGTGCCAATTTCTATGTTAGAAAAAGGGTATTTCCAATCAATCAAAACACCTTTTCCTCTCGGATACCGAATTGCAATCGGATTTTTCAATCCTAATTGAGCGGTGTACATAATGTTTCTAAGTTCAATTTCATTTCTTGGCGCAAAAATTATTAAATTCGGAATACAACGTAAATAAGCTAAATCAAAAACACCATGATGTGTTGCGCCATCTTCTCCAACCAAACCTGCTCTATCTAAGCAAAAAATTACAGGTAAATTTTGCAAGGCAACATCGTGTATAATTTGATCGTAAGCGCGTTGTAAAAAAGTAGAATAAATATTACAAAAAGGAACAATTCCTTGTGTTGCCATTCCTGCTGCTAATGTTACAGCGTGTTGTTCTGCAATACCAACATCAAAAGTTCTTTCAGGAAATTTTTCTAGCATAAAATTTAAGGAACTTCCAGTAATCATAGCGGGAGTGATGCCAACAATTTTTTTGTTTTTTTCTGCCAATTCAACCAATGTTTTACCAAATACATCTTGATATTTTTGTGGCTCAATTTTTAGCTCTTTTGGAATAATTTCACCTGTTTTACGATCAAATTTCCCAGGTGCGTGATATTGAACTTGGTTTTCTTCTGCTTGTTGTAGACCTTTTCCTTTTGTAGTAATAATGTGTAAAAATTTGGGTCCTTTTACCTTTTTCAATCGAGTCAATTCAGAAAGGAGTTCGTCTAAATTATGACCATCAATAGGGCCAGAATAGTTAAAATTTAAGGCTTTAATAATATTGTTTTGTGCAGCTAATCTTTTATCTGATTTTACTTTAGTTAAATACTCTTTTAGTGCACCAACTGACGGATCAATACCAATAGCATTGTCATTTAAAATAACCAACACATTTGCATCTGTAACTCCAGCATGATTCAAGGCTTCAAAAGCCATTCCGCTTGCAATAGAAGCATCACCAATAACTGCAATATGTTGTTTTTCTGTTTCTCCTTTTAATTTAGAAGCAATTGCCATTCCTAACACTGCAGAAATAGACGTAGAAGAATGACCAACACCAAAAGCATCATAATTGCTTTCACTTCTTTTTGGAAAACCTGAGATTCCGTTTAATCGTCTATTCGTATCAAAAATAGCCTTCCTTTCAGTCAATATTTTATGTCCATATGCTTGATGCCCAACATCCCAAACTAATAAATCAGTTGGTGTATCAAACAAGTAATGCAACGCAATAGTTAATTCAACAACACCTAAACTTGCGCCTAAATGCCCTTCTTTTGTTGCTACAATATCAATAATAAAGTCACGGATTTCTTTTGCCAAAACCGGTAATTGTGAGGGTTTAGTTTTCGTACATCTTTAGGATTGTAAATTGTATCTAAAAGTTTTGTTGACATAAAGCAAAAGTACGAGTTTTACATCTGATTTTCTTTTTGTATTATTGAAAAAATATTCTTTTATAATGATGACTCATTTTGATGATGTTTATTTTATGAAAAAAGCTTTAGAAGAAGCAGCAACAGCTTTAGATAAAGGAGAAGTTCCGGTTGGAGCAATCATCGTTTTTAAAGAACAAATTATAGCAAGAGCACATAACTTAACAGAAACCTTAAACGATGTAACAGCGCATGCAGAAATGCAAGCATTTACGGCAGCGGCAGATTATTTAGGAGGAAAGTATTTAAAAGAGTGTACGTTATATGTAACGTTAGAACCTTGTCAAATGTGCGCAGGCGCAAGTTATTGGGCACAATTAGGCAAAATCGTGTATGGAGCTTCTGAATTAGAACGCGGTTTTTTAAAATTGAAAACTACTATTCATCCAAAAACAAAAGTTGTTGGTGGTATTTTAGAAAATGAATGCAGCACAATATTAAAACGCTTTTTTATAGAAAAGCGAAACTTGAATTAAGAAAAAACCTCATCATTTCCTGAAATAAATTCAGTATAAATGATGAGGTTTTCTATATAAATTAGTTTCCAGTAATTTTTACATTATCTATTTGTGCAGTTGTAGTAACACTTCCATCACCACCAAAATATTTAAAAGCAATGTTGATTGTGCCAGACAAACACGATAAACTAATGTCCCCAGATTTGGTAAAAAAGTTTGAAAAATCATTCCCTGGACCTTCAGATAAGTCAGCATTAATTTGAGTCCAAGTAGCCGTTTTTACATCTCCATAAAAATCTGAAGAAATAAATACATTTAAAGCTTTTCCATTATCATACCCAGTGTTTGTGTCAAAAGTTAACGTTTCGTTTGTGGTTGTGTCTAAATTGATTGCTGGAGAAATTAACCACGTTTCTAAAGGATTTTCTCCTGTTCCATAAGCAGACATTTCTATAACTCTATTGCCGTTTTTTGTTTTAGATTTAAAGATGTTTTTACCACCATTTGCATTGATGTTTAACCAACCTGCTTTTAGTAAATGCGAATTATTTTTAATGTTTTCAAAAGCTTCATTTATTAAAATAGTACTTCCTGCACTCGTGTTTGCATCACAATTTAAAAAGACAGGATCGCATCTTGTGGTATTTGTAAAAGTAATATTTGCTGGTGAATTTACAATTGCAACTAAAAATTCTGCAGCATAATCTTTAGATAAAATAAAATCAATTTGTCCTTGTCCTTCAGGTATTAGAATAGACTTAAAACTAGAAAAAGTACTCGTTTGTAATCTAAGTGTATGTTCTGTACCACATTCAAAAAGATATCGAAAACCGTCATATTCATCATATTTTTCTCCAGAAAAAGTTTTTCCTTTTTGAGAAATATCAAATTGCGAATTTTCTATTCGAACGAATGTGTTAATAGCTGCATCTGTTGCCGTTTCTATAGTAATTTTTTGAGGAATTATTGTGGCAATTGTTGAGGTTCTAAAAAGGTAATTGCTGATGGCTGCTGTTGGAATTTCTGTTGTTCTACCACCTTTTAAAAAACCTAACGAATATTTTCCTGGAGCTAAATTTATGGGGTTCACTTCACTTTGCCCGTCATCATACGAAACCGATAAACCATCTAATTTGATATAAATTTTTTGTCCGATGGTAAACAAATCACTTAAAGCTGATTTGTTAATTAAAACTTCAATTCCAGCAGTTGGATTTTCTGGTTTGTCTTGAACAATTAGTTTTTTATAAAAATTACCAGTTGCATCCGATGAAATTACGTAAGTTTCAATAAATGTGGGATTATTTTCATTTATAGGAAATGTAAATACTAACTTTTCATTAGAAAAAAACTCTTGTTGTAAAGCCGTTTTTACTTTATCTAAAGTAGAATTTGTTGTAATATTTGGGTCTTTAATAGTTACATCCGGCACAGTAAAATCTGTGTTTTGTACACAAGAGTTCAGCGTAAATGCCAAGATAAGAATTGTAACGATGTTATATATTTTAGTTGTTTTCATAGTTGTGTTTTTTAGTAAATTTTTCATAATAATTAAAATCTAAAGTTGACATTCAAAAAGTACGTTGCTTCTCTTCCGTACCAATATTTAGCTCCAAAAATTGGAGTGTTTAGTGCTTTATCATCCCGTAATTCTCTATAATTTGCATTTCTACCTTGTTCAAAGCCACCAGTTTTGTATTTGGTGTTTTGTAAGTTGCTAACACTTGCAAAAATACTCACGTAGTAATCGTTAATTTTCCAAGATTTTCCGCCAATTAAATTGATAACATTATAGCCACCAAAATTTTCTTGTTGTAATAATTGTTTTGCTAATTCAGGATCATAATCGTTAAAAGGAATTCCGCCATTATCAGCAAAATTGCTTGTTCTTGTTAACGGTGTAACATCTACAAACGCATTTGCAAAGAAATTGATGGTAGCTCCAATCCACCAATAATCAGGATCTCTATATTCAAATCCTACAGAATATGCTTGTTGTGGTCCTGCAGCTATTTTGTAGTTTTTTAAGTTTGATGGTCTAGGTTCAAATTGAAATCCTTCAACTTCAGATTTTAAGGTTAATATTGGATTGTTGTCATATATATATTGACCAATATTTGCAGCTCCTTTTAATTTGATTGCCGCAGTAACTTGTGCTTCCAAACCTAATTCTACTCCAAAATGTTTTTTATCGATTTGGGTTAAAATCTCTTGAACAAAAGCTGTATAATCTGAACCGCTTCCTCCAATTCCGTCTGCATAATAAAATGAAACTTCTGTTGCATTTTTAATTTTTGCGTAATAACCTGTTACTTTCGCTTGGAACATTGGACTTCTAAAAATATAACTTGCATCAGCAGAAAAAATTTTCTCACTTGTTAAATTTTCAACTACATCGTTGTTGACTCTTGAGTTAGAAAAGGTATTACGTAGCGTTGGTGCTTTTGTTAAATAGCCAACATTTGCATCTACTAAATGACGTCCTGTAAATTTATAAGTTGCGCCGCCTTTAAATCCATAATTTGTAAAAGATGGTTTTTCAGATGTACCGAAAGAAGCATTTTCTGCGACAAATTTTCCGTTTAGATAATATCCATCTCGTAGGTGAGTTGTATTTGAAACACTTGCTGCAACGTAAAAATCTATTTTATTGTATTTAAATTGTGCTTGGACAAATCCGTTTAAGATATTAGTAGTTAAATTAAAATTGTATTTAAATGTATCGCCAACTGTAACTTCTCTATTCGGGTTGTTTACATCGTTTTGTTTTAAACTGTTTGTATCTGCAAAAGAATCTACATCTAAATATTTTGTTCCTCCTAATAAATCTGTCACTTTAGCAAAGTTGTCTGAACTAAAATATCTGTATTGTACAGAAGCGTTTAAGGTACTATTTTCGTTAATCTCAGTTTCGAAAATTGAGTTTACAGAAAACTGTTTGTCATCATTTCTATCTTCATATAAAACATAGGTAGCATATCCTTTATTAAATGGATTTAAATTTCCTTGATATAAACGTGTCCAATCTAATTGACCATTATGTATAAAGTTTTTTTCCATTTCATAGATATTGCTATACCCTTGTCTTAAACCATAACTTGGTAGTTTTTGATAATAGGTTGGATCTGGATTAGAGCCACCTAAACTCACAATTATTGGAATGCCATTTATGGAGCCATCAATTTTACTTCCGTTATAATTTATTCTACTATTTGCAACTTCTCCAAACTGATACGCAACATTGGTGTTTAAAGTGGTATAATCATTAAGTGCCCAGTAATGATTTAACATTACGATGGGCTCTACAATTCTTTTTTCTCTAGAATTTCTAATTCTTTCGTTTTGCATTCCCCAATACGAATTGTATTGAATTCCTTTTAAATCATACACTTCTTGGGTGTTTGGAGACGATTTTCCTCTTTGATTTGGTGTGTAAAAAGAAGTAAGATTTATGCTGTGAGAGTCATTTATTTTTTTCTCGATTGAAACAAAAATTGAATTTGCGGCGTAAAAAGTGCCGTCGTTAAAACCTTCTTTTCCTGCTCTTCTACTAGCAGAGATTGTAAAAGCCCAATTATTTCTCAATAATCCAGAAGAATACGTTGCCATAATTCTGTACTCGTAAGTCCTATTGGCAGAAGAATAGGAAATTCTTCCTCCAGGTCTAGCTTTAGAAGCTCTAACATTAATGTTTGTAGAACCTAAAACTCCTCCAAAAGTAAAGTTTGATGGCGCTAAACCAGAACTAAATTCTTGTTCTCTGAGCACATCATTTAATCCGCCCCAATCACTCCATTGTGGTCTTCCGGTGTAAATTTTGTTCATTTCAATTCCATTGATTAACAATGGAGCATTGTCAGAATCCAACCCTCTAACTCTAAAAAACGATGCGCTAAATTCAAATGCCGCAGATCATAAATAAACATCTTTTGAAGATTGTAATAATCCAGAAATATTAAAAGCAGTACCATTATCGTCATTTAATTCATCATCTGTAATGGTAATTGTACTTAAATCTTGAGCTACAGAAATGTCTTCGTAAAATAAAACAGTACCTAAATCGATTGTTTTTCCGGATAATTGAATTGGGAAATTTTGCGTTTCATAGCCTTTAAAACGAATACGTACAATAAATTTTCCGTTGGGGAGGTTTTCTAAAATAAACATTCCGTTTACATTAGTTTTGGTAGTGTTTGACTGTATAGCAATAGAAACTCCCATAATGGGTTTTTCGGAATTGATATCAACCACAATACCTTTTACAATGTTCTGAGCAGAAACTTTCGGGCAGAAAATAACCGTCAAGAACATCATTAAGATGTTCTTTTTCATAGTGTTCAATTTTTTATTTAAAGATATAAAAAATAATTTAACTACTAGATTTTCAGTAAAATAGGCAAGGTTTAAAATTGTTTATATTTGTAATAAAACTTGCAAAATGAAAAAAACACTTCTCTTAGGAGGCTTTATGTGTATCTCTTTACTCATAAATGCACAATCAAAAACGAATCAATATACCATTAGAACACTTGCTTTTTATAATGTCGAAAATTTATTCGATACAATTAACAACCCAAATAAAAACGACGAAGCAAGTCCGATGATGGAGTTGAAAGGAAATAAATCTAAAGTGTATTGGGATAAAATAGACAAGTTAGGAAGTGTCATTTATCAAATTGGATTTGAGGATGCAAAAACGGGTCCGGCAATCATTGGAATTTCAGAAATTGAAAATCGAGCGGTTTTAGAAGATTTGATAAAATCAAAATATCTAATAAAAAGGAATTATGATATTATTCATTACGAATCGCTAGACAAAAGAGGAATTGATGTAGCCTTGTTATATCAAAAAAAATATTTTAAACCCATACATCACCAATCGTTTACACCCGCTATTTTTAGAGATAATTTTAGAGTGTATACAAGAGATCAATTATTGGTTTCTGGGTATTTAGATGATGAATTAATTCATGTAATTGTAAATCACTAGCCCTCTAGAAGTGGTGGCGAAGCGGCAAGTAGGCAGTTACGTGAAAAAGCTGCGTATCAGAATACAAAAATTATTGAAAAAATTAGAGAAACAGAACCGAATGCAAAAATCTTTAGCATGGGAGATTTTAATGACAACCCAACCGATTCTAGTTTTAAAAATGTATTAAAAACAAAAGGGAAAAAGAAAGAGGTAAAAGAAGGTGATTTGTACAATCCGTTTGAAGAAATGCACAAACAGGGTTTTAATACAACAGGTTACAGAGATAATATTAATTTATTTGATCAAATATTTTTTACTTCTCAAGCTTTAGACACAGGAGATAAAGACTATTCTTCTTATAAAATGTTTAAAGCTATGATTTTTAACAAACGTTTTTTAACCAATAAAAAAGGACGTTATAAAGGGTATCCGTATAGAAGTTTTTCAAATGGTGGTTATACCGGCGGATATAGTGATCATTATCCGGTGTATATTTATTTGATAAAAGAGAAGAATTAAGATATTTAGTAGATAAAAAATCCTTGCACATTATAGAAAGAAAGCGCGAGGATTTTTATATAATTGAATTAGTAACTAATTATTTTTTATCTTTTTTTAATGTTGGATACGTAACACCCAATTGTTCTAAATAGGTATCAAACTTTTTTTCGTTATAATAAAACTTCTCTAGTTGAGGTCTAAATTGTTGTTGTTTGTCTTTATTTAGATAAATTGGTGGTAAGTCGTCGGCAGAAATCATTGGTTTATACGATGTTTTTTCACGTTGTTTATTATTAAAATAGTCTTTTGCCTCTTTTAATAAGTTGGGTTTTAATAAAAAATCAATAATTGTCATTGCTTCAACTTTTGCTCCAGTTGTAACACCCTTATGTGCAATTGGCGTTGCCATTGCAATAGCATTACTCCAATGATGCCCTTGTAAACCAGGAATATTTGAAGGATAGCTTAATGTTACTGTTGGTACTTTCCATGAAACATCACCAATATCGTCTGAACCGCCACTAATCGGAGTTTTAATAGGCAATCCTAAAGGAATTAATTTATCACTTAAACCTTCAATTATAGATGATTTTACTTCTATTTGAACCGCTTTAGCAAGAATTTGATCTTTTTCTGACCATATTGGTAACCCTACAGTTTTAATATTCTCATACATAGTTTCTGCAATAGTTTTGTTAAAATGTCTCGGCCAAGCAGTTCCAAGGATTTTGGATTTTACTGTTGTTTTTGTCATTAAAGCAGCTCCTTTTGCTACATCATTTGCTTCTTTATACATTTCCATAATTCCATCATACGTAACATCTCTAAAATAATACCAGATAGATGCTTTAGAAGGAACCACGTTTGGTTGGTCTCCTGCATCTGTAAAAATTGAGTGAGATCTTTTTAACGGATGCAAATGCTCTCTTTTATAATTCCAACCAACACTCATTAATTCAGCAGCGTCTAAAGCACTACGTCCACGCCAAGGCGAACCAGCAGAATGTGCAGACTCTCCTTCAAAAGTATATTCTACAGAAATTAATCCTGTACCACTTGCTTCTCCATAAGAAACACCCAAATCACTACTTACATGTGTAAAAATACACATGTCTATTTTATCAAAAAGGCCATCTCTTGTGTACCAAGCTTTTGCGGCAACTAATTCTTCTGCAATTCCTGGCCATAAAATAAGTGTTCCGCCAATATTTTCTCGTTCCATAATTTTTTTCACTGCAAGTACAGCAGTAATGTTTAATGGAATTCCTGAGTTGTGTCCTTCGCCATGACCAGGCGCTCCTTCTACAATTGGTTTATGATATGCAACACCTGGATATTGAGATGCTTTTGGAATACAATCAACATCGCTTCCTAAGGCAATAACGGGCCCGTCACCATTAGACCATCTAGCAAACCAAGCAGTTGGAATTCCAGAAACAGATCGTTCAATTTCAAAACCATTTTGTTCTAGAATACCTGTTAAGTATTTAGAAGATTCATATTCTTGAAAACCTAATTCAGAAAAACTGAAAATTTTATCAACCATTACTTGAGATTGCTTATGATTGGCTTGTACAATTTGAGAAACTTCTTTTTTTAAAGATTCAACTTTTCTTTTATTCCATTTTTTTTGAGCAGAAGAAAATTGTGTTGTTCCTAAAAAAATGAAACATAAAATAAATGCGAGTTTTTTGTTAAGATTTGTAAACATTGGTTCGTTTTTTAATTAAGCAAAACAATTTATTGTTTAGCTGTGTTTTGCAAACAAGGTACTAAAATTTTGAGAATCAAAGAACTGTTTTATATTCTTTAAAAGCAGTTAATTATACACGTTTTTATGTAGCGTCATTCTTTTTTCAGAGCAATATACAATCTTTATTTACTTGTTAGTTTTAAAATAGTATATCCTACAATTCCTGAAATTAATGAGCCTATAATAACCCCTACTTTTACTGAATTTATACTAATCAAATCACCATAAAAAGCTAAATTACCTATAAAAATTGACATTGTAAAACCTACTCCTGCAATGGCTGAAATTCCTAATATTTGTTTTAAATTTAAACCTCTGGGCAGTTCAGCAATTTTAAGCTTAATTCCTAAATAAGAGAATAGTGCAACACCAACAAATTTCCCAACAAATAAACTAAGAGCAATATTTATCATTAATGAAAAATTAAAATCATAGCTCAAGCTAATAACAACTCCAGCATTTGCAAAGGCAAAAATAGGTAACACGAAATAAGCAACTAAACTATGAAGTTTATTTTCGAGATGTTGCAAGGGTGAGCGAACTTCACAAGTTAAATCATCTAAATTATCTATACATTTTAATTCACCCTTTGTGAGTAAATGTTTTTCATCATTGTCGGATGCTGATAGAATTTTATTGGAAATAGTGCTAAGATGATTTGAAAATAATGTTATATTTATTCTTCTTTTTATTGGAACTGTAAAAGCCAAAAGAACGCCTGCAATTGTAGGATGCACTCCTGATTTTAAAAATAAACACCAAATAATAACTGCTAAAATTATACCTATTGAAAATGAAAATTTCTTTTTGTAATACAGGATTGCTAAAAAGCTAATGAGTATAACTCCATACATAATAAAACTCCAATTTATATCTACACTATAGAATATAGCAATTACAAGAACTGCGGCAATATCATCTATAATAGCAAAAGCGGTAAGAAATATTTTAAGACTTATAGGAACTCTTTTACCTAATGTACTTAAAACGGCCAATGCAAAAGCAATATCAGTTGCCATTGGAATGCCCCAACCTTTAGATGTAGCGGGATCTTGATTTAAAAATAAATATAAAGCAACAGGAACTAAAACACCACCTAATGCTGCAATAAAAGGAAAGGCAGCTTTTTTTACTGTGTTTATTTCTCCAATAAGTAATTCTCTTTTTAGTTCTAAACCAATTAAGAAAAAGAAAACAGTCATTAGGCCATCATTTATCCAAAGAATTAAGGGTTTTTTTAATTCAGAACTTTGAAACGATATTCCAATTTCGTGCTGCAATAAATTTTCATAATATTCGCCATATATTGAATTTGCCCAAAATAGAGCAATAATAGTCGCTCCAAAAAGTAACATTCCTGCTAAACTTTCAGTTTTAACAAATTTCTGGAATGGTGTTAGTAGTAAGTTTTTTATCATCTATTTTTCGGTTTGTTTCTATGTTTTGTTCTGAAATACGGCTACAGGTTAAAATTAATTTTACGCTGATAATTTGCATACCATATTTGGTGTTTTAAAGTATAAAGATAAGTGTAATCTTATTTCGTTGTATAATTTGATTGCATTTTTTGCTGCTCTTTTAGCATTTTCCAAGCTCATAAAGGTCTGATTTAGATAAAACCCATCTTTTAAAATAACGTTAACTCTTTCTGCTATTGCATTTCTGTAACAATAATTTTCTTCTGTCTTAATTAATGTTTATTTTTTTCTTTTTTAGTATTTGTGTATATATTGCTACAATACTGTATGTCTCTGTCTGATGGATAATGACTCCTTTACTATTTTTAGCTTTATTAAGGGCTTTCCCACAATGATATAGCCTACTATTTTTCTAGAATATAGATATGTAATAAGCGCCAAAGAGCAAAAACCTTTTATGGTTCTGATATAAGTAATATCCGATATCCAAACATGATTTTGTTTAGAGACTTCAATTTTTTTTATAATATTGTTATATTTATAAAACCTGTGATACGAGTTTGTTTTTTACCTCAGTTCTTTGTTGTGCTTTTGTGCATTCATTTTTTTAATAATTATTTTAGAATAATATTTTGCACCAATTTTATTTAAGTGAATTGCGTCTGACATAAAATTTGGGTCTGTTTTGTCATACAAAAATCCAATATAATTTCTATTCTTTAATTTACGGAGTGTCTCATACAAAAAACTATAATATTCAGGTTTAATTTGTTCTTTGTATTTGATGTGGTATGGTGTAGATATTAGTGTTAAATCGATATTGTTTACTGTGCACAAGCTATCTATTTTGTAAAGGTAGATTCTTTGATAATTGCTAAATTTTTTTTCGTTTTTTATTATTGAAAAATGCATATTAAATGAACGGTTAATTATTTCTGTGGTGGGGTTTGAATTATTTGACTCATAGAATCCTCCCCAATCAGGTGTAAAATAAACACCTGAAATAAAATTGAATATTGGCAATTGACTAAGATGGTTTGTGAATTTAGAATTGTCAAATAATGGAATAAAATATAAATATCTTTCAAAGCTGCCCTTACCTTCTGTAAAATCAATATTGAACAGCCTATTATAAACTGGAGCAAAATTATGGATTGACACTCCTAAAATTACTTTATTTATTTTATGGTTTTTATTTTCAACCAATTTCCGTAATTTATTATATGTAAAATAATAATGTTCGCCTGAGCTTGCTAGATTTTTTGTCCTTTTAGCGATTAGCTCACCATTAAGACGTTGCATTTGAGAGTCACCCATTAGTAAGCATTCATATTCGGATATCTCTTTAAATTTTGAATCAATCTTTAACTTTGTAAAGAGATAGAATGTTGAAGTTGATATAACAAAGATCAAAGCAGGTAAGCTGAATATTAATATTTTAATTCCAAAATTTTTCATAACCTACATATAAAATTGAAAGTAAATAAATTGTTGTTCTTTACCGCCAAACCAAAAAATTGCAATAATAATCAGATAATACATTGCATATCTTAACGGACGCTTCCACTTTAAGCCCAAATTTGCAATTGCGTATTGTTCTTCTCGTCCTTTCCATTCAATTAAAGTAAAAAGAGCAACAAGAGAAATTGTTATTAAAGCCCTACTCATTCCGGCAAACTTTGGTAAAGAAAAAAGTGAAGAAGAAAATATTTCGGAAATATAGCTCAATGCATGTTCAATGTTATTTGCTCTAAAAAATATCCATGCGAAAACAGTCAAGCTAAAAGTTAGCAGCATAAGAGAAAATTCTGTAATATTTGGGAAGTTTTTTCCTTGGGCTATTATATTTAAATTGTTGCGATTATTTTTAGTAAGCAAAAGAGGTAAAAAGTAAATAGCATTTAATGCTCCCCAAACGATAAAAGTCCAATTTGCTCCGTGCCAGAATCCACTAACAATGAAAATGATAAAAGTATTGCGAACTTTTATCCAGGTACCACCCCGACTTCCACCCAATGGAATATAAAGATAATCCCTAAACCAAGTTGAAAGTGAAATATGCCATCGTCTCCAAAACTCGGCAATGTCTCTTGAGAAATAAGGAAAGTTAAAATTTCTCATTAGGTCAAAACCAAACAAGCGTGAAGTTCCAATTGCGATATCAGAATAACCAGAAGAATCACCATAAATTTGGAAAGTAAAAAACAAAGCACCTAAGACCAAAGTGCTTCCATTCATATCAGTTGAATTGTTGAATATTTGATTAGCGAACTCAGCACAATTGTCGGCAATTACAATCTTCTTAAATAAACCCCAAAGTATTTGACGCATCCCATCAACAGCTAATGTGTAATTAAACTTTCTTTCTTTATAGAACTGAGGAAGTAAATGTGACGCCCTTTCGATTGGGCCGGCAACTAATTGTGGAAAGAAACTTACAAATGCAGAGAATGCGATAAAATCTTTTGTTGGCTCTAATTTTCGTTTGTAAACGTCTATTGTATAGCTTATTGTTTGAAAAGTATAAAAGCTAATGCCAACAGGTAAAATGATATTTAAAGAGTTCGCTTTTATTTCTGTCCCAAAAAATGAAAAAGCAGTTATAAAATTGTCAAGAAAAAAATTATAATATTTAAAAAAACCAAGAAAACCAAGATTTACGAAAATACTTATCCAAAGTAAAATTTTGCGTTTAGTTTGATTTCCTTCTGTTCTGAGTTTTCGTCCAACTGAATAGTCAATAATTGTACTGAAAAGTATCAAGGATAGAAACCTCCAGTCCCACCAGCCATAAAATAAATAACTTGCAGCTACTATGAAAAAGTTTTGCTGTTTTAGGTTTTTGTTTAGCACAAACCAATAAAGTATAAAAACTATCGGCAGGAAAACAGCAAAATCAAGTGAGTTAAAAAACATAAATTTTGTCTTTACGATGGAGTAGAATCAAGGAGAAACCCATGATTTTGAAATTATATCGGCTATTATTTTTATACATAGTTAGATGTCGTTGTTAAATTTATCCATGTTGATGACGATTTTTCCAAATTGTTCGCCTTTAGCCATTTTGTCAAAAGCCAAGTTGATATCTTGAATGGAATAAATAGAGTCAATAACGGGACGTATTTTCTCAGAAGAAATGAAGGTTATCATTTTTTTAAATTCTTCATTACTTCCCATGGTTGTACCATGAATTGATATCTGTTTCCAGAAAATGATACTAGGGCTTAAGTTTTGAATATTACCTGCGGTTCGCCCAAGTAACGCAATTCGAGCACCTGGGTTTGTCATTTCTGTCAATTCTTTAAAACCTTCACCAGCAGCACTATCTACTATAACATCAAAACCATTGGTCATCTGTAATAATTTGGCACTCCAATTGCTTTCTTTATAATTAACACCTCCTTTAGCACCTAACTCTATTGCTTTAAGTATCTTATGGTCATTTCCTGATGTAACATATACTTTAGCACCTAATGCAACGGCAAAACTTAAAACGAATAACGCAACGCCTCCGCCAATTCCATTAATTAAAATTTTGTTACCTTTTTCAAATTCTCCTCTAGTAAATAATGCTCGATATGCTGTTAATCCAGCCAATGGAAGCGCTGCTGCTTCTTCAAATGAAAGGTGTTCAGGTTTATGATATACATATTGTTGGTTGATGGAAATATACTCAGCAAAAGTTCCGTGTTTAGGAAATCCTAAAATTTCATAATTTCCCCCATGTACTTTGCTATTTGTTCCCCAATTTAAAGATGGATTTATAACAACTTCATCTCCTTCTTTTAAGCCCTTTACATTAGCACCCACACTCTCTATTATTCCTGCGCCATCTGATCCCAATATGATATTTGAATCATTACTTAGCTTCTTTTCTTTGAGTGTCCAAAGCTCATGATGATTAAGAGACGCGGCTTTTAATTTAACCAAAACAGCGGAGTTTGAGATAATAGGTTTATCAACATCTTTTATTTCAAGTTTATATATTTTTTGATTTAAGACAATAGCTTTCATATAATATTTTTAGGATTCTGAATTTATGACACCTAACGTCAACTATGTATGGCATAGAGAGGCACAGCTAACGGATAGCCATAATTGTGGCTTATAAAGATAAAAATAGGAAATAAAAACGAACATTGGGGAATCACCGGGTTTTTATCTTAAGGGAAAATCCGCCGCAATGAACTATGTGGGTTGTTCTAAACTGTATTTTTATTTTTTAGCCATTAATTTCTTATAGAATTTTTCCTGTTCCAAATCGTTTGTTGATTTATCAAATTGGTGAAATACTCCGAACAAGTAACGTCTTTCGTTCATTGTCAGTAATGACAAAAAGTAAAATCCATTATTTCATAGAAAAAGCGTAGTATTAGAGTATCAAAATTAATTTATTATGTTTAAAAAATATGCTGCAATTGTTGCAATTATTACTTTCGGTTTTATTGCGTGTACTACCAATAACCAATTAAAAACATCAGAATATTATGATGTAATCAATCAAGAATTTAAAGGAGATTTAGCATTCGAAACCATTTCGTTTGTAGAAAAATACTGGCGTGTTGTTGGTAATACAGGCTTTAATAAAAGCGTGTACAGAATTGCAGAGCAATTAGAAAAAGACGGATATGTTTTAGAAGAAAAAGCTACCGATAAAGATGTGTTAACGTATAGAATAGAAACACGTCCGTTAAAAAGACCAACATGGGAGTCTGTAGATGCAAGTGTAATCATTAATGGAGAAAAAGAACCCTTATTAGCTCATATAACCAACAGAAATATGATTGCTTTAAATTCGTATAGCACACCAAAAGAAGGTGTAACTGCAGAAGTAATTTATATTGAAGATGTAAAGAAATTAAAAACAACGAATGTAAAAGGGAAAATTGTTTTTGCATAAACAAGTCCTTCAATAATTTTTAAAACTGCAGTTGTAGAAGGTGGAGCAATTGGTGTAATTACATACAGCAATCCTAAGTATTTACAACCAGAAAAAAACACAACATCAATTCAGTTTCGTTCTGTTCCTTTAGATTCAGTTCAGAAATCTTGGGGAATTGCCATGTCATTTACAGCAAAAGAACGTTTGAAAAATGCTTTAGCAAAAGGAAAAGTAAACTTAAATGTTACCGTTGAAACAAAGATTTATAAATCAGCAGAATTAACAATTGTTGCCGATATTAAAGGAAGTGAACAACCTAACAAACGTTTGGTTTTTAGCGCTCACATTCAAGAACCTGGAGCAAACGATAATGCTTCTGGTGTTGGTGCAGCTCTAGAAATGGCATCTGTTACGGCTAAACTGGTGAAAGAAGGAAAAATTAATCCGAAGAGTACATTAACGTTTTTATGGGGAGATGAAATTGTTTCGACAGGAAGATACGTGAAAGAAGATAGTATTAGAGCAAAAGATATTGTTTGGGGGATTTCTTTAGACATGGTTGGAGAAGATACCGAAAAAACTGGCGGAACTTTTTTAATCGAAAAATGCCAGATCCAAGTGCAATTTGGACACGAGGAAATGACAAACACACAGAATGGGGCGGAAGAAAATTAAAAGTAGAAGATATGAAACCACATTATCTGAACGATTTTGTGATTGAAAAATTTAAAGCACAAGGAAAACGTGCAAATTGGACTGTAAATACAAATCCGTTTGAAGGAGGAAGTGATCATGTTCCGTTTTTAAGAGAAAATATTCCGAGTGTTTTATTTTGGCATTTTACAGATCAATTTTATCATACGGATAATGACAGAATCGATAAAGTTTCTAAAACAACGTTAAAAAATGTTGGAACAGCAGCTTTAGTTTCTGGGTTGGAATTGCTAAACTCTGATGTAAATACGGCAAAAAAAGTATTGAAAACTATTGAAAATGCTGCTATTTCTCGTTTAAATGAAGAATTAAAACAAAGCAAATTAGCGATTGAAAAAGGAGAAGACGTTAAAACTCAACTAGAAATAATTGCTGCTTGGGAAGATTGGTATGTAAAATCTGCCGATACAACCTCTGATATGGTTTCTGATATTTCACTTATTACATCAGAAATTAAAAAAACAAAATCGGCTATAAAAGCAAAAGCCAAAAACATTAGAGAAGAATTAAATAAGTAATAAAATGTTCTGCATTTTGATACATTATGTCAATTCGAACTGACATTTCGAAAACTCTTTTAACTCATAATGTACAAAGGCATAGTCTTTCTTAACTTGGATAATAGAAGTCTTTCCTTGCTCTATTGCTTGTACAACTTCTAATTTAAAAGACATCGAATAGTCTTTTTGGGTTCGCTTAATGTAGCGTGCTTCTTGTGAT
>Ga0105053_10003173_pt1 | contig 25156 bp, 29 predicted proteins | sample BON01_FD_78093 | JGI IMG/M metagenome (GOLD analysis project Ga0105053, IMG submission 78093) | Freshwater microbial communities from Lake Bonney liftoff mats and glacier meltwater in Antarctica - BON-01 | ecosystem: Environmental > Aquatic > Freshwater > Ice > Glacier meltwater | place: Lake...
GAATGTCTTGATGAACTCAGAAGGCTTATATCCCCGATTGCTGTGAGGCGCAGGGAAATGCTGATCAATACGCTCAGCCAGGCTCAAAGACTCCATTAGCTGGGCGATGGCTAACAAACCGGCGCGGGAGGTGAGTAAATCGTTCGTTGTATCGAGTTTATAGGGTAGAATGATCGTGAGCCTTGAGTTGTGCACCCATTGGGTGATGGAGAGTTTTGTCGCTAACCATTATACAGCCAAGGCTTTCTACGTTTTAGAGATTTCTATCTGGGGATTGGGGAACCACTGACTATCGGTGCCTTCCGGCAGGCAGCCCGGCCCATGCAGATAGTCTCTGGCCCTGTTGGCTATGAAAAAATTCACTATGAAGCTCCGCCTGGAGCAAGCGTTCCAGGGGAGATTGATAAATTTCTTAAGTGGTACAACGACTCTACGCCATCAGTGGATGTGGAGCCGGAAATTCCAGGTCTGGTCAGGGCTGCTGTCGCCCACGCCTGGCTGGAATTGATCCATCCATTTGATGATGGCAATGGCCGTGTTGGCCGGGCCGTTGCAGATCACGCCTTGTATCAGGATTTACATTCCGTTCCTTTGTTTAGCCTGTCCACCACAATCGAGGCAAACAGGGCCAAATACTACCAAAAGCTGGGCTCAGTTAATCGTTCTTTGGATTTCACGGAATGGGTTGTCTGGTTTGCCCGTTGTGCCTGCGAGGCGCAAGTCAGCGCCCAGCATCTTGTTGAGTTAGCGCTGGCAAAAACACGCTTCTGGGACCTGCATGGTGAATCGTTTTTTAACCAACGTCAGACCAAGGCGATAAACCGGATGTTCAGGGCCGGGCCTGCGGGTTTTGAGGGTGGAATGACGACCAGAAAATATGTCAACCTGACTGCGATCTCACGTGCAACAGCGACGCGCGACCTGGTCGACCTGGTCGATAAAGGTGCTTTCAAGACTGAAGGACAGGGCCGATCAGTATCCTACACATTGCAACTACCGAATTCAGAGCCTGACTTTTTTGAAAAAATGCTGTCACCAAAAACACGCCGGTAATAACGTCTTTTAGGTAGACGCTTGTTTCACCCTCATTATTGCTAATCTTTAATTGGTGACGACATGCAGGATCATGGCTTGGCCCCCGGTTCAGGCATGCCTTCAAGCCGGTATCCGCTTCGGCGGCATAGTGATTCGAAAGGTTTGGGTGATTCGATCCGGTAGACGAGACACTCGGCCCATCGGGTCAACAGTTGCGTGTCAGTGGCATATTCGCCGAGCCGATCCATGCTTGCGACATATTCCGGCTTCAGGGCGACTCCATCTTCGCTGTAGAACACCGCAGGATCTCGATATAGGTTTGGCAGGATATCGCTTTCAACGAAGGCAACATAGCGAATGTATTTCCGCCCGGTGCCATCAAGCTCAGCAAAATAATAACCAAGATCAAACAGTGTGGCTGGATCGAACAGCTCGGAAAGTTCTGCCTGCGCGATCAGGTTCAACGTGTTGGGTGCGAGGTCTGACCCCTGCATAGTGAAGAAAAAGGGCGGCGGCTGTTCGCCGCGTTCAAAGGCAGCTTGCCACGTGGTCATGCCATCTTCGATAGGCCCGGAAATAAAATTGCGACTCACGTTGATCGCGTCTTGAAAGCCCGTCACAAGGGCTCTGGTCACCTGTGTGCGCTGCTCTTGCGCCTTGCGCCCATCATTCCAGTTAGACGCCTGGATACCTAGAAACACGCCCACCACTACGATCACAATTTCAATCAGAACGGTAGCCCAGTCCTGATTGCGAAGAGAGTCGGAAAGGCGGCGCAGGATCACCTGTCCTCACCTGACTTTGGAGCAATTAAAGGCACTGTAGGAAAGTAGCTTCGGTATCTTCGCGGGTCGCGCGTCAACAAGCGATAACCTTGCGTGGCTGCGTGTGCCCCGATAAAAAAATCCGGCAAGGTTGAGTGGCGTGAGCCACCCCGCAGACGGTAGGTTTGAAACGCTTTGGCGGCGAGAAATGTCGCATCAAATGGGATTGGCTCACGGCTGAAATCGGTCGCGGTAAGCGCCGAATCGAGCTCTTCGATTCGTGAGAACCGAACGGAAATCTCAGCGAATATAACGGCGTTAATGACCAGGCGGCTGTTATCGGCAGCCTGTGCTAATGCATCTGTGGACCAATCCAACCAACGAGCATCACGGGTGAACAGATCGAGCAGCACATTGCTGTCGACCAGCACTGGTGACATCAGACATCAGTCTCGCTGTTTTGCGAACTGTCTGGCGTCGCTCGGGTCAGTGCCATGATTTCATCGGTGGTCATGGCTACATCACCAAGCCCTTGTAAGCGACGCACTACAGCGGCGCCGCGACTGCGACTGGTCGTGCCTTTTTTCTTGATAAGGCGCACCACTCCCTGCTCAATTGCAAACTCTACTTCAGTGTGCGGCAGCATGCCGGCCTGCTGCCGGATCGCTTGTGGAATGGTGACTTGTCCTTTTGCTGTAATGCGCATCATCGTAAATCCTGTCAAATTCTTACCGGTAAGAGTAATACTCGAGGATTGGTGCGTCAATAGCAAGCACTGGCGGTGATCTTTCACAGGAGACGATTGTCAGGTTCGCGTGCAAATCGGCTGCGGTACATTCCTGACTGTGAAAATGCGCGATCACGCAGCGCTGGATCATCGCACCATATGTTCGACGTGCTCGGCGTCGGAAAGTAGCCGAGTACGATAAAAGTCCACAGCAATTTGAGCTGATCGGGAGCAAAGCCGGGGTCACCTGCCGCATCAAATGAATAGTCGACAACATCAGTGTTTGGCATTGACCACTCGAATTCGATGGGTGCCAGCCCCGCCCCTTCGAGTGAAGCGTTCGCAGCTCTGACGCGACGCAAGTTGAGGACGAGACCGTTCGCGTATTCCCTGCGATCGATTTCGATATCCTCCAACATATCGCCGACGATCTGCACCTCCCGCTTCTGATCGACTGGCTCCACTGCTGCACCTGCAAACCGACGAAAACGCCGACCACAACGATAAAGAAATCGAGCCCGACGGCGAACCAGTTCTGGTCTTTGACGTGTTTTGTAAGGTGGCGCAGAATCATGGGCAATTCCCGTTTTTAATAACTTCGTGCTTTATACAATTACCGTTAATCAACGATCTGCACTTCATGGTCAATAGCCAAAGCGCGGTCGAGTTCGATATGGATGCGTTCGACCAGCGCACTCTCGGGCGCAAGGAAGTTCTCCTGAAAGAAGCCGGCCCGCTCGCGCACTTCGGTGAACGCGTTGAGAAAGGCCGGGTCGGCCCGCATTGCGCCTAGATCACAAATACTCTCCCGCACACGGTCGCCGTTTCTGTTGGACGAGCGCAGGGAGATTGCAGCGGGAAACTCGTGCGGCAGAATCGGTGTGTTGGCGCTGACTGCATCGGCGCGAGAAGGCATCGCGCGCACGAAGGAAAGATAACCCGATAGCGATTTGAGTAAGCCCCGATCGCGTATGAGACCGAACTGGCCGCTGGCGATCAGTTCCTCCAGTGTCGGCAGCGCATAGCCTTCCAAATAGAAGATGTGTAGGCGGGCAATGCTTTCGCATGCCTGCTTGTCAAGCTCGGTGATGGTCATGTCGCGACCGTAAACAGCGTCCGAAACGCGATCGGCGTCGATCACCCGGCTGGCGACACGCTCTCCAAGACTCAGCGTCGACGCCTCCGCAGCTTCGAGATCCTCATGCAGGCGTTGAAGATACGCTGCCTCGCGAACCCTTTCCTCGTGAGCGGCATTCCAATTATTTACCTGCAAGCCGATAAACACGCCGAAAATCACGATCAGCGTTTCGATCACGACCGTGAACCAATCCTGCTTTCGGAGCGCCTCTGAGAGGCGGCGAAGAATCATGGTTTGTCCTTGACGACCGCATTCAAACTGTCTCTGATGTCCTGATTGGTGAAAACGAGATTGCTGATCTGGGTGCGAATGTCCATGGCTTGCAAGCGGAGCAGCGAAACAATCTCCGGGGCTGCGCGAAGGGCGCTCGCCGCCGCTTCGATTCGCGCCGGTGCCAGGCCGGTCTCGCACGCAAAGTTCAACTGGTTTTCGATATTGCTGTAGTCACCGATCGGCAAGAACCAATCGCCGCATTTCTCCCCCAAAGCAATCTGCACATCAACCGGAAGACTTTTGCGGAACTCGATGCGATAGGGGGAATTTATACCTTCATCGCCTGCCTGGTCGATGATCAGCGAGGTGTAAAACAGCACAGCGGTGTCACGTAGCGCGGTATCCGTTATCAATCCGATTGAGCCGGTCGAGGTTAATTCATCAAAGGTCGCGCGGCGGCGAACACCACCAGCATATTGAGTCGCCCGGTAAGCGTAGATCAGCAATTGTTCGTCAGTGGCCTCCGCCTCTTCTTCAAGAACGGCGAGCGCCAGATCGATATTCTTCCGGACGTCTTCAAGATAAGCGACAATCACATCATAGTTCCACTTCTCAACGCGCAAATCCGCCGTCAGTCGCTCGGCGAATTCTTCGCCTTTGCGCACGTCAAGACGCGCCTCGTTCCAGTTGGCCACCTCAATACCCACAACCACACCCACCACAACGATCAAAATTTCAATCAGAACGGTCGCCCAGTCCTGTTTGCGAAGCGCGTTGGAAATACGGCGCAGGATCATGAGCGTGCTCCATTTTCAATTTTTTCAGCAAGGCGTTCTGCCTCTGCGCGTAAGGCCTTCATGTCTTTCAAATGCCGGTTGGTGTAGAGCCAATAGTTTTTGGCCGCCGCCAGCATGTTCGCATTGCTGTTGAATATCGCGGCGAGTTGATCCGCCGGCGTAGCATCAACAGGTGACAGGCCAGCCTCCTGCTGAGCGTCGACCAGTTCGACGCGGCTTTGTCCGAGTGCGTCTTCGAAACTAAGCGCCTTGTCGACATGGGCGTAATAGGTCTGGATCTCCCGTGCCAGCGCGTCGTCGCGAATGATGCCGATGCCACCCGCATTGATCATCGTGTCATAGGTGAGCCGATTGCCGTCGAGCGTTGTGAGAATGAACATGGCGATGCCGATGGTATTGGGATCGTCGGCGTCATATGGGGGCGACAGTTCAATCTCTATGCGCCCCCGTGCGGATGCGAATCCGCCGGGTAGGGGCGCGCCGCTGGCCTGTTCAAGCAAATAGCTCACGTCATCCACCTGTTGTTGTAGCCCCGCGCGATAGTCGCCCAGATTTAATTGATTGTCTTGCAGCTCACTCCTCAGGCTCAACAGCTGTTGTTCAAGCTGCGCACGTTCGGATCTCAGCGCGTTCCAGTTGGCGACCTGAATGCCAATAAAGACGCCAACCACAACGATCACAAAGTCCAGCACGATAGCGGTCCATTCCTGATTGCGGAAGTGGTGTATGACGCGGCGCAGGATCATTGTTCCGCCTCCGCCTCCAGCTCGTCCGGGCTCCACCAGACCGCTGGCGGATTGGCAAGCTGCGCTTCGATCAGCGCGCGGTCGCGGGCGGTGTAGCTCTCCATGCGGGCGAGGACAGCCTGATAGTCAGCGCGGGGTTTTAGAGGTTCAAACAAGGCCTGCCGGTAAAGCAGGGATGACAGGCCGCGCCCCGCCAGCGCGTTCAGCCAAACCATCGCCCCATCAGGATCGCCCTCCAGCATTCGCCATGTAGCGCCATTCACATAGGTTCCTGGTTGGTTGAGTTCGCCCGGAACAACGCCCTGATATTTCTTTGACAGCGAAACTCTAAGAGCCTGCGCCCTCGGATCTCCCTGGTACTCAAGTGTCACCAGCAGAGCAATTTCACTGGAAAGTGTTGCGGAGGCTGTGGCGGGCGAGCCCTGCAACAAGGGCTCAAATACTGCGGGATTGTCCTGAATGAGTTTATAAGCCTCATCCCAGTGCGCGACAGACGCATACATTTCAACCTTAACGGGCAGCGGGGGGCGTTTCAGGGTTGAAACTGTTTGCGCGAACTTATCAAAATCGCCCGCAAGATAGTGCTTTGTGAGCAGAGCGTCATCATTCAAAAGACTGGGATCTTCAACATCGATGCCTAAACCAAGATAGAAACTCCCGAGGCCGGAAGCGCAGGGATTTTCTATCCGACAGGACTGGAAAATCCGGTGCGCGGTTTCAACATCCCCAAGATCGTCATAGCTATATGCCAAAAAAGCACGCGGTAACAAAGCGGTCGGGTTCTGCCGCACCGCTTCGGCCATGAGTGCCTGCTCCTCCTCAGTGCGGTCTTGTTGCCGTGCAATGCTGGCCAGATTGAAATAAATCAACGGCTCCCGCGGATTAAGCTCTTTGGCGCGCTCTAGCGAGGATCTCGCCCCCTCAAGGCGGCCTGCTTTGTAGAGCGTCCATCCTTTACCACGATGGGCCTCAGCATTGTTGGGATTGGCCGCAATCGCAACATCAAACGCCGCAACAACGTCATTCACTGCGACGTCCAGATCGTTTGGATCCGATAGTCTGGTTTCCATCCACCAGGCATATTCGGACAGCACATCCCAATCCTTCGGGGCCAGCGTCATGGCCCGCTCGATATGGATTTTCGCGCGGGGTAACGCATAAGCCTGCGCCAAGTCTGCATAGTCCTCGGCCAGAGAATAGGCCCTCGCCAGCTTGGCATGAGCCACCGCAAATTCGGGATCGAGTGTGACGGCGCGGATCAGCTCCGTAATTCCCGTCTCGATACCATCAGCATTGCGCGGGCCATAAGCTTCCTTGCCTTTCAAATAGGCCTCAAGGGCCTCGGTCGATTGCGTCGCCCGTTCGCTCGTTTCTGGCAACAGGTCGAGGCGGCCATTAAGCTCCAGCACAATCGCTTTTGAAATCTCGTCCTGAATCTCAAAAATGTTCTCTGCCGTTAGCGGGCGGTCATAGGTGTCTGACCACAAATGTTCGTCGGTTTTGGTGTCGATCAACTGCGCCGTGATGCGCAGCGTGTCCCCCGCTTTGCGTACGCTTCCCTCAAGGATGTGATTGACATTCAGCGCAGCGCCGATCTCTGTAATGCTCGCTTCCCGGCCCTTAAAGGAAAAAGCCGAGGTGCGGGACGCCACCCGCAAGCCGTCGACTCGGGCCAGCACATTCAGCAATTCCTCGGCGATGCCGTCCGCGAAATAGGCCTGATCTTTATTGGCGGAAAAATCCTCAAAGGGCAACACCGCGATAGACTGCCCCTCAAAGGCCGTTGCCTTAGCAACAGCAACAGCAGCAGCAACACTATCAGAGCCAACGTCCGCCTCATGCGGCACCAGACGGTTGCCAATGATCAACGCAGCGACGAGGGCGAGCCCGCCAAGCAGGACATAATCAAAGCCGCGCACACCCTTACCCGACGCGTCCTCACCCGTATCATCACCCGTAGCAGCCTCTGTCCGCTTCACACCTTCAGGCGTCATCTCAAATGCCCACGCCAGGATCATCGCAATCGGAAAACCCAGCAGCAGACAGCTGACCACCATAGTGTCGAACCAGCCCGGCATGTTCATGGACTCTTCAAGCACCGACGCCATCTGTGCGAGCAGCCAGCCAATGACGGCGTAAACGCCCGCTACACGGAAAATATTCCGGCGTTTAAGTTCTGATAATAGATTATTCATTTTTCCCGCTTTCCATTAAGTCCGTCTCGATTTGTTTCAATGCTGAGAGTTCAATCCTGACACGCTGCAAAACGCCATCGGTTCTGGCCAGATTGCTGAGGAGTTTGTTTTGAATCGTTTGATCGGCCCGAATGACCTCAGGTAGACATGTCGTTTGAAACGTGGAGTCTGTAACGCGAGCCACAACATCACCTTCCGCCTCTTCCACGCGACCTGAAGAGGCGAGGTCCGCGACAATGCGGCGTGGGAAAGCATAGCCGTAAGTATCAGCCAGATTGGCCAAACCCGTTAGTGACGTGTTGAGTTGCTTTATGACTTCATGGTGATCTCTATAGCGCAATAGTGACGGTCGTAAGGCTTGCCCCCGAGACGTGCTCAAGTCACCTCTGGAGAGAATTTCGTCCAAAGACCCCAGCGGTGCGACAGGATAGAAAATAAGGTGAGACGTCCACATCGCTCGACACTGCGCATCGCTTATTGTCTGTTGCTCAGGCTTGTTCTGAATGACATCAACCGCCTCAATCAGTGACGTCCGGTGGGTCTCCATATCCACCAGCCATTCAGTCTTTAACGCCACCGCCGCTAAGACATCGTCTTGAATTTGCGACAATAGCTGCCGCTCGATGGCGCGTTCGGTACTAGCAGCATTCCAGTTTGACACTTGCAAACCAATAAACACACCGAACACAACGATGAGGAAATCCAGCCCGACCGCGAACCAGTTCTGGTCTTTGACATGCTTGGTCAGGCGGCGCAGGATCATTGCGCGTCCTCCAGTCTGGGCTTTTCAGGCGGGCTTTCACCCAGCCCGATCAAGACCTGGCGGGAGGCGTCGGCGAGGCGCTCTGCTTGCAGCATGTCATAGGTGCTATGCTCAAAGCGATCAAAAAGAAAAACACCAAGGACGCTGTCCTTACACGCCTCTTCGTAGCTAACATTCAGCGCGGCGCCCACTAAGCCGTCGCCCCAATTCACGTCAATTGTGCGTGTAAAAATAGGATTATCCTGAAGCACGCCCCTATTTATTTGAAAGCTGGCACTGAACCGCAGATTTTCAGCGGCAGAGTCGATCTTTCGAGCATAAACGGAAAGCGTGGCGCGGTCTTGCGGCAATATATTATCGAGAAAAGCATCCGATGTCAGAATGAGATTGATGGCATCATTACGCACGTCCAGAGCCAGAATAAATCTCAGACTTTGAAGTGCGATCATCAGGCGATCTTCCGCGCCCGCCTCCGAGTTGCAGGTTTCAAAGACTTGGATAATATCGCGTGCAGCACTCTGATAATCGAGCGCGCGCAGGATGAAGTCTTGTGCCAAGGTCAAATTCACATTTGCCTCTTCAATGACGCGCGTGCGGGCTTGCTCGTAAATTAAATTGTCCTGACGTGCCTCATTCCAGCTCGTGATCTGAAACGCGATGAGGATACCCACGACCACGATGAGGAAATCCAGCCCGACGGCGAACCAGTTCTGGTCTTTGACATGCTTGGTCAGGCGGCGCAGGATCATGGCGCGTCCACCCTGCCAACATTTTTCTCCAAAACAGGCAATTCTATCGGCAAAACGCAATCGCCATAGTTCAACACGTTGCGCTGATTGGAGCGTGGCAGACCATCTAACCTCTCTGCACTGAATTGAATCGGCGCATCAATCCCGAGCGCCTCTATCAGTGCGATGATTTCGCCAGATATGTCTTCTATTGCGGTGCTCTTAGCATCCAACTCACCCAGCATTTCAAAATAGCGCGCACGGTCACCCTGGCTAATTGTGGTCGTTACCGCCAGCATCTTCATCCGACCTTGCAGTGTGTAAATATCGAACTGTATCTCTTCGACATATTGGGTTAGTTGGAATATCCCATCAAGCTTTTCGCGGCGCTCATCATTCATCTGGTTAAACGTGCCGCGCGCGAGGCCGGCTTCCCAAGTGCGTGACCCCCAAAAGCGTTGAGGCGACCGCAAAACCTCCGCAAGCGCCGGTCCGTAAATGGTTTCATTCTGTGGTTTCGGCATCGGCGTCCAGTTTTCACCCGAAGCCAACAATTGCGCCGCAATCGCCTGCTGCTCATCTCTACGGCAAGCGGAAATCGCCAAACGCTCCTTGGCGTTAAAGTAGCTGTAAAACAGATCGAGCTGCAATCCGGCTTCAGCCACACGCATATCCGCACGCTGCTGGCTATTGCCGATCCACTGTTGACCCATCATCGCGACGCCCACGCCGATGACGACGATCACAAAGTCCAGCGCAACCGCGAACCAGTTCTGGTCTTTTATGTGTTTTGTAACGCGGCGCAGGATCATTCTGGATCCCTTGCGCGCGAGCCGGCAATGTCGAGTCTTTCCGCAGCAATCAACGACTCGACCAGTTCGGCGAGTTTCAGTTGCCGCGCAACCATCCCCCGCTGGTTTTCCTGTACATTCATGACGATGCCGATCCTGTCAGAAATCAAATCCTGACTGAAAAACCTGTCGCGGTCGAAACCGATCGGGCGAATTACATTTCGACCTTCCTGATCGTAGACCGCCTCAAGTTCAACAACCTCCAATACCAGTATCACGGCATGGATATAGGTGTCGCGCAGGGTTTTCCAGGCATCCCGCGCCACGCCCGCGAATTGATCATATTCGAAGAGTGCATTGCGCAATTTTTCGTCATTGAGAATTTTCAATTCTCCGCTTGAGACCATTTCCAAAAACGCCGCCGACACGCCTGCTGGAACCATGCCACTACCCAAATCATCCAGCGCTGCCAAAATAGACTGATCATCCGGAAGCTCGCCCAAATCCTGCCCTAGATAAACACGTCGCGCTTTTAGCAATAGATTTGCGGATTCGACGCTCTGTCGGAAACTCGATTCGCCTTCTATCAATCGTTGCCTGATGATATCGAAGTCTTTGTCGAGACGCTGCACATAGGCTGCCTCCTTAACCTGGTACGACCGCGCATCATTCCAGTTCGAGACCTGGATACCAAGAAACACACCCACTACCACGATCAAAATTTCAATCAGCACCGTGAACCAGTCCTGCTTGCGAAGGGAGTTGGAAAGGCGGCGGATAATCATGGCGAGTTCGCCGTGATTTCGCGAAGATCTTGATACAGCTCGCCGTTATAGGTTTCCAGGTCCATAATCTCCGATTCCAGATCTGCGAACCGAAGCTGCAATGCGGGCAACAATCGTTGTTCAGCGCGTAACGATGCCGCCGCGGACGCCAGCGTCTCATTCGGTAAGTCGAGCGTGCACGGATAATCGAGCGAGCCGACAATTTGCGTAAGATTGCCCGGCTCAACTAAACGGTCACCGCATCGATTGAGTAGCGCACTCTGAACATCAATGGGTGTTATTTCCCGGAACATTGTCCGATAGCCCGATATACGCGATTGCTGGGAATTCATCTCAGTGGCGGTCAGACTGAATAATATAACCGCTGTTTCGCGCAGTTTATCGTCCCGGATCAGCCCGATATCACCGGTCGCGATCAATTCATCAAAGGTTGCTCGACGCTGTGGATAATATATGAATTGTGTAGCTCGATAAGCGCTGATCAGAAACTGATCGTCATTCATTGGATTTTTGCCGGTCAAGGCATTGGCGGCGCGCTCGGCGTTGACGCGAACCTCCTTGTGGTAGGCAAGCTTATATTCATAAGCCCACGCCTCATAACGAAAATCATCTAGCAACCGCTCGCTGAAGACCTCGGCACGCGCATTCGTCTCACGCGCTGTGCTCCAGTCTTGAACCTGCAAACCGATAAACACGCCCAACACTAAAATCACAAACTCAATCCCGACTGCAAACCAATTCTGGCTTTTTACGTGTTCGGTAAGGCGGCGCAGGATCATTTAGAGGTCTCCGCCTTGGTGGCCTTGTCATACGCTTCCGGCTTCATCCGCCACGGCTTTATGGCCTCATCGGCGAGGGCAATAAGCGCGTTGGTGTTATCCAGCTCGGCAATGCGGAACCGCAAAGCCGGAGCAAGGCCGTTCGCCTCGCGCAGGGCTTGGGCCGCAAACGCAATCCGCTCTGCAGGCACCGAGAGCGTGCAAGGATAGTTAAGGGGGACAAAATCCGGTTCATAAAATGCGGCGACTGCCGCGGCAACGTCGCTTCCCAGGTACGATAAATCAATGTCGCCGCAGCGTAGACGTGCATCGCGCTGAACATCCAGTGGCACATTCTCCCGGAACAGGCGCCTATAGGCCGACGCGCGACTCTCCTGCGCAGCCACTTCAAACCATACGGTATTGTAAACGCCAACCGCGTCGACCCAGAGATCCCGGTTTTTGATCAAATCAGCCGCGCCTGCCGCGACGATTTCGTCAAACGCATAGTGGACTGTGTTCGCGGCGGTATACTGCGTAGCACGAAAGGCCTTGATGAGGTACTCCTCATCCGACAGCGCCCGCGTACCTTCGGCATCGCCCAGAACAACCTCGCCATTGGCCTGCACCTCTTCGTAATAGCTGCGCGCAAATCTGTAGTTCAAAGCCTCGGCAGCCATCTCCGTTTCTAATTGCTGCTCGAGTTTGCCGGCTCTGTGATGCAGGGCGAGATCAGTGTTCCAGTTGCCGATCTGGATACCGAGGAAAACACCGGCAACAACGATGACGAAGTCCAGCCCGACGGCGAACCAGTTCTGATCTTTAACGTGCTTTGTCAGTCGGCGCAGGATCATTGATTGTTCCCATTATTCTTATTACAACGTGCTTTATAGAATAGCCCGAATGTGACGATTGCGCAGAGCTTTTTTGCTCCGGCTCAATGACCCGCACGTTCAGCATTGCTACGCGCGATACGGTTAAGTGGCACGTCAGGGCGGCCGGAAATTATGTGGGGTAAATAGCCTTTGCAGGGTTTAACTGTTTTGTGGGGCGGCACAGCATCAAACTAGGTAAATATTCCAATGGGCTTGTAAAAAGGGGAACTTTTTACTGCCAGCCATCCCTGTAAATTTATATATAAAGCATATATTACATGTACTTATATATACTGGCATCATTCATGCATTACCTCTAGTACACTTTGAATATCAGGAGACGAAAAATGAAACTTACATACCCAGTAGCTATTTTATTGACAGGTGCATTGATGACCGGCGGATCTGCGTTAGCTGGTGACAAGAATGATGATTGCAAGATGAAAAACACGGGCGACCGGTCGAGCGAACAGATGGTTAGCGATTCATGGTTGGATGGCAAACTCGAAAGTGCGTTGTTGTTTAATGACCAGCTGAACTCATTCGCCATCGACACAGAGGTCACAAATGGCGTTGCCTATTTGAGCGGCGCAGTTGAATCCGAAATCGATATTGATCTGGCGGGTGAAGTGGCTAAATCAGTCGAAGGCATTACAAAAGTCGAAAACGACTTGGTGGTTGATGCGAAGGCGACTGACAAGGCGAAATCGTCAGAATCTTATCAGCAACAATCGAAGTGGCGCCAGAGCGTTCACAATGCGACGTTAACGGCTTCCATCAAATCCAAGTTATTGCTGAATGAGCATACTGATGGTCTGGACATGAACGTTGACTCCATGAATGGTGTTGTGACTTTAACAGGCACGGTTAACTCCGAGGAAGAATCCGAGCTGGCAGAACAGATCGCTAAAAATGCCAAGGGCTCACACGAGGTAAAAAATCGTTTAGTGGTTAAAAAAAGCAGCAGCTAGGTCAGATCAAGGCTGATGATGCTAAGGTAAAGACGGCCCCGGGTTTTGGGGCCGTTTTTTTACAGGCCCCCAATAAACATCAACCAACAGCAGGCGCATACTCAAAGGTCAATGAAGACCAGTAGGTTTGCCACGATAGCGGTGGTGTTGGGTGGCTCGGTGTTGATGTGCCGGTTGGAGTCGTACCAATTGGAGATGTATAGATCGCAGCCACCAGCCAGACGCCGGCATTGAGTTGGTCGAATTCAACGATGCCGTGTTGGTCGCTTCTCAGAGTGATGATGTTTTTGTCCTCAGTATCAGACTCTTCTCCATATGGTGAAGCTTCGTTTCACATTCAGCAGCGAATTGTCACCCGGAAAAATCTGTCCGGCATTGGAAAGCGGAATGGTTACGCTCTGCGTATCACCCGGGTTCCCAACATTCAGCGCGATAAATGGCGAGGACTGCTGAAAGTTGAAACGAAATGAAACATCCTCCATCACATCACCATTATTGGATACGTGAATGAAATAGGCTGCATCGGTATCGAGCGGAGAATAATTAGGACCGCCATATGGGTCCTGCAATGGAACGTAATTAGCGACCAGCGTGGTATAGCCTTCGCGCCCTGCCTCGTAGCTTTGGAACATATAGAAATCCGTTGCATCTACTTGCGGGGTAGCGGTAATTCCCGGGGCTTCCCGGTGGCTGGATGCTTGAACGCCTGATGTAGCTCCAAGTACACAAAGTCCCAGCAACAATGGGGAAATGTACCGGCTCAATGGACGCATTTTGAATTTGCATCCTTCTGAGTTGGCAGATGTGCCTTGCCGGTTAATAAGATTCTGTTCGGTATGCATAAGTCTCTCCAGGTAGTGTGAATATAAGGGACGTCCGGATGGTATTGCTCGGTACCCGGTATTGGGCTGAGAAATACCTTCCTGGAGATATATACGCAGTAAACGCCTTTTTGGATGCATAGGCATTAATCGCCAGTGCATTTATTCAGATGAAGCTCAAGGTTGGGTGGATAAGAGTTCATCGATTCTGACCCCAAAACATTATTGCGAAATTTTTTACATCTTTTCAAAACCGGGTAGATTTTACTTGCTGAACTGCCTTTGTGGAGGCGCCCGCTCCGCCCATGACCGGGTCTGGTCTGCCTTGCAACCCCGCCGCTACAAAGGGCCGGGCGGCAACTTCGCCCAAGCATTTACTATAGTGGTACGGAAATTGCATTAATAAGGGGAATGAATATCAACAAGACGAGGATGCCAATGAAACCGATCCAACAGACTTTACGTTTAAATGTACCTGCTCGCTTCGCGATCGTTGCGCTGGCATTGTTGCTGAGCGCCTGTGGCAGTTTCCCTCAGCAAAATTATCCCGACAATGAGTATCCCGGCAATGAGCCGTCCGTCTCGCGAGTCGCCGGAGTGGTGAACTATGTCGACGTTGCCAATAGTGAAATCGAGATTACAACAAACCGGGATTACGGTGTCACAGCCGGGCAACGCGTCGGTCTTCACTATAACAATCGCACTACGGTGGAATTCGACGGCAACAACTATCGCCCACAGGATTTAGAGCGGGGAGATCGTATTGTCGCGGAAGTTGAAGGCGACACAAGGTATCTTAGTGCCCGCTCCATATTAGTGACCAGAGATAGTTCGTCTGGTGGCGGCTACGTATCGGACGATCAACATGACGAGCTGCATTTTTCCGGCACCCTTCGCCAAATTGACAAGCGCAATAAAAGACTGATCGTCGATACCACCGATCGCGGACGTGAAGTGCAAGTTCGCTTCAATAAGCGCACCCAGGTCTTTTTCGGCGATCGCCATATTTCAATTTCCGAATTGCGGGAATATGACACTCTGAATATCGAACTGGCGCCTGGAAAGCGCAATGCGCTCGCCGAGACCATTACCGTGGTCGACGGCCGGATCCCATCGCAGTACGACGATGACCTGGCCACTGCTCGTGGAGAAGTCGTATTCGTCGATGAAAGCCGCCGCGAACTGGTGATTGCAACGCAAGATCGTTATCTTCAGTCGGTCGACAGCAGAAGCTCATCTGACTCCCGCACTAACTTCGATACACGCAAGGACGATCGGGCAACGTTCCTTTATGAGCGAGATATCATTGTTGAATACCGGGCCGAAAACTTCAGTCCTTCAAACCTCGAAAACGGCGACACAATCGAGGTAGATTACGAGCGCGACGGCGACGAATTGTGGGCACAGCGGGTTCTGGTTATTTCCAACGTACGCGAATAATCGGGGCTACTTACAATCGGTGAACATTACCCGATGTCGGAGCGGACAATGCACAGCAGAAAACCGGTTATGCCGACTTGCTGGCTACCGCGGGTTTGATGGTGAGAGATAAAAAAAATAATTACAACTCTAGCAATTGTACTGTTGATTTTAGTTGCCTATTTAATGCTCTGGCCAGTGCCCATAAAACCAGTTAGCTGGCAGGCCCTTGTCGCACCTGACTACACTGGTGTACATGCGGTAAACAAAAAAAGCGAGCAGGGCGGCACCTTCAACGCCGCGATGCTGGATATCATCGAGCAAAGCTCAACAGGACGCATTCTCGAATACAACCCCGCCAACAAAAAAACACGTGTCATTGCCACTGGCGAGTGTGCTATTCGACAGCCTTCCCGGCTACCCGGACAACCTGATGCGAGGATTGGATGGCAAAATCTGGTTAGGTTTTACCGGCCCCCGCAGTCCCCAGGTCGATGCGATGGCCGATAAACCTTTCCTGCGCGAAATCGTGTTGCGCCTGCCAAAATCGCTGTGGCCTAAACCAAAGAACTATGGGCATGTGATGGCATTTACGGAAGATGGCCGCGTGGTAACCGACCTGCAAGATCCATCCGGCATGTATCCACAAAGCACCGGCGTGACGGAAACTCCTGATCGGCTATATATACAGAACCTGCACCTGAAAGTTCTGGGCTGGAAAGAGAATGACTGATTCTTGTTGATATTCGTTTCAAGCATCATCCTGAAATACCTCTTCAATCGGCATTTTAAACAGCCTGGAAACCTTAAACGCGAGAGGTAAACTCGGGTCGAATTTACCTTTCTCTATCGCATTAATCGTCTGCCTGGAAACCTCCAGTTCGTGAGCCAACTGGGCCTGGGTCCAATCGCGTTCTGCCCGTAATATTTTAAGGCGGTTTTTCATTGGTACCTGATCCTGCCGATAATGACACCAGCAATGTAGGTGAGGGCAATAAGAACGATCAAATAAGAGGGCTCCAATTCAGGCACGTAACCCGCTTTGGCCAAAATCGAGTAAGCAGAAAAACCGATTACGGCCATACCCACTGAGCTGGCTAAAGCATCCAGCTGTATTTTGCGTTCCATCTCGTCCAATTCCCTTAGAAATCTTTTATAGGCGAAAAACATGGCCAAGCCGATTCCGCTATGAACGACGAAGCCGATCATGGTGGGAAAGGTAGATGAATACCATTCGTAACGGGATAAAAAAGCAGTCAGCGCCAGGGTCGTAACCCAGGCTAAGGCCCACATGTTTACAATGTTGGAATTACGGATATCGCGGGCGGGCAGGCCTTTACAGGCAATAGCGTCGAAGAATTTACTCATTGGTATGGTTCCTTTGTCATAATGTAAAGTTCACTTTCCATTATAAGATATCTTTTTCCTCACTGCATGTCAAGTTTAGTTTACTTTATGACAAGTCATCAATACATCATCACCTTCCATTTGCAGACGTCGTGAACCAAAACAATCCAGAATGCCAATATTGCTCGTCTGATCAAACCAAGGACACGGAAGCCACTAAACGATCATTTCCGAGAAGACATCCAACGTCTGGAACTGTTTCTCAACAAGAACCTGAATCACTGGTTGGTGTGAGCAAACCTGGTTTTTTGAATAAAACCTGCATTGCTTTTCATTTTTCAACTTATAATCAAGGGAGTAGATTAAATAAAAACCAAAGGGAAACCACACTTGTCTGATTCAAACCCCACTAGCGGTCCCGGTAAATTCTGGGCGGAGCTGAAGCGTCGTCGTGTTATCCGGGTGTTGGTTATTTACGCTGTGGCCAGCTGGCTGGTAATCAGTGCTTCGGAAACCCTTCTACCCAATCTTAATTTGCCGGATTGGACCGTGACGCTGGTAATTGCGCTGGTCGTTCTGTGTTTTCCTCTGGTGCTGGCGCTCGCCTGGATTTTTGACATCGGCCCGCAGGGTATTGAAGTAACTGGAAGCACGTCACCAACCGTGGATGAGGTGCCGGAACCTGTTATTCCGGTTCAAATCAAGGCAGAGCCGGCATCGTTACCAGCCGCCGCCACCGCGGATGCGCCGGGACGTCGTTCAATTGCCGTGTTGCCATTTCTCAACATGTCTGGCGACCCGGAAAACGAGTACTTTTCTGACGGTATCGCTGAGGAAGTCCTCAACCTGCTAACCAAACTACCCCAGCTGATGGTCGCCTCAAGAACTTCATCCTTTAAGTTCAAGGGCGAAAAGATTGATATTCCCGATGTCGCCAGTGCACTGGGCGTTAATACTATTTTAGAGGGCAGCGTTCGCCGCGCGGGTGATCGCGTGCGCATTACCGCCCAGCTGATTGAGGTAGATACAGACTCCCACCTGTGGTCGGAAACCTATGACCGTGAATTAAAAGACGTATTTGCCATTCAGGACGATATTGCCCGCAGTATTGTTTCTGCTCTAGAGGTTAAATTAACACCGAAAGATCGCCGCGCTATTCAAAATGTGGCCACATCTGATGTGAAGGCATACGACTACTATCTCCGCGGTCGCAAATTCTCTACTGAGTTCACGCGCCGGCAGTTCCACAATGCGAATCGGATGTTCAAGAAGGCTATCGAGGCGGATCCAAATTATGCCCTGGCTTATGCCGGCATGGCTGATGTTTATTCGTTGCTTTTTCAGTGGGCCGACTCATCCAAGGACAATATCGCCAAAGCCGATGCCGCCAGCATCAAGGCCATCACGCTGGATCCGGATCTGGCCGAAGCTCATACCGCCAGAGGCACAGCACTGGCCATCAATGATCGCCACGACGAGGCTGAACGAGCGTTTGAAAGTGCCATTTTGTTGAACCCCGGCCTATACGAACCCTATTACTTTTATGGTCGCGACTGTTTGGGCGCGGGAAAGTACGAAAAGGCCGCGAGGCTATTCACCGAAGCCTGCAAAATCAGACCTGAAGACTATCAGGCACCTTCATTTCTGGCCATGGCTTATGCAGAGCTTGGTCGTAAAAATGAACAGGCAGAGGCCGACCGGCAAACACTTATAGCAGTTGAGAAACATATTGATTTGCATCCCGATGACGGTCGTGCGCTATCGTTTGGTGCCTATGCTTTGGCTGATCGGGGCCAAATTGAAAAAGCCAGGCAATGGGCAGCAAGAGCGCTCGATGAAGATCGCGATGAGCCCGCCATCATGTACAACGTGGCCTGCACTTACAGTCGCTTGGGTGACATAGATGAGGCGTTAGAATTGCTCGACCGCTCGCTGCAACAAGGCTATGGGCATCGCACGTGGCTCGCCAATGACCCTGATTTGGCTCCTCTGCGCGATGACCCACGTTTTCAGGAACTGCTCAATCGTCTCAACTGATACAACCGTAAAAGACAGGCCAATCTCCTTTCTACAACAAATGGGCAGGCAAGCCGGTGTTGTCATGCACATCACCTCATTGCCGGGCGCACATGGCGTTGGTGATATCGCAGACAGTGCAACGGCCTTTATTGACCAACTGGTAAAGATGAATCTTGGTGTGTGGCAGATCCTGCCAACCGGCCCCACCGCCTACGCTGACTCACCCTATCAACCGCTGTCTGCCTTTGCCGGAAACCCGATATTTATTGGGCTTAACCTATTGGTAAAATCGGGCTTACTCAAGGCAACTGAACTCCAACAATTAGAATCGCTGCCGCACGACCGGGTCGACTTCGGCCAGCTTATTCCGCTCAAGCAAGCCCTGCTGAAAACAGTTGCGATGCGATTCCTTGCCCGGCCCGAATTGAATCGCAGCGTTCACTACGAAACATTTCTAAACCTCAATGGCTCGCGCTGGCTGGACGACTATGCGCTGTTTCGGGTGCTAAAATCACTACACGACGAGCGGCCCTGGCCGGAATGGAACCGGAAATTCGCCCGCCGGAATGCCGCCGCGCTAAAGAAGATTTCCAAAGAACACCAGGCAGAAATTGATGCGATCAAGGTCGTCCAGTTCCTATTCGCTCAGCAGTGGATGAAGCTCGGTGAATACGCAAAAGACAAAGGCATTTGTTTGTTCGGTGACATGCCGATTTATGTTTCTCTGGACAGTGCCGACGCCTGGTCACATCCAGAGGGTTTGCTGTTGAGCAAAGATGGCAAGCCATCGAAGGTTGCCGGCGTACCACCCGATTACTTCAGTGAAGACGGCCAATTGTGGGGCAACCCGCTTTATGACTGGGCGTATCACAAGAAAACCGGCTTTCGCTGGTGGATTGAAAGAATTGAACACGCAGTTTCGCAAACCCCGTTGGTACGAATTGATCATTTCCGCGGATTTGAATCTTATTGGGCAGTGCCTTCTGATGAGTCTACAGCCAGGAATGGTCAGTGGGATGCAGGCCCGTGTGATGCATTATTTGATGCAATGGAAGCGTCCATGGGAACATTACCGATCGTGGCCGAAGACCTGGGTGTTATCACGCCGCAAGTCGACAGACTTCGTGAGAATCACAGCTTGCCCGGCATGGTGGTGCTGCAGTTTGAGGTCGGAAATGAAGACTTTGATCCTACCTCGATTGGCAGGAACAGCGTGTGTTATAGCGGAACCCATGACAACGACACGACGCTTGGCTGGTTCTTCGGAAATGGTGATGACACCCGCTCAGCCGATGAAATAGAACGCAATCAGGCCGGCGCCCTGAAACACACCAACGGAACGCCCGAAACCATTGCTCATGACATGATAAAACTTGCCTTCTCTACCAAGGCCACACTTGCGATGGCACCGATGCAGGACTTTTTGGCCCTGGGTTCAGAAGCTCGTTTGAACACACCAGGCACCACTATAAATAACTGGAGCTGGCGCATGCCCCCAGGCCATTTGCAGCCTGATTTAATGCAGTCGGTTCGTGAATTTGTGCGGGAAAGCAAAAGAAATCCCAAAATATAACTTTTTAAAACATAATCGGATAAACTACAACCACACCTTAGCTATTTGCGATAATCCAGCGGCGGGTCCCTATCACCCAGCAATGCTTCGTAGTAGTAATCATCACCACGTTTTTCATCAAATTCTGCTCTGGCTGCATCGCGCAATTCTTCATTCTGCATCAATTCAATAGCACCCAGTGCCAATGCTTTTGCGGCATTGCTGGCACCTTTGTAGCCGATGGTTGTGCCGCCAGCGGCTACAGCCTGCCAACTGTGCGCTGAAGTTCCCGGTACCCAGGTGGCCACTTCAATACCTACTGTTGGAACCGCAATCGAAACATCGCCGACATCGGTAGAGCCGTAGCTTAAGCCGGTTTTGTAATCGCCGATTTCCTGCTCCGAGCCCATCTCACTTTCAGTGTCGGTAAATGACGTATAAATTTCATCTGCAAATGCCTGTTCCTCGGCGGTATAAGTAATACCACCGACTTCACGCATTTTCGCATCCATCATTTTGCTCAGGGTCTCATTCAGCAATAAGGGGTGATTGCCGTGAATAATTTCCCATTCAACGGTGGTGCCGGTACCCTGTGCGGCGCCTTGCGCAGCCTGTTCCAGCCTCGTCCACAATGTCCTGACCTCAGAGGCGTTAGGGTGTCGCAGGTAGTAAAATACTTCAGCAAAATCCGGCACTACATTGGGTGCCCTGCCGCCATCAGTAATTACATAATGAATGCGGGTTTCCTGCGGTACATGCTCACGCATCATATTGGCCATAAAGTTGAACGCCTCGACCCCGTCCAATGCCGAACGGGCTTTTTCCGGCGCACCGGCTGCATGCGCTGACACACCATGAAAACGAAACTTGGCTGAACGATTGGCAAGCGTGGTTTCCGCTGCTGCGGTATTACGGTCAGATGGATGCCAGTGCAATGCGACATCGACATCGTCAAACAAGCCGGCTCGCACCATATACACCTTGCCGCTGCCACCCTCTTCGGCCGGAGTGCCGTAAAGGCGGATCGTGCCTTTGTTTCCTGTACTTTGCAGCCAATGCTTCACAGCAATCGCGGCTTCAGTGCTGCCGGCGCCAAACAAATGATGTCCGCAAGCCTGGCCCGCGTCTTTGCCTTCCACCAACTGGCGAGTGGGAACTGCTGCCTGATTGATGCCGGGTAATGCATCCATTTCAGCCAGAATGGCAATCACAGGCGTGCCTTCACCGTAGCTGGCAACAAAGGCTGTCGGGATCCCGGCCACGCCGCTTTCGATTTCAAAACCTTCATCGGCCAGGGCTTTTTGTAACACGGCTGTGCTTTTCTCTTCCTGATATCCGACTTCAGCATAATTCCAGAGCTCACTGGAAATCGTTTCTATCTGCTCATAGCGCGAATCAATAAAGTCGAGGGTTTGTTGATCAGCTGCACTGTCTGCCAACGCACTGGTGCAGCACACGGCCATCGCCACAGAAAAGAAAACTACATGACAAGCTGAAATTAAATGTTTCAAATGGGAGTGCTTCATATGGAATCCGGGTTGTTTAGATGTTAATAAGGGGATTGGCCATGATTCTATAACAAATTGTGTGAACCGTGTTCAGTATCCGGCTGTGTTTGCATTACAATCACCGCATGCAAATTCAGTTACGCAAGTGTTGCTTTGGGATGATGCTCATGTTGCTGAGCGGCCCGCTATTGGCCAACAGTACTCAATCTAATTTTAGTGTGCGCGTTTTATCCTGGAACGTTGGCGAAGATGCATTTGTCGACAGGATGTCCGAATTCCATACGCTGGTTGACTACATTCGGCCAGACATTCTACTGCTGGACGAAGTGAAGCCAACTTCCGATGAACTCTTGTTGAGAGAAGCACTCACCGGTCCCGACAATAAGTCAGGTATTTCATGGCACATTGATTTCGGCGCCAGTGGCGGACGCCAGGTAGGTGTCATCGTAAGTCGCTACCCGCTGGAGACAGTTCCGGAGTTTGCCGGCAAGCTTGATTACGCCAGAAAGGACTATGACTACATCAGCCAGCAAATGACTGGGCTCGAGCGCACCTACCAGAACTGGACCATCGATGATGGCATCGCGGCCAATGCCGCTATCGTGTTGGCCGGCGAGCGCAGGATTCTGGCCGTTGTATTTGACATGCAATGTTGTGGCAACGACCCGGGCAGTTGGCAGGAATATCGCCGAAGAGTAGAGGCGCGGGAAATCCGCAAACTCATCAACGCGGTGCTACAACGCACCAAAGTCGACGGCATCATTGTTGCGGGAGATTTTAACGCTGTGAGCACGCCATTACCTTTAGTTACTTTGTCCAACTTGAATGATAAAATGCATTCAAACCTGTCGATCGCAGAGGTTTATCAAAGCGATGGCGCAAGCTGGACCTGGGACGGCCGTGGATCGCAATACCCGTCACGTGTAATGGATTTTCAATTGTATTCACCTAAAACCATGCGGGTGAATAAGGGATTCATTTTCAACAGCGAGTTGCTTTCCGCAGATGAGTTTGAACAGCTTGAATTTGAAGCCGTCACATCAAAACAACTGTCAGATCACTTGCCGCTTGTAATCGACTACCTATGGAAATAAGGCCTTAATTGAAATGAACTGGCAGGAAATAATGGCAGCAGCCGCCACCTTGTTTTTTGTAATGGATCCACTGGGTAATATCCCGGTGTTTAATGCTGTACTCGCACGTTTCAACAATAAACGCCGCAGCATCATCGTTGCCCGAGAACTCACCATTGCGCTGATTATTCTGCTGGGTTTCTTGTACGCAGGCAATTCGATATTGAGCTTTCTGGGGTTGAGTAAGTCTTCCTTGAGTATCGCCGGCGGCATACTACTTTTCATTATTTCACTGCGCATGATTTTCCCGAAGCGCGAACCATTGGGTGAATCAGAATGTGTGGAAGATCCGTTTCTGGTGCCGCTTGCGATCCCCCTGATTGCCGGGCCTTCAACCATTGCCGTGCTGCTATTGCTTAGCTCTGGCGAACCGGAGCGCATCACCGAATGGAGCATTGCCCTGATTTTAGCGTGGCTGGGCACCACCGTCCTGTTGGTGGCATCGCCTTTCCTGATAAAGGTTCTGGGCGCAAGAGGTTCCCGCGCGCTGGAGCGTTTGATGGGTATGATTCTGGTGATTCTTGCAACGCAAATGCTGCTGGACGGGATTCGCGAGTTTGTTGGCAGCTTGTAGTCTTTTATGTCGAACTACTCTGTCAGAACAGTGATCGCATCGGCAGGGGAATGCCCAGCAGCCTAAAAATATAGGAGGATGTACTGGCGAACTTCAGTAGCCTTTTTATGCGTCCCTGCCGCTTGTCAGCCGGAGTTGTAATCCACAATACGCCTGCGGCGAACGCCACGATCAGCGTTGCAGGCTTACGCAACTGTTCAATGGTTCTGCAGTGCAGTTCCTGCTTCAGTGCATGCGACTGAACCGACAGCAGAGATGCCTGTACTGAAAGCGCCTCAACTTTGCGTTGTTGGCTTAGCCACTTCATCCGCTTCCTCCTCATCGTGTTGGAACTGCTGTCTGGTCACCGGGAATTCCAGATTGTTGCTCAATTTTACTGCACCGCGCCAGGCCAGGTATGCAATGAGGATGTGTAGACCACACAACACAAACATTATCGGCCACAACGGTAAACCTATCTGAAGCAAGCCGTATATCAATCCGGCGATCAACAATGCCCACGCGCCCAGTAGAAAAGCGGCTGAAAGCATGGCCAGAAAAGCCATCAGTGCGACACTGATCGCGGCAAGCCTCGCCTCTGCTAAAACGAGTTCCACCATCACCTTGACTCGTGAACCCGCCGTCGCCACCCATTCGCCGGCCAAACTGATCAACCCGGCTTCCTCTGAAGAGCTGTCTGAAGAAGCCGGAGGAGCCGCGGTGTGCGACCCATCCTCAGACTTCACTCTTGTTTGCGCATCCGGCATTTGCGCATCCGGCGTTTGCGAATGCGTGTGCCTGCTTTCGCTCACAAGTTATTTGCGCAAAATAATGGCTGCCAGAATACCTGCTGCAAACGCAATACCAGTTGCCGCAATGGGTCGCTGCTTAATGAAAGCTTCGGCTTTTTCCATCTGGTGGTGCATCTGCTCACTTGCTTCAGCAGAGGTAGCACTGAACTTGTCTTGAGCTTTGTGAGCCTGGTCACGTACTTTTTTCTCTAAAGGCTCTGCCTTTTCTGCAGCTTGATCAATTGCATCGTGCGCCATTGAAGCTGCTTTCTTGGTTGTTGATGCACTTTCATTTTCTTGCAATGTGTTGCTTACTGTATTCATATTAATCTCCAAAATATTGATTTAAAGAAAACTCTTAAGCCCAAATGATAATGACAGACACTTGGGCGAACATGGGGCGGCTTGTTGGAACTTGATGGGAAAGCCCGCCCCAAGAACACAATCTAATTAAACCAGACTATGCCCTTTTTGCGCCTTTTGCAGCCGTTCACCGACATCCTGCCAATTGATCAGATCCCAAAATGCTTTAATCCAACGCATTTTTTCGTTTCTGTATTGCAGGTAAAACGCGTGCTCCCACATATCCATCACCAGAATGGGTTGGGCGCCACAGCTGCTGTTGCCCTGGTGATCATATATCTGCTCGACAACCAGGGTTTCACTCAGTGGTTCCCAGCTCAACGCTGCCCAGCCAGAACCTTGAATGCTGCCGCCGGCCGCTTGA